>JADMIO011301971.1_pt1 | contig 45387 bp, 31 predicted proteins | sample 8958161 | NCBI WGS metagenome assembly JADMIO01 (sample SAMN16585339, study PRJNA669376) | soil metagenome | isolation source: Crop rotation soil | place: USA: Cullars Rotation, Alabama | collected 2011
GACGAAAGGCCCAGTCTTTCGACTGAGCCTTTCGTTTTATTTGACCATGTTGGTATGATTTAAATTAATACGACTCACTATAGGGTCAGTGCGGCCGCGACTTCAAGTCACGTGAATTCCAAGCTTCGGATCCCACTGTGCTGGAAAGGGGAACATTTTCAGTTGAATGCCGACATCATCGGCGAATCGGATGCCGCGGCGGATGCCGAGCTAATCGCCCTGTTGATAGACGTGTTGAGAGCCTTCCGGCTGACGAGCGATGATTTTGTGATCCGCCTGAGCAGCCGCAACGCTTGGCATGATTACTTTTCGCGGCACCAGGCCGATCCCAGCAAGGAATACGAGTTTTACCAGATCGTCGACAAACTCGAACGCAACACCCCGGAAGAAAGCGACGCCAGATTGAAGGCGATCGGCTTTTCGATCGGCGATGTGATGGCTTTCATTGAAAGAGGCGAGCCTACCGCGGAACTCCAGCGCGTCCTGACCGATCTTTCCGCTCGCGGCATGGCTGACTTCGTGAAGATTGATTACCACGTCATCCGCGGATTGGCGTATTACACCGGGGTTGTGTTCGAGGCGTTCGACAAAAAGGGCGAGTTTCGCGCCATCGCCGGCGGGGGCCGATATGACAATCTCATCAAGCTCATCAGTGGCGGCAAAGTCAACCTGCCGTCGCTTGGATTCGGCATGGGTGACGTAGTCCTCGCGGAACTGTTGAAACATCGGAAACTGATGCTGTCCTTTGATTCGCGGGTGGATGTGTTTTGCCTGATCGAGGACGAAGCGTTGCGCCTGGACTCGCTGAAACTCATCCAGCAATTGCGCGAAAGCGGTTTGACGGTGGAATTCTCCCTGACTGCCGCCAAGGCGGACAAGCAATTCAAGCGCGCGCAGGAATTGAAGGCGACATTCACCTGCAAAGTACAAAGTGAGGCCGGCGGCGCAACAGTCAAACTGCGCAACCTCGCCACGCGCGAAGAAAAGAGCCTTCCACCGAGCGAGGCGGTGAAAGTAATCGCTGAGGTAAAGCGATCGTGAACTGGCGCCGACATTTTGCATTTGGTTTGTTCCTCGCGGCGGCGGCGGGCTTTAGCGCGTTTGCCGTTGGGCCGCAGGATGACGATTTGGTGTGGAGCAAATCCCGGCGTTTCGACTCGAAGCTGAAGCCGATGCAGCTTCACGTGAAAGGCACGCGCGTTCTCAATGCGCGCAACGAGCCCGCTGCGCTCTACGGCGTGAACATCGCGTCATTGGAGTGGCGGAACGACGGCGACCATGTCGCCGAATCCGTGGAGCATGTAATTAAGCAGTGGAAAGCGAACCTGATCCGCTTGCCCCTGGCGCAGGATCGCTGGTTTGGGAAAATGCCAGATCAAACGGACCACGGCCTCGGATACCGCGCGATGGTGGATTGGGTCGTCGATTTTTGCGCGAGCAATCACACCTATGTCGTCGTGGATTTACATTGGTCCGATTGCGGTGTGTGGATCAATGAAGGCGGCAAGCTCGGCCAGCACAACATGCCGGACGCGCATTCGATTGAGTTTTGGCGGGACGCCGCGACACGCTACAAGAATTTTCCAAACGTAATTTTCGGGCTCTATAACGAACCGCACCACATCCTGCCGAAAGAGTGGCGCGACGGCGGCGAGATCATCGACACGCCGGCGGCGCAGTCCCTGGATCAAACGAGCACGAAGTTCCAGGCCGTGGGAATGCAGAAACTGTATGATACCGCGCGAAAAACTGGCGCGAAAAACCTGGTCACTGTTAGCGGCAACGATTGGGGCTACGATCTCAGCGCGGTAGCGGAAGGATACGCAATCAAAGGAAGGGATTTCGTTTACGAAACTCATCCGTATCCGATGAAACCAAACTGGGACAAATCGTTCGGCGACATCTCAAAGAAATTTGCGGTTTACATTGGTGAATGGGGTGCGACCGGGACGGCCGGCATCGATTATGGCCGGCGGTTGATGGCCTATGCCAAAGAGCGCAATTTGATTTGGACCGCGTGGGATTTTCATCCGACCGCTGGACCGCCCCTGATCCGCGACTGGTCGTTCAGGCCAACGTTGTTTGGACAATTTGTGAAAGACTGCCTGGCTGAAAAGGCCGCTGCGAGAGAAACGGAGCTGGCGGGAGATTCTCGGCATTGAATGCAGGTATTTACATCTCGTCAGCGTGTTGAAATGCGCCGGGTATCTCGCGCTTTTTTGCCGTCTGTCACTTCTTTGCCGCCCCGGCAATGCTCAAGCTCAAATGCACTTCGTCTGAAACCTTATCTTCGCCTTGCCCCGGGTTCACGGCGTAGTCACTGCGCTTGATGGTGAAATCAGAGCGAATCACCAGCAAATCACCTTTCATATTCGGCACGCGCTGACCAAGCTTGTCCTTCAGATAAGTGAGCGTGACGGGCACGGTGATCTCTTTGGAGACACCCTTAAGCGTGAACGTGCCGGTGGCATCGGCCTTCGTCATTCCTTTTTCATCGGTCTTGGCGTTCTTCAATTCTTTGACCTCAAACGAGATTTCCGCATGCTTCGCTGAGTCCAGCCAGTCCGGCCCCTGCATGTGACCCTGCATCATGGAATTCGGCACATGCATGGATGCCGTTGCGACCACGATCTTGCCTTTGGTCGCTCCCGGATTTTCCGGGTCGAAGGTAACGGTTCCCGTAATGCCGCTCGCCTGTCCGTTGATGGACTCAATGATCGCATCGGTGCGGAACACGACGTTGTTTACGCCTTTGGGATCTTTGAAGTCAAACTGTTGCGGCGCGGCTAGGGCAGCGCCAGTAAACGAAACGAACAGGAGCAATGTGTTAAGTTTGGTTTTCATGTCGGTTGTGGTTGATTCGATGTCGGTGGTTTTCGAAAGAAGATGGATACACCCGCCAGCGCACCCGCGGCCAACAGGATCCCCGCAAGAAAATCGACACCCGGGACGAATTTCTTGCGATATTCATGGCTGACGATGCCGGTGACTTCATCGGTGCGTTCAAGAGCCACGCTGTTTTTGGTCCAGCCACGGTTGGCGCCGGAGGCTCCCCAGAACCCGAAACCGGCCAACAGCACCAGCGCCGCGAAAATTCGCAATCGATTTGCCATGTATGCTTCGGGCAGATTCTAAACCAGTTTGCCGATCAGTTCAAATCGTCCGATTCAAAAAGAACGCCTTGCCTGGCGCTTACGGGATAAGGCGATTTGCCGTCGTCGCCGGTTGCCGACTCCGAACGCGGGATGAATTCGATGTTTTTTATCGCGAGGACCTCCCGGGCTGGCTGGCGATCGCCGGTGCAACTGATTCTCCTGGGGGCATCCAGAAACCTCAGGCGAAATCCCAACCTGCCATACAAGTCCACAATGCGGTTCGTGGCCTGGTTTGATAAAAGCACCGGACCCTTGTGTTGAGAAAGCCACTCGGCGGCACAAATCTGTTCCTTCCAATCAAACACCTCTTTGGAATACTGGGTAAATTCTGTGTCATAAGGGGGATCAGCATAAATAAAATCCGTCGGCTGTATGTGCACCGAAGCGAAATCCCCTGAGACAAACTGCCAGTCCGCAAACGTTCGCGCATATGCCGAAAAATCCCGCACATAATTAATCCGTTTGTATTCTCCGAACGGCACATTGAATCGTCCGCTCTGGTTGAATCGGCACAGTCCATTGAAACCGGTGCGATTCAAAAAATAGAACAGGGAGGCGGCTTCCGCGCTCGCGGAATTTCCGTTTTGCACCAATTCATTGAAACGTTCTCGATGCGAATAAAACAATTTTTCGTCGTTTTCCATCGGGAGCGTGATCTCGAACCCGCGCTTGAGCGAAGTGTAAAAATGGATCAGGTGTGGATTGCGATCGTTGAGCAAAGCGTGTTCGGGCAGCAATCCCAAGGTCACGGCCAGTCCACCGCAAAATGGTTCCACCAACCGGCGATCCCGGAACTGTTCCCAATACGGCAGAAGGTGCGGCACCAGCCAGCGTTTTCCCCCCGCCCATTTCAGCGGCGGCTTCAGTTCTGCTCTTGGAAGATCCGCCATCGTTGGTTAAACCTGCTTCGTAAGCGATACTCCCAGCTTCAAATTCTGTTGGACGTCGCTATCGGATTTTGCTTCGGAATAAATCCGCAAAATCGGTTCGGTTCCGGAACCGCGAAGCATGAGCCAGGAGCTGTCTGCCGCGATAAATTTCACGCCATCGTAGCTCTTCACATCGGCCACGGGAGATTTGCCCAATTTCGCCGGCGGATTCTTCTTCAAGAATTCCATTAACGCGCCGCGTTTTTCCAACGGGAAATGCGTGTCGATGCGTCCGTAACGATGCGGCCCAAACTGCTTCTCCAACTTTTGCAGCAGCTTGTTAATCGAGACGCGCTCCGTCGCGAGCATCTCCAAAAGAAAAAGTCCGGCTGCAATGCCGTCCCGTTCAGGGATATGGCCCGCGAACCCTATGCCGCCGCTCTCCTCCGCGCCCAGCAGCACATCGCCCTTCAGCATCTCGGAACAAATATATTTGAATCCGACACCCGTTTCCGTCAGCGTCAACCCTTTCGCCGCGCACATCTTGTCAACCATTGAGGTTGTGGTCAGTGCTTTCACCACCCGTCCCCTGCCCTTCTTGTTATCGACGAAATGATGCAGCAGGAGGCAAATGAGCTGATGCGTGGAAAGGTAATTACCACGGCCGTCCATGCCGCCGACGCGATCGGCATCACCATCGGTCACCAGACACAGATCATGCGGATGCTTTCGCAGAAACGCCTGGCTGCGTCCGTAATTCGCTTCGACCGGTTCGGGATTAATGCCACCAAACAGAGGATCGTGCGCGCCATTCAAGGTCGTCACTTTGCAAGTCGTGTTGGCGAGCAATTGTTCGAAGCAACCTGCTCCAACGCCGAACAATGCCTCGTGGGCAAATTTCAATTTCGATTTCGCCACGAGTTTAAAATCCACCAGTTTCTTCAACGCCGCGTAGTGAGCCGGCCGCACATCTTCGATGATGATGTGTTTCGACTGGACTGCATCTTCGAATGAGCGGCTGCGCACGGGGCTGCGACCTAAAAATCCCTCCACATTTTTGCATTCCTCGGAACTGCTGGATCCGCCGTAATGGGATTTCAACTTAAACCCATTAAAAATTGGCGGGTTGTGGCTCGCGGTAATCATCACGCCACCCACGGATCGCTTATCCCGCACGGCGAAGGACACGGAGGGTGTCGGCGTAGGTGCAGGCGTGAGGACCACCTGAAATTCATTGCCTGCGAGCACTTCGGCGACACGCTGGCCGAATTGATTGGAAAGAAAGCGCCGATCGTAACCCACCACAATCTCCTTGCGATATCCACCGGCAGACAGCGCCGTCCAATAATCCGCGGCGGCCTGGGCGACTCGGGAAACGTTCTCGAACGTAAAATCCTCGGCGATGACCGCTCGCCAACCGTCCGTTCCAAATTTGATATTCGCCATAGTTGTGAGTGCGGAAAGATTAGCAGGTCGCCGGCGCTCTGTCACTTGGCGGCGCGGCCGCCAGCGCGAGCTTGCGCATTTTTGCGACTGCGCGTTTCAAACTGCGGCTGCCAAACAACGTTGTGCCGCTGATATAAACGTTTGCGCCGGCCCGGGCGCATTCGGGCGTGGTAACGAAATTAATTCCTCCATCCACGGAGACGTGGAAGTCGAGGCCCTTCTCTTTTCTCCACGCTACGGCCTGTTGAATCTTCGGCAGCGTCTCGTGAATGAACTCCTGCCCGCCGAATCCCGGGTTAACCGTCATTACCAGCAAGGTATCGATTTGATCCAAGTACGGCAGGGCCATACTGATCGGCGTGGGCGGATTAATTGCCAGGCCAACTTTTTTGCCGAGCGATTTAATTTTCCAGAAAAGTTGCGTGACGCGATCGCCGAGTTCCAAGTGAACGTTCATCTGGTTTGCGCCTGCCTCCGCGAACGGCTCGAGCAGAATCTCCGGGCGCGAGCACATGAGGTGCACGTCGAAAAAAAGTTTCGCGTGTGGCCGGACGGTTTTCACTACTACCGGGCCGAACGAAATGTTCGGCACGAAATGGCCGTCCATGATATCGAGATGAAGCCAATCCGCGCCCGAGCGCCCGGCCCGTTTCGCCTCTTTGGCGAAATGACCGTAATCAGCCGCGAGCAGCGAGGGCGCGATAATCATCGCGCCACGCTAATGAATGCGTGCTGAAAAGTCGAATGAGGAAAAATCTTACGGCCTGCGCAGGCGGAAAAATCTTGTAGCGCCGCTGGCGGGATTTGTCAGGGTGAAGTTAGTGGTGACGACATTGTAATTCGAGGTGAACAGGCCCCAATTGCCCGCAAGAGCATTGTTCGTTTCAACGAGATAGCCGGTCGCATTGGTCGGCCAACTTAATCGCACGGCGCCACTAAGCGGTTTGATTTCGATCGTGGGAGCAACGCATTTACCAGCGGCGCCGGAATTGAAAACCGCCTGTACCTCGGCAGCCGAGAGCGCGCGATCATAAACGGTGTATTCGTCCATGAAACCGGCGAGATAACCATAAGCGCCGCCGCCCATTTCAGCGCTGGGATGGACGGTTTTGGGACTCGGAAGACCAGTCCGCACCAACACGCCGTTCAGGTAGAGCGACGGGCGGTTATTCGTGTAAACGACGACGACATGATTCCAACCGATAATTTGTGCGTTGAGAACCAAAGGTGAAGGAATATAAAAAGCAGCGTGTTCGAAAACCGTCACTCCATTCGTGCCGACGGAAATTCCCGCGCCCGCCTGGCCTGGACCGAATGAATTGTCACCATGGGACGGGAAGACAGCGTAGCGTTGATCCGTTCCGATCCCGGTCTGGCTGCTGACCGTTTCCACCGTGCTTCCGCGACTCTGGGTGGGAAACACCCACATTTCCATCGTGAAATTGCTGCTGACCGAAGCAAACGCGGAAGGATTCACGTAAGCAATGTCGTTTGTGCCATCAAAGGCAAATGCTCTTCCCACAATCCCGTTGGTGAAAATCGTGCCGCTGAGATCCGCATCATGATGACCGATAACATCCTCGCCATTGTCCTCGGCGCGCCACCATCCGATTGCGCCAGAAGGTGTCGCGACGCAATCCGCGCGAAGCGAAACGATGCTGGAAAGAAGAATCACAAAACCGGAACTGATCCAAGTAAACGTGCGGGGAGTATTCATGTTTCGAATCCGGTTACGGGTGTGGCAAAACTCCACAATGCCCTAAAGGCAAGTTACTTTACGGCGAGCCGATGCGCCGAGAGTGGGACTCGGCCGGCTCATCCGGGAGATTATCAAAAGCAATCGCTCAGACCGGCGCGGGTGCGGGTGCGGGTGTTCCGAGGCCGCCTGGCAACTTCGGCGAGGACGGTTTGCCGGGCACTTCCGGAAGCGGGGTGCCGGCCGGGGCGCCGTGCGGAGGCTCTACCTGCGGGGCAGGCGGCGGCGGAGTAAATTTTCCCGTGCGCACGATTTCTTCCACCTGCGCGCCTTCCAACGTTTCGTATTCGAGCAACGATTTCGCAATCAGCTCGAGCTTTTCGCCGTTGGTAGTAATGATGTCTTTGGCCACTTTGTAAGCGTCATCAATCAGCCGCTTTACTTCGCGATCGATTTCCTGCGCGGTGAACTCGCTGTACACTTTGGCTCGCGCCATTTCACGGCCAAGGAAAACATACTCGTCGTCATCGCCGTACTGAACCATGCCCAGGCGTTCGCTCATGCCCCATTGCATAACCATGGCTCGAGCCATATTCGTGGCCTGCTGAATGTCTCCCGCGGCTCCGGTCGAAATATCGCCAGAGACAATTTCCTCGGCAATTCGCCCGGCCATCATCACCGCCAGGATGTCTAGCATTTCTTTGCGGCGACGGCTCAAAACATCCGTCTTCGGCAACGACATCGTGGAACCAAGCGATTGGCCGCGGGGAATAATGGTTACCTTGTGGAGGGGATGCGTATGTTCAAGCACCACGTTTACCAGAGCGTGGCCGGCTTCGTGCCATGCGGTATACTTCTTGTCCTCATCGGTCATGGCCAGGCTGCGGCGCTCGCGGCCCCAGCGCACCTTATCGCGCGCTTCTTCAAGCTCTTTCATGCCCACCGCTTTTTTATTCGTGCTGGCTGCGAGCAGTGCCGCTTCGTTCAACAGGTTCGCCAGTTCGGCGCCGGAATAACCGGGCGTGCCGCGTGCAATCACCGACAAGTCCACCGCGGGGGCCAGCTTAACATTCTTCGCGTGCACCTTGAGAATCGCTTCGCGACCGCGCACGTCAGGCAAATTCACCGTGACCTGCCGATCGAATCGTCCTGGCCGTAGTAACGCCGGGTCAAGGACGTCGGGCCGGTTCGTGGCAGCGATGATAATAATTCCTTCCTGCGTGTCGAACCCGTCCATCTCGACCAGCAACGCATTAAGCGTCTGCTCACGTTCGTCATTCCCGCCACCAAGACCATGCCCACGGCTCCGGCCGACGGCGTCAATTTCGTCGATGAAGATCAGGCACGGCGTGTTCTTGCGCGCCTGTTCGAACATATCGCGCACGCGGCTTGCGCCCACGCCGACAAACATTTCCACGAAATCCGAACCGCTGATGCTGAAAAACGCAGCGTCGGCTTCGCCCGCAATCGCTTTCGCCAAAAGGGTTTTGCCGGTGCCCGGCGGCCCCACCATCAACACGCCTTTTGGAATGCGGCCGCCGAGTCGTTGAAACTTTTTCGGATCTTTGAGGAACTCTACGAGTTCTGAAACTTCCGCAATCGCTTCATCGATTCCGGCCACGTCCTTAAACGTGGTCTTGTTGCGTTCCTTCGCAAGCAATCGCGCCTTGCTCTTTCCGAAGCTGAGTGCGCCCTTGCCGGCCATCTTGATCTGGCGAATGAAGAAAAACCAAATCAACACCGCGATCACCAGGATTGGCAGCACACTGATAATCAGGCTCGTCCAAATCGTGCTCGGCTCGTTTACTTTGAACTGATCTTTTAGATCGTTCACGAGCTTGTTCTCCATCTGCTCTGTGAGGCGAGCTTTGGTGCGGAAGGGAGTTGTCTGTTTGATGCCGTCCTTTGCGATAAAATTGCCCTCGCTATCCGTTTGGTAATAAGTGCCGGAAATATCCTGGAGGAAGGGATTTTGAGGCCCATAGCTGATCGTTACGCTGGCGATCAGATTGGACTCCGCCATTTTCATGAATTTGTACTGCGGCAACAATGCGCCCGGGTTATCCATCTTGTCCTTGGCGAGCATGAGTGCGACGATGCCCCCGAAGATCGCGATCCAAACAATCCAGGTTCGCGGCGGTACTCTAAACTCGCCGCCCTTTTTGGACGACTTGTCTTCCTCGTTAAATTTGTTTTCGTCAGACATTTCGGTAATATGCAGGCCCAAACTAACACGTTGGCCCTGAACCTGCAACCGCAACGTTTTACGACTCTCCGGACCGGATGAAGAGGATTCCTAAGGATTTAACGTAAAAGTATTTACCCTTACCGTTACCTTCAGTTCAGGTCATATCAGATATACCTTGCCGATTCGTCGGGAACGTGTAAACCAGTTCCTTGTAATGAACGATCTTTTGCAGAATCTCCGAAAACTCCAAGCTCTCGATTTTAACGAAACCACCAGCCCGGATGCTGGCGCCCTCAAGGCCGATCTCCGGACCAGGATTCCCCAGCCCATTCTCGGCCACTACGACCGTTTGGTCGCCCGTGGCAAAAAGGGGTTGGCGGTCGTCCGCAATCAGGTTTGCTCCGGTTGCCATATGCGCCTGCCCATCGGGGTGGTGAATACTGTCATGCAAGGCAACGACATACAGATCTGTGACAGTTGCGGCCGGTACCTCTGCTTGCCCGATGAATCGGAAGCCAAAGCCGCGGAAGCACCTCCAGTCAAACCGGTAAAAAAGACGCGCAGCCGCAAGGTTGCCTCCCATGCCATCTGAACTCACGGGCGGTTGGTCGGCGGTCCTTCTTCTCAAATGGACTTTCGGGCTGTACGGGGCGGGAATTGCCGGCAGCTTGCTGGCCGGAAAAAAGGACCACGCAGCGAACCTCGTCGGATTTGGCTGTGCCACTCTCGCGGCGGCTTGTGGCGTTCTTGCCGCGTTGAAGTCATTATTGGCGGGCGTTCCGTCTGGTAGCCCGCCCACGTTTCAGCTCTGGACGTCCCAAGTCCCCCACGTCGCGCTGAACGTTCGACTCGATTCGCTCGGCGCATTTTTTGTGCTTGTGGTTTCGTCGCTGGGATTTGCCCTCTCCCTCTATTCACTCGGTTACGTTCGCAGTTTTTATGGCCGCAAGAGTGTTGCCGCGCTCGCCGCGTTTTATAATGCGCTGCTGCTCGCGACTACCCTTGTGTTTCTCGCGGATAACGCGTTCTTTTTTCTCATGGCGTGGGAAGTCATGGCGTTAACCGCCTTTTGCCTCGTCAGCTTCGAACATGAAAAGCCCGCAACGCGATATGCGGGCATCCTCTATTTTATCATGTCCCACGTCGGCACGGGCTGCCTCATTCTCGGCTTCCTGTTGCTCTTCCAGAATTCGGGCGACTACAGCTTCAATAGCTTTCACGCCATCGGTGGTACGATGTCCGAACCCGCCCGAAACGCGGCGTTCATTCTATTCCTGATTGGGTTTGGGGTGAAGGCTGGCATTGTCCCATTGCACATCTGGCTTCCCGCTGCACATCCAGTAGCTCCCAGCAATGTCTCGGCCTTGATGTCCGCGATTTTGATCAAGACCGGGATTTACGGCCTCACACGGGTCCTGTTCGATTTCCTTGATTCATCGCCGCTTTGGTGGGGAGTAACGATCCTGTTAATCGGCACAATCTCCGCGGTGATTGGCGTCTTATACGCATTGATGGAACACGACCTCAAGCGGCTGCTCGCCTATCACAGCATCGAAAACATCGGCATCATTCTCATGGGCCTCGGCGCCGCGCTGATGTTGTTTCACACGGGCCATCCCCTGCTCGCTTCCATGGCGCTGATGGCGGGCCTTTATCACACGATTAACCACGCGGTGTTCAAAGGCCTCTTGTTTCTCGGCGCCGGCGCGGTGCTCCACGCAACCCACACGCGCAACATGGAAGAAATGGGCGGACTCATCAAGCGCATGCGATGGACGGCTTTGTTTTTTTTAATCGGCGCAATCGCAATCTCAGCGCTGCCTCCCTTAAACGGATTCGTTAGCGAATGGTTCACGTACCAATCGCTGCTCGCCGGATACGAAAACACTTCCCGCATGGTGCGCCTGATTTTTCCATTCAGCGCGGCGTTGCTCGCCTTGACCGGCGCGCTGGCTGCCGCGTGTTTCGTCAAAGCGTTTGGCATTACCTTTCTCGCTCAACCGCGCAGTGATCATGCCCGGCACGCGCATGAAGCCAGCCCAACGATGCTCACCGCCATGGCCTTGCTCACCGGCTATTGCGTGTTTCTTGGTTTGTTTCCAAATATTTTTCTGCGATGGATGGATCCCGTGACGACTGAACTCACCAGCGAAGCCGTGAGCACGCGTTTAGTTGCGGCGAGCGGATGGTCGCTCACCGCGCCAACGCCCGCCTCCGGCGCGGTGTCAACACCTGGCATTGCGATGGCCGCCATTTGTCTATTGCCCGTGCCTTTTGCCCTTTGGTGGTTGTTTGGTCGCGGTGCCATCCGCCGCATCGGCCCCACATGGGATTGCGGCCTTAAAGGCCTCACGCCCCAAATGGAATATACCGCCACCGCTTTTTCAAAGCCGTTGCGGATGATTTTCAAGGCACTGTTTCGCCCGCAGCGCGCCGTACAGGCGGAGTACGAATTCTCGCGTTATTTCGCTCGCACGGTTCACTTTGAAAGCCATATCGAGGAAACGTTCGAGGAACGTTTTTATCGTCCGCTCCAGCGAAGGATCGTTCGCGCGTCACGACGGATGCGCGCTTTGCAGGCCGGCAGTTTGCAGGCGTATTTAATCTACATCCTGGCCGTGCTGTTGTTGGTGCTGCTGCATTCGTTATGAAGAATTTCGTGGTCATGACGCTGGTTCAAACGGGATTGCTTTTGCTCATCGCCCCGTTTGTGACCGGCTTGATCCGCAACTGGAAAGCCAAACTTCAAAACCGCCGCGGCCCTCCATTGTGGCAGCCGTATTCGGACCTCGCGAAATTTCTCCGCAAGGACATGGTTATTTCGGAACATGCCTCCTGGATCTTTTCCGCCGCCCCGTGGGTGGTGTTTATCACGGCATTGCTTGTAGGTTTGATGGTTCCCATGCTTTCGGTTGAAGCGCCGCTCCGGCTTTTCGGTGGCGCGCTGGCGCTGATTGGCTTGTTCGCGCTCGGCCGATTTTTCCTCGCCCTCGGCGGCCTCGACCCGGGCAGCGCCTTCGGCGGCATGGGAAGTAGCCGCGAAATGACACTCTCCGCCATCGCGGAACCGGCACTGATGCTCTCGATATTCACGGTCGCCATCGCCGCCGGTTCAACGGACCTGGGACAGGTCACACGCATTATGTCCGCGCAGACGTCTGTGCTCTTGAATCCGGCGCACATTCTCGCCGCTGCCGCATTGTTCATCGTGCTGTTGGCGGAGACGGGCCGTGTGCCCGTCGATAATCCCGCCACGCATCTTGAGCTCACGATGATTCATGAGGCAATGATCCTGGAATACTCCGGTCCTTTGCTAGCGTTTATGGAATGGGGCGCGTCGATCAAACAGCTCGTGCTGATGACCTTGTTCATCAATATTTTTGTTCCCACCGGAATCGCGACGGACTGGACCCTGCGCGCGCTGCCCACATCGTTCGTCCTTTTCATCGTCAAACTAATCATCCTTAGCGGCGCGGTGGTGCTGGTCGAAACCACCAATGCCAAACTCCGGCTCTTTCGCGTGCCGGACCTCCTCAGCGTGGCTTTCATCCTTGCGACGCTGGCGCTTTTGTCCACGTTCCTCTTTAGATGACGAACAACGATCCGGAATTTCCGTCCCGGTTGATCGCGTTGCTCGCGGCGCTGATGCTCGTGGTTCAATTGTTGATGGTGATTCAGCGGATGCTGCTCACCAACATCCGGCTGTTCGCCATCCAATCGTTCTTTCTCAGCGCCATCGCCGCCGTGATCGGCTATTTTCACAACGCCTCTCACGTGTATGTCATGGCGGCGCTAACGTTCGCCGTGAAGGTAATCGCCCTTCCCTGGTTTCTTCGCCGGCTGGTTCGCCAAATCGGCATCGAACAGGAAATGCACCCATGGATCAACGCGCCCACCGCCCTGCTTTTATGCGGCGGCTTTACGCTGCTTGGCTATTTGGTTGCCCGCCCATTCAGCGCCGCGACAAATCTCGGACGCAACACTTTTGGAGTCGCGATCGCCCTGATGCTCATCGGTTTCTTTCTCATGGTGAATCGCCGCCGCGCGGTGACGCAAGTGCTCGCCCTGCTCTGCGCTGAAAATGGACTCTTCCTCGCCGCGATAGCGCTCACAACCTACGGCATGCCGCTGGTGGTCGAACTCGGCATCCTGTTCGATCTCTTCATCGCCGTGATGGTTCTTGGGATCCTCGTATTTCGCATCCGCGCCACGTTCGCGTCAATCGATGTGGACCGGCTCAATCGCCTCAAAGGGTAACCATGGAATTAATTCTCCTGCTCCTGCTGCCGCTCGCGATGGGGCTGGTGTGTGCCTTCGTCCGCAACTCGCGCGCTTTGGAGTGGCTGAACCTCGGGTTGTTTGTCGGCATCGCGATTCTCGCGGCCCAAGTCGGCTGGCGAGTGCAAACCGCCGGCCCGGTTTCCGCGCTTCGCAGTTTTCTTTATGCCGACGCCCTGAGCGCGCTCGTGATCGGCTTGACGGCTTTCGTTTCACTGATCTCAACCGTTTATGCCATCGGGTATTTTCGCCATGACGAACAGCATCACAAAATCACCGCGCGGCAAATCCGGCGTTATTATCGGCTTACGCCCTTGTTTGTTTTTGCAATGTTGCTCGTCGAACTCGCGAACAATCTCGGGATTATGTGGGCCGCCATCGAAGGCACCACGCTGGCTTCAGTGTTGTTGATTGCTTTTTACAACGAGAAAACATCTCTCGAAGCCGCTTGGAAATACGTCATCATCGGCAGCGTCGGCATTTCACTCGCCTTGTTTGGCACGATTCTCACTTACTATGCCGCGTCCGGGGTGCTCGGCGCAGAAACCGACAACGGCCTGAACTGGTCGCACTTGATCGGCCTCGCGGACCGATTCAATCCCGGCGCCATGCGCCTGGCCTTTGCCATGGCGCTGCTGGGTTACGGCACCAAAGCCGGACTCGCGCCGATGCACACGTGGAAACCTGATGCCTATGCTGAAGCGCCGGTGCCCGCGGCCGCAATTCTCGGCGCGGGCGTGATCAATTGCGCCGTTTACGGAATCATCCGGTTTTATGCGCTCGCGGAAAAATGTCTCGGTCACCAGTTTCCTGGAAATTTTTTGCTCTGGTTCGGACTTGCCTCCATTGTGATCGCCACCCCGTTCATTCTCGTGCAACGCAATTATCGCCGGCTCCTCGCTTACTCGAGCATTGAGCACGCCGGCATCATGGTTACGGCACTCGGCATCGGGGGAAAACTCGCGGTGCTCGGCGCGCTCTTGCACATGACCTTTCATGCCTTCACGAAACCGCTGATCTTTTTCGCGGCGGGCAACGTGCAGCAACATTTCGGAACGCCCTATCTGCGAAAGGTACATGGGGCGATTCATGTTCTCCCCGCGAGCGGCTCATTGCTCCTGGTGGCCGCGTTCGCTCTCACCGCCATGCCGCCCTTCAGCATTTTTCAAAGCGAATTCACCATCCTCAGCGGTGCATTTGCCCAGCATCAGAATTGGCTCGCCCTTCTGTTCGTCGTCTGCGTCGTCACGATCTTCGCGGGCTTCCTCCGGCACGCCGTCCAAATCAGCCTGGGGGACCGGCCCGATACACCGCCCGCCGCGGTTTGTCCCTGGAAAGTTGGCGCCATGGTCGTTGTGGCGGGAATCATCGGCGTCCTCGGTTTTTGGTTGCCGCAACCGCTCTATCAACTCATCCAGCAATCGGTCCAAATCGTGGGAGGCGGCCAGTGACCATCCCGCCAGTACTCGAACCGATCGTCGCGGACGTCCAAAAACGTTTCACGGGTCAAATCGAACACATCGAATCGCACAACGGCAATGAAATTTATGTGCATACGCGTGTTGAGGCGGTCGCAGGGTTGTGCGCGTATCTCTATCGCAAATGGAATGCCCGTCTCGTCAGCGTTTTCGCCGAAGACCGGTGCCCGTCCGAGAAAGCGTTCTTCATTTACTACGCTTTTGCGGTCGATTCCGTCGGGGGATTTCTCATCTTGCGCGTTCCGGTTTTTCCGGACCATCCGGTCTTTCCTTCGCTCACCAACGCCGTCCACGCCGTGAACTGGCAGGAACGCGAAATTCAGGATTGGTTCGGGCTCAAGCTCATCGGTCATCCGAATCCGCGCCGGTGCGCGCTGCACGATGATTGGCCTGACGTCTTTCCGTTGCGCAAGGATTTCAATCTCCGAACCCCGTTGCCCGAATTCACTGGTGATCGGCACAAGTTCCGTAACGTCGAGGGTGAAGGTGTGTTCCAGGTGCCGGTCGGCCCGGTACACGCTGGCATCATCGAGCCCGGCCATTTCCTTTTCAGTGTGGCGGGCGAGCCGGTGCTATACCTGCAGATCCGATTGTTTTACACCCACAAAGGCACGGAGAAACTTTTCGAAAACATGCCCATCACGCACGGCGTGCGGCTCGCCGAAAGCATCTCCGGCGACTCCAGTTTCGCCCACGCCACGGCTTTTTGCCACGCCATTGAACGCGCGGCACAAGCTGAAGTGCCGCCCCGCGCCCGCGTTCTTCGCACCATCTGCCTCGAGTTGGAACGACTTTATAATCATATCGCCGATATCGGCGCAATCGCCACTGATGTTGCCTTTGTGGTCGCGAATTCGCACGCAATGCGGCTCAAGGAACGCGTGCTGCATCTCAACGAAGAACTCACCGGGAACCGATTGCTGCGCGGAATGGCGTGTCCGGGCGGCGTCCGTTACGACTGGGATGCCGGGCAACTTGGCGCAATCACGCGAGTAATTTCCGAACTCGAATCCGAATTTCAATCTCTTGTGGATTTGATTCAAGGCTCGGCGTCCACCCGCGATCGCCTGGAAGGCACCGGCATTCTGTCGCCGGAAACTGCCCGCGATCTTGGCATTGTGGGCGTTGCCGGCCGCGCGTCCGGTTTCAATCACGACCTCCGGCGCGACTTTTCCCATGCCGCCTACGCTGCCGCGAAATTCGAAGTCCCCCTCTATCACGAGGGCGATGTGCTCCGTCGGATGCAGGTGCGGATCGATGAGGTTTTTGAGACGTTCGACATTATTTCCCAGTTAATAACGCAGATGCCGGCCGGTCGGATCCGCGCGGAGGTTCGCGAAATTCCGCCAGAACGTGTTGCTCTCGGTTATGTCGAAGGTTGGCGCGGCGAAATATTTCACTGGATCCGCACCGCCCCCGGCAATCGCCTCGCGCGTTGCAAAGTTAAAGATCCATCGCTGCAAAATTGGCCGGCCCTCAGCGAAGCCGTGCTGGGCAATATTATTCCCGATTTTCCGGTCATCAATAAAAGCTTCAACCTGTCGTATTCCGGCACCGACCGCTGATTATGTTTCAAATCCTGCGCAAAAGTTTTGCCACGGGGATAGTGACCACGGGATATCCGGAGGCGCCCGCTTCAGTTGCCAGCCATGCGCGAGGTCGGCCCGAAATCGACTTCACAAATTGGAAAGATGCGCGGCCCGCCGCCGCGGTTTGCCCCACCGGCGCGATTGCATTTGAAGATGCCGCAATCGTTCGCACAGCTACTCTCGATCTGGGCAAGTGCATCTTTTGCGGACTCTGCGCCGAAGCCGATTCGGCCATTCGGATGACGAACCATTGCGAACTCGCGCGATGCCGCAAAGCGGAGCTCGTCTCCACCGCGAAATATCAACTGCGTCCCGACGGCACCCATGTGAAGTTGTTGGAGACCACGAGCCCCGGCCAAACGTCGTCCGCTGAATTGGACGCGACGGGCGGGGCCTTGAAGGCTCGAATTCAGAAAACACTGGGGCGCTCGTTACATATTCGTGAAGTCGATGCCGGTTCTTGCAACGGGTGCGAGGTGGAGATCGTGGGACTCAACAGCCCGGTGTACGACATCGAGCGGTTCGGCATTCACTTCGTTGCCTCCCCTCGGCACGCGGATATGCTGCTGGTCACCGGACCGGTATCGCGCAACATGGAATTGGCATTGAAGAAAACCTACGACGCAATGCCGGCGCCGCGCCTCGTGGTCGCGGTCGGCGCGTGCGGTTGCAGCGGCGGAATTTTTGGGCAGAATTATGCGAGCCTCGGCGGCGTGGACCGCGTATTGCCGGTAGATGTTTACGTCCCTGGTTGTCCGCCGAACCCGCATGCCCTGCTTCACGGAATTCTGACCGCGATTGGGCGGCTTCCGTCTCGTGATTAGTCAACCCGGAGTTTTGTGCTTTGCGATTGTGTAAGCCGCAAAATATAGCCGCTTTCGTGAACTCCCGTTACGCGGTCCGCTTCAACACGATGCCTTGGGAAAGCCCACTACCAGGAATGCGCAGCAAAGTTTTTCGCGAGCAGACGAAGCAATTGCGGCTGGTCGAGTTTTCCAAGGGGTTCGTCGAGCCGGGCTGGTGTGAAAAAGGCCACCTTGGATTTGTGATTAGCGGCGAACTGGAAATTGATTTTTCGGGGAAGGTCGAACATTTTCCAGAAGGTTCGGCTTTGGTGATTCCCGCCGGCAAGTCACACGCGCACAAAGCGCGGGCACTCACACCTTTCGTGCGGCTCTTTCTCGTCGAGGAGTGCTAATCCTGGATAAAGTAACTGAGGTTCTCCAACTCGATCGCCAGATTCACGTTGTTCACCATCACTTCTTCGGGAACCGAAAGCACGATGGGTGAGAAATTGAGGACGCCGACAATCCCCGATTGCACGAGGAGATTGGCCACCTCTTGCGCGGCGGCAGCGGGCACGGCGAGAATGGCCATCTTTACCGTGTGTTCGCGGACAAAAGCAGGCAGTGCTTCCATCCCATGGATCGGCTGCTTAATTTTCTTATCGCGCCGCCGCTGCGGGTCGGCGTCGAACGCGGCCAGAATTTCAAATCCTTCCTTTTCAAACCCACGATACGAGGCGAGCGCCAACCCAAGATTGCCGACCCCAATCAAAATCACCGGCTGCAAACTCGTGGTCCCGAGTTCGTCGGAAATCTTCTTTGAAAGTTCGGTCACATCATATCCAAGCCCGCGCGTGCCGAACTGGCCGAAATACGTAAGGTCCTTGCGAAGCTGGGTCGATTTCACCCCGGCCACTTTCGCGAGCGCTTCGCTGGAGACCGTTTGAATATTGTTATCCTTCAAGCGCGCGAGGCAGCGCAAATAAATCGAAAGCCGATAAATCGTCTTGCGGGGAATCTCCGGATGGCTCGGTTTTTTCAATCTCCCAAAGAAATAGCCCAGGCGGACATGCGAAGCAAGTGCACGCGAAATGGACGGGCGTCCAAATCTTTGTTGCCGGAATCGCTTTTGCGTCGTAGTAGTTTGGGACACCTATCGAGATTTATGAGACGATGTTTGATTCTCGGAGGCGGGCTATTTTGTGCAATCCATCTTGCGGCGGCTGGGACGCTTTATGTTGACCCGGGGTCGACTAATTCCATCGCTCCGTACACAACGTGGGCCACGGCCGCCACTAATATCCAGGATGCCGTCGATGCTTCCACAAATGGCGACCTGATTCTTGTCACCAATGGCGTGTATGCTACGGGCTCGCGCGCGAATATCGGCTTGAACCGCATTGTCGTCGACAGCAAGGCCATCACGATTCAGAGCGTCAACGGCCCGAGCGTTACGATCATCCAGGGATTTCAAGACGCGACGACCAACGGACCGGCTGCCATGCGTTGCGTGCGTTTCGCCAACGGCGCGGTCCTTTCGGGATTTACACTCACGAATGGAGCGACTTCCAGTTCGGGCGGGGGAATTTATTGCCAGGCGAATTCGATTGTCACGAATTGCGTCATCACCGGGAATTTCAGCAGCGCGGATGGTGGAGGCGGATACGCCGGTGTGTACTATAACTGCGTCATAACCGGCAATATTTCCCGGACCAGCGGCGGTGGAGTCAGTGGCAATGCAGTTCTCAATAATTGTTTGCTGACGCACAACACGGCTCGTTCTTCGGGAGGAGGCACTCTTTACGGCTTGCTCACCAATTGCACCCTGGTCGCCAATTACGTCTCGACGGGAGGTGGGGGCGGTGCATTTGGTTCTTCGCTCAACAATTGCATTGTTTATTACAACACGATTGGCGTCACGTCTGTGTTCGCTACGAATGTGACGGCATTGCAGACCTCGTTTAATAATTGCACCACCACCACCAACTTTCCCGGCTCTGGCAATTTCACTAATGCACCGCTGTTCATGAACCTGGCCAACGGCGATTACCGCTTGCACCTCGGCTCGCCGTGCATCAATGCGGGCAGCAACGGCTTCGTGGCAACGGCGATCGATCTCGATGGCCGCCCGCGCATTATCGGCGGCACGGTGGATGTGGGCGCTTACGAAAATCAATTTGCGGGTGCGGTTCACTATGTACAGTTGTCCAACACCAATCCCGTTTCTCCTTACACGAGTTGGATCACCGCGGCCACGAACATTCAAGACGCAGTTGCTGCAGCGAGTGACGGCGACGCGGTCATCGCCGATTCCGGAACCTACAATTTCGGCGGGGTGATCATCGTCGGCGGGGAAACCAATCGCGTCGCGCTCACCAACGCCATTACCCTTTTGAGCCTGAATGGTGCGAAGGCGACGATGATTGTGGGCGATACCGCCACGCGTGGTGTTTATGTTGGCGACAATGCGGTTCTCGATGGATTTACAATTACGAACGGGCACACCCGCTTCTCCGGGGACGCTACCAACGAACAATTCGGCGGCGGAATTTGGGCGAAGCCAACGGGCGTCATTTCGAATTGTATCCTCGCAGGCAATCTTGCGTCGGCGACGGGACACGGTGGTGGCGCTTATGGCGGCCTGATTTTCAATTCGGTCTTTACCAATAACGGTGGTGTGTTTGGCGGAGGCGCGGCTCACACTACGCTGTTCAACTGCACGCTCCTCACCAATTTCACTGTCGGTAACCGGGGCGGCGGACTTTATTCGGGGGTGGCGTCCAATTGCGTTTTCTATCGAAACAATGCGTATGGCGGCGGTGGGGGCGCGGATAAATCCACGCTCTATGGCTGCATGGTGAGCAATAACTTCTCCCTGATGGGTGGCGCGGGAGCGACGGAAAGCACCCTGATGAACTGCACGGTTGCGGGCAACTCCGGTTACGCGGGAGGCACGGCGCAATGCACCAACTACAACTGCATCATCGCCAACAATTCCGGCGCGGGCGGAGGGGGCGGTTGTTCCGGCGGCGCGGCTTATAGCTGTATCATTACCGGAAATGTGACGTCGATTTCCGGCGGGGGTGCGTTTCAAGCGACGCTCAACAATTGTCTGCTGGCAAACAATCTCGCCACGAACGCTTTATCGTTCTACGGATTCGGCGGCGGCAGTGATCAGGGTACGTTGATCAACTGCGTGCTTTGGGGAAACATTGCCGCCAACAAAGGCGGCGGTGCTTTGAGCGCCACGCTGTACAACTGCACGGTGATCAGCAACTCCGCGGCCGAAGGCGGTGGAGTCGATGCCTGTACTGCGCGAAACTCCATCATTTACTACAACTCGGGTGCCAACGGGGCGAATTATTTCGGCGCGGGCGGGTTGAGCTTTTGTTGTCTCACGCCACCGGCCGGGAGTTCCTTCACGAACGAACCGCTCTTTGTGAACAGCGCGTCCGGCGATTTTCATCTCCAGCCGGTTTCGCCCTGCATCAACTCCGGCGTGAACGTTTATGTGACCAATGGACCCGTCAACATCACGACCGACTTCGATGGCCTCCCACGCATCGTCGCCGGCACCGTTGACGTAGGCGCGTTCGAGGTTCAAGCGCCTTACAGCAGCATCCCGTTCCTTTGGTTCTGGCAGCATAATGTCCCGATCGATCCCACGGTCGATACTGACGATCCCGATTCCGACCATTTCAACAATTTCAGCGAATGGCGCGCAGGCACTGATCCGTCGGACGCCCTCTCGCTGTTGCAGGTATATCCGCCTGCGCCGACCAACGGTGCTCCCGGCCTTAACATCACGTGGCAAAGTGTGATCGGGAAACAATATGTCCTGGAGCGCGGTGAAAACCTGTCCCTGCCTTTCAGCGTCATCCAGAGTAATATCCTCGCCGAGTCCACCCCGACCACGTTCTTCGACGATTCGGCCACGAATCCAGTACCGTATTTCTACCGTGTCAGAGTCCAGTAGCGTTACGGAAACGGCGGGCCGAGGACGATGCGATAGAAGCGCGCCGGATTGCCGGCCGTATTTGTGTCGGCCCATATAAATGGGACGGCGGGGGAATTGGTTATAAACACGTTGTCCCATTGCAGCAAATTCGAAGATGCCTGGAGCGCGTAATCCGGACCGGCAAGACCGTTGACTGTCAATTCGAAGCCGCCGTTCGTGGCGGCAACCGAGGTCACTGACGGGGGTGTCAGCGCATTCACTGTCACTGTGAAACTTTGCGTCGCGGTCAGATTCGGTGAGCCGTTGTCGGCCACGCGAATCGTGATCGAGTTGGTGCTGTCCGCTTGCGTGACCAATGGCCGCCATGAGAAAGCGCCTGACGGTCCGTCCAACGTCGCGTTAATTGGGCCATTCAATAGAACGTATGTCAATGTCTGCGGCGGTTGATCGGTGTCGGTGGCGCTGGCGATAAAAGACACGGTCTGTCCCGGGTTCACGGTTTGATCGTTGATTGGATTCAACACCGGCGGTGTGTTCGACAGAATCGGAATCGTCAGCACGGTCATCGAATAAATGGGAATGTTGACGCTGAAACTATTGCCCAGACCCGATGTTGCGTTGGTCGTGGGCCCGGACGAGGGCACCCACGATTTTCCAACGGTGGTAAAATTGCTGGCGCCAAAATCATATTTGGTTCCGCTCAACGACAGCATTGCGTTGCTCACGGTCACGTTCACGGTCTGGCTTGCCGTGCGGCTTTCGTTGATCAGCATCAAGCCCAGGCTGCCATTTTGTTGCCGCACCGCGTGTGCGCGAATCGTGCTCTGGTCCGACGTCGTCCCCACAAAGGTATCTCCGGTGCCGGCGATCTTGCGGACCATTTGGGCGGCGTAATAAACCGCGCCGCGCACCAGCGTGGAACTGTCGCCGAGGAAATTGGTTTTGTTCATTTCCAGGTAATCGACATTCGCCACGCCCATGCCGAACCACGTGGAATAACTGTCCGCCGCGAACAACGCATCGACCGGTCCAAGGATCGCCCGGCCACTGTTGCTCACCGCGAGGCTGCCCATGTAATTAAATTCCGTGATGAAGATTTGCACGTTGGTACCGTCGTTCGGGCGATAGGTGTTGATCCAATCGCGCAAGCCGCCGTTCGTTCCTGAGTCGAGGCCCGCGGTCTGGCCTTCCAACATAAACGGAATCGTCGTGCCAACTGCTGACAGGAGGCTGCTGCCGTTGGCATTGTTGCCAGCGAATGGATACCAATGTGCGATGACGAAATCCACGTTGCTCGCGCATTGTTGCAACACTTGCGGGATCCACCGCTGCCCCGTGTAAATGTCCCACGCATAATCTCCCGGCGGCGTGCTGACGACCGCGCCGATTTTGATCGATGGATCCACCGCGCGCATCGCTTGCGCGAAATCATTCACGCGTTGTCCGTAATTCGCCGGGGACAAACTTGGATGGCCATAACGTAACGTGGAATCATACGGCACGGCGTAATTCACGGAGTAGCCATCGCCGCCGGCGCTGTCGTAATAGCCTGAGCCGAATGTTTCATTCCCGATTTCCCAATATTTAATTCCGGCTGGGGCGGCATGATTGATTGCCAAAAAGCTGTAAGCCGAATTGTAATTTGACCCGGCCCAGGTTTGGAATTGCCCCGCTGTCGATGCCCGCAATTTCGCCCAGAACCCGGCGGTTACCCAGTTGTTGCCGACATCGTCCACGCCGAGGACGATGTCGTTGGTCGCGCCCCACAGTGCGGGATCGCCGTTCGCATACGCCACCCAGGCCGCCGCTTCTTGTGGCAGGCCGTTCGTGGTCGGCACTACCAACGCGGTGTGACCGGCGTTCCATTGCATCGCCGAGCCGAAGTTCACGGTGATCACGGCGCGTGATTGGGCGCTGTCCAGCAGCTTCAGGAATTTCCCGAAATCGGTTCCCGAAGCCACGTAACCGAGATTGCCGGCGTCGCCGAAGAACGGGCTATCCTTGTGCACGGCCCAGTGGTAGACGTCGGCATAGCCGCCGCCGGGATATCGCAACGTGTTCACGCCCGAAGCCAGCAATTGGCCGGGGAGAGCGATGTTTTGATTTTGGTTGTCGTACACGGAAGTGTGGATGCCCAAGGCCGTGTCGGTGACGGTTGACAGTTGTTTGGACAGATCCACTGTCACAACCGCCGCATTGGCTAACAAGGACGGGCAAAGCAGCAGGCAGGCTGGCAGGACCCAAGACTTCAAACGAACCATAATTCAATTCTCTTCATTTCAAGGACTTGTACAAAAATAGCCACAATGACCGGTCAAGCAAGCAGTCGGGCTTCCAAAGGGGGCACAAAATATAATGATGGGGTGGGTATTCCAAGGTCCCGAGCCCCTGAGTCCAAAGTCCAAGGTCCAACGTCCAAAGTCGTTATTGGCGGGTGCCTTTCGGGACATCGAACTTTTCCAGGCTTTAATAGGCTTGATCGGTTCGGAGGAGGTTTTTGAAAAATTGAAAAAATGTGCGTCTTTTTGGTGTCGGATCGGAAAAATCAACGACTTACGACGATTTGAATTGGATTTGGTGTAACTCTGGAAAAATCAATGGGTTAGGACGGTCTTTTTGGGGTTTTCGATGTAAACCCAGAAAAATCAACAGTTTATGCGGATGCTCCGGGAACCGGATTTAGTCAGAGGAATGCCGTTCAGAGGAATGGTTTTTTCCCGGATCCAGCCCCGACTAAAGGCCCTCGGGGAGCTTTTGCCGGATTCAGCCGGATCGAGGCGGATCTTTCAAATGTGGAGCGTGGAACGCGGGGTCTCCATAAATCCCACCCAAACGGAAGACCTAAGGACCAAAGCGACCAAAAGGACCCAAGGGACTCAAAGTTCAACCGCGTGTGATGGCTGCGGGGCAGGAATAGCGGGACTGCGATCAGCGCACACGTATCTAAATTGTCAAAGAACCCGCCTTCGCATTGAAGCTTTGGCGCGGCGAGCGCACGATGGCCTGCCGTCGCGGATCAGTATACTGGTGGTGTCAAGGGGCGGTGGAGAAAAGGCTAAATGCTGAAGGCTAAAGGCTAAAGTGGGAACCGATCTTCATCCGTATGGACGATAGGACGTTGTGGCTTCTCTAATGCGATCGAGCCGCGCGACAACGGAATTTAGACGTGAATTCCCGGATAATGCTCACTCCGAAACATCGCAAAGTTGTAATGCGCGCAGTTCATCTTGTAAGTTTCGACTGCACTGTCGTTCGGGTCGGACATGCCGCCCTGCGCTTTGCGCTGATATTGACGCATAAACTCGCCAATCTTAGTTAATTGCCATTTTTTGTTTACGGCGGTTCATGTTTAGGCGCCAGTGAACATTGGATTCCCAGCAAAAGCAAACCCGTGCTCACTATCACGAGTTTAACGTTTTGCTCCTATTCGATGTTAATTATGATACGATTTGTGGCATGGAGAAAATTACCCGTAATCGAAACGAGCTGCGTAATTCCGTTAATCTGAGGAAAATAATATCTGCCGGTGGAATCGAGGTAGCTGCCAGATGTGGCAAACGGTTCGAACGGCTTGAGAGTTGGAGTGGTAAACACTGCCTTCTCGGGCGACTCTAACTCAAAGTCAACTCGCACGGATGCACCGTAGGAAGCATGCACTGCAATGATCGAAAAAAGACGATTCAACCCGCGCGAAGCCACCGTCCCGTATGCGACTCGCTTGGGAAACTCGACCGTTCCACTTGCGTCAGACGTGCACTCGTCTCGGCCGCCTCCCCAAAGGCCGAACGTCTCCCAAGACTGATAAACCTTAATTCCAGGCCGCAGGGTGTCGGCGGATCTGATAAAGCAAATTACCGTCTTGCGAGCAATCGTTGTCGGGAACGGAAAGAACAAAAGTGCCAGCGTACCGAGAAGCAAGATGACTTTGATACTAAGCAGAAGAGAATGTTTAGGCCGCAACATACGAATCTTCTTTCAACCGCCAAACGTGCCGCAACGCAAATCTGAAAACAAAAACCACTGCGCCTGCAACTGCGACCACCAGGCCGGGCGCACAGCTTGCGATTTTCGGGAAGAGCCGCATAACGTTGAGCGAACAATTCGAATGCCAACTTGGAGATCGTTTTTGCCTTCCATGCAAGTTTTATAATCCCGCCCCATGAGGGTGTCGAGTTGAAAGGCTATGCGGGAGGTTCTGGCACCCCTCGCGGGGTGCAGATTTTTTGCTGCGCGGTTCCGGTGGTCTGCGCTTTGCTCCGACCACCGGCTACTGCCTGGCATTCCTTCAGAATGCAAAATAACGGCGCGGTTATTCGACCGCGAAAAGTCGTCTCGTTAAGTTCTTGGGCGAACGTGGACGCCTTGGCACTCTCCCCTTTTGGCAGCGACCGCGAATGTCAGAATCACAGCCACGTATGGAAACGCTTTTTTCACCAGGCCTCTGTTACCTGAAGGATAAGGGGTGGCCTGAACCGAGTAAAGGTCTATGGAACGTGCAAACAAATAAACGCCTTTTGATCCATTGGGTTATTTTTACCGGTTCGCGCAGAGCTGGAGCTCTGCGCTCTGGGGCTGGCCCCGGTTGTCTGTTCTTTGAAGCCGTTTCTTTTCGCGAAACCTTTTCTCTTCAATCTGTCAGTAAAGGTTGAAAGCACTTAAATCATGAGCCAAAGCGTGAATTTTGTACCCGGACAACGCCCCCTGTGGGCTTCGTTGTTTCACTCCGTGCATAAGCTTGGAAGCGTTGCGCTGATCCTCATCATGGGCGCGAGCTCGGTTTGCGCCGTGACCTACCAGTTAGGCACCGCGACCCTCTTCGAGGGAGCGTCTTCGGGGACCGACAGCGTCACCGTAGCCGTTAGCCCGGCAGGTTCCGCATGGGCGGCCGCCACGAACAGTTCCTGGCTTCATCTGACTCCCGCAAACCAGAATGGCGCGGGCAGCACCAATATTATATTTACTTTCGATTCCAATCCGGGCGCCACGCGAACCGGGTCCATCACGATTTCCGGACAGACACTCAACATCACCCAGGTGGGCAGCAATTATGCGCTGGCCAATCCGCTCACGGTGCTCGTAACCGGGTTGAGCGGCCCTACTTCCACGGCGCTGGATAGCAATCGGAATGTTTACATCGCTGAAGCCACGGGCAACAACATCAAGAAATGGACGGCGACCAGCAATTCAGTGTCAACGCTGGTCAGCAATTTGAACCAACCCTTCGGCGTGGCCGTGGACAGCGTCGGAAACGTGTTGATTGCGGATACCGGCAATAACGCGATCAAAAAGCGCACGCCGGCCGGAACTCTCTCCACCTTGATCTCGTCGGGGCTGAGCGGGCCTCGCCGCATCGGCGTCGACTCCGCGGATAACATTTACATTCCGGACAGCGGCAACAACGCCGTCAAAAAATGGACTGGCGCGCTCCCATTGATCACCGTGGTTTCCAATGGACTGAATCTTCCCTCCGGTGTCGCCGTGGATATCGCGGGAAATATTTATATCGCCGACAACGGCAACGATGCGGTCAGGAAATGGAACGCCGACAGTGGAACGGTCACCACTTTGGTTGCGCCCGGGACGACTTCTGCCGCGGCGGTGACCGTGGATGGGTCGGGCAACGTTTACATTGCTGACGGCGGCAACAGCAATGTCAGGAAATGGTCCGCCGTGGACGGCCAATTGACGACGATTGCTTCCACGGGTTTGCAAACGTGCCGTGGGGTAGTGGTGGATGCGGATCGAAATCTTTACATCGCGAATTTTGGGAGCAATTCAATTGTGGAACTGCCGCGGGTATTTGTTGATCTCACGCCAAAATCGGTAAATGTGGATGCGGGCAGCGATTCCATTTCATTTCTGCCGCCCATCAATCTCACCGGCGCGCTAACCCCGACGAGCAACCAACCCTGGCTGACAATCGATAGCGCGGCCAACGGCACGATCCAATTTCACTTCAGCCAAAATTCCGGCGGTTCCCGAAGCGCCACCATCACTGTGCTTGGCCAAAGTGTTTCGGTCACGCAGGGAAGCACCCGGCTCGGTTTTTCGAGCATCGTCCAGGGTCCGTGGGCGGATACCAACAGCGTCCTTGTCGTTCCATCCGGGTTGGTGCCGTGGACCGCTACGGCGAATGATTCCTGGCTCCATGTTTCGACGCTGACGCAAGGCGGCACTGGCAATTCCAATGTGATTTTCAGTTTCGATGCGAATCCCGGGTTAACGCGCACCGGCTCACTGAGCATTGCTGGCGGAACGGTTTCAGTCATCCAGGCGGGCACAAACTACCTTGCTGCCACCGGCGCGTTCGCCCTGGCGACTTCAGTTAATGGCGGCCATGGCGTGGCGCTGGATTCCACCGGCAATGTTTATGTGGTCAGCACAACTTCTAACGCGGTCCATCGATGGTCCAAATCGAACAACACCGTCACAACAAACCTTATCACCGGCCTATCCGCCCCGTTTGGTCTCGCATCCGACACCATCGGAAATCTCTACATTGCCTCCCAGGGAACGGGCGTGGTTAAGTGGAACGCAACCAACGGCACCCTGGCCACTCTCGTCACGGGTTTGTTGAATTGCTCCGGCGTGGCGGTGGACCTCGGAGGAAACGTTTACACCACTGACACAGAACGACACGCTATCAAGGAATGGCTCGCCCCGTCCGGACCTGTTTCAACGTTGATCAGTTCCAATGCCGCCAATTCTCTGTATCGCCCGTTCGGCGTGGCGGTCGATATTGCCAACACGGTTTATATCGCCAATACCTTCGGCAGCTCCATCAAACGATTGGCCTCAGGCGAAAGCAATCTAACTACCATCGTTGCGTCCGGCGTCGGTCCTTTCGCATTGGCTGTCGATGGTTCCGGCAACGTCTATATCGCCGATGGCAACAGTGGGGCCGTCAAAAAATGGACCGCGGCGAATAGCACAGTCACGACACTTTCTTCCGGCTGGAATACTGTCTTTGGTGTAGCCGTCGATTCCCTTGGGAGTATCTATTTCAGCGAATTAAGGAGCAATTCCCTGAGAGCAATTCCCCGGGCTTTCGTGGACTGCACGCCGGTCAGCGAGCCGCCCTCCGGCGGGACCGGCACCTTGCCCGTCGTGTTGCCCGCGACGATCAATCTTGACCCGCCGTTTTTTCCCACCAGCGATCAACCTTGGTTGAGTGTCCTGGGTGTTACGAATGGGGTCATTTCTTTTTCGGTTGCTACAAACATCGGCCTGGTCCGCGTTGCGCACTTGAATGTTCTTGGCCAAAGCATCAGCGTCACTCAGCAGGGTCCGACCTTCACTCTAAGCACCAATTCGCTCATTGAAAGTGTCGCCGGCGGGAGTGATTCCGTTTTTCTTTCAGTGAATCCGCCGACGGGCACCTGGACGGCGACCAACAATGTCCCGTGGCTGCACATTACTCCGGGTAGCGAGAGCGGAGTTGGCAGTGCGAGTGTTTCGTTCACGATCGATCCCAATCTGGCGGGATACGAACGGACGGGCACCCTTACGATTGCCGGCCAGACCGTCACCATCACCCAACAGTATATCGTTCTTTCCACGTCCGCCGTTTTACAGGGTCCCGCCGCCGGGATGGACAGTGTCGTTATTGGAGCGAGCGCCGGAGTTCCCTGGACCTGCGTAGCGAACGACTCCTGGCTCCATGTCAGCGCGACGAACCAAAGCGGTTCGGGCAGCGCACTGGTGACCTATACATTTGATGAGAACCAAGGCGGCACGCGCGCTGGATCACTAACGGTCGCCGGTTTCACGCTCGCGGTCACGCAAGCAGGATCGAATTATGTCTCCGTGGGCTCTCGCACCACCCTGTCGTCGGCGCTGAGCAGCGCACAAGGCGTGGCACTGGACAACGCCGGCAACGCTTATGTTGTGTCGGGCTCTACCGTCAAGAAGTGGTCGGCCACCAATAACAGCGTCACCACTTTCGTTTCGAGTATTAACGGCGCAAACCTTTCCAGAGACAGCGCGGGCAACCTGTACATCGCAGCGCCGGGAAGCCTCGCCATTCGGAAATGGACTGCTGCCACGAGTAGCCTGACAACACTCGTCTCTGGATTGGACTCGCCCTACGGCGTGGAAGTGGACCTCGCGGGCAACGTCTATTTCACCGACACGGGCCGTAGCGCGATTAAGAAATGGAACGTGGCGGATGGCCAGGTCACCACACTCGTGGCGTCCAACGCGGCCAATCCCATATTGAACCGGCCGTTCGGCCTCACGGTGGATGTGGCCAATAATGTTTATATTGCGGACACTTCCGGAAACTCGGTTAAGCAATGGAGCCCTGTAACCACCAATTTGACGACGCTGGTGTCTTCCGGACTGAGCTTTCCGTATGACGTCGGCCTGGATGGCTCAGGTAATCTTTACATTGTGGATGAGGCGAATGATGCCATCAAAAAATGGACCGCTCTTAATAATACGGTATCGACAGTCGCGACCGGGTTGTTCGATCCATTTGGCGTAGCCGTGGATGCGGCGGGAAACCTCTTCTTCACGGATGGCACCAGATTGAGCGAAATCCCGCGGGCCTTTGTGGATCCGTCGGAGAAAATCGAACCGGTCACCGGTGGAAGCGATGTCCTGCCGGTAGTCCTTCCCGCGAACATCAATCTCAATCCACCGTTCTATCCCACCAGCGATCAGCCGTGGTTGAGTGTCGTCGGTGTGACCAATGGTGTTATCTCTTTTTCTGTGACCACGAACCTTGGTTCACTTCGAATCGCACACCTGAATGTGCTGGGCCAGAGCATCACCGTGACCCAACCGGGCCCGAGCTTTAGTCTAAGCACCAATTCACTGACTGAAAGTGTCGCCGGCGGGAACGATTCCGTTGTTCTCTCCGTGAGCGCGCCGTTCGGGGCTTGGACTGCCACCAACAATGTCCCGTGGCTGCACATCGCTCCGGGGAGCGAGAGCGGTGTGGGAAGTGCCACCGTGGCATTCTCGGTCGACCCGAATTCCGGAGGTTACGAGCGCGTCGGAACGCTGACAATCGGCGGGCAGACTCTGACGGTGACCCAGCAATTTGTGGCGCTCTCGACTTCCGCGGTTTTGCAGGCCCCCGCCGCTGGAATCGACAGCGTCGTTCTCGGCGCGAGCGCGGGAGTTTCGTGGACGTGCGTGGCGAATGATTCCTGGCTCCATGTCAGTGCCACCAACCAAGGCGGTTCCGGCAGCGCACTTTTGACTTACACATTTGACGAAAATTCCGGCAACACGCGCGCCGGCTCGATCACTGTTGCTGGTCTTAACCTCGCGATCATGCAAGCGGGGTCAAATTATGTCGCGGCGGCCGGGTCGCCTACGGTTCTGTCGTCTGCGCTACCCAACGCGGAAGGGATTGCCGTGGATGATGCGGGCAACGTTTATGTGGCGGCCAACTCCAATGTTAAAAAATGGTCGGTTGCCGATAACAGCGTCACCACTTTGATTCCGAGTGTTCCCGCCGCAAATCTCGCGGCGGACAGCAGCGGCAACCTGTACATTGCATCCGGCAGTGACTCTATTTTGAAATGGGATGCTACAAATCATTTCTACAACGTTCTCGTTCCTGGGTTGAATTCACCTTTCGGCGTGGACGTGGACCTTGCGGGTAACGTCTATTTCACAGACAACGGCCCGGCAGCCATCAAGAAATGGAACGTGGCCGACGGACAGGTTTCCACCGTCGTGGTCTCCAACGCGGACAACCCGACCCTAAAACGACCGTTCAGCGTGGCAGTAGACGTGGCCAACAACGTTTATATTGGTGATATTGTCGATAGCTCGGTTCAGCGATGGTCACCCGCAACCAGCAACCTGACCTCACTCGTGCCTGGAACGACAATTCCATACGATGTCGCCCTGGACGGTTCAGGCAATCTTTACGTTGCGGATGGTGCCAACAGCGCGATCAAGAAATGGACCGCCTTCAATAATACCGTGTCCAACATTGTGACCGGATTGGCTAGTCCCTTTGGCATAACCGTGGACTCCGCCGGGAACATTTATTTTACTGATGGCAGCCACTTGAAAGAGATCCCGCATGCCTTTGTGGATCCCTCGGCAAAAATCGAACCGCCTGCAGCCGGGAGCGACGTCCTCCCCGGTGTCGTGCCGGCGAACCTCAATCTTCGCGATCCATTCACTCCCACGAGCGATCAAACGTGGCTCACGATCACCGGCGTTACCAATGGCGTGGTGAGCTTCTCATTCGCTGAAGCTGTCTCCACTCGCACTGCTCACATCAACCTGTTGGGCCAATCGATTGCCGTCACCCAGGTAGTGCCGCTCCCCACTCCGATATCGATCAGTGCCTCGATGGTCACGCCGGGAGTCTTTCAACTACAATTTACGAATGGCCTGCCCACGGCGTCGTTCACAGTGCTGGCGAGCACCGATTTGTCGTTGCCAGTTGACGAGTGGACCGAGCTTGGCACCGCAACCAATGCCAATGGTGTCCTGCAATTCACCGATACCAGCGCCACCAACGGAACGCGCTATTACCAAATCCGATCGCCGTAAAAGCGCGCGGGACGCCTTCGCGTGTCACGTGCGGCAACCGTCGACTTTCACAACCGAAACTCAGCGCCGTCCGTAACGACGAGAAAATGCTCGGAACTTGGTCGCGCTTTGCGTTGGCTCAGCCGTTGCAGGCCCTGCCATTGCTCCGGCGTCTTTACGAGAAAGTGATAGGTGACGGATTGTCCGGCATCCTCAATTTTCGTCATTTCAACACCTGGCGGTAGCTGCTCCAGCAGGGCTGCCCCATTGCGCCACGCGCCAATGGCTTGTGACTCCGCTTTGGAGCCGGTCTTTTCCGAAGGGGACGGGGCGCACCCGAACGCCAAAATCGACAGGCTGCAAAGAATTACTATCAGAGTGGAATTCATATCAGGAGTGTTAACAACGAATGCATGGAAAAGCTGCGAAGGACTACCTGACCGGGTGAGCTTATCGAGCCCCTTGCAGAACGAGATTGCAATTTTCCGCCCGCACGAACTTATTTGGCCGTTACCTTCCAATTTGAGAGAACAATGGAACATACCTCGGGAACGCGGCTAACGATCTTGATCTCTATCAGGTGCTTTCCTTTTGGAAAATGCATTTTAACCTCGTACGTGCCGCTCCACGGAACCCCCGCACCACTTGCTTTTTTTCTTAGCGTCCAACCACCGTTGCCGTCGTCCAGCAAATCCTCGACCACAGGTGCCTTTTTCCAATCGGACACCGTGTCAAAATTATCGCAATTTAGAGGCGCCCTCAGATTTCCCAAGCGAATGAATACATCGGAGTCAACCCGGCCGATACTGTTCTGGTGGGTAACGCGAATAATTGCGGGTTTCGTTGCTCGAGGCGGGTCAGGCATCACGATGGCCTGAACGACCGATTCGCCGGTCAGTTGGTAATATACTTTCGATTCCTCGATTCGTTTCCACTGGCTCTGCTTATCCGTTGCGGCTTGTCGAGTCGGAGAAGCCGGTTCGCGCCGAACGGACGATTTAAGTGGTTCCCAGTTCCTGGGGATTTGTCCGAGGGCAGCTTCTAATTCATCGAGCAGCAGGGCGATATCCAGTTTTGCAGCGGCGGTGTAAAAGCGAATGCTCTTTTTGCCTTTTGTATTCAGGTGCAGGTGGATGACGTGCTTGCCGGATTCCGAAAGCTCTTCTGAAACGCGAATGCCAATGACGTCCCGGCTGCTCAGGATGCCCGGCGGCTCTGAGATCTCTGAGAACAACTCACGCCGTCCGATTCGCACCTCGACATTACGCCTCGGGCGCTCGCCAAAACCCGTGATTTCTCCGATTTTCATGACTTAGTCTCGAAATTTACTTCGACGCGACATTCTCAAGCGCGCACATGATTAACCCAAAAAATGAAGCGTGAGCAAAATGACCGCCAAGACTATCAACAACCAACCAAATCGTTGAGATCGCTTATGATCTCTCGCGGCCTGCTCCGGAGTCACGACCCGATACGCCCACTGTGGAAACAAAGCCCACAACACACCGAGGGCAGCGAGCAGCAATGCGACAATCAGTCCGATTCGGCCTTTCATGGTCTTCAGTTTATGAAGCGTAATGATGACGCTTTGTCGACCGCCTGTTATTGAGCCGTCGGCAAATCATTTTCATCGATGCTTTTGTGCCCTGAATCCCTTTGAAATACCAATTTCGAGATTGCGGTCAAATACGATTTGGCAGCTTAAAAGGCATTGCCAACAGAATTGCGCCAACGCCAAGTGTCCAACGAATCACCTTACCCTTGGATTTTATGGGTATCACCGCTCAGATTCAGCTTCCGCATTCCCAGGCTTCGACGTCAGATACCTGACCAGGAGTAGCGCCGCAATGCACACGGTGACGGTCAGGATCAGTAACCACAGGGTTTCGGCGTTTGCTGCTCGTCTGCCATCATCTGGATTCCCTTCCATGGCACCTTCAAAGATCTTAAGCTTTTCCCGGGAAACGAAATAAAGCAGCGCGGAAGCCGCCGCTGCGGTGGTTGCTGCAAGGAAACTGTAATAGGTTGCTTTGCGAGACATTGGGCGTTATCGAGGGCGGTTGATTCGGTTCGAGAGAACCCGAGTTCTTCCCAGGCATTTCAGATCTCTCCTTTTGAATTCTCCCGCGATTTTCTGAAATATCCAATATCCAACGAGAAGGCCAATAACAGAGCCCGGCCAACTCCGCCAATCTCCGAGAACATTGTGGTCAGTGCGCACTCCAGGAAACATCGCTCCGACCAACAATCCCATCAGCGCTGCGGCGCCAATCCAACCAATCAGAAAACCCACAAATGCGGCGAGATAGCGGATGGATTTCATAGGATGCGCAAAGTCATATCAATTCAGGGAATTTTCGGTCGTCTCTGCATTCCATCAAAAACCGGGTCATCTGCATGTTTTCTTCTGAAGCATTCGAGGATGGACACGATCAACCACGCTACAATTGTCAGGGCGCCGTACCCAAACCCCGTATGCAGGGCGCGGTGATACCAATAGGAAGAGTGCAGTGAATTTCCTCCACCTGCCAGGCTTTGCAAACTCATGTAAAACCAAAAAACAACTAATCCCAACGTGTTTAAAAAGCGAACAATGGCAATCCTTCGGGGTGAAGATCCAATCAAAATCCAACGCGCTATAAAATGCACCGGGAGATAAGAAGCAGCGCACAACAGCGCCGCGCCCAAAAAGCCAACCAGCGCATTTACCACGTACAGTTTGTTATCGATAAAATCCATAAAGCGCCCAGAACAAGAAAAACAGAACCATGACGACAGCACCCAACACCAACGCCCTAATCCGACGCTGACGAAGAAACTCGGCGGCCGCCTGGCCGTCCAGGAAGAATCGGCCGTCCCCGGTTGGTAAAAAGACTCGATGCTCGATCATCTGATTAAAGATCCATGAACGGCGCAGTCCAAGGGCTTGCGGAGTGGTGGCGTGCGCGGGGTCGAGCGCCCCGGCTTCTCGAAAACCGCGAATCAACTTTTTGCGGCGAATCGCAATGGTAGCGGCAGCACTGGATGACGTGAGATTCATTTGATTTGAGGTGACCGACACAATCCGTGGGCGCAAAAGAGGCGCGATCCGGCGGTGTATTTTCGAGATGACTTGAGCATTTCATCGAGGCGACCGCGGCGTAAAATCATCCGGTTGGCAGAAGTTGAAAAAATGCATTTCACCCATTCCTTTCACTTGGTCTAATCATAGTGGATTCACGTGATTTTGTCCAGACATGAGTTCTGATTCGATGGGACGGGCATTTTATGACTTTGCTCTCCAGAATTTTGCAGCCTGGAGAAACTTGTTAAGGCGGGTTACCGGATTTTGGCTTTGATTTGGCCTTTTTTGTCAAATGGCCGGTTTTGGCGCTTCGTTCGTTGACACCCCCCTGCCCTTTGTTACGATTCGCACCCGATTAGCGGGTGTTCCCCGGCGAAATTGATTAACGACCACGATATACCTGGAATAGAAATTTATGGCTAAAGCATCGAAGTCTCAAAAATACGTTTACCAGTTCGGCAATAAAAAGGCCGATGGTGACGGGTCCATGAAACCTCTCCTCGGCGGCAAAGGCGCAAACCTCGCCGAAATGAGCCGCATCGGCCTCCCCGTGCCTCCCGGCTTCACCATTACCACGGAGGTTTGCACCTATTACTACGCCAACAAGCGAAGCTACCCCAAGGTCCTCGATGCGCAGGCCAAAAGCGGCATCGCCTTCATCGAAGGCATCATGGGCACCAAGTTTGGCGACAAGAGCGCCATGCCGCTACTTGTGTCGGTGCGCTCCGGAGCGCGCGATTCCATGCCGGGCATGATGGATACCATCCTGAACCTCGGCCTTAACGACGAAACCGTGCTCGCGCTGGTCAGCGCCACGAAGAACGAACGTTTCGCCTGGGATTGCTACCGCCGTTTCATCCAGATGTATGGCGACGTCGTCATGGGCGTCCAGAAACGCCCGCATGAAGATCATGAACCGTTCGAAGTCGTGATTCACGGTCTCAAACATGAACGCTATCACGCGGATGTGGATGACCCGAAGCTTTCCGTCGATGACCTGAAGGAAATGGTCGTCCGTTTCAAAGCGCTGATCAAGGAACGCACCGGCAGTGAATTCCCGCAGGATCCCTGGAAGCAACTTTGGGGTGCCGTGGGCGCTGTGTTCGGCTCGTGGATGAACGATCGCGCCATCGTCTATCGCCGCAAATATAATATTCCCACCGAATGGGGAACGGCTGTCAATGTGCAGGCGATGGTTTACGGTAATACCGGCGACAATTCCGGCTCGGGCGTCGCCTTCACGCGCGACCCGGCTACCGGTGAAAAAGTTTTCTACGGCGAATTCCTCATCAACGCCCAGGGCGAAGACGTGGTCGCCGGGGTGCGCACACCGGAACCGGTCGCGCAGCTCAAAGGCCACATGCCCGCCGCGTTTGCCGAACTCGAAAAAGTCCGCGCGACGCTCGAGAAACATTTCAAGGACGTCCAGGATTTCGAGTTTACGATCCAGGATGGCAAGTTGTTCATGCTCCAGACGCGCAACGGCAAACGAACCGGCCTCGCTGCTGTTCGTTTCGCCATCGAAATGGAGAAGGAAAAACTTATCGATTGGAAGACAGCGATCAAACGCGTTCCCGCCGATCAGCTCGACCAGGTGCTCGCGCCGATTTTTGATCGCAAGGCCGTTAAGGCCGCGAAGTGCATCGCCAAAGGTTTGCCCGCCGGTCCCGGCGCAGCTTCCGGCAAGATGTATTTGAATGCGGACCGCGCGGTGCTCGCCGCCGGGCGGGGTGAGAAAGTCCTGCTCGTCCGTAATGAAACTTCGCCCGAAGATCTCCGCGGCATGATTGCCGCTGAAGGCATCCTCACGGCGAAAGGCGGCGTCAGCTCGCACGCGGCGCTCGTTGCCCGTCAGATGGGCAAGGTTTGCGTATGCGGCGCGGCAGCGTTGCAGATCGATTACACCACCCGCACCGTCACGGTGGACGGCACCACCTATAAGGAAGGTGATTCGATTTCCATCAATGGCACCGCCGGCGAAGTCTATCCCGGCGACATTCCCACGGCGGCTTCGGAAGTCGTCCAGGTGCTCGTAGAAAAATCCCTGAACGGCAAGGAAAGCCCCACTTATCAGATGTTCGCCAAGCTGATGGATTGGTGCTCGAAAGTCACGAAGCTGCAGGTCCGCACGAATGCCGATAACCCGGAGCAGACGGCGAACGCGGTTGCGTTCGGCGCCACCGGCATCGGCTTGTGCCGCACCGAGCACATGTTCTTCGAAGGCAATCGTATCGATGCGATGCGCGAGATGATTCTCGCCGACAACGTCGAGGACCGCAAAAAGGCGCTTGCGAAGATTCTGCCTTATCAGAAGGAAGATTTCGTCGGCATCTTCAAGGAATTGAAGGGCATGCCCGCGACGATTCGTTTCCTCGACCCGCCGTTGCACGAATTCCTCCCGCACGATCACGCGGCCCAGAACGATCTGGCCGAGAAAATGAAAGTGCCGGTTGAAAAGATCAAACAACGCGTCAAGGAACTGCATGAGTTCAACCCGATGCTCGGATTCCGCGGTTGCCGTCTCGGCATCGTGTATTCCGAAATCTCGGAAATGCAATCTCGCGCCGTGTTCGAAGCCGCCGCCCAGGTGCAGAAATCCGGCGTCAAAGTGAAGCCGGAAGTCATGATCCCGCTCGTCGGCTTCAAGAAGGAACTCGACCTCCAGGTCGAACTCGTTCATCGCGTCGCGAAGGAAGTGATGAAGGAAAAAGGCATCAAATTCCAATATATGGTCGGCACGATGATCGAAGTGCCGCGCGGCGCCCTCACCGCTGACGAAATTGCGCAGACGGCTGAGTTCTTCAGCTTCGGCACCAACGATCTCACGCAAACCTGCCTCGGCATGAGCCGCGATGATTCAGGCTCGTTCCTGCCGCCGTACCAGGAATTCGAGATCGTGAAGAAGAATCCGTTTGCGTCCATCGACCAGACTGGTGTCGGCCAGTTGATGAAGATTGCGGTGGAAAAGGGCCGCAGCACCCGCGAAGACATCAAGCTTGGCATCTGCGGTGAACACGGCGGCGATCCTGACTCTGTGAAATTCTGTCATCGCCTCGGCCTGAGCTACGTGAGTTGCTCACCCTATCGCGTGCCCGTGGCACGGTTGGCGGCCGCCCAGGCGGCGCTGGAAGACCAGGCCAAAGCCGCAAAACCGGCCAAGAAAAAGAAGTAAGTCATTTTACAGCCAGATTCGCACAGCCGCCCGCGGATTCTCCGCGGGCGGTTTTTTTGCCCCATTCGCATTTCGTTACGGCCGCGAAAATTTTCTCGCGAAGGAGCTTTCTATTTGACCCGCGCCGACTCCAGCAGCAAAACTGAAAAGTTAAATGAAAGCTCTGACTCTTTTTGTATTATCCGCAGCCCTTGCGGCCGGCCCGAGCGCCGGCGCAGTGGATTCGCGGCATGTCGTACTCGTGGTTTGGGATGGGATGCGACCGGATTTTATTTCGGAAACCAACACGCCCATGCTGCACGCCCTGCGGCAGCACGGCGTTTTTTTCCAGAACAACCATTCGGTTTATCTCAGTTCGACCGAGGTGAACGGCACCGCGCTGGCCACCGGTGATTATCCCCAAAACAGCGGCGTTATCGCCAATCGTGAATACCGCCCCGAAATCAATGCTTCGGAAGCGGTCGCCACCGAATCGCTCGACGCAATGCGCGCGGCCGAAAAGCATGGGAATTATCTCGAAGCTAAGACGATTGCGGAGATTTTGCAGGCGGCCGGCCGCCGCACTATTATCGCGGGCACCAAGCCGGTTGTTCTTTTGCACGATCACGCGAAACGTGAGGAGAGCGCGGAGAGCGTGGTGTTATATGAAGGCAAGAGTTTGCCGCAGGCACTGGTGCAGTCGCTCACGAATAAACTCGGCGCCTTCCCCCGCCCCGATCCGGCCAAAACCAATGGGGATATCTGGACAACTCACGCGCTCGTGGGTTCGCTTTGGGAAAAGGACGTCCCGGCTTTCTCGTTATTGTGGCTGGGTGAGCCCGATAATTCCCAGCATGGGGCAGGACCGGGATCGGCTCGCGCGCTCGCAGCCATTCGCAATTCCGATCGCGCGCTCGGACTCGCCATCGATGCCCTGAAACAAAAAGGCGTCTATGATCAAACCGATGTTCTGGTCGTTTCCGATCACGGTTTCTCGACAATTTCGGGCAGCATCAACGTGGCCGCCCGGCTTCAAACCAACGGGTTCAAAGCCACTCGGCAATTCGGCACGAAGCCCGCCACGGGCGATATCCTCGTGAACGGACTCGGCGGTTCGGTGCTGTTCTACGTCACCGACCACGATCGTCCCACAATCGAGCGATTGGTTTCGTTCCTGCAAAAAGAAGAATACGTGGGCGTCATCTTCAGCCGGCCGAAACTTACGGGCACATTCGCGTTGGAAGATGGCATGATTGCGTCGTCACACGCGCCTGATGTCGCAATCTCCATGCGCTGGAACAAGAACCTGAATGCCGACGGCATTCCGGGAACATTAATCTCCGACTCCGAAGCGCCCGGCGCCGCGGGCACCGTGGTGGCTGCGCGAAACAACGCCCAACGCGGCACGCACGTCAGCCTGAGCCATTTCGACCTTCACAATACGCTGGTCGCGGCCGGGCCTGACTTCAAACAAGGATTCGTCGATCAGCTCGCCTCGGGAAATGTGGATGTGGCTCCAACTATTCTTCACATCCTCGGCGTCCAACCGCCAAAATCGATGAATGGGCGCGTGCTCGTCGAAGCACTCAGTTCACTTGATAACAAACTTCCCGCTGCCACCGCGCACAAGCTCGAAGCAGAAGCTGACACGCCAAACGGCAAATGGAAGCAACTGCTGTTAATTTCCGAAGTGAACGGGGTGCGTTACCTTGATGAAGGCAACGGCGGACTGACACCCGCGCTGCAAAAGCAGGACCCGCCCTAATTTGCCGCGTTCTCTGCACGCCCCAAAAGCCGCAATTGCACGGCTTCGCCCGGCACTAACTGCAACACGTCTTTCGCCTGCACTAACAACGGCAATCCAACCTCCGGACGCTCCGGGTTTCGATTCGGCAACAGCAGCGCGGGATTGATCTTCTCGAGCTGTTTGCCCACCTGCACTACCTTCGCGTCAAACAGTGTGCCGCCAATCGAGATCCGCCGCACTTCCACCTTGTCGCCAACCTTGACCGCGCGTCCAATCGGTTGCCGCATCCACGCCAGGATCCGGTCGGACCCGTTCGCACTCACCACCATGATGTCCACACCCGCCGAAATCCTTTCGCCGGTATGATGGTTCAAGTCGCTGACAAATCCGTCGATTGGCGCGCGCAAAACCACCGGTCGTTGCATCAATTCGATGCGATTGCGGTGGGCGCGGATCGCTTGCTCAACCGCAGCATCCATCGGCTCGATTTTTGCGAGTCCCGCAACTTCCATCTTTTTCACGCCGTCCGTCAGTTCGGTCACCGACTTTTCCCGCGCGGCCACCTCCGCGCGCAGCGCGTCACGATCCCGCACCACGACGTCATAACCGAAGTCGTTGCGCATGCCAAAATTCCCGAAGGGCGCGGAGCTGACTCCTTTCGCCATCAATTGGCCTTCCAGAAGTTTTTGCGCCCGATCAAACTCCGCGTCGGTTTGCTTCAACCGGATCTTGGCCACCTCCAGTGCGAGTTCTTCCTGCGTCAGGTCCGACCGCATGTGCGCGTAAGAATCCATGTTACGCGTCTTGTCGATATCCATGCGCGCCTTCAACAGCAGCAAATCCGTTTCCGCAGCCGCCAGTTCGCTTTTGAGCTGGTCGGAATCCAGCACCGATACCGTTGCCAGTTCCTGGCCGTTCGTCACCGCCTGCAGCCGGTCCACCAGCACGCTTTCGATCGTGCCCGGCGTCGTGCTCATAATATCCGCATGCACCGATTCCACCTCGCCGACGATGGCCGGCGGTTCGACATAACGCGACCACATCCAGCAGATGGCCGCCACGAGGACCGCGAACATCAGCAGCGGCACGTATTTTACCCGAAAATCCTGCCAGCGCTGCTCGATAGGTATGGGAATGGGTTTAAGGTCTTCCATGTTAGATCTCCGATTCGTCTTCCGCTTCGATTGAACTCACCTGTGAAACCCCTTTTATGTTGCGCACTTCCGTGAGCAAATTCTCCACTCCCGCCGGATCGCGCAGCAGCAGCCAATAGGACACATCGGCGCCCAAGGAAGTACCGTGCGACCGCTGACTCGCGCGATGTTTCCGGCGCGTGTGCCGAGCGAGGATGCGATCCATCTCGTCGATTTCTGCCAGGGGCCGGGTCCACTGCAAATTGAGGATTAAATCATAGCGATGGCGGCTGCCGAAAGAAGTGATCCACAGGTAAACCAGGATAAAAGTAATGAAGAGTGTTCCCACAATTGCCGTGGTGAACTTCATGCTTCCCGCCGCCATGCCGAGCACCAGCACGAGCAGGACATACGTGGTGTCCAGCGTGTCGCGGAGCATATTGCGGAAGCGGACAATCGTGAACACCGCCATCATGCCGAATGCGACGATGATATTGTGCGCGAGCACGTGCATCACCAGGGCCACTGCCACCGGCATGATCACCAGCGATTTCACAAACGCGCGCGAGTAAGAAAGACCCGAATGCGTGAGCATGTAAACCCACGAGATCAGGTGGCCGCCGGCCAGCGCCAGCAACAGGCCAAGAAACAGCGCCGGAAAATTCGTCGGCGCAAATCCCACGTCACCATTGAGCAGTCCATCAAGCATAATTTTCGATTTCGCTAATCATCACATCCTGGGGAGGGCGCGCCGGGCGCACCGCTTCAATCGCCGGGTTGTAGTTAATCACCCGCTCTTCGCCGGTCAGCATAATCGACCCGCAATACTTCGGCGCACCTACCTGCATCAGGTCAAAATGCTGCACGAGATCGTTGAACCAATCAGGAAAACGCGTGGTGAATTTCAATTCGAGCACATGGAGCTTGCGAAACGGATAAACCGGGTGCCGCATCTGCGTTTGCAATGGCCCGTCCCGCCACGGCTCGCCCCGCACAAAACGATCAATGGTCACGCGAATCGAGTCCGCGTGCGGACTCATCCATGCCTCACGCAAGTAGGCGATGTGCATCGCCGGACGCGCGTGCAGCCGATGCATCAAATAACAAAACCGTTGCAACGACGTTAGCGCCTCCGCCGTTTTGCTCAGCACATGCTCCATCATCGGCAGATGCCCGCTCATCAGCGAAATCGCCACCTCACGCCTGACCGCACTGCGTTGTTTGAGCACGCACTCGTTCTCGCGCCGTTTAATTTCGAAAAACGCGGGCGCCATTGAGTTATCGTCGTAGAACCGGACGCGCAATTTAAAACGTGATTTTTCGCAATGCACGGTCGCCCAGTAAGTATCGAGCGCCCTGGAATCGATGTAGATGCTATGGACGGGATATGAGAAATCCGGCTTCCCCGCCGCATACTCATCCGGGACCAGGTAGCCGCGGATGTAATCGCGGATTCGAAGCGCTTGCTGTTCGCTCACGAAGTACTTGCGCTCGAAGCGCTCGCGTTGCATCCGGTCTTGCATCACGACAGGGGGAAACCCAATTGCGAAATCAGAAGCAGAACCAACATGTTCATTTCGTCGTTGTCAGCCTGGACGCCAAACAGCGCAGCCAACATGTATTAATCGGCCGACAAATGCAACATTCATGTTACGGAATTGTTACAATCGCTTATGAGCCGAAAAACTCGTGCCGGCGAAAGTCGTTATAATGGCGCTCGTTGTGCATGATGGGGAACACAATCGGGGCTGCGTGGCGGCCTTCACTGTGCGTTTTAATGCACATTGCATTTTTCGGCAGCCTGCCCTACCCTCGGGGCGGGTTCGAACCTGACTCTCCGCTGTATCGTTTTGCTTTGCCCGCAGGACAAATGCGCCATGTCATGAAAGTCAAAATCCCTTTAATTCTGGCGTTGGCCGTTACCTGCCGCGCTTCGGCTGTTACTCATTACGTCAGTGCCAACGGCGGCACTCCGACGTCGCCTTACACTTCCTGGGCCACTGCCGCTGCTACAATCCAAGATGCGGTGGATGTTTCGACAGATGGTGACATTGTTTTGGTTACGAACGGCGTTTATGAAACCGGCGGTCGGTTCGTGCCGCCGCAAAGCCAAACCAATCGCGTCGCGGTCGACAAACCGATCACCGTTACCAGCGTCAATGGCGCGGCAGCCACCGTGATTCGCGGGTTTCAAGTGCCCGGAACCATTTTAGGCGTCAACGCCATCCGCGGGGTTTATCTCACCAATGGAGCTACTCTGAACGGTTTCACCGTCACGAATTGCGCAACGAGTGCCGGCGGCCAATTCGAGGACATTGTCGGCGGGGGAATTTTTTGCGTCTCAACGAATGCTCACGTGGCCAATTGTGTCATTGTGGGCAACTATGCCGGCAACAACGGCGGAGGAGTATTTGGAGGAACCCTGACTCAATGCACCATCACCAAAAACGGTGGCGGCAATGGCGGCGGAGTGTCGAGCGCCAACGTGGCTGACTGCACCATCAGCACAAATACAGCCGTAGACGGCGCAGGCGCAGCGGGGTGTAATCTGGTTCGCTGTGTTGTTTCCTTGAATTCAGCCAGCGAAAACGGCGGGGGTGTGACGGTATGCACGGCCGAACGTTGCGATATCATCAACAATTTTGCAGGAGACACCGGCGGCGGAGCCATGGCGTCCACGATTAGTGTCAGCGCTGTCTCGGGAAACAGAGCTCGCACTGGCGGGGGCGCAAGTTCAAGCACGTTGATTGGCTGCGCGATGAGTGCCAATGGTGCAAATACAGGTGGCGCCACGTTTAGCGGTTCCGTTACTGATTGCACAATCATTGGAAATTCAGCGGACTCGGGCGGGGGCGTATTCGGCGGAACGATCGTGAACAGCATTGTCTATTTCAACAGCGCGCGAGAATTTCCCAACCACAATCTCGAAGCCGAACCTTCCGGCACAATGGACTTCTGTTGCACCACCCCGCTGCCAAATGCCGGCATCGGCAATATCACCTCCCCTCCACAGCTCGCCACCAAATCCCATCTTACCGCCACGTCTCCGTGCCGCGGCGCTGGGAGCTTCACCAATACCATCGGGGTCGACATCGATGGCCAAGCCTGGCTCAACCCGGCGTCTATCGGATGCGATGAATTCAATACCAATGCTGCCGGCAGCCTCCTCGTATCCATTCAAATCGCGGAGACCAATCTGGCGGTTGGATATATTGAGCCGTTTTCTGCGGATGTCGCCGGCGAATGCACCGCTACCCGCTGGGATTACGGCGATGGCACGGTTGTCAGCAATCAACCGTTCGCATCGCATAGTTGGTCCCTGCCGGGAGATTACGCATTGGTTTTGAGCGCATACAACCAGTCTTTCCCTTCCGGTGTCAGCGCGACTCAGATCGTTCACGTCATTGAAGGCAAATACTACGTCGACAAGAACAGCGCGAATCCCGTCCCGCCCTATTCCTCCTGGAACACCGCCGCATCGAACATTCAGGATGCCGTCGACGTCGCCGTGATTGGCGGTGTCGTGGTCGTGACCAATGGCGTGTATAACGTTGGCGGCCGGCCGGTTGCGCCGTTCTCCACCACAAATCGGTTGATAATCTTTAAGCCCCTAACCGTCTTAAGCGTCAACGGTCCGGATACAACTTCAATCGAGGGGCAGCCCGGCACGACGTTTCCGTGGAAGGACGCGGTGCGATGCGTATACCTCACCAACGGCGCAGTGCTCTCCGGCTTCACCATCACGAATGGAGCATCCCAACTCGCCAACGATCAGGCTTACGAAGAACAGGTAGCGGGAGGCGTCTGGTGCCCGTTTCCCAGCGGAATCATTTCGAACTGCGTCATCCGGAATTGCCAGGCCGGCTATGACAGCGCCGGCGCTCGCCAGGCGATTCTCTACAACTCCACGCTACGCGACAATTACGCGAATTACGGCGGTGGCGCCGGCTATTCGATGTTGTGGGACTGCACGATCACGAACAATTCGTCCGTCTATGCCGGTGTTGGCGCGGGTGGAGGCGTTTACTTCAGCACGCTGAATAATTGCACGCTCGCTGGCAACAGCGCGGACGCCGGGGGCGCCGCGCAAGACAGCACGCTGACCAATTGCGTGGTGTTGAATAATTCCGCCCCTGTGGGTGGCGGCGCGAATTCCTGCACTCTTGTCAGCAGCTTTATTTCCGGCAATTCTGCCCAAATTGGCGGCGGGGCAAACGTCGGCGTTCTGATTTCCTGCATCCTGAGCAACAATATTGGCGGCCTCGGTGGCGGGGGCGGAGGGGGCGCCAATGGCGCAACGCTCGATGCTTGCCTGCTCATTAACAATTACGGCGGCGGAGCCGGTGG
>JADMIO010828230.1_pt1 | contig 45379 bp, 36 predicted proteins | sample 8958161 | NCBI WGS metagenome assembly JADMIO01 (sample SAMN16585339, study PRJNA669376) | soil metagenome | isolation source: Crop rotation soil | place: USA: Cullars Rotation, Alabama | collected 2011
TTCCCCTCTGGGGAGACCCCCTTCCCCTCTGGGGAGACCCCCTTCCCCTCTGGGGAAACCCCTTTCCCCAGAGGGGCAGCCGCTGCCCTTTTGGGGAGACCCTCTTCCCCTTTGGGGAGACCCGTCTCCCCAAGCGTCCCAGGATCTCAGTCCACGTAAAGTTCGCCGCTTCCGCTGTAGAATTTCCCCGCCGCCGGAGTGGCGAAACGGCAGACGCAGGAGACTTAAAATCTCTCGCCGCAAGGCGTGCGGGTTCGAGTCCCGCCTCCGGCACCAGATTTCCCCCTCTCTCCGCAGCCGGGCCGCGCTTCCACGACTGGCACGTTTTTTGGATCGGCTGGATCGTTTTTGTTACGGTTCAGCAGGCCCCTGCCGGCCGGAGAGACGATACGCATGACGGAGCTGAAAGACCTACAGGGAGAGGACCAGGCGGGTGCTACCGTCGAGGTGTGCCCGGTCCGGGGCCCGAATTCCCACCCCTGCCCGGTGGTGGCCATCGGCGCCTCCGCCGGCGGTCTCGATGCCATCCAGGAGCTGTTCCGCCAGATGCCGGCCGACACCGGCTTCGCCTTCGTCCTCATCCAGCACCTCTCGCCGCGCCACGAGACGCTGATCCCGGAACTGCTCGCCCCGCTGACGCCGATGCCGGTGCGGACGGTCGAGGTCGAGACGGTGGTGGAGGCGAATCACATCTATGTCATGCCGCCGCGCGGCACGCTGACGATCGACGACTGCGTGCTCTTTCTCGCCGTGTCGGCGCGGACCCGCGGCCAGCGCTCGCCCATCGACCGGTTCTTCCGCTCGCTCGCCGAGGATCAGGAAGACGAGGCGGTGGGCATCATCCTCTCCGGCACCGGTACGGACGGCGTCCTGGGGCTCAAGGCGATCAAGGAGCGCGGCGGGCTGACGCTGGTGCAGGCGCCGGAGACCGCCCGTTACGACAGCATGCCGCGCAGCGCTATACTCACCGGGGCGGTCGACCTCATCACCGCCGTCGAACGCATGCCGGCGCGGCTGGTCGAGCACCAGCAGCGCCTGCGCGCCGGCCAGGGGGGGAGCCCCGAACGGTTCCGCGAGGAGATCGCGGGCTACCTCGGCAAGATCTGCGCGATCCTGCGGCGCGAGACGGGCCACGATTTCCGGCGCTACAAGCAGAGCACCCTGGTGCGCCGCGTGCGCCGCCGGATGAGCGAAGCGCGCTCCCCTTCGGTATATGCTTACGTGGAGTCGCTGAATGAGGACACCCAGGAAGTCGAGCAGCTCTTTCGTGACCTGCTGATCAGCGTGACACACTTTTTCCGCGATCCGGAAGCCTTCGCTCTCCTGGCCGCCAAGGTCGTTCCCCGGCTGTTCGAGGGGAAGGACGCGGACGGTTTCGTGCGCGTCTGGGTGGCGGGATGCGCCACCGGAGAGGAGGTCTATTCGCTCGCCATCCTGCTGCGTGAGCACATGGCGAAGCTCGATCGGCCTCCCCAGGTGCAGGTGTTCGCCACCGACATCGACGCGCAGGCGCTGGAGGTGGCCCGGCAGGCGCTCTACCCGGAGGCGATCGCGAGCCAGATCTCCGCCGAGCGGCTCGATCGTTTCTTCGTCCGCCACGGCAACATGTACCAGGTCGCGCGCGAGATCCGGGAGCTGTGCCTGTTCTCGCTCCACAACCTGATCGCCGATCCGCCGTTCTCCCGGCTCGACCTGGTCTCCTGCCGCAACGTCCTGATCTATCTCGAGAGCGATCTGCAGAAGAAGATCGTCGCCCTCTTCCACTACGCCCTGCGGCCGGGAGGGTTCCTCTTCCTGGGGCCCTCGGAGATGGTGACCGGCCAGCCCGAGCTGTTCCGCACGCTGGACAAGAAGCACCGCCTCTTCCAGTCGCGCGACACGGTCACCCGCCCGCCGTTCAGCTTCCCTTTGAGCGAGCGGGGGCGCCTGGGGGTCCGCGCCACCGAGGAGCTGCAGCGGCGTGCGGCCCCCCGCCAGCTGGAGGTGGCGCGGACGTTCGAGGCGATCCTGCTGGAGAGCTATGCCCCGGCCTGTGTGGTGGTCCACGAGGGGGGCGACATCGTCTATTTCTCGCCGCGCACCGGGCGCTACCTGGAGCCGCCGGCGGGCACGCCCACGGTCAACATTCTCGACATGGCGCGCAAGGGGCTGCGGCTCGATGTCCGCACGGCCCTGCACAAGGCGGTCAACTCGCGCGTGCCGGTGGTCCACGAGAACGTCGCCTTCGAGCTGGACGGCCAGATGTTGCGGGTGAACGTGATCGTGCGGCCGATGCCCGAGCTGGGAGAGGACCCCGGGCTGTTCATGGTCGTCTTCCAGGAGGTGTTGACCGCGGCGGTGGAGGCGCAGGAGGAGGCCGAGCCGGGGACGATCGCCGCCGGCGACCCAATCGTCCACCGGCTGGAGGCCGAGCTGCGGGCCACCAAGGACCACCTGCAGGCGACCCTGGAGGAGCTGGAGAGCTCGAACGAGGAGCTGGTGTCGTCGAACGAGGAGCTCCTCTCGATGAACGAGGAGCTGCAGTCGGCCAACGAGGAGCTGCAGACCTCGAAGGAAGAGCTGCAATCGGTCAACGAGGAGTTGGAGACGGTCAACGCCGAGCTCAAGAAGAAGCTGGAGGAGCTCGACCGCGCCAATGCCGACCTCCAGAACCTGTTCCAGAGCACCCGCATCGCCACCCTCTTCGTCGACCGCGAGCTGCGGATCAAGAAGTTCACTCCCGCCGCGGTCGACATCTTCCGGCTGATCGACGGCGACCTCGGCCGGCCGATCGCCGACGTCGCGCCCCGGTTCCCGGGCGGCGATCTGGTCAAGGAGATTCGCGAGGTGCTGCGCACGCTCTCCTCGTACGAGCGGCAGGTGCGGAGCGAGGAGGGGGACGCCTGGTATCTCCAACGGATCCTCCCGTACCGGACGGTCGATGACGTCATCGACGGCGTCGTCCTCACCTTTCTCGACATCTCCGCGCTCAAGCGGGCGGAGGAGGAGCGGGAGCGGCTGGCCGCCATCGTCGATTCGTCGCAGGACGGCATCATCGGCAAAACGCTCGACGGCGTGATCACGAGCTGGAATGCCAGCGCGGAACGGATCTATGGCTACTCGGCCCGCGAGATGGTCGGCCGTCCGCTGGAACTGATCGTCCCGCCGGACCAGCGGCCGGTGATGGCGGCGGTGTTCGAGCGGCTCCGGCAGGGGGAGAAGATCGCGCCGTTCGAGACCGTCCGCGTGCGCAAGGACGGCCAGCGGATTGACATTTCCCTGTCCTTCTCGCCGGTCCGTGACTCCAGCGGCCAAGTGGTCGGCGCCTCCGGGATCGAGCGCGACATCTCGGAGCGCAAGCGGGCGGAGGAGGAGCGGGAGCGGTTGGCCGCCATCGTCGATTCGTCGCAGGACGGCATCATCGGCAAGACGCTCGACGGGGTCATCACGAGTTGGAATGCCAGCGCGGAGCGGATCTACGGCTACTCGGCCCGCGAGGCGATCGGCCGCTCGTTGGATCTGATCGTCCCTCCGGACCAGCAGCCGTTGATGACGGCGGTGTTCGAGCGGCTCCGCCAGGGGGAGAAGATCGAGCCGTTCGAGACGGTCCGCGTACGCAAGGACGGCCAGCGGATCGACATCTCCCTATCCTTCTCGCCCGTCCGCGATGCGGCCGGCCGGGTGGTCGGCGCCTCGGGGATCGACCGCGACATCTCCGAGCGTAAGCGCACAGAGGCGGAGCTGCGGCGCCGCACCGAACAGCTCGTCGAGGCCGACCGCCGCAAGGACGAGTTCCTCGCCATGCTCGGCCACGAGCTGCGCAATCCGCTCGCCCCCATCCGCAACTGCCTGCACATCCTGCGGTCCCCCCGGCTGAGCGGGGATCAGGGGGACAGGGCCCGGCTCACCATCGAACGCCAGGTGCTCCACCTCTCCCGCCTGGTGGACGACCTGCTGGACATCGCCCGCATCTCGCGGGGGAAGATCCTGCTCCGGCGGGAGCGGCTCGACCTCGTCGAGGCGGTGCGCGCCACCGTCGAGGATCAGCGGCAGGATCTGGAGGCCGCCGGCCTCGCGGTCGCCCTCGACCTGCCGGCCGAACCGCTCTGGATCGACGGCGATCCGACGCGGCTCTCCCAGGCGGTGGGCAACTTACTGAACAACGCCGGCAAGTTCACCGAACCGGGAGGGCGGATCACCGTGGTCGCGCAGCGGGAGTTGGGGAGCGGCACCGCGGCCGTGGCCGTGCGCGACACCGGCATCGGCATGGAACCGGAGCTGCTCGCGCGGGCGTTCGAGCCGTTCAGCCAGGCCGAGCGCGGCCCGGACCGCGGCCGGGGTGGTCTCGGCCTCGGCCTCGCCCTGGTCAAAGCCCTGGTCGAGCTGCACGGCGGTTCGGTGGAAGCCGCCAGCCCCGGGCTGGGCCGGGGGACAGAGGTCGTGTTGCGGCTGCCGTTGACAGCCGTAGCGGAGGAGGGAGACATGGTCGAAGTTCCAGCCGAGGCCGCGCCGGAACGGCCGCGCCGCTGCCTGGTGATCGAGGACAACGTCGACGCCGCCGAGAGCCTCGCCATGCTGCTGCAACTCTCCGGACACGAGACGGAAGTGGCCTTCGACGGCGCCGTCGGAATAGCGAAGGCGCGCAGCTTCCGGCCCGATGTCGTCCTCTGCGACATCGGCCTCCCCGGCCGCCTCGACGGCCATGGCGTGGCCCGTGCCTTCCGCGCCGATCCGGAGCTGCAGCGAACCTTCCTCATCGCCCTCACCGGCTACGGTCAGGAGGAGGACCGGCGGCGCGCCCTCGATGCCGGCTTCGACGCCCACCTCACCAAGCCGGCCGACATCGAGGAGTTGAAGCGGTTGCTGGCGAAGGCGCCTTGACACCCGACAAGCTTTTCTCTTATTCTATCCCGATCAGTGGGGAGTAGCCCCCCGGGACGTCCCCGGGTCCGGGTTGCCGTCAACACGAGGTATCCAGCCTCCGGCGGCCCGGGAGCGATGAGCTCGGCGAGACCACGCGACACGGAAACCGTGCCGTGGGGTCTGCCTCTCATCCCACGGCCATCTTCGCAAGGAGATCGGCCATGCCCGAAACCTCTCTGGGGCTGTGGATCGGGTTCAACCTCTTCATCTTACTCCTGCTCGCCCTCGACCTCGGCGTTTTCCACCGCAAAGCGCACGTCGTCTCGCTCCAGGAGGCCGGCCTGTGGAGCGCCGCCTGGGTGGCGCTCGCGCTCGTCTTCAACGCCGGGGTCTGGTGGCTGCGGGGCCCCGAGCCAGCGATCCAGTTCTTCACCGGCTATCTGATCGAGAAGTCGCTCAGCGTCGACAACCTCTTCGTCTTCGCCCTCCTCTTCGGCTACTTCGCGGTGCCGGCCGCCTACCAGCACCGGGTGCTGTTCTGGGGCATCCTGGGCGCCCTGGTCCTGCGGGCCGGGTTCATCCTGGGGGGCGCGGCGCTGCTCGACCGGTTCCACTGGGTGATCTACGTCTTCGGCGTCTTCCTGATCCTCACCGGCATCCGGATGGCGCTCCACCGCGGCGCCGATCTCCACCCGGAGAAGAACCCCGTGCTGCGGCTGGCGCAGCGGTGGATCCCGGTGACCGCCGGCTACCGGGAAGGCCGCCTGTTCGTGCGCGAAGGGGGGCGCCGGCTCGCCACGCCGCTCTTCCTGGTGCTGCTGATGATCGAGAGCACCGATCTGGTGTTCGCGGTCGACTCGATCCCGGCGATCTTCGCGGTGACGAACGACCCGTTCATCGTCTATTCCTCGAACGTCTTCGCCATCCTCGGCCTGCGTTCGCTCTACTTCCTGCTGGCCGGAGTGATGGGGAAGTTCGTCTATCTGAAGCTTGGACTCTCGGCCGTGCTGGTCTTCGTGGGAGCGAAGATGACCCTCGCCGAGCTCTACAAGGTCCCGGCGCTCGTCTCGCTGGGGGTGATCGCGGCGGTGCTCGCGCTCGCCATCGGCGCCTCGCTGTGGAGGAGCCGGCGGGAGGCCCAGGCTGCCCCGGAGGGATGACTTCTGGCTCGCGACTTGCAAGAGTCTCCTGGTCAGTCTGTGTTCGTCTTGACGATCCGCTCGTGCCACTCCACAATGCGCCGCGTTCGAGGGCGGCCGGCGATGGGTACCGACTGATGAAACGACTCGATTCTGCCTTGGCGGTGGCGGCCTGCCTGACCCTGGCGTCGGCCGGCCCGGCGTATCCCGCTCTGCCTCCGGATCAGGACCCGTCCACGAAGCTGAAGGGCCTCAGCCTCGAGCAGCTGATGGAGATCGACGTCACCTCGGTCTCCCGCCGCAGCGAGCCGGTCTCGGGGGCCGCGGCGGCGATCACCGTGATCACCGGCGAAGACCTCCGCCGCTCCGGCGCCAACAACCTGCCGGACGCCCTGCGGATCACCGCCGGCCTGGAGGTGGCCCAGTCCAACGGCAACACCTGGGCGATCAGCGCCCGGGGGTTCAACACCACCGCCGCCAACAAGCTGCTGGTGCTGATCGACGGCCGCAGCATCTACACGCCGCTGTTCTCGGGCGTCTTCTGGGACGTCCAGGACCTGCTGCTGGAGGACGTCGACCGCATCGAGGTCATCCGCGGTCCCGGCGCCACCCTGTGGGGGGCCAACGCCGTCAACGGCGTGATCAACATCCTCACCAGGAGTGCCCAGGACACCCAGGGGACCCTGGTCAGCGCCGGCGGGGGGACGGAAGAGGGCGGCTTCGCCAGCTTCCGCCACGGCGGCAAAGTGGGGGAGGGGACCGCCTACCGCGCCTACGGCAAGTACTCCTATCACGACGCGCTCGCCCTGGCGAACGGCGACAGCGCCCGCGATCCGCTGCGCCGGGGGCAGGCCGGCTTCCGGCTGGACCGCTCCGACCGGGGCTCCGGAGGGCTCACGCTGCAGGGGAACGCCTATCACGGCCTCGCCGGACAGAGGGTGGTGGTGCGGGACGACACCGTCCTCGACGGCGCTGACCTGCTCGGCCGCTGGACCCATACCTACGCCGAGAATTCGGGATCGGATTTCCAGGTCTACTACGACTACACGCACCGGCAGATCCCGCAATGGTTCGAGGAGCACCGCCATACGCTGGACCTCGACTACCAGCACCGCCAGCCGCTGGCGGCGCGGCAGGACCTCGTCTGGGGAGCCGGCTATCGGGTCACCCATGACCAGGTCGGCAACAGCGCGGGGGTGGCCTTCCTGCCGGACAGCGTGACCGAGAGCCTGTTCAGTGCCTTCGTGCAGGACGAGATCGCGCTCGCGCACCATCTGCGGCTGACCGTGGGTACGAAGCTGGAGCACAACCGGTGGACGGGGTTCGAGTTGCAGCCCAGCGTGCGCTTCGCCTGGGTGCCCGACGACCGCCGCACCCTCTGGGGGGCGATCTCGCGCGCCGTCCGCACCCCCACGCGCTACGACGAGGACATCGTCTTCTACACCGCCGGCAACCCGATCCTGGAGGGCTCCTCCGATTTCCGGTCCGAGGCGTTGCTCGCCTATGAGGTGGGCTACCGGGTGCAGCCGCGGACGGGTCTGTCGTTCGATCTCGCAACGTTCTACAACGTCTACGACGACCTGCGCAGCTACGAGCCCGCGGCCCCGCCGGCCGTGTTTCCCTACCACTTCGCCAACGAGCTGAGGGGGGAGACCTGGGGGTTCGAAGGGCGCGCGAGCTGGCAGGCGGCCTCTTGGTGGCGCCTGCACGCGGGGTACGTCTACTTCGACAAGAGCCTGCGCCTCGATCCCGGCAGCTTCGATCCGACCGGTGGTGGCCTGGAGGGGAACGATCCGCGGAGCCGCGCCGTGCTGCGCTCGTTGATGGACCTGCCGCGCGGCTTCGAGCTCGACGGCACACTGCGCTACGTGGGCCGGCTCCCCTCGCCGGCGGTGCCCGCCTACACCGAGCTCGACCTGCGGCTGGGCTGGCAGGTCTCGGACCGCCTGGAGCTCTCGCTCGTCGGCCAGAACCTGCTCCACGCTCGGCACCCCGAGTTCGGGCCCCCTTCGCCGCTTCGGGAGGAGGTCCAGCGCGGCGCCTACGGAAAGGCGACATGGCGCTTCTGAGAAGATGGGCTCCCATCGCACCGCCCGGGATTGAAATCCCGGGCTACCGGCGGCCGTCCCTACCGGGACTTCCCAAAACCCTTTCTCCTTCGGAGCCCCGGGAAGGGGCGGCCGTTGGTAGCCCGGGATTTCAATCCCGGGCGCGCGGACCGGCATTGCGGGTGCTGCTGCTCGCGCTCCTCCTCGCCGCTCCGGGACTCCTCGCGGCCCAGACGGCGTCGGAATACGACGTCAAGGCGGCGTTCCTCTACAACTTCACCAAGTTCGTGGACTGGCCCCTGGCGGCGTTCCCGGACCCCAACAGCCTGAAGATCTGCGTGCTCGGCGCCGATCCGTTCGGCGGCAGCCTGCAGGCGGTGGCGGGCGAGCAGGTGGCCAACCACAAGCTGACCGTGGTGCGCACCGAATCGCTCGCCAAGCCCACCGGCTGCCAGATCCTCTTCATCAGCCGTTCGGAGCGCGACCGCCTGCCGCAGATCCTCGCCGCCGTCAAGGGTTCCCCCGTGCTCACGGTGGGGGACACCAAGGGTTTCGTCGATGAGGGGGTGATCATCAATTTCACCCTCGAAGGCACCAAGGTCCGCTTCGAGATCAACACGGAATCCGCGGACCGGGCGGGGATCAAGATCAGCTCGAAGCTCCTGCAGCTCGCCAAGCGGGTGGTGCCCGCGCCGGGCGCGAGGCCGGGGCTCTGAGGCATGCTGCAACGGCTCCAGCGTGTCCCCATCCGCCAGAAGCTGATGCTGATCGCCATGATGACGACCGGCGGCGCTCTGCTGCTGGCCGGCGCCGCGATCATCTACTTCAACGTCTCGCGGTTCCGCGAGGAGATGAAACGAGACCTCGTGTCACTGGCCGACATCGTGGCCCAGAACAGCACGGGGGCCCTCAGCTTCAACGATACCAATGCGGCACGGGACACGTTGAGCGCTCTGCATTCTCGGGCGTCGATCATCGGCGCCGCTCTCTACGACTCCCACCAGAAACTTTTCTATCCCTGGAGCCCGGTGAATGGAGCGGTCTTCCCGGCGTACCCGGAAAAGGATGGCCCACGATTCCAGGATGGCTCTCTGGTGGTCTTCCGGCCCGTCATCCTGAAGGGGGAACGGATCGGCACCGTCTATCTGCGCAGCAACCTCGAACAGCTGACCGCGCGCGTCTGGGCGCAGGCGATCACGGTGCTGACCGTCTTTCTCGCCTCCGGCATCGTGGCCCTGTTGCTCTCCTCGGCGCTGCAACGGCTGATCTCGGGGCCGATCGTGGACCTCGCGGAGACGGCGCGGGCGGTCTCCGAGCGCCGGGACTACGCGCTCCGCGCCACCAAGCGGAGCGCCGACGAGCTCGGGGCCCTCGTCGACGCCTTCAACGACATGCTCGACCAGATCCAGCGCCGCGACTCCGAGCTCCAGCAGGCCAAGGAGGCGCTGGAAGAGCGGGTGCGCGAGCGCACCCTGGAGCTCCAGCAGCGCAACGAGGACCTCAATCAGAGCAACAAGGAGCTCGACGACTTCGCCTACATCGCCTCCCACGACCTCAAGGAGCCGCTGCGGGGGATCCACAACTTCTCCAGCTTCCTGCTGGAGGACTACGCCGGTAAGCTCGACGACGAGGGGCGCTCCAAGCTGGAGACCCTGATGCGGTTGACCCGCCGCATGGAGACGCTGATCGACTCGCTCCTCCAGTTCTCCCGCCTCGGCCGCGTCGACCTCGCCATCGACCGGGTCGACCTCAATGAGATCGTGGCCGAGACCCTCGACTCGCTCGCCATCTCGCTGCGCGAGCAGAAGGTCGACGTGCGCGTCCCCCGGCCGCTGCCCGCCGTGCGCGCCGACCGCGTGCGCGTCGGCGAGATCTTTCACAACCTGATCGTCAACGCGATGAAGTACAACGACAAGGCGGAGAAGTGGATCGAGGTCGGCTGGCAGGAGAACCCGGCCGGGCCGCCGGTCTTCTACGTCCGGGACAACGGCATCGGCATTCCGGAAAAACACCAGGAAGCCGTGTTCCGTATCTTCAAGCGCCTGCACGGCCGCGACAAGTTCGGCGGCGGCACCGGCGCGGGCCTGACGATCGTCAAGAAGATCGTCGAGCGCCACCATGGCAGAATCTGGGTCGAGTCGTCCGCCGGCGCGGGGACGGCCTTCTATTTCACCCTGCAAGAAGGAGACGTACGTGCCTGACAGCAGCCCCAACCAGCCGATCCTCCTCGTGGAAGACAGCCCCGAGGACTTCGAGACCACCGAGCGCGCCTTTCGCAAATCGGGGCTCAAGAACCCCATCTTCCGCTGCTCCGACGGCGACGAGGCGCTCGAGTTCCTCTTCCGCCGGGGGCGCTTCGCCGACGCCCCGCGCCCGGGGGTGATCCTGCTCGACCTCAACCTCCCCGGCACCGACGGCCGCGAGGTGCTCGCCGAGATCAAGGCCGATCCGCAGCTGAAGGAGATCCCCGTCATCGTCCTCACCACGTCGAGCGACGACCGCGACGTCCAGGCCTGCTATAAGGCGGGCGCCAGCAGCTACATCCAGAAGCCGGTCGACCTCGACGGTTTTATGCGGGCGATCGAGCGGCTCAACGACTACTGGTTCGAGGTCGTGATCCTGCCCAAGGCGCAGTGACCCGCCGGTGACCGAAATAATGAGCGAAGCGCCGATCCGCCTGCTGATCGTCGACGACAGCCCCGAGGACCGGGAGCTCTACCGGCGGCTGCTCGCCCAGGACCGCGAGCACGCCTACGAGTTCCTGGCGGCCGAGACGGGGGAGGAGGGGCTGCAGATGGCGATCGAGCAAGACCCCGACTGCCTGCTGCTCGACTACCGGCTGCCGGACGTCGACGGCCTGGAGTTCCTCTCCCGCCTGCTGGCCGAGAAGCTGGTGCCGGTGATCGTGCTGACCGGACAGGGGAACGAAGCGGTGGCCGTGGAGGCGATGAAGAGCGGCGCCCAGGACTACCTGCTGAAGGGGAGCGCTGCCCGCGAACGGCTGCAGCACGCGGTGCAGAACGCCATCGAGAAGGTGGCCCTGCGCCGCAAGGTCGAGGAGCGCACGGCCGAGCTCGCCGAGGCCAACGACAAGCTGCGCCGGATGTACGACGACCTCGAGGTGCTGGTCGAGCAGCGCACGGCCGAGCTGTCGGTGGCCAACCAGGAGCTGAAGCGGGAGATCCGGGTCCGCGAGTGGGCGGAGCGGGAGCGCGCCCGTCTCCTCGTCCTCGAGCAGGCGGCGCGCCAGCAGGCCGAGGAGGCCAACCGCACCAAGGACGAGTTCCTGGCCACCCTCTCCCACGAGCTGCGCACCCCCCTGAACGCCATCCTCGGCTGGGTGCAGGTGTTGCGCTCCGGCAAGCTCGACGCGGCCGCCGCCACCCGGGCGCTGGAGACGATCGAGCGCAATGCGCGATCGCAGGCGCAGCTCATCGCCGACCTGCTCGACGTCTCGCGCATCATCACCGGCAAGCTCCGGCTCGACTTCAAACCGGTCGACCTGCGCCGCATCATCGACGCGGCGCTCGACAGCATCCGCCCGGCCGCCGACGCCAAGGGGATCCTGCTCGACCTCTCGATCCTCTCCCTGTCGAGCCCGGTGCTCGGCGACGCCGACCGCCTGCAACAGGTGATCTGGAACCTGCTGTCGAACGCCATCAAGTTCACCTCCCGGGGCGGCCGGGTCGAGATCCGCCTGCGCGAGGTGGACGCCAACGCCGTCATCGGGGTGAGCGACACCGGGATCGGCATCCGCCCCGATTTCCTCCCCTACGTCTTCGACCGCTTCCGCCAGGCCGAAGGGTCGATCACCCGCACGCACGGCGGTTTGGGTCTGGGGCTGTCGATCGTGCGCCATCTGATCGAGCTGCACGGCGGCACGGTCGAGGTGGCGAGCGAGGGGGAGGGAAAGGGGACCGCCTTCACCGTGCGCCTGCCGCTGCGGGCCGAGCTCGCCGAGGATCCGCTCGACCGCACCCTGGCGGGCACGGGGGTCTTCGGCCTCCCCGACCTGCTGGCGGGCGTGCGCGTGGTGGTGGTGGAGGACGAGGCCGACACCCGCGAGCTGCTGGTGGTGGCCCTCCAGCAGTGCGGCGCCGAGGTGACGTCGTTCGCCTCCGGTCCCGAGGCCCTCGCCGCCTTCGACCGCGGGGCGCCGGACGTCTTCCTCTCCGACATCGGCCTGCCGGGCGAGGACGGCTATGAGCTGATCCAGAAGATCCGGGCGCGCGGGAAGGGGCAGGGGGGCGACGTCCCCGCCGCCGCGCTCACCGCTTACGCTCGCGCCGAGGACCGCCTGCGCGCCCTTGAATCCGGGTACCAGACCCACCTCGCCAAGCCGGTCGATCCCGCCGAGCTGGTCAACACCGTGGCGCGGCTGGCCGGGCGGATGGCGGCGCCCTGAGCCTGCCGGCAATTTGTCGCCTCCTGCCGCTGTTGCAGCGAGTACCGGTCCGGGGGGCGACAGAAGCTCCGGACGCTGCTATCCTCTAACGACTTGATCCCGGCGTATCTGGAGGCGCCCGTGGACCTTGGATCAGGCCCACTCGGCCTACTTCTGCGGATGGAGAGAGAGAATGGTGACTGAAGAGACCGCCCCGCGACCCCGAATCAACTGGCTCAACCTCGTCTTCCTTCTCGGCACTCTGCTGATCGCCCTGATCGGCACCCCCTGGTACATCCTCAAGGTGGGGCTGGGCTGGCCCGAGGCCGTGACTTTCGGCGTCCTCTGGCTATTCGTCGGCGTCTCGGTGACCGCCGGCTATCACCGCCTCTTCGCCCACAAGACCTTCCAGGCCGCCTGGCCCGTGCGCCTGTTCTTCCTGGTCTTCGGCGCCGGAGCGCTGGAGAACTCGGTCCTCAACTGGGCCGCCGACCACCGCGTCCATCACGCCCACGTCGACGAGGAGCGGGACCCCTACAACATCACCAAGGGGTTCTGGTGGGCCCACATGGGGTGGATCTTCTTCGAGAACGAGGAGATCCCCACGAGCGTGGTGCGCGACCTCTCGGAGGACCCCCTCGTGCGCTGGCAGGCCCGCTACTACGTGTGGATTGGCCTCGGCGTCGCCCTCGGCATCCCGCTCGTGGTGGGGCTGCTGACCGGCCACCTGCTCGGCTGTCTGCTGATCGGCGGCGTGCTGCGCGTCGTGGTGAGCCATCACGGGACCTTCTTCATCAACAGCCTCTGCCACATGGTGGGCCGCCGGCCCTACAGCACCGAGCACAGCGCCCGCGACAGCGCGGTCATGGCGGTGCTGGCTTTCGGTGAGGGCTACCACAACTACCACCACAGCTTCCCGTTCGACTACCGCAACGGCGTCAAGGTCTGGCAGTTCGACCCCGCCAAGTGGACGATCTGGACGCTGTCGCGCCTCGGCCTCGCCCGCGACCTCCGGCGCGCTCCGGAGGCCGCGGTGCTGAAGGCCAAGATCGAGGTGCAGTTCGAGCACGCCAAGGAGCGGCTCCAGCAGGTGGTGCACGACTTCCGGGAGCATCACGAGGCGCGGCTTCACGAGGCGTACGCCTCCCTCCAGAGCGCTCTCCACGAGCTGATCTCGCTGCAGCGGCGGCGCCCCAGGGCGCAGCAGGCCGGCGAGGAGGAGATGCCGCACGAGACCCGCCTCGGCCTGACCTATCGCGCGCTCGAGGATGCCCTGCGGGAGTGGAAGCGGACCCTCCGGCAGACCAAGCGGCTGGCCGCCGCGGCGGCCTGACTCGGAGATCCAGATGCCCCTTCTCTCTCCCGCTTTCCGGCGGTCCCTCGGGGCCGCCGTTTTCGTTTCCTCTCTCCTCTCTGCCGGGGCCGCGTGGGCCTCAGGCCTCCCCGAGGACGTGAAGGCGACCGCTTCAACGCTCCATCAGCAGGCGCTCGCCGGCACGGGCGCCTACGACGTCGTCCGCTCGCTGACGGTGGAGGTGGGGCCGCGTCTCGCCGGTTCCAAGGCCTACGCCGCCGCGGTCGAGTGGGGGCTGCGCAAGATGAAGGAGCTCGGCTTCAGCAACGTGCATGCCGAGAAGACCACTGTGCCGCACTGGGTGCGCGGCGAGGAGTCGGGGGAGATCCTGACCCCCTATCCGCAACCGGTCCATCTCACCGCCCTCGGCGGCAGCGCCGGCACTCCCGCCGCGGGGATCGAGGCGCCGGTGATCGAAGTCCCGTCGCTCGACGCGGTGGCCAGGCTCGACCCGGCCCAGGTGAAGGGGAAGATCGTCTTCTACAACGCTCCCATGAAGCGGACGAAGGATACCGAGGGATACCGCACCGCCGTGCCGGTGCGCAGTGGGGGGGCCACCGCGGCAGCGAAGCTGGGTGCGGCGGCGGTGCTCATCCGCTCGATCGGCACGGACCACAACCGCACCCCGCACACCGGTGGCGTGCGCTATCAGGACGGGGTGGCGAGGATCCCCGCGGCGGCGCTCTCCAACCCGGACGCCGACCTGCTCGCCGCCCAGATCGCCACGGGCAAGCCGGTCACCTTCCGGCTGAGGCTGGGGGCCCACGCCGAGCCTGACGTGGAGACGGCGAGCGTGGTGGGCGAGATCCCCGGCCGCGAGAAGCCGGAGGAGATCGTCCTCCTCGGCGCCCACCTCGACTCGTGGGACCTCGGGACGGGCGCGATCGACGACGGCGCCGGCGTGGCCATCATGATGGAAGCCGCCCGCCGGATCGGCCAGCTGCCGAAAAAGCCGCGCCGTACGATCCGCGTCGTCCTCTTCGCCAACGAGGAGTTCGGCACGTCCGGGGCCCGCTCCTACGCCGCGGCCCATCAGGACGAGCTCGCCCGCCACGGGATGGCCGGCGAATCCGACCTCGGCACCGGCAAGGTCTGGCGCGTCTCCTCGCGCGTCGATCCCGCGAAGCTCCCCGTCGTCGCCGATCTGGCGCAGCTCCTGGGGGTGGAGCAGGGGAGCAACGACGCGGGCGGCGGCTCCGACCTGGAGCCCCTGGCGCCGGCGCGCGTGCCGGTGATCTCGCTGTCTCAGGACGCCTCCGCCTATTTCGACTACCACCACACCGCGAACGACACCCTGGACAAGATCGATCCCAGGGACCTCGACCAGAACGTCGCCGCCTGGGCCGCCGTGGCCTACGCCATCGCCGAGATGCCGGACGACCTCGGCCGGGCGCCGGCAGGGGAGGGGCGGGGGGAGTAGATCTCCCAACTCCTGGACCGGCCGCTCTCTCCTTTCTTTTCACAGCTCCTCAACGCGCGAAACCTCTGTCTACGTCCGTCCAATTGGACGTAGACAGAGGTTTTTCCGGCTACTCATACACCAATTCATCAGGGAGGGAGAAATGCCATTCGATCTGCGCGTCGTTTTCACCGGAGTTTGTGCCTTCGTCCGCAATGCGGACAACACGAAGAAGACCAAAGCGTGTGTCGTCCTGCCGGACGGCAGGGACACAAAGTTGTTCAAGGAAGAGGAGAGCGCCGATGGAAGGCCATTGCGGAGACACCGTGGCTTTCTTCAGTTCAAGGCGAGTCATTTCACTGCACTGGCAGGCAACCAGGATCCTCTGTTCCCCGACGCGGACGTGATCTGGTACCTGGATCGCCACCGGCTCACCTTTCTTACCATGCCGGCAGACCGCAAGCGCAAGCCGGTTTCCTTCACGGAAGTCGGCACCAATCGGATCGCCAATCTGGACATGATCGTGCCGAAGTTCTCGGAGCTCGATCCGGACGCTCTGGGAGAGCAACCCCCGGCCACGGTTCTCGCCCAGGTCCTCCTTTATGAGGGGAGCCTTTCTACGAATCAGGATTTCCGGCGTTGGGTCTTCCCGCCGACCCTCGCCGGGAGGGTCCTCAATCCCGCCCTCAGCCATGAGGTGATCCTCACTATTCCGGGTCTCGACCAGGTCGACGTGATCGCTTCCCCCTTCGAGGAAGGCCGTCCTGCAACGAGATGGTCGCTCACCGGCCCGGACAAGTCGGAGGTTACGATCACCGTCGCCAACCTCTGCGACGACAACCCTTTGCGTTGGGAGACCGCCGAGCGCGATCGCAATCCCGACGAAGATTTCCGGTGGTATTACCGGCTGCTCGCTCCAGGGGCGCAAACCGATTTGAACAATGACCTGCGCGGCCTTCCCTTCCCGGTTCCGCAGCCTCTGCCCGAAACCGACGGTAATGCCCAGGGAATGAATTGTATCCCCCTCCAGGCGAAGGACTCCGAGTTCAACCTGGACCGCCACCTACCGGCCGGTCTCGTCGCGAAGTATTGAGGAGGCGAACGATGAGCGCCATAGTTGACCAATTGGCCTCCGGCAGAAGGCTTCTCCTGGATCTCGGAGGAGGCTTCAAAATATCGGATCGGACTCAGGACTACCGGGGAGAGATCGCTTTCAAATTGCGCGAGGGCGGGGGCGACCCGCTCGTCCTCGACATGACGCGCCTGAGCGTCGTCAGTTACGGTGTCATGACGAGCTCTGGCCACACCGGCAAGCTCAGTGTCTGCGGCATCGGCGGCGAGGCCACCTGTACGGCGGAACCCGGCGGCAAGTGGTCGTTGACCGCCGAATTCAAGGCCGAGGTCCTCTACCGGGCCATCGAAGACAAACTGGGCTTCAAAGAAGTGGATCCCGGTCTTCTGGAACCGGACACCGAAACCTTCACCGGCAGTCTGCGCGCGACTCTCGCTGAGCAGGAGGGGACCGGAGTGACCCTGCTCTATTCTGATCTGGAGCTGACGTATCAGGAAGGAGGGCTGCATTGGATCCGGCAACTCCGGATTCCCGTCTCAGCCCTGCCACCGACGCTTTCTTTCAGTGCCAGGGCTGCGCCCACCTGTCTCCTCGAGCGTAGGGGCGTACGGCGGGCTCTGAAGCTCCGACCCTTTGCCTTTCGCACGGGACCGAACGGTATGAACCATACCGGAACTTCTTGGCCGGCCCAGTTCGCGGCGGCCAAATCGATCTGGGGGGCCTGTTGCCTCAATCTGGAATCCGACGCTCTCGTCGTCCTCGACAATGTGAAGCTCCTCAACAGCGACGATCCACGGGTCATCGTGAAAGCGTTGGGTCAGAACGGGGACCTCGATGGCATCGAGGTGTTCCTGGTCGATCGCACTCTGCCCGAAGGGGGCGGCACGACCCTGAGCGGCGGGAGCGCATTGGCCAAGGTGGTGATGATGAATCGCAACGCCGGCAATCCCAACCTCCTGGCCCACGAGCTCGGGCACGTGTTCGCCGGGCTCCACCCCGGCCGGAGCCCGGTGGGGAACAAATGGGTGGCCGATCCTGGAACCGTTCTGGAGCCCAGCAACTCCCCGAACGCTCCGAATCCGAGCCTGAACACGCTGAACAATTGCCGTCGCGCCCGGAATCCTGCGCTGTCCCCGACCGGAGCTGCCTGCTGCATACAACCGACCCTATAGAGAGGAAACGAGGCCGGTCTGCTATACTGAAATTTGATCCGTTCGTCTGGTGCCATGAAAAAGCGGAGGATTCTCGCCGGGGTCGTCTTGGCGCTGCTTCTCGGCGGCTGGCTGGGGCACGAGATCCGCTCCAGCCGGGCTCCGAGCTTGTCCGCTCTGGCGGACGCCCTCGGCGAGCGCCGCTTCCTGGAGCCGCGGCTGACGGGAGGGTTCTCCTACGCCTCGTGCAGGCCCGTCCACCTGGAGGGGCGGCTCATTCCTTCGGCTCTCTGCTCGCTCTTGTCTCGACCCCCGGGGAGGGGCTCCACTGAGGCGAGCATCGCCAGCGACGTCCGGGGACTTCAGACTTCTGTGCTCGCCGGGCGCCGCAGCGAAGACCCGCACCTGGTGGGCGCCTCTTTGCTGGCATTCCCTGAGAAAACTGGCCAGGCGGCTGCTGCGGTCGAGACGTTGGCACGCGCGGCTGACCTGGCGCCCGGCGATGCCGGAGTCCGGAACGATCTGGCTGCCGCCCACTTCGCGCTGGCGCTCGAGGAGGATGAGCCGGCGGAGCTGGTCCGCGCCCTCGCCAGCATCGAGGAGGCGCTGAGGATCGCCCCCGCGCTGCCCGAAGCCCGCTTCAACCGGGCCCTGATCCTGGACCGTCTCTACCTGCGTGATCAGGCGCTCCAGGCCTGGAGAAGCTATCTGGAGGTCGATGACGGTAGGGGATGGCGGGTGGAGGCGGATCAGAACGTCCGCCGGTTGGAGCAAGTCCCTGGACCCGAACGATGGCGGCGGCGTCTGACGGAGTTGGATGCCGCAGCGCTGTCCGGAAACCTGGCGCTGGTGCGCGAGCGGGTCGCCCAGGCACCTCAGGAGGCCCGTGAGCATGCCGGCGAGGAGGTTCTGGGAAAGTGGGGAGACCTCCTGGTTGCCGGGCGGCGCGAGGATGCGGCGGATGCGGACCAGCGCCTGAGGATCGCCCGGACTCTGGGGCAGGCTCTGCGAGAGCTGACAGGCGAATCCTCGATCGCCACCGCGGTGGGGACGATCGACGCGGCGCTGGCGGATTCACGACAGGCCGCCAACGTGACGGCTCTGGCAAGGGCCCACCGCGCCTACCGCGACGGCATGGCCAAGCTCCGGATTCAGCTCGTCGATGAGGCCCAGTTCCAGTTCAGGGCCGCCGCCGACGATTTCTCCCGGGCCCACAGTCCGAGCGAGCTCTGGGCACTATATGGACTGGCGGGTGTCGACCTTACCTATTCGCGGTACGACGCGGCGGTGCGTGACTACGGGATCGTGGCGGACCGTGCCGCGCAGCTTGGCTCGCCGGCGTTTGAAGGGCTGGCTCAGAGGTGCATCGGTCTGGCCATGATCCGGCAGGGGCGGCTGTCCGAATCGCTGCAGCACTATCAGACGGCGGCTCTCCTTTTGGGGAAGGTCAGGGAGGCGCAGAATCTCGGCGCCACACACGAGATGATCGCCGAGAATCTCCGTTTCCTGGGGCAGAGCTCGGCGGCTTGGCGCTACCGCTACCGGGCCGCCGCCGAGCTGAGCCCGTACCGTGATTCCCTGCGGCTGCACAACGTGCTCTGGGAAGGTGGATGGGCTGCGGTCGAGGATGGGCTCCCGCGGGCGGCCTTGCAGATCCAGGACGAAGGCCTCGCTGTGGCGAAGCGGTCCGGCAAGCCGCGAATGCTCGCCGAGGCCCTGATCTGGAGGAGCAAGATCCTGCTTGCCTTGAAGAACGCCCCCGGGGCTATGGCCGCCCTGGAGCAAGCGGCGTCGCTCAATCAGACTCCTCCGGGCCAGTGGGTCCGGAACCGGCTGGAGAGCGACATCCTATATGTCAAAGGGGAGGCTCTGCGGCGAATCGATCCCAACACCGCCACCAAAGAGCTCGGCCATGCGATCGACTACTATCGCGACAACAAGCTGTACCTGGACGCGGCCGACGCCTACCTCAGCCGGGCCCGAGCCTTCCTCGCCCTGGGCCGGTTGGAAGCAGGAGAGAGCGACCTCACCGCGGCGGTCGAATTGTTCGAGGCGCAACGGGCCCGGCTGACCGATCCGGGCCTGCTCCTGTCGTACACCGAATCGGCCCAGCGGCTCTTCGACGAGATGATTCTCCTCAAAGCCTGGGGCGGAGAAGATCCGGCGGAGGCTTTCAGCGTCTCCGAACGGGCACGGAACCTCGATCTGGAGGCCGCCTCGGACTTTGAGGTCCAGCGGGTCCTGGAACACCTTCCGGCCAATACAGTGGTGATCGAGTACGCGGTCGTGCGGGACCGGCTGTTCACCTGGATGGTCCATGACGGCAAGGTCCAAGCCTTCCGTCGCAGGCTCACGCCGGGCGATCTCGAGCGCCGCATCGGCGATTTCATGGCCAGCCTGCGCTCACGACAGCCCCAGGACCAGATCGCCCGGGCTGCGGACCGCCTTTCCGACCTCCTATTGCCGGCGGAGGGCCTCCTGCCTCCGGGTACGGAACTCTGCTTCGTACCGGACAAGCAACTCAATGAGGTGCCTTTCGCCGCTCTCCGCAGCCCGATGAAAAGGTATCTGATTCAGGATCATACGATCCGTATTCTCCCCAGTGCATCGCTGTACCTGCGCGCCGGCAGTGCGCCGCGCCGCGCTCCGGGCTCCCCCGGCGCTCTGCTGGTCGGCGCGACGGAATTCGATCGCGGACTGTTTTCTCATCTACCCTCGCTTCAGGGTGTTGCGCAGGAGATCGCGGAGATTGGCCAACTCTATCGGCAGCCTCTGGTGATCGAGGGGTCACAGGCTACCCGCTCACGGCTCCTCGACGAGATGGATCGTCATGAGGTGTTCCAGTACGCGGGCCATGCCGTGTTCAATCCACGGTACCCCTCACACTCCTTCTTCCTGCTCGCTCCTGAGGCGGGGAATGAAGGACTCCTGTTCGCGCATGAAATCGCCAGCCATCAGTTCAACAAGCTGAGGCTGGTCGTACTCTCCGCCTGCAGCACCCTGGGGCCGCTCAGCACCCGCACGGGCGGTCTGTCAGGCATGGCGCGGCCCTTCCTCGCGGCAGGAGTGCCCGCCGTGCTGGGGACTCTCTGGGACATTCAAGATAAGCCGGCGAGGCATCTGATGCCCGAGTTTCACCGCCGTTGGCTCGCTTCGGGCAATGCGGCAGAGGCTCTCCATGATGCTCAACTCGCGTTGATGCAAAGCCCGGATCCCGCCTTGCGATCGCCAGCCTCCTGGGCATCCTTCGAGCTCGTCGGAGGCCTCAATTGAGCTCGCCTTGACCCCCTCCTCCCGGTCCCATACCCTTCCCCGGGAGGAGCCCGCGTTGCCCTACACCTACACCAGCTATCTCCGTCTCGACGAGCTCCTCGACCTCCAGACGCCGGCCTCGCGGGAGGCGCCCGGGGGCGAGGAGCACGACGAGATGCTGTTCATCGTCATCCATCAGGTCTACGAGCTCTGGTTCAAACAGGTGCTCCATGAGATCGACCTGCTGCGGCGGGCGTTCGAGGAGAACGACCGCCCCCTGGCGCTGGCGACCCTCAAGCGCGTCCTCACCATCTTCAAGACCCTGGTCGCCCAGGTGGACGTGCTGGAGACCATGACGCCGGTCTCGTTCCTCTCCTTCCGTCATCGCCTGGACAGCGCGAGCGGCTTCCAATCGCTCCAGTTCCGCGAGTTGGAGGCCGCCCTCGGGGCGCGCCGGCCGGGGATGACGGCGCACATTCCCGAGGGGAGCCCGGAGCGTATGCGGGTCGAGCGGCGCCTCGGCGAGCCGAGCCTCTACAACGCGTTCCTGCATTTCCTCGCCTCCCACGACTACGCGATCCCGCCGGACGTCCTGGAGCGGGACCCCTCGGAGGCTCCCGCCGAGGATGCGCGGGTGCAGGAGATCCTGGTCCGGATCTACCGGTCCGATCCCGAGAACCGGGAGGTCTGCGAACGGCTGGTGGACCTCGACGAGGGGCTGCAGGAATGGCGCTACCGCCACGTCAAAATGGTGCAGCGCACGATCGGCATGAAGATCGGCACCGGCGGCTCGGCCGGCGTCGAATACCTCAAGGACACCCTGTTCAAACCCCTGTTCCCCGACCTCTGGGCGATCCGGACGGCGCTGTAGGGCAGAGCTTCTTCGCCTCCGCCTCTGCCTTGAAGAAGGTGCCCTGGCAGGCGGTCCGGCTCGCCGCCGAGACCCTGCCGGCGGCGCAGCACCAGCCGGAATCCTCCTCGGGTACGACGGTCACGTACAGCGGGGGAGCGGTCGGTGCCGGCGCCGGCTCGGGAGGCCTCCGAGAGGATCGCGGCGAGGGCCAGAGCATCCAGGCGCCGAAAATGCAGAGAGCCAGGATGACGAGCGTGGGGAGGATCCTCCGGCGGCGAGGGACGAGCAGGCTGAGATCGGGTTCCATCGCCGGCAAGTCTCTCACGGAAATCCTCCCGGATCGGCGGGAGCGGGTGGCGGTGGGTGCCGATTGGCAGTAGAATAGTTGCCAGTTGGCGAGAGGAGGGCTCATGCCAGCGACTGCGGAAATCGTGGAAGCGTTGGGTGGGTCGGAGACCGGCCGGCGCCGGGTCGATTCCCCCGAAGATTTGCAAGAGTGGATCCGCGAGGGGCTGCCGTTCGCCTCGCTAGAGAGCGTGATGGAGCGCTTCGGCCTGAGCCGGGAGGAGATTTCCACGGCGCTCGACCTGCCGCCGCGCACGCTCGCCCGGCGCAAGCAGGAGCGCCGGCTGCGGCGCGACGAATCGGACCGCCTCTTCCGGCTCGTCCGCATCGCCTCGCAGGCCTCCGGCATCCTGGGCGGCGAGGGCAAGGCCAGCCGCTGGCTCCATACGCCCAACCGGGCCCTGGGCGGCAAGCCGCCGCTGGAGCTGCTCGACACGGATCTCGGGAGCCGGCAGGTCGAAGAGGTGCTGGGCCGTATCGAGTACGGCGCCTATAGTTGATGCCTGCGCGCACAGCGGCCTGGAGCGTCTGGCGCCTCACCCTGGCGCGCTATGGCGACCGCGCCTTCGACGGCGAGGGGGCCCGGCTCTACGGCGGGCGGTGGAACCATCCCGGCACGGCGATCGTCTACTGTTCGGTGACCCTGTCCCTCGCCGCGCTCGAATACTTCGTCCACGTGGAGCCCGAGCTCGCGCCGCCCTCCCTGGTGGCCGTGGCCGCGGACATCCCCGCCGGCCTGGAGGTCGAGACCCTGGAAATCGAGGCCCTGCCGGGGGACTGGCGCGCCTATCCGGCGCCCGAGCGGCTGCGCGACCTGGGGACCGGCTGGGTGCGCTCCGGCCGCACCGCCGTCCTCCAGGTCCCCTCGTCCGTGATCCCGCACGAGATGAACGTCCTGCTCAACCCGGCCCACCGCGACTTCGCCGCCATCCGCCTCCGCGCCCCCGAACCGTTCGCGTTCGATCCACGGATGTGGAAGTTGTAGGGGCGTCCCCCACCGCACCGTCGAGGCGACCCAGGGGAGGGCGAGGCGGGAAGCCTTACGGCGGGCCGCCTCCCGGCCGATCTTCCAGATCCGCCGGATGTCGCGGCTGGCGGTGATGTCCGCCGTGGGATCGCCCTGCACCAGGACGAGGTCGGCGCGCAGGCCCGGAACGATCCGGCCGCGGTCCTTGAGTCCGAACACCCGCGCCGGTGTGGCGGTGGCCGCGGTCAGCGCCTGGGCGGGGGAGAGGCCGGCCGAGACGAGCAGCTCGAGCTCGCGGTGGATGCTGGCGCCGTGGGCCGTGCCCGGGTTGGCGGCGTCGGTCCCGGCGAGGATCGGCACGCCGGCCTTCGCGAGCTGGCGGACCGCCGCGAGCGCGTTCTGGAAGTCGAGCCGCCCCCGGCTCGGAAACGACTGGCGGAGTCTGGAGACCTCGCTCTCCCGGAGATAGGGGAGGAGGCGGGGATCGTCCGCCAGCGCCTCGCCGCTGGCCACTCCGGTCGAGCTCTCGACCGCGGTCAGCGTAGGGACGACGAAGGCCTTGTGCCGCCGCAGCAGCCCTGCGAGGCCGGGCTCCGGAGCCCGGTCGGTGAAGACGTGGACGAGGCCGTCCGCACCCGCCTCGATCACCTCCTTGGCGCCGTCCTCCGTGCTGATGTGGACCACAGCCAGCTTCCCCCGGCGATGGGCGGCCTGAATCAGGGCCGCGACCGTCTCCCGGTCGAACGTCGGCAACTGGAGGCCGTAGGGAGATCCGTCTTCCAGCACGATCTTGACGTAGTCCGACCCTTCGGCGATCCGTGCGTCCACCCACCCTTGCGCCTCCTCGGGGCCCGTGAGGGTGGGGACCTCCACGCCATACTCCGTGCCATGGCCTCCGGGCACGGTGGCGAGATAGCCTGCGCTGAGCAGATCGGCCCGGCCGGGCGCCCCGTCTTTCGCCTGCTCCTCCCGCCTTTGCCGGGCGATCGACGGATCGAGGAACATGTCGAGCTCGGTGGTGACGCCGAAGACGAGCGCGCGCTCCAGGCCCGTGTTCCAGGCGTGGGTATGGCCGTCGATGAATCCGGGCAGCACCGTCTGGCCGCTGCCATCGATCACCTCGGCGTCTCGCGGAACGGCGGCGTTCCTCCCCACGGCTTTGATCTCACGGCCCTGGAAGACCACGGTCCCCCGGGGGATCACCCGCAGGCCGTCGAAGATCCGGACGTTGGTGATGGCGATGGGCCTGGACGGCTCGCTCTGGACCGCGATCCCCACGGCGAGGCTACCTGCCAGGGCGAGCGCCGGCAGCATGAAGCTCCTGGGTCGGATCATCGGGAACATGATAACCCTCCAGGGCCGCCGCTACGGAATTTTCGCACCCGGCCCCGGCCGCCACGCGTAGAGCTCCAGGCCGTAACCGCGCAGGCCGTCCTCCCGCACCGACGGGATCCGCACCCGCTGCTCCGTGCCGGTGAAGGTGAAGCGTTGACTGGTGCGGAACAGGCGGTTGAAGCGCCGGCCGGTGTCGAAGATCGGCAACGGCTGGCCACCCGGATCGAGCCGCAAGAGCTCCACCTGCCGGCCCTCGGAGCCGCGGGGGAGCCAGAACATCAGCGAGACCGTCTCCCCCGGCTTGGCCAAGCCGTCGGGGATGCGGCCCACGAGGAAGGGGGGCCCTCCCTCCGGCCGTCGCACCGGGAGCGCAATGGGATCCCCCTCCAGCGTCCAGGGGTGGTGCAGGATCACGAGCGGCTCGCCGCGGCTGCGGAACCAGCGGTCGCCCACGATCTCCACCTGGCCCTTGGCGCAGCGGGCCACGCGGTCGCGGTAGAAATCGGCCGCCGGACCGTCCAGCCGGCTTTGCGGGAAGACCTCGACGTCCGTGCGGTCGAGGTCGGCGGGGGCCACGGCCGTGAGCCGGTCCACCCGCGTCACCAGCGGCCGGCGGGGCTTGCCGCCGGCATCGAAACTGCCCAACGACCGCTCGTAGATCACGTGCCGCAGGCCGGTGGGATCGAGCTCGTCGAGCAACTCCTGATTGGTCAGCTCGAAGGTGGTGGGCACGGCGCGCACATAGACGTTCGTCCCCTGCTGCGCCAGCAGCGCCGCACCCGCGCCGAGCCAGAGCAGGGCCGCCACCGGCCGCCACGCCAGCCATGGCAGCCAGGCGGCCAGCAACCGCCACAGCTCCACCATCGCCCAGGCCGCGGCGAGCGACGAGAAGGAGACCACGGGCAGGTAGTTCTGGCCGCGGAACAGCGTCATCCCCACCGTGTGGAGGGCGGAATAGCCGAGCAGCAGGCTCAGCAGGAGGATCGAGCCGAGGCGCCGCTCGCGCGTGTCCTCCGGCGCCGGACGGAAGATCCGCCACAGCAGACCCAGCACGCCGAGCCCCGCGAACGCGGCGACCACGGGCCCGTGATTCTCGATCAGGAACTGCACCTGCCGTCCGAACACCACCCAGTGATTGCTCTGCTCCTCGATCCCCCTGACCGTGTAGTCGCGGGTCAGGTAGGAGATGGACTCGAACACCACGTCCAGGAACGGGTTGAGGATCACGAAGGTGACCACCGAAGTGCCCCCCGCGAGCCCCAGCCAGAGCCACTGCCGGCGGTCGCGCCGGCCCTCGGTGAGCACGGCGGCGGTGATCGGGAGCGCCCCCGCGATCCCCGTGTACTTGGCCGAGACGCCGAGCCCCACCCCCACTCCGACCAGCAGGAAGCGACGGAGGCTCGGGCGGAAGGCGGCGGCGAGCGTCCAGTAGAAGGTCAGCGTCACCAGGAAGAGGACGAGGATGTCCGGCTTGAACTCCGACGAGCTCAACACGTGCCGGCCGAACGCCGCCAGCACCGCTGCCGCGAGCAGACCCACCCCGGGCGAGTAGAGCCGCCGGCCGATCAGGAAGAGCACCCAGAGGCTCAGGGTGCCGTAGAGCACGTTGATCAACCGGCAGATCAGATACGCGGTGGGGGAGTAGCCGTCGCTCGTCTGGCTGTAGATCGCGAACGGCTCGTAGCGGGTGACCTCGAACAGCCACTGGCTGGCCGCGAGCGCCGCCGTCTGCGGGAGATAGGAGAGGCTCGTATAGAACGCGTTCCGGGGGCGGAGCTCGCCGTGCAGCAGCAGCCCCGAGATGTTCTTCAGCGGGTAACGCTCGTCGAAATGGCGGCTGGCGTTGAGTCCCTGGCCGGCGTCCCAGGCGCGCAGACCGAAGCTGACGAGGAGGAGCGCGAGCAGGGCGACGCCGATCCAGCGCGGCTGGGGAGCATCGAAATCGGAGGTCGTCATCGCCGGCGAGGGGGTCATGCGGTGGCCCGGAATTCGCGGCGGATGGTAGCATGGCCTTGGTATCCCTCAATGTAGAGGAGCGAACGCGACAGCACCGGCTGTACGCGGTGGCGGTGGAGGAGAGGGGGAGAGGGGGCGGAGCGGTGTGGGTCTCGTCGGTTGTGCTACACTTCCTCCAGATGAGTACTACAATCACGGTTCGTCTCAGCGAAGAGTTGGCCGCATGGCTTGAAGAAACTGCGGCGCGAAACGGCGTTTCCCAAGGCAAGCTCATCCGCGACCAGTTGGAGAAAGCCAGGGCGAGCGGCGAGGGGCAGAGCTTTCTGCGCTTGGCCGGAGCGGTTAGCGGACCGGAGGACTTGTCTCGGCGCAAGGGCTTTTCGCGGTCGTGAAGGGGATCGCCGACACCGGCTTCCTCGTCGCCTTCGCCAACCGCAACGACTCTTACCATTCCTGGGCGGTCAGCGTCGCAAGGGGCGTCACCGAGCCGCTGCTCACCTGCGAAGCCGTTCTGGCCGAGACGGCCTTCCATCTCCAAAGCGTTCCTCTCGTTCTGTCCATGCTGACGGAAGGACTGGTCGAGATCGCCTTCGATTGCCGATCCCAACTCAGTCAGCTTGCGATGCTGGCAGATCGTTATGCCGATCGGAACCCCGACTTGGCGGATCTCTGCCTGATTCGAATGAGCGAGCTCTACCCGCGGCACAGCGTCATCACCGTAGATCGAACAGACTTCCGCATCTATCGCCGGAACAAGCGGGAGGCGATTCCTTTGATTTGCCCTCCCTGAGGACCTTCAGGCCGCTTCAGACAACAGACGCTGTCATTCGCCCATCAATACGGCTTGTTCGCCCTTGTGGGTGGATGATCCACCCAGGCGGGCGAGTGGTTCGCCCACGTGGGCGAGTCGCTCGCCCAGCTGGGTGAGTCGTCCACCCACGTCGGCGAGTCGTCCACCCAGGTGGGCGAATGAGCCACCCACGTGGGTGAGTCGTTCACCCAGGTGGGTGGCTCGTTCACCCCGACGGGCGAGTCGTTCACCCCGGTGGGCGAATGGCTCACCCAGCTGGGCGAATGAGCCAATGACGTGGGTGAATGGGGTGTTCACGAGGGAAGCAGCGCCTTCAGCCGTGGTGGAGAACCGAGCAGGACGGGTGAGAACGACGATGAGAGCCTGCATCCTCCGAACGTCCCGGCGACCCGCCGTAGCGGGCCGTCGGGACGCCGGGTGGCCTTTCGGATTCAGCCCTTCTGCACCTGGGCCGAGGCCAGCAGGTCGGCCATGCGGTCGTAGCTGATGGCCACGCCCTTCTCCATGCCGGTCTGGAGGGCGCCGTCGCGGGCTTCCTTGGAGTCGAAGAGCATGATGAATGTGAGGGTGGTCTTCCCTCCCTGCTCGCTCAGGAGATTGGTGACCAGCGCCTCGCCGGGAGCTCCGTCCATCCGCTCGGTGTGGACGATCCGCTCGGGCGGGAGGATCTCGCGAAATGCGCCGGTCGACCCGAATTCCTGGCCGTTCTCGTCATTCCGCCACACATAGCGATAGGCGCCACCCACCTGGAGGTCGATCTCGCAGATGGGCATCGACCAGCCCGGGGGGCCGAGGAGCCAGCGCTGCACCAGCTCCGGTTTCGTCAGGGCTTCGAAGACCAGGTGGCGCGGGGCATCGAAGACGCGCGTCATCGCGATCTCGCGGTCGGACGGCGTGGTGACCTGCAGATTTCCAGGGTTCGACATGGGGATTCTCCTTGGGCTCTTCCTGCGTCAAGGTTGGTCGTCTCGGGTCTTCAACTCGTCCAGCAGATCGTCGAGGCGCTGGAAGTTGGTTTCCCAGATCTGGCGGTAGCGCTCCAGCCATTCGCTGGCTTCGGCGAGGGGTTTGGCCTCGATCCGGCACGGCCGCCGCTGCGCGTCCCGGCCGCGCGTGATCAGACCCGCGCGCTCCAACACCTTGAGATGCTTGGAGATGGCGGGCTGGCTCATCGCGAACGGCTCGGCCAGCTCGGTCACCGACGCCTCGCCCGAGGCGAGGCGCGCGAGGATCGCCCGCCGGGTGGGATCGGCGAGCGCGGCGAAGGTCGCATCGAGGCGATCGGAGGGGACTGTCTCATAACCGCTAGGTTCCATAACAATATGGTTATACAAAAGGGCGCGAGGAGTGTCAAGAGGCCGCTGTCAGAAAAAGACAGCGGCCCAGAGCCGGGTCGAAGCGGCCAGCTGGGCCGCGGGAGGGGTGGGGAGGAAACCGGGGCCGGCGCGGCTACGCGGCCGCGGCCGCGGTCGTGATGACGTGCTGCCGCCGCTTGTCGATCAACGCGCGGGCTTCCTCCTGCGTGTCCGCGAAGAGGACCGGATTGCTCTCCTCACCTTTGCGGAAGAGGCTGGCGGCGGTGAGCAGCAGTTTGGCCAGGACCTTGGCGCGCAGCGGGGCGTTGCAGATCACGGTGCCGCGGACGGGGAGGAGCTTGAGGACACTGGAAGCCTCTTTGCGTGCGGCGGCGGGCAGGTCGTCGAGCTCCGAGAGATCGATCAGGTAGAAGAAGTAGCTGACGTCCTTCGCGTACTCCAGGTGGGCTTCGTTGATGAGCCGGGCTTCCTCCACCGTGACCATCCCCTGCAGGTGCAAGTGGACGATGTCGGGAAGCTCCAGGCCGGTGAATTGACGACCACATTGGTGGCTCTTGAACACTTTGCCAGTAGGCATGGCGACACTCCTCACAAGGAACCAGGGGCCCATCATAGACACCTGACACCGCCATACTCTCTTCCACACCTGCAAACAGACTCAAAAGATAAGGCGAGTATACAAGGCCTGAAGGCGATCCGCAAGACTTTTCGCGCTTGGGTGTCCCGCTTTCCTCGGCAGCCGGCACTGTAAGGATACGATTTCTACCCTGCCTCCCCGGAGCCCCGCCCGGGCATTCATGCCCGGGCGGGTTTCTCACTACTTCCGCCGCCGCCGTCTCCGCCGCCGCCGCTTTCCAGCGGCGGCGCCGGGCTTACCCGGTTCTCCCTCCCCTCCGGCGGCTTCGGCCCCTTCCTCGAAATCCTCTTCCCCTTCCTCGTCGTCCTCCTCGTCGTCGAATCCTGAATCCGCGGGCGCTTCGACGAACTCGGGGCCTTCCAGGACCGGAGCCAGATGGGGGTCGCTCCGCGGGCGCTCTCCCTCGGCAGCCGGCTCGTGGGTACCGTTGCCGTCCTCGCCGCTGCCGTTCTCCCCGGGGACGCGCTTCTTCTTCCGCTTGCGCCCACCCCGCCGGCGGCGGCGCTTGGCGCGCGCAGCCGCCTCGCCGGAAAGGGTCCGCGGCCCCTCGCCGTGCTCCTCCCCCTCCTCGAAGAAGTCCTCGTCCTCCTCGTCGTCCTCGTCCTCCATGGAGGCGAGGTCCCAAGGCTGGAAAGTGATCGCGGCCTGCTTGGGCTTCGGTGGGGGCAGGGGCTTCTCGCGCCGCCGCCACTCGATCTTCTCGTCCGGGCGGTGGAGCCCCGGCGTGGCCATAATCTCGATCTCGATGTCGAACTCGCTCTCGATGTCGGCGAGCTCGCGGCGATAGTGGTTCTGGAGGGCGTCGGCGAGCTCCGGATGGAGCCCGATGCGGACGCCCTGGATCGAGCCGGTGGCGGCGCGCGCCTCGATGCGGCGCAACAGCGAGAGGCAGACCATCTCCTCGCTCGCCAGCCGCCCGACGCCGTTGCAGGTCGGGCAGGTGCGGTGCGTGCGCAGCTGGAGCGCCTGCTGGATGCGCTGGCGGTTGATCTCCAGCAGGCCGTTGGGCGAGACCCGCCCCACGGTCGAACGCGCCTTGTCGACCTTCATGGCGTCCTTGAGGACCTTCTCGACCTTGCGCTGCCCCTTCGCGGAGCGCATGTCGATGAAGTCGACCACCACGATGCCGCCGATGTCGCGCAGGCGCAGCTGGCGGGCCACCTCGGCGGCGGCCTCGACGTTGGTGTTGAGCGCCGTCTCCTCCTGGGTGGCGGCGCGCGTCGAGCGGCCGGAGTTGACGTCGATCGCGGTCAGCGCCTCGGTGGCGTCGATGACGATCGAGCCGCCGCTCGGCAGGTCCACCCGGCGCTCGTAGATACGGTCGATCTGCGGCTCGAGGTCGTAGCGGCTGAACAGGGGGATGCGCTCGGCGTAGCGGATCAGCCGCGTCTTCGAGCGCGGCATGAAGGCCTCGATGTAGGCCTTGGCCTTCTGGAACGCCTCGTCGTCGTCGACCAGCACCTCCTCGATGCTGCTGTCCAGGTAGTCCCGGAGCGCCTGGAGGATGAGGTCCTGGTCGGTGTAGAGGAGGCGGGTCCCCTTGCCGTGCATGGCCGCCGTCTGCACCCGCTTCCACAGGCGGAGCAGGGCCGAGAGGTCGCGGTTGAGCGTGGTCTTCGTCTGTCCCAGCGCATTGGTGCGCAGGATGACCCCGCAGCCTTGCGGCAGGTCGAGGCTGTTGGCGAGCGCCTTGAGCTTCTTGCGGGTGTCCTCGTCCTCGACCTTGCGCGAGACGCCGCGCGTGTCCTCGAAAGGGGTCAGCACGAGATAGCGGCCGGCGATCGAGAGGCTGGTGGTGAGCGCCGCGCCCTTGGTGCCGATCGGGTCCTTCTCGACCTGGATGACGATCGGCTTCCCCTTTTCGAGCACTTCCTCGATGCGGGGGTGGGAGCTGTGCGGCTGCTTGTAGTAGGCGTCGGGGACCACGTCCTGGATCGCCAGGAACCCGTGGCGCTCGGCGCCGTAGTCGATGAAGGCGGCGTTCAGGCTCGGCTGGATGCTGGCGATGACGCCGCGGTAGATGTTCCCGCGGGTCAGGCCGGCCTCGGCGACGTCCACCTTGTAGTTCTCCAGGACGTTCCCCTGGACGATGGCGACACGCAACTCTTCCGGACGCTGCGCGTTGATCAGCATTCTGCGGCTCAAGAGGTCTCCGTTTGACTAGATGATGAAAAAAGGGGCGGGGTGAGGGAGGCGGGGCGGTGGCATCGTCTGCGGGGCCCTATTTTGACGCACATTCCGGAAAGCCGCAACCCTGGGGGGCGGATTTGCCGGCTCAGGTCCAGGAAGGAGGCCACTGGCCGATCTCCGCCCCTGTCGCCGCGGCGAGCCGCCCGAAGGCGTGGACCATCCGGCGGAACGAGCGGCAGCTCCGGTAGGCGGCGGCGAGGTCGAAAAGGGCGGTCAGGGCCGGTTGATCCAGAGTCTCGGAATACGGCCTGAGCATGCTCGCCTGGAGCTTCTCCTTGGCGCCGCGTGGGGATTCGGGATCGGCGGGAGAGACGGCGTCTGCCCGGATGTCCCGGCGATCGCGCAGAGATTCCAACGCGCCGAGGAACCAGGCCTCGTACTCATGGTGTGCGATGACGATCTCGCAAGGAGTCCGCCCGGCTTCGGCCCGGGCCCAGGCTTGAACTTGGAGGGCCAGCTCCTTGGGGCAGTCCTTGTCGGCATCGAAGAGAACCAGAATGCCGTCGCAACCCCGCTCCTGCCGCAGGGCCACCTGAACTGCTCTGCGCAGGGGGCCCTCGTTGACGAGCTCTGAGCGATGTCTCCGGATCGGGCGGCCGAAGTCGACGAAAAACGCTCCGCTGACCTCGCGGAATCTTCGGAGGAGGATGGGAACCGCCACCTCCTCCCCCTCCCCTTCGACCAAGGTCTGGATGATCAAGGCACGGTTTCGAAGAGGCTGGCCTCGGAAATCCCGCGGTAAAGGGGCGGATCGTCGAGCAGATTCGAGCGCAGCAGCTCACCCGCACCCATCAGGTGTTCCTGCAAAGCCTCCCGGGAAGCCTTGCCGATTCGTGAGACGCGGGTGGCTCCGTCCTCCCAGTAAACGATCCGCAGATGGCGATCCGCGATCCATTTTCCCTGGTCGAGGAGCTCGGTATTGTGCGTCGTCACGATGACCTGGGAGTTGTAGCTGGCCGTTTGGATCAGGTCGAGCACCAGACCGAGACTCCCTGGATGCAGGCTGGTTTCCGGCTCTTCGATCAGGAGGACGGAAGGGGCGGGGCGCTGAAAAACGGCCAGGATCAATCCCAGGATACGCAAAGTCCCTTCCGAGATGCTGGAGGCGTCGAGTACGAGGGTCCGCTCTCCCGACTTCTGGTGGAATTCCAGCGAAAGCCGGGGGCCCTGTTGGACGGCGTGGACCTCGAGAGCATAGGGGAGTGTCACCGCCAAAAACTCCTGGATCTGCTCCAGATCCTGCGGCGAGCTCTGTTGGATGTTGCGGAGGACGTTGGCCGCATTCTCGCCTTGGGGATGGAGGGCCAGCCCGCTGTCGGGCACCTGGGGCTCGCGCAGCTTGGCCGGATCGATCGTGTACGCGCGAATTTCTGACAGCATCCGTACGATCGGCGCAAACGATTCCAGACCTCCCGCGCTGGGGAGCAGCAGGGAGGAGGGCTCTACATGGGGAACGGGGAGATTCAAGCCTGGCAAGCTCATCCCCCCTTGTCGATCGAACGAGGCGGGAGAGGCGCCCTGGACGGAACAACTTTCCCTCGTCACGGCGAAACCGAGATTGGGTTGAGCCTGAGCGAGAAAGGCGAACCGTCCTCCATCGACCTTCGTGTCGAGGGGACCGAAGTCGACGGCCAACCCGAAATCCAGGGGGCGCTGGGACGACGGGGTCCGATGAAAGACGGTCGCGACTCCCCCTCGCCGTGCGACCGCCGAGGAGAGAGTCGAGGTCATCGACTCCCCGAGCAGGGCGAAAGCATCGACGACGTTGCTCTTGCCGGAGCCATTTCGCCCGACCAGGAAGGTGGGATTGTCGAATTCGATCCGTTCCCTGGCGATGCTGCGAAAACCCTGCAAGGACAGGCTGCGGATGACGGGTTCTTTTTGCACGTGTGCCTTCCAGAAGTCCACGAAAGGATACCACTTCACCTGGGCTCCCCAGGGACCACCTGCTAGACTCCTCTTTCAGGTCCCGCCGACGGGGGCGGAAGGAGCGCTTCTTGAAGCACTACGACGTGATCATCCTGGGAGGCGCCTTCAGCGGCGCGGCGGCGGCGATCCTGCTCCGGCGGGACCGGCCGAACCTCTCCGTCCTGGTGGTGGAGCGCCTGGAGGCGTTCGACGCCAAGGTGGGGGAGGCGACCACGGAGATGTCCGGCATGTTCCTCACCCGCCGGCTGGCGATGTGGCAGCACCTCGAGCGCGAGCACCTGCCCAAGGAGGGGCTGCGCTACTGGTTCAGCAACGACCAGGTGCACCGCCACGCCGACGCCAGCGAGACCGGCGCCTACCAGCGCAGCACCGTCCCCTCCTTCCAGCTCCGGCGCGACACCCTCGACGAGCACCTGCTGGCCACCGCCGTGGCCGAGGGGGCGGAGCTCGTCCGTCCGGCCCGGGTGCGCGACGTCGACCTGGGCGACTTCGACCACCGCGTCACCTTCGAGCAGGGTGACCGGACGGAGACCGTCGGCTGCCGCTGGGTGCTCGACGCCACCGGTCGGGCCAACTTCCTGGGCAAGCGCCTGGGCCTGATCGAGCGCAACCGCGAGCACCCCACGGCGGCGGTCTGGTGCCGCTGGGAGGGGGTGCGCCACCTCGACGACGTCGCCGCCCGCGGGCCGCTCCACTTCTCGCGCGGCAACGTCGCCTCCCGGCGCCTGGCCACCAACCACTACATGGGGTTCGGCTACTGGGTCTGGTACATCCCCCTGGGCAACGGCGAGACCAGCATCGGAGTCGTCTTCGACACCCGCCTGATCCAGCTCGACCGCGGGAGCAACATGGCCCAGGAGTACCGGGCCTTCCTGCAGGCGATCCCCGCCGCGGCCGAGCTGATCGAAGGGGCCACGATGAGGCCTGAGGACCTGCGGACCTACTCCAACCTCGCCTACGTCACCCGCCAGTACATGGGCAACGGCTGGGCCCTGATGGGGGACGCGGCGGCCTTCCTCGACCCCTACTACTCGCCGGGTCTCGACCACGCCTCGTTCTCCGTCGAGGCCACCGTCGAGATCGTCAAGGCCCAGACGGCGGGGGAGGAATCCGCCGAGAAGACCGCCGCCCGCATCGCCGAGCACAACGCCACCTTCGACCGCTCCTACCGCCGCTTCTTCCAGGCGGTCTACAAGGACAAATACTTCTACATGGGGGAGTTCGACCTGCTCTCGGCGTCGTTCCTCATGGACACCGCGCAGTACTACATCTTCGTGGTGATGCCCGCCTACCGCCTCTTCGGGAAGTTCTTCTGGATGCCCGTGCTGGGTCCGAAGCCGGCCTTCCTCAGCTACCACATGATGCGGATCTACAACCGCCGCTTCAAGGCGATCGCCCTGGCGCGCCGCGCCGCCGGAGAAGCCGGCCGCCGCAACGACGGCCGGCGGGTCCGGGCGCTCTACGACCTCAAGATCGCCCCGTTCCACATGGTGGCCAAAGGCGTGAAGCTCTGGCTCTTCGCCGAGCTGGACAACCTGCGGCTCGCCGGGAAGCGGCTGTTCGCGGGCAAGCGGGCGGCGGTGTCGGCGGTGGAGGAGATGCCGGCCGAGGAGGCGTGAGGCCGGGGGGAGGATGATCCGGGGGGCGGCTTGCCGGACCCGAGGAGGAGTTGAGGCTGTAGCGCGACCCGACTCGCGACACTATCACAAAACGCCTCCTCTCTCCTGTATCGAACGGGCTATTCAAGGCTTCAGACGCGGCATTCCCTCCTTTTCGTGTTTCACGGCAGTCACAAAATGTCGCGATGAGGAGCCTTGTCACGGCACTGAAGAGAAATATTGATGCAAGATCTGTCTGTGTTGCCTTGAGGTGGCGGCGCATCAAGTCATTGCAGAGAGGTTTTGACGCGTCATTCCGTCTTCTCTGGGCAATTCAGGTGCTGGAAGGTGCATTATGCCGGTGACTTGAGGCACTTTCTCGGTCTAAAGCGCCACTTTGGGGACTGAATGCATCACTTCGAGTTTGACGAGCGCCATTACCTCTTTGTGGTGCGTCATTCAGAGTTGTTGACGCGGCATTGAGAGCTTCAAATGGTGCGTCTGAAGCTCTCTTCGCGGCATTCCCTCCTCGTGCAGGGCGAGCAAGGGGCAAGTCGCGACACTTCTCCCGCTCGATGCCAAAGCACAGCATCTCCCGGCCGAGATGGTGGATCCGGCCTTGCAGTCGCTCTCCGATCCGTTCGGCGACACGGATCGAGGCGCGGTTCTCCGGGTGGATGAAGCTGACGATCCGTTCCTTCTCCAGCACGGTGAAGCCGTAGGCCAGCGCTGCCCGGGCGCCCTCGGTGGCGTAGCCATGCCCCCACCAGCGGCGCGCCAGCGCCCAGGCGAGCTCGCATCCCGGCCAGCCCGCGGGCTCGGCGAAGCCGACCGTGCCGAGGAACGCCCCGGTCTCCCGGTCCTACACTGCCCACATGCCGCAACGCCTGAGCTGCCAGTGCCCCAGACCAAAGGCCATTTGACGCCAGGAACGGTCTGGCTCCCAGGGCTCCATCCCGCAGGAGAGATAGCGCAGGACCTCGCGGTCCGCATACATTGCCGCGTAGTCGTCGAGGTCGCTGTCGCGGAACGACCGCAACCGCAGGCGCTCCGTCAGCAGGGTCGGAATTTCGTACCCGCCGGCATCCGGTTCTTTCCTTGTGGCTTGATGATCCATGATGAGGATCATTCTTCTTTATGGAAGCGCCCATTGTCAAGATTATAGAGCCGAATTGTGGATTGAAGGGCAACGGTGCCCGATGAGGAGATCTGAAAGCCTCTCTTTCGGGAACGGGAAAAGACGGCACACTAGATCCTCTGAAAACCCCTGCGGGCCCCTCCGCCAATGCCGGCCTCAGGTGGCCCCGCGGGTCGAGGAGGGATCATGGTCCGGAGAGGAAGGAAGGTCTGGAGGACCGCGGCGCTGGCCGTGGCGCTTCTGTGGGTCGCCAGCCCGAGTTGGGCCGCGGCGCGGCTCTGGCAGGGCGCAGATTGGGCGGGTCTCTGGGAGAGAGCCGTGGCCTGGCTCGGCGGGCAGGGCTCCCTCGCGGCACCGGCCCCTTCCAGCGGAGCGGCCGGTCGCCAGGGGCGCGAGAAGTATTCGTCGTCGATCGACCCCGACGGCCAGACGGTGCCGGCGAGCTCCGCGCAGCCGGACTATTCGCCTGGCATCGATCCAAACGGCAGGCATTAGGACAACTGGGTCAGATTTGGCGCCCTCGGTCGGTCGGCCCTCATCACCCCGGCCCTCTTCTCCCGGCCTCCCCCCCTTCCCGCCGGGAGAAGAGGGAGCAAAACAACAACAGGGCGATGCGTCTTTCTCCCCCTCTCCCGGTGCGGGAGGGCGGGTGGGGACGGGAGAGGGGGTCGGGGGGTGAGGGTTCGGGGCGGAACCTGGGGTGCGAGGAGTCTTGCATCTTCGCTATAATAAGGCCTGCTTTCCAGGCTGGATTTTCTCTTCGCGGAGGAACGAATGGGCCATCTCCGAAAGCGCGATCTCGAAGCTTTTCTGGGGGACCGGCCGGCGCGGGCCAGCCGGCGCCGGGTGGTCCGCCACCTGATCTCCGGCTGTGCGGAGTGCGGCTCCCGGGTGCTCCTTTCCTCGGTTGCCGAAGAGGACGCCGTCTACGACGCCTGCATCGACCGCGCGCGGCAGGCCGTCCGAGCGCAGGAAGACCTCTGGCGGGAGGAGCGGGAGAAGCGGGACCAGTACCTGGCGCTGGTGCGGGCGAAGGGTTGGGACAAGCTGACCTGGAAGGAGCGCCAATTCCTCCCGGGAGGCTGGGCCGGCGTCGAGGTCCTCCTCGCGATCTGCTTCGAGGCCCGGTACCGCGATCCCCGGCAGATGCTGCGCCTTGCCCGCCAGGCGCGGTCCGCGGCCGAACAGCTCGATCCTGCCCTCTACGGCCGCCGGCTCGCCGACCTCAAGGCGCGGACCTGGGCCGAGCTCGGCAACGCCTTGCGCGTCAACGAGCAGTTCGACAAGGTGCGGGACATTCTCAAACGAGCGCGCCGGCTACTGGAGGAGCAGGGGACGGGCGACCTCCTGATCCAGGCCCGCATCGACGACATCGAAGGCTCCTTCTGGAACGCCCAGCGCTTTTTGCGGGACGCCGAGGATCTGTTCGCCAGTGCCTGCCGCAGATACCTGCGGATCGGTGAGCGTCATCTCGCGGGGCGGACTCTCGTGACGAGGGGACTCAACCGTATCCTCGACGGCGAGCCTCGGAATGCCGTGACGTTTCTACGCCAAGCCGTCACTCTGCTGGATGCAGAGCGCGATGCCCAACTCATTGAGACGGCTCAACACAATCTGCTCTTTGCCCTCGCCGATGCCGGGGAATACCGCGAGGCGAGCGAGCTGCTGCTCCAGAGCGATTTGCGCCGGAAATTCGCGGACGATCCCCTGAACCTACTGCGTCTGCGCTGGGTGGAGGCGAAGATCCTCGCGGGCCACGGCCGGCTGGTAGAGGCCGAGAAGGCCCTGAGCGACGTGCGAGCGTCGTTCCGCGTCCGCCGGCTGGAACTGGTCGCCACGATCGCCGGCCTGGACCTCGCCAAGGTCCTGTTCCGGCAGGGCAAGATGGATCACCTCTATCGGCTCGTGCGGGAGCTGCGGATCGCCGCCGAAGCCTACCGGCTCCCGGACGCGGTGAGCCGGGCGCTCGCCACCCTCGAAGTGATGTGCCAGGTCCGAAACGTGACCCTGGCGATGGTGGAGGCGGTGCAGCGGTTCTTCCAGCGCCTGGAGCACAATCCCAGCCTGATCTGGGACCCGGAGCTACTCCTGCTGCGGTAGCTCCGGCGCCGGCGGGAGATCGGCCAGGAGCCGGGACGCCTGTTCCGGGGTGAGCAGACCGACGCGGACGAGAAAGCGGATCCGCTCCCGGTCCGTCTCCTGGGCCGGGGTGGGCCCCAATCCATAGAATTCAGCGAAGAAGTCCCGCCAGCCGACCTCCAGAGCGTCGCAGATCATGAGGACGTGGCGGAACTGCAGGGTGATCTTGCCTTTGAGGACCTTGTTGAACGCCGAGTCGCCCACGCCCATGGCCTTCTCCATGGAGCGGATGGAGATCCGCCGGCTCTGGGCGAGGTCCAGGAGCCTCTTCACGAGACGGCGGCATTCCGCGGCGTAACGCTCGTCCTCGGGCTCGTCAGACATGGTGGGAAGCATACAGCGGTTCGGCCCCGGAGGCGGGAAAAGAAGATAGCTCCCTTGATCGAGCTGTCGAGGCCAGCCGGAAGCGAGGAGCACGAGGCTTGCCGCACCGGATCCTCATACGCCAGATCGCCGACGCGTTGACGGTCAGGGAAGAGCAGACGTACAATAGCAAAGCACTGAGAATAAAAGACATGCATATTTCTCTACGACTCCCGCCGGCAGCCGGAAGGATTGACCAGAAGCATTCTGGGGGATTTGGACGGTGAAGTTTAAATTAAACTAGGCTGTTAGGCGACGGGGAACAGACTATGACTCTTCACCGTTACCAGATCCAGATTCTCCTTGCCGCCTTCTTCGCCCTTGGTTCTGCTGACCCGTCCGAGAATCCACGATTCCTGTCCTCGCCCGCTTGACATGCTCCACCTCCATGTCTACATTTTTCTACATGGCGAGCGGACAGACCCAGGTTTCGGCCTTCATCTCCGACAGCACCAAAGATGCGCTCGAGCAGTACGCCGAGGCGCACGGCTTGAAGAAGGCGTTCCTCATCGAGGAGGCGCTCCTTCATCATCTCCAAGCGCTGCGCGAGTTGCCTCTCGACGTGATCATCCCGGCACGGTTGGTCGTGTCGCGCGACAGCGGACAGGCGATGCTCGAACGTGTCACCAAGCCGCGGCGCTCGACCGAGGTGATGCGCGAGCTCTTCGACAAGTAGCGATGGACATCGCGGTTCGAAAGCTCCGTCCCGACGGGGACCGGAGTACGTTCAACAGCAGAGATCCGGATCTCGACAGGTTCTTCAAGCGATTCGCTGGACAGAACCAGTTCAGGCATTACGTCGGAACCACCTACGTCGCCGAGGAGGCGGGACTCCTTGTCGGGACCGCGTGCTGCGCGGATGTGCCGTGTAAGGAAAGGAAGTGGGTATGGCTAAGCTCGTGTTCGGAATGAACCAGTCCCTGGACGGCTACGTCGATCATATGGCGTTTGGGCCAAGCCCCACGCTCTTCCACCACTTCATCGAGGAGGCTCAGGGGCAGGCGGGCAGTGTGTACGGTCGCAAAATGTACGAGGTCATGCGTTACTGGGACGACGATCATCCTGAATGGGATGCAGAGGAACACGCCTTCGCGGCGGCGTGGCGGAACCAGCCGAAATGGGTCGTCTCGCGCTCGTTGAAGTCGGTCGGCCCCAACGCCAGGCTTGTTGAGGATGATCTTGAGGGGACGATCCGCGAGCTGAAGGCCGAGCGCGACGGGGAGGTCGAAGTTGCTGGCCCGGAGTTGGCACAAAGCCTCACCGAGCTTGGCCTGATCGATGAGTATCGAATCTACCTGCATCCCGTCGTGCTTGGTCACGGCAAGCCATATTTCGCCGGACCCCGGCCGCCGCTCCGCCTTGTGACGAATGATCGGATTGGCGAGGATGTGATCAGGTTGACCTACGTTCCTGCTTGATCTCGCCGCGTGCATAAAGCGTGGGTATCCAGCGCTGATCTATCGTCCGTTGTGAGCCTCGAGGATCCGGACTATCTCCCTCTGTCCGAAGTAATAGGCCCAGCCGATCGGGTCGCTGTCGTGTTTGCTGTCACGGATGCCTGGATCGGCGCCAGCTTCCAGGAGGAGGCGCACGACGTCCGCATGGCCCTGGGAGGCGGCGAGGTGCAGCGGAGTCACCTCGGCGTCCCAGTGGCTCCAGCGGGCGTTCGGGTCGGCGCCGCGGTCGAGCAGCCACTTCACGGCCTTCTCATGATTCCGCTTGGCCATCAGGTGCAGCACGCCGGCGCTCGCGCCGCCCTCATGCAGGAGCCGCTCGGCCTCGTCCCAGTCGCCCAGTGCCAGGGAGGTGAAGAGGTCTCGCGTCCCGCGAGCGCGGATCGCCTCCATCACCGACCGGTCGACGTCGGGCGCGTTGGCATAGGCCGCTGCCGGGAAGCCCGAGCCATCCGTGGCCAGCGGATCGGCCCCGAGCTCCAGCAGCAGGGCCACCATCTCCGGACGGTTCTTCTGCACGGCGAAATGCAGCGGCAGCCGGTAGTCCTCGTTGTGGCTCATGGGCCGGCTCAGCGCCGCCGGATCGGCCGTCACGATCCGGCGGGCTTCGTCCGCGAGGTTCATGGCGATCGCGGAGAAGATGTGGTGCCGGGCGCCGCGACGGACGAGGAGCTCAGCGACGGCGCCGTGGCACGGATCGAAGCACGTCGCCCAACCGATCACCTCCAGGGCGTGGTCGTCGCCGCGCCCGACGACGTCACCGCCCGCGTCGGCCAGCCGCCGCACGATCTCCAGGTGACCGTGTGCCGCGGCCCAGTGCATGGGATAGGTGTTGTCCCCCTTCTCGCGGACGTTGACCTCCAAGCCGCGCTGCAGCAGCAGGTCGACGGTAGAGAGGTGTCCGTGCGCCGCTGCGAGGTGTAACAGCGAATGCTCGTACGGCTTGGTACGGGCGTACAGCCGGTCCGGGTGCTGATCGAGCAGCGCGGCCAGGGCGCCGGAGTCACCGCTCCGCGCCGCGTCGAACAGCCGGCCGTCCACGGTCAGCGAGTCGACGTGGGCCTTGAGCGCCCGCCAGCTCGAAAAACCGTACTGTTTCGCCAAGTCGAATTGCGCGTCGGCCAGCCGGGCGGCCGGGTTCGTCTTGCGCAGCGCAGTGAGCCGGCGCTTGGCCTGTTTGCGGAGCCAGTCGAGGCTGGGGGAATCCGGGAGTGAGACTGATGCGGGGGTCTGTTCGGACATGAGATACCTTCTTTCCTTTTCGCCCGTCGTCCGCGGTGGGGGCGAGGAATAGAAGGTTCTGGAGACGCACAGAAGGGGGCGGGTTGAACCCTTTACGCGGACCGTCGGCCGCCCTCGCGGCACCCGCTGAATCTAGCCCAGGGTTGGGGGAGGCGTCAAGGAAGGAGCGGCGCGGGACCCGAGTCGGGCCCCGCCCCAAAATCGACTCAACCCGCCGCTTTGACCGCAGCGATGAGATCCCCGAAATAGTCGCCCGCGGCGCCCGCTCCATAAGGCGAGTTGATGATCACGCCGGCGCTGACACCGTTGTTGAAGTGGATGATCAGGGTGTTGATCTCGCCCTTGTTCCACTCCGCCGGATGGTAGCCGCCGTGATTCCAGGACTGCAGTCCGTCGCCGTGATCCCCGAAGTAGATGGCGAGGTTGTCCGTCTTCATCCGCTCCACGAGCGAGGCCGGCAGGATCTTGTCCGGAGTCATGATGGCCCTCATCGTCTGGGCCATCTGGTGGGCCGACAGGAACCAGCCCTGAGAGCCGCACACCGCGCTCATGTCGCCCCAGATCTCGCCGGGCCCGACCGTGCTGAAATCCCACTTGTTGGCAGTGGCGGACTTGTAGCTCAACGCCGGAAAGGCGTCGGTCGGCTGGCACTCCATCAGCGGCAGGCCGGCGGGCGCGAAGACCGCCTGGTTGACGTAGGCGCGATACAGGGAGGCGTACGAGGAGGTGAACCCGGACGCCGTCCCTGTGAAGCCGGTGATCTGCGGGATGAGGATCCGCATGAGGGCGAAGTTTTCGTTGTGATATTGGAAGGGGCTCGGCGCAGGATTGGCGGTGGCCAGGCAGCTCTTCAACTGGTCGTCGGTGATGCCGTTGCAGGGGAGTCCGCTCGTATGGGTCAGGAGCTGGCGGAACGTCACGTTGTCGACCGCCGCCGTGCGTTGCCAATCCTTGGGCAGGTAGGGCCCGATCTTGGCGTCCACGGAGATCCGCTTGGTGAACAGCAGCTTCTGCAAGGCGACGCCGGTGAACGTCTTGCTGACGCTCGCCATGGTGATCTTGTCGTTGGCCGTCAGTGCGCGGGGTCTGACGTCGGGGGCTCGGCGGGCGGCGCCGGTCGCCCCCTCGGACCACATGCCGTTCGGGCCGACCGCCGCGATGGCGCAACCGACGGACTTGCCCGCGCACTTTCTGAGGAACCCGTCGGTGAGCCGTTTGAGGTAGGCGCTCTCGGCCGCCGCGGCGAGGGTTCGCCGGTTGATCACGATCCGCTGGGGCGCCGGCACGAACACGGCGCTGGGCGGCCTGGCCGTCCGCACCTCGGGCCGGCTGATCTGCGTCGATTGCGATTCGACGGTACCGGCGCCAAGCAGGACCGCAGCCGCACACGCGGCGATGCCAAGAAGGTGGGAGGGGCGATGGGAAACCAAGATTTTCATGGTCATCTCCTTTTCGGTTTGTCGACGGACAGCCTTCAGGCGCAGCAGAAGGGGGGCGCGTTACAAACCGTGAAGAGCTGAGATCCGGCGCGTTCTTGGTCCTTGTTGTCCTTGCAGTCCTTGATGTCCTTGAGGAGGTCCTCTCGGCCTTTTTCTGCGCGCAGGCCCACTTCGGGATAGCATGCCGCAATGCGAGTGTTGAGCCAGCTGTTTACCCAGAACCGCGCTTGGGCCGCCGAGATCACCCGGCAGGACCCCGACTTTTTCACCCGCCTGTCCCGCCAGCAGACACCGGAATACCTCTGGATCGGCTGTTCCGACAGCCGCGTGCCGGCCAACCAGATCGTGGGTCTGCTGCCCGGCGAGATGTTCGTGCATCGCAACGTGGCCAACGTGGTGGTGCATACCGATCTCAACTGCCTTTCGACCCTTCAGTTCGCGGTGGACGTCCTGCGGGTGGGCCACGTCATCGTCTGCGGGCATTATGGTTGCGGCGGCGTGCTCGCCGCTCTGCGGGACGACCGGATGGGGCTGGTCGACAACTGGTTGCGCCATGTCCAGGACGTGCGCTGGAAGCATCAGGCGGAGCTCGACGCTCTGGAGACGGAGGGGGAGCGGCACCACCGGCTGTGCGAATTGAACGTCCTCGAGCAGGTGATCAACGTCAGCCAGACGACCGTCGTGCGGGACGCCTGGACACGGGGCCAGGCGCTGGCGGTGCACGGCTGGATCTACGACCTGCGGGATGGGCTGCTGCGGGACCTCGGCCGGTGCTACACGGCCGAGGCGGAGCTGGCGGCCGGCAGGGAGGGAGTGGCTCCATAGGCCGCCCCGCCCGAGAAGAACCCCAACTCCATGTTCTGGGCCCAGGATGGGCGGTATTCCCCAGAGGGGCGCTGAGGCTTAGCATAGCGGCGCGAGGGCACCAATTTTGTATGCGGTGCCAGAGGGGGGATCGTTCCCATCGATCTCCCGCGACCGGTCAAAGGAGGTTCGATGGAGTCTTCATCCTTTTTCCACCGGATGGCGATCCGGCTCGCCGTCGCTGTCGTCGTGCTCGTCGGTCTGCCGGAAGTCGCCTCCGCCCAGTATTTCGGGCGCAACAAGGTTGCGTACGAGAGATTCAAATGGCAGGTTCTCAAGACGGAACATTTCGACATCCATTTCTACCCTGAGGAGGAGGAGGGGGTCCGCGAGGCCGCCCGGATGGCGGAACGCTGGTACGGCCGGCTGTCGCAGGTCTTCGGCCGCGAGTTCAAGGAGCGCAAGTCGATCATCCTCTACGCCGATCAGAGCGATTTCCAGCAGACCACGGTGGTCGGCGGCCTGCTGGGCGAGGGGACCGGCGGCGTCACCGAGGGGCTGCGGGAGCGGGTGGTCCTGCCGCTGACCGGCGATTTCGAGGACACGGACCACGTCATCGGCCACGAGCTGACGCACGTCTTCCAGTACGACATCCTGAAGCAGCCACGGAACCGCTCGGAGGGGGTGCGGGGCGTCTCGCCGCGGGTCGACCTCCCGCTCTGGTTCATCGAGGGGATGGCCGAGTATCTGTCGCTCGGGCGGTACGCGCCGCAGACGGCGATGTACCTGCGCGACGCGCTCGCCCGCGACGTCCTGCCGGACGTCGAGAAGCTGTCGCGCGATCCGCGGCTCTTCCCCTATCGCTGGGGGCACGCCTTCTGGGGCTACGTCGGCGGCCGCTGGGGGGACCTGGTGGTGGGCCGGCTGTTCACCCGGGCCACCGAGATCGGTCTCGATCCGGCCTTCCAGGAGATCCTGGCGACCGACGTCAAGCAGTTCTCGCAGGATTGGAAGGCCGCCATCCGTGATTCCTACGGTCCGGTGATCGAGGGGCGGCAGGCGCCGGCCAACGCCGGACGGCGCCTGCTCCCCCGCGAGACGAAGACGATCGACACCTACGTCTCGCCGTCGCTCAGCCCGGACGGCACGCAGTTCGCCTTCTTCTCGACCAAGAGCCTGTTCACCTTCGACCTCTATGTGGCCGACGCCCGCACGGGGGAGATCACGGGCAAGCTCCTGGCCGAGGACGCCGATCCCCATCTCGACTCGCTGCGCTTCCTCGATTCGGCGGGCTCCTGGTCGCCGGACGGCACGAAGATCGCCCTGGTCATCGGCACCAAGGGGGACAACGACCTCGCCATCCTCGACGTGCGTTCGCGCAAGATCGAGCGGCAGATCGACATCCCCGGGGCCGGCCAGCTCTGGAACCCCGCCTGGTCGCCGGATGGCCGCTCGATCGCCGTCACCGGTTCGGTGGGCGGCCTCACCGACCTCTTCGTGGTCGACGTGGCGAGCGGCACCTCCCGGCAGCTGACGCACGATTCCTACGCCGACCTCCAACCCGAGTGGTCGCCGGACAGCAAGAGCCTCGCCTTCGTCTCGGACCGCAGCGCGGGGAGCGCAGGGCCCACCGGCACGACCGCGCCGTCCTACAGCGACATCGGCATCTGGAGCGTGGACGTGGCGAGCGGCGCGCTGCGCCAGCTCATCGCCCCGATGCCGGGCGCCACCCAGATCAACCCCCGGTACGGCCCGGGCGGCAAGGACCTCTATTTCCTTTCGGACCGCGCCGGGGTGAGCGACCTCTATCGCTTCGCGCTCGACACCAAGGAGCTGTTCCGCGTCACCCGGTTGGTTACCGGGGTGGCAGGCATCACGCGGCTCTCGCCGGCGCTGACGGTGTCGCAGCGCACCGGCCAGATCCTGTTCTCGGTCTTCACCGACAACCGCTATGAGATCCACGCCCTCGATCCCGAAGCGGCCCGGGGGGAGCCGGCCCAAGAGGAGAAAATAATCGCCGCTCGCGACGAAGCGGCGGAGGCCCGCGCGGCCCTGCTGCCGCCGCAGCAGACCACCGGCACGTCGCTGGTCAGCACCTATCTCGCCAGCAAGGAGCTGCCGCCGCTCCCCGGTCCGGAAGGCAAGGCCGCCGAGGTGGTGAAGTACCTTTCCAGCACAGTGGGATCCGAAGCTTGGAATTCACGTGACTTGAAGTCGCGGCC
>JADMIO010647423.1_pt1 | contig 45366 bp, 34 predicted proteins | sample 8958161 | NCBI WGS metagenome assembly JADMIO01 (sample SAMN16585339, study PRJNA669376) | soil metagenome | isolation source: Crop rotation soil | place: USA: Cullars Rotation, Alabama | collected 2011
GTATCCAGTATCCAGTATCCAGTATCCAGTATCCAGTATCCAGTATCCAGTATCCCGCACTTCCTTTAACTTTGCAAATTAAAACATTGCATTGGATAAGCAGCCTGTGATATTCAGAGACCTTGGAATTATTGACTATAAGTCGGCCTGGGATTACCAGGAAAACCTGTTGCAGGAGAATGTTGCCATTAAGTCTTCAGCAAGGATAGATCGATCAGGCCTGCCTGCAAGCTTATTGCCAACACAGAACTATTTTCTTATATGTGAGCATACACCTGTATATACCCTCGGTAAAAGCGGTGATATCAGTAATGTGTTGATGAGTGAAGAACAGCTGGAAGCCAGGGGAATTGAATTCTTTAAGACAAACAGGGGAGGTGATATTACTTTTCACGGGCTGCAGCAGATCGTAGGTTATCCCATTCTTGACCTTGAAAAATTTTATACTGATATCGGTATTTACTTGCGTAATATGGAAGAAGCGATCATTCTTACAATCGCTGAATATGGTATAAAAGGTGAACGCAGCAAAGGAGAGACAGGCGTTTGGGTTGATCCCGGCATTGGTGGTAAGGAAAGAAAAATTGCTGCCATTGGTGTGCGCTGCAGCAGATGGATAACGATGCATGGTTTTGCTCTGAATGTAAATACCGACCTGGATTATTTCAATAATATCATTCCATGTGGGATACAAAACAAACAGGTCACCTCTATTGAAAAAGAAACAGGAAGCAAGGTTAATTATGAAGAAGTAAAGGAAAAACTTAAAAGGAATTTTGAAAAGGTATTCAATGTAGATCTTGTGTGATCACTTATTGCTTCTCCTGTTTAGCTCACCTGCAGCAGATTTTCCATCCTTCCCGATATAGAACTTATTTTTCTCAACCAATTTACCATTCTCGAACAATTCAAAGTGGTACCATCCTGAGCGGACAAAATTCACTTTTTCAATGATCAGGTATTCTTCTTTCAGTTTACTGAGCTCGAATAAAAAACTGTCGGCTTCATTATAGAATTTTACCGTGTATTTTTTTATGGCTGCATCTGTCAGGTGTATTACAAGGTTGTTTTCTCTTCCTGTATAGATCCTCTGACTTGGGTAAGTGATCAGTGGTTCATTATTTTTCGCATGGATCGAATCTATTTTTGCATTTATCCTTGCGATCGAATCCATCAGGGGGCTTCCCTGCCATGGAAAACGGGGCGTAGTTGAAATGATCACCTGGTTATCCTTTTTGGAAAGTGCAGGTTCTGTTATTGCAGAGCTATCTTCCGGATCAGGTGTATAAACATGATTGATGCTGATACCTTTTCTTAAAGGTGTTTCACGTACAGGCCTCACCACTGAACTGAATAAATAAGAGCCGCCTTCAAAGCTGATGAATACCCGGTAATACATTTTATTATATGGAGGTTTATCATCCGCAAAACCATTCTCCAGGTTTTGGGGATTAAGAACGGTACCGATCGTGCTGAAATTCCTTGTGCTGTCGTATGACCTTTGTATGCTGATATTGGATACAGGAACATTGTATGCGTTCTGCCAGCTGACAATTATTTTTCCATTGAAATCTTTTACGGTGATGCCGGGCAACACTTCCTGCGCCGATACGAATAGTATAGCCAGTACACAAAACAGTGAAGTAAGGAATATATATTTCTTCATAGTTATTGATGCAGGCAGAATTCCCGGAACCTGCAGATTGCTTTACAAATATAATATAAAGGAATATTGATTTAAAATACCAATGTTGGGGCAGGTAATGAGTCATTACCCTGTAATCCCCCGGTATGAAGACAGGTGATCCTGCTGCCGGCAGCAAAATATCCAGCTTTGATCTTATCCATTACGGCATACATCATTTTTGCTGTGTAAACAAAATCCGTTGGCATCTGGTATTGCAGGAATAACTCATTCATAAATTTTATCAGTTGAGTTGTTCTTTTGGCATATCCGCCGAAGTGGTAACCATCCAGAATAACCAGGTTATCGTAGCTCTTACCGCAGAGGTAATTGATCCTTTCATGTATATCGGTCATATTTTTCAATACAGGGATGCTTATGATGGTTTGATCTTCTTTAGATGCCATCAACAACCCGGCAAGCGTGGTTGCGGTTCCCGTTGCTGTGCAGATATGTGTAGGTCCTTTTTCTTTCAGGCCCTCCATGATCAATGAAGCACCTTCAGCACCCAAGGGATGAAAACCTCCTTCAGGTATGATGATACAGTCCCCGAACCTTGCCTGTACCTCTTTGTTGAACCCGTCTTCATCTTTCCTGTTGTATTCCTCCCTGGAAACAAAGTGCAGTTCCATTCCATACCCTTCACATTGTTTTAAAGTATGTGATGGAATAACCGGCTGCTCACCTCTTACAATTCCTATGCACCGGGTACCAATATTCCTGCACGCAAAAGCTGTGGCTGCAAGGTGATTGGAGTAAGCGCCGCCAAAACTAACGATCAGTTTATTGCTCTCTTTTAATGACTGCTCCAGGAAATAGTGAAGTTTGAAAAGCTTATTGCCCGAAACCACCGGGTGTATCTTATCGAGCCTGGCAACAGATAATAAAATATCATTGCCGGGAAACGATGGCCCTGTTATTTCAGTAAATTCAAATTCATTTTCTTCAAAAAGGGTTTTCATTATTCGGTTTACATTATTTTTGCGCTGTAAAAATGAAACTTAATTTTTAAATAGACCGGAATGCAACCTACACTTTTAATTTTAGCCGCTGGAATGGCAAGCAGGTATGGCAGTATGAAGCAAACGGAAGGATTTGGTCCTTCAGGTGAAACCATCATGGATTATTCTATTTATGATGCTATCAAGGCAGGTTTTGGAAAAGTGGTTTTTATTATAAGAAAGGATTTCGCTGATAATTTCAAAGAACGCTTTGGATCAAAACTGGAAGGGAAAATAGCAGTTGACTATGTATACCAGGAAATGGATTGTTATGTTGATGCTGCTGATATTCATGCTGCCAGGACAAAACCATGGGGTACCGGTCATGCGATCCTATGCGCATCTGGCATGATCCATGAACCATTTGCTGTTATCAATGCGGATGACTACTATGGAACAGATGCTTTTAAAAAAGCTGCGGATTTTCTTAACAATGAGTGTAATGAACATACTTATTCATTGATAGGCTACCAGCTGAACAAAACACTGAGCGAAAATGGTACTGTAAGCAGGGGAGTATGTGAAGTGGATAAGGCTATGAACCTTGTTTCTATTAATGAACGTACCAAAATATATCCTGAAGGGAATAAAGTAGTTTATGAAGAAAATGATCAGAAGAAAGAAGTGCCTGCCGATTCAAGTGTATCAATGAATTTCTGGTGCTTTCATCCTTCGATTTTCGGTATCTGTAAGGAACTGTTCAAAGAATTTGTTGCAGCAAACCGCGATAATATCAAGGCTGAATTCTTTATACCGATCATTGCTGATGAATTCATTAAAACACCGGGTAATATTATCAAGGTCATACCAACATCCTCTCAATGGTTTGGTGTAACATACAAGGAAGATGCAGCGTCTGTAAAAGCAAGTATTGATAAACTTATTGCAACAAAGGTTTACCCGGCATCATTGTGGGGATGATCATCAGTTAAGACATAATTAAAAAGGTATCTCAAACGAGATACCTTTTTTTATTTATTCCACTTTTAACTTAATTGCCTTTTATCATAAATACATAATCCTGTACTTTCTTGATCTGGCTTACCCGGTCGGTTCCTTTTAAGGAAGGTTGGGAGGTTATCTTGATGTCTTCAAAGCCTTTCATTTTCTTCACTTCATCCATTGCTTTATAAATATTGGATGATTTGATAGCGAATACCACTCCTTCGGCATTTGTTTCCATGCTGGTAATGATACCGATCAGTTCACCGTTCTTTGTGATCACAGGTGATCCACTGTTTCCTTCATTGGCAGATGTACTCAGCTGGCAATAGATCGTATCCATTTTGTAGCCGTTCCTTGCACTGATATATCCTTCTCCATATACGATCTCCTGTTTAGGGAATCCAAGCATAAATACCTGTTCGCCCAATTCCGCATTTGTTTTCCTGATTGAGAAAGGCAACGGGTTCAGTTTCTTAAATGTATTATCCTTTACTTTCAATATTGCAAGATCAGCAGCTGCATTTACATAAATGGCTTCTGCGTTGTACTGCTCGCCTTTATTATTTTCAATGATCAGTTGATGTCTTACTTCATTAACAACGTGTGCATTGGTAATGATGAAATTATTGTTCGCATCGATCAGGAAACCTGTTGCCCTGAATTTTGCATCGATAGGAGGTTTGATCTCGGCAGCCTGGTTTGCAGACCTTGCAGCAAGCACGTCGGTTTTGTGTTTTAACCCGTTTATCTCGTTACCCTGTATCTCTATGATCTTTACCAGTGGTTTGATCTCATCATTCTTGCCATTATGATATACTGATATCACGCTTGCGCTGATGATTGAAACGATACCTGCAATTGATGCAGCTACGGCAATGGTACGCTTATAACGTTTCCAGAGGTACGCAACTTTGGCCTTACCTGTAAGCGAACGTTTGATCATGCCTTCCGATGCCAGCTTGGCCTCTGTCTCGTGAAGAATATGCTTAAAATTCTTTGTGCTGCCGTATCTCTCCAGTTCATTCAGGAAAAAAAGCTGTTCCACCACAGCCTGGTCAAGGTCAGGATTCTTTTTCCTTAATTCTTCAAAAAATATCTTCTCCTCGGCGGTCATTTCACCCCGGGCAAATCTTTCGGCAGCGTCTATCAATAAAGTATCTTCCATCTTACTGTCCGTTTTTATATTGAGCAAAAAACAATTTCTTTAATCTTACAAGACATTTATATTTCTGTGTCTTGGCATTGTCGGCATTGGTATATCCAAATTCTGTTGCTATCTGCAGCATGGGTTTCTTCTGGATATAATAGGCCTCCAATAAACTCTTACAGGGTTCCCCGATTTTACTCATGGCATTTTCCATGATATTGAAGTCGAGCTGCCTTTTTTCATGCATTTCAAGGTCATCTTCAACGGGTACCACTTCTTCCATATCCTCAGATTGCCTTCCAAAGCGCTGCATCTGATGCAGTTTTTTGAGCCATAATCTCCGGCAAACAGAATACAGGTACGTTTTCAGCTGGCAGTTGAGTTCAAAATCCGGTGATTTTGATTTTTCGAACAAAACGATCATGGCTTCCTGGAAAATGTCTGCCGCATCATCAGTACTGCCACTATTATTTAGTATAAGTGACTGAACCATAGCATAATTATCCCGATATATCTGTTCAATGGAGACTTTATCCTCCTTTGCCAAACCCTCCAGTAAAGATTTTTCCTGTGATATAGTACTCACTTATCTTATTATTAATACGTTTTAAGGCTATTTGTAACCCAAAACAACGAAAATAAAATTTCTTAAAAAAACCGGGTTACCTTTTCGGGCTTCCCGTATTAACTATCAAATTATAATTTTAAATTAAAATCAAACAAACAAATGAAAAAGTTATTAGCAATTGCTCTGATCGCTACTTCTTTCGTAGCATGTAACAACGGCGAAACAAAAACTGAAGAAAAAACAGGATCTGATACTACAACTACAGTAGTTACTCCAGCAGCTGATACTGTAAAAACAGTAACTGATACTACAGTTAAAACTACTACTACTGTTACTCCAGCAGCAGATACTACTAAAAAATAATTAGTTGGTATAAAGTAACTGGCACTTGCCGGCCATTTGCTTAAAAGATTTTATTGGCAAGCAATCGTAAGCCACCCGGGTTCTCCCGGGTGGCTTTTTATTTTTTGTATTTGATACATATGCCTTATTTTCGTGGTGAAATGACAAAAGCATCTACATACAGCTGGCTATATTATTATTACTACAGTAATAAACCGGGATGTATTGTATAAACTGAAATTATATTAACAGGTTTACATATAAGGTCCCGGCTAAACAGCCGGGATCTTTGTTTATAAAAGAAAAAATATGAATATAACCATCATTGGACTGGGATTGATAGGGGGCTCCATGTCTCTTGCATTAAGGAGCAAGACGCATATTGACCGGATCATTGGCGTAGATCATAACCAGGTTCATTGCGCCGAAGCACTCAGGCTTGGTTTGGTAGATGAGATCATGGAACTGGAAGAGGCAGTGAAAAAAGCGAACCTGGTAATTGTTTCCATACCTGTTGATGCAACTGAAAAATTATTGCCAAAACTGCTGGATCTTGTCGATAAACAGGTGGTAATGGATGTAGGCTCTGCAAAAGCAGTTATCTGTAAAGCAGTGAATGACCATCCAAAACGAAACCGTTTCGTGGCATCTCACCCGATGTGGGGCACGGAATACAGCGGCCCTTCTGCTGCAGTTAAAACAGCATTTGCAAACAAGGCAGCTGTAATATGCGATAAAGAGAATTCTGATGAAGACGCCGTAAAAATGGTGGAGCATATTTATGAACATTTGGGGATGCATATTGTAAATATGAAAGCAGCAGCCCACGACCTGCATACAGCTTATATCAGCCATGTTTCACATATCACATCATTTGCACTGGCAAATACAGTATTGGAAAAAGAAAAAGAAGACGATAAGATATTCGAGTTGGCAAGCGGTGGTTTCGAAAGCACGGTTAGGCTTGCCAAGAGTAACAGGGAAATGTGGGTTCCCATATTCAAACAAAATAAAGACAATGTGCTGGATGTATTGAATGAGCACATTTCACAGTTGAGAAAATTCAAAAGCTGTCTTGAAAAAGAAAACTATGAATACCTCTCAGAACTCATTGAACACGCCAATACCATAAAAAGAATTTTAAAATAAGATCATGAACTTCCGGGAAGCACAGGTTGCAGACATTAAACAGATACAGGTTGTAAGGAACGCTGTAAAAGAAAATACATTATCGGATCCAGCATTGGTATCAGACAGGGATTGTGAAGAATACATGACCACCAGGGGGAAAGCCTGGGTATGCGAGATCGAGAATATGATTGTAGGTTTTGCTTATGTTGATCTGAAAGAAAACAATGTATGGGCATTATTTGTCACACCCGAACATGCAGAAAAAGGAATTGGCAGGGTTTTGCATAAGATGATGCTTGATTGGTATTTCAGCGTAAGAAAGGAAAAGATATGGCTGGGTACATCACCCAATACCCGGGCAGAAACATTTTACAGGAAACAGGGATGGACTGAAGCAGGAATGCACGGAAAGGAGATCAAATTTGAAATGACAATGGAAGATTGGAAACAAAGATCCGGCAGCTAACTGCTGTTAGATAGTTTGAACGTATAAAATTAAATTTACATCAGAAAAGAAGTGATATGAAAGAGGCAATAACAAGCGTATGGAATAAGCGGCCGTTGATCATCAGCGGACCATGTAGTGCCGAAACAGAAGAACAGGTGCTGTCAACAGCATCAAGGCTTGCAGCTACAGGCAAAATAGATATGCTGCGTGCAGGCATATGGAAACCCCGTACCAAACCGGGTATGTTTGAAGGAATTGGCACGGAAGGATTGTCATGGTTAAAGAAAGCTAAAGAAGAAACCGGTTTACCAACAACAGTAGAAGTGGCTACTGCAAAGCATGTACAGGATGCTTTGAAATATGAAGTAGATGTTTTATGGATCGGTGCACGGACTACTGTAAATCCCTTCAGCGTACAGGAGATCGCCGATGCATTGCGGGGAGTGGATATACCTGTATTGGTAAAAAATCCTATCAATCCAGATCTTGAATTATGGAGTGGAGCAATTGAACGACTTGAAAAAGTGGGGCTGCAGAATATCGGGATGATACACCGTGGGTTTTCATCTTATGGCAATACAGAATATCGTAATGCACCGATGTGGCACCTGCCCATAGAAATGAAAAGGCGTTACCCGGATATGCTGCTGATCTGCGATCCTTCGCATATCTGCGGTAACAGAACATTGTTACAATCAGTTGCACAGATCAGTATTGATCTTGATTTTGGTGGTTTGATGCTGGAAAGCCATATCGATCCCGATAATGCATGGAGCGATGCCAAACAACAGGTAACGCCGGAACGCCTGAACGAGATATTTGAATCACTGATATGGAGAATTGAAAATACTTCTGAACAGGATTTCATTACAGCCCTTACAAGATTACGAGAGCAGATAAACCAGGTGGATGATGAATTGCTTTTACTGATGGGACAAAGAATGAAGCTTGCAGATAAGATCGGGGAATACAAACGGGATAATAATATCACCATCCTGCAAACCAACAGGTGGAACGAGATACTGGAACGGGCTTATAAGAAAGGAGAACAATTGGGATTAAGCAAAGAATTCATTGTACGTTATTTTGATGCTGTACATATGGAAAGCATCAATCACCAGAATAAAATAATGAACGAATAAGTTCATGTCATTTATGAATATTAAATTGCCTTATGAGAAAGACGGAATACCTGTTTTCACAAAAAAAAGTGACCTGCATTTTTGATGAGGTCTTTGATGAGATAACCATCGGTTGTACAAAGAACCAGGCGGTGATCATTACAGACAATAATGTTTACAGGCACCATAAGACAAAAATGGAAGGCTTCAGGCTGATCATTATAGATGCAGGCGAAGCGGTAAAAATACAATCTACCATCGACCGGATCATACAGGAATTGCTTGAAATGGAAGTAGATAAGCAGACAATGCTGATAGGGATCGGGGGGGGAGTTGTTACAGACATTGCAGGCTATGCTGCCAGTATTTATAAAAGAGGAACCAGGCTGGCATTGGTTCCCACGACCATTCTTGGAATGGTCGATGCTGCGATAGGGGGCAAAAATGGAGTGGACGTAAGTATGTACAAGAATATGGTTGGAACGGTATACCAGCCCGACATCATACTATACGATTATAGTTTCCTGGATACTTTGCCGGTGAAAGAATGGATCAATGGATTTGCAGAAGTGATCAAGCATGCCTGCATAAGGGATGCCATGCTGTTCAATGTGCTTGACAGGTATACACTTCATGCCATACAGGCCGACAGCACTCTGATCGCTTCATTGATCGAACAAAATGTTGCCATTAAAATGGATGTGGTGACTGCAGATGAATACGAAAAAGCAGACCGTAAACTGTTGAATTTCGGTCATACGATCGGCCATGCAATAGAAAATCTTCACCAGCTCCCTCATGGTCATGCGGTGAGCATCGGTATGGTTGCTGCATGTATCTTATCTGAAAAGATAAATGGATTGCATTTCCAGGAAGCTGAACGTGTGGTAAAACTGCTCGCCAAATATCATTTGCCGGTTGATATTGAAACAGATCATCGAAAAGTGTTCGAGGTGTTGAAAATGGACAAGAAAAGAGAAGGAGAGAACATGCAGTTCGTTCTGTTGAATAAGATAGGCGATGCAGAAGCGAAACCCGTAAGCATGCAATACTTACAGGATAACCTGAAAAATATCCTTTAATGATAGCTTTTATTTCTCCATCAGCGATCAACGGGATCATTACTGCAGCTCCAAGTAAAAGCGCCATGCAAAGAGCCTGTGCACTTGCTTTATTGAACAATGGGGTTACTGTTATTCAAAATCCTGGTGAAAGCAACGATGATCTTGCGGCGATCAACATCATTAAAGCACTCGGCGCAGAGATTCATTTTGAAGACGGGCAGATGATCGTTGACAGCAGTGGTTATATAATGGGAGCAGATATTGATTGCGGTGAGAGTGGGTTGTCCCTAAGAATGTTTGCAGCCATTGCTGCACTGGCCGACCATAAACTAAGGATAACCGGCAGTGGAAGTTTATTGAAAAGACCGGTACATTTTTTCGACGATATATTCCCCTTATTAAAAGTTGAAACAAAAACAAGCAATGGCTTTTTACCTGTATATATAAAAGGTCCGTTGATGCCATCTGATATTACGATCGATGGATCGATGAGTTCCCAATACCTCACGGGGCTCTTATTCGCATTTGCAAAAACAACAAAGACCAAAGTATGTATCACGGTAAATAATTTAAAAAGCAAGCCTTATATAGATCTCAGCCTGGTAATGCTGAAGCATTTTGGTTACACTGTATGGCATGAAGAGTATTCAAAATTCTATATTGAACCTGTTGAACAGCCCGAAAGCAAATTCATTTATTATACCGAAGCTGACTGGAGCGGTGCTGCTTTTTTGCTGGTTGCTGCGGCTATTGCCGGAGACGTACGAATTAAGGGGCTGGATATTTATTCAACACAGGCAGACAGGGAGATCATGGATGTGCTTGCCTTGGCCGGTGCGAATGTAACCGTTGATGGCACCTGTGTATTGGTAAATGATCAGGATGAGTTAAAAGCTTTTGAATTCGATGCAACGGATTGCCCTGACCTGTTCCCTCCCTTAGTGGCGCTGGCAGCATATTGTAAGGGTACAACAACAATAAAAGGAATTTCCCGGCTGGCAGGAAAAGAGAGTGATCGAGCTGAAACACTCAAAGATGTTTTTGGAAGAATGGGAATAGGGATCCTGTTGAATGACGATAATATGATCATTCATGGAGGAAAACCTGTGCAGGGAGCAAAGGTTGAATCACATCATGACCATCGCATTGCGATGGCTTGTGCAGTAGCGGCATTGAAAGCTACGGGAACTGTTTCTATCATCGCTGCAGAAGCAGTCAATAAATCATATCCTGGTTTTTATGATCACTTGCAATTGCTCGGCGCTTCAGTATCTTTAATGGAAGAATAAAATAAACCGGATGAATCAATTTGGAAAATTTTTCAGGATCGGCATTTTTGGTGAATCACATGGACCATCAGTCGGTATTACCATTGATGGCTGTCCGGCAGGCCTGCCTTTAAGCGTTTCCGATTTTGAAACTGATATTGAAAGAAGGAAAGGAGGTATACAAAAAGGAACTACGCCAAGAAAAGAAGATGATATACCCATTTTTTTGTCAGGCGTATTCAATGGAAAAACAACAGGCTCTCCTCTTACCATCATTTTTGAAAACAATAATACCCGCAGTGCGGATTATGAAAAACAACGCAACGTGCCAAGGCCGGGGCATGCTGACTTTGTAGCAACAAAGAAATTTGGAGGGAATGAAGATTATCGTGGCGGCGGACATTTTAGCGGAAGGCTTACTGTTTGCCTGGTAGCCGCAGGCGTCATTGCAAAAAAAATACTTTCATCTTCCCCGGATAAAAATAATGCTGTTACATGTAATGCAACCATACTTGAAGTGGGAGGTGAGAAAGATATTGAAGCTGGTTTGCAAAAGGCGATCGATGCGAAAGATAGTATTGGGGGTATTGTTGAATGCCGTGTTGATGGTTTACCGGTAGGTTTGGGTGAACCTTTTTTTGATTCTGTAGAATCATTGATCAGCCATGCTGTGTTTGCAATACCAGCCATCAAAGGAATTGAATTTGGGGCCGGTTTCGCGGCTGCAAAGATGAAAGGGAGTGAGCACAATGATGCACTGGAAAATGAGAGCGGTAAAACAACTACCAACCATGCAGGGGGGATTGTTGGCGGCCTGACCAATGGAAACCAGTTGCTGTTCAGGGTTGTGGTAAAGCCAACGTCTTCTACTCCAAAAGAACAACAGACATTGAATATAGAATCAGGTGCGATAGAAAGTTTTTCTGTTAAAGGCAGACATGATCTTTGTATTGCTTTAAGAGTGCCGGTTGTATTGGAAGCTGTAACCGCCTGTGTGATCGCAGACATGCTGATGATGGAACAGCGGATCAAAAGAGTATTATAACAGGAAAAATATTTCTTCAATAAAAAACTCCGGATGATTTCCGGAGTTTTTTATTGAATATCTGTTAAAGCATTACCGTATGAGCAATACTGTTCCTTTCATTTCAACAGGCCTTCCGTTCTTGTCAGTTCCTTTCACTACCCAAACATAAGTTCCCATTGGCTGATCTTTTCCTCTATACTTACCATTCCATCCTTTCAACCACTGGTTTGTTTCAAACACAAGTTGTCCATAGCGGTTGAATACCCTGAAGTATTCAGTAGTTGTCATACCAACAGGGATCGCACGGAAAATATCATTTTCTCCATCGTTATTTGGTGAGAATGCATTTGGAACAAGATAGTTCGGCCCTTGATATACCTGTACCAAAACTGAATCATAGCCAATGCAACCTGCAATATCTGTTACTTTCAGTATAAATAACTGGTCATGGCTCAATGTTGCCACAGGATTCTGCGAAGTTGCAAGATCCAATGGTGCCGATGGAGACCATAAATAATCCACACCACCACTACCGAACAACTGGTGAGGCACGCCTAATATTGCTGTTGTGTCATTGCCTGCAAAAGCCGGTACCGGTGGTTGAACCGTTACCAATACATCATCAGTTACAGAGAAATTACAACCGTAATTATCCGTTACAGTCAATGTATAATTTTGAGTAGCGGCAGGTGTTGCATTTGTAACAGGAAGCGTTGGATCCTGAACTGAAGCCGCAGGAGCCCATGAATAATTCACAGGGCCTGAAAGATTGGTAGCGCTTCCTCTCAATATAGCAAATGTATATTGGCATATTGATGTATCTGATCCGGCATGAGCCACCGGTTTGTGCAATACATTCACAATAATGGTATCCTCTCTTACACAGGCTCCCCATTTTGCATTCAGGATATATGTTGCTGTATCAGTGGGGGTCATTACTGCATTCTTAACAGTTGGGTTTGCAATTGTTGATGGAAGTGTAACCAATGGATCCAATGGCCTCCAGTTGAAGACAGATGTTTCCGGGTTTGTTATTGGTTGCATGGTAACTGAGCTTCCCACACAGATCGTGGTATCATTTCCTAATGTCAGGTACATAGCATCAACCAAGACAACAGTTGTTGAAGCACTGGCGATACAGCCATTTGCATCTTTCACTTTGATATTCGGGTATGGCCCAACAGCAGGTGCAGTAAATACATTGCCTGCCTGGTAATTCACGCCATCAATTGAATAAGTATATCCAGGGGTTCCGCCGGCACCGGTTACCGTAATGGTTCCATCATTGCCTGAGCAACTTGCAGGAGTAGTATTCGTTGCTGAAGCAGTTAACAGTGTTGGTTCACCCAATGTAACAGTAGTGTCTTTTGTACAGCCTGCTGCATCACGTACACGGAAAGTATAAGTGCCTGCAGCGAACCCGTTGAATGTGCCCGATGGCTGGTATACTGTAAATGGACTTTGTGCATATTCATATGCAGCCAGTCCTCCGGATGCAGCCAATGTTATGATACCATTGGAGTTACCGTTACACAATGGTTGTGTTAAAGTAACGGTGAGCGCTAACGGACTATGTGTTGTCAATGTTACAGGGCCACCAGTACCGGTGCAACCATTACCATCAGTGAAACTGTAATTATATGTTCCCGGAGCCAGGTTGCTGAATGTAGGCGTTGGCTGCGTATATGGCCCGCCAGGTCCTGTCAATGTAAAGCTGTAAGGAGCTACACCTCCAGGATTGATCGTGATCGTTCCATTGTTTGTATTTGCACATGGAGGATCAAATTGGCTGAATGTTGATGAAAGATATGGCCCTGGATCAATAACCGGGTTAGGGGTTACTGTACCGCCACATCCGCTTGCAGTGGTAAATGTAATTGTATACGTGCCTGCTGCAAGGCCTGTGAATACAGGATTGTTAACCTGGACAACTGCGCCGGGGTTTAATGTATAGGTGAATGGTCCTACGCCTGTTGGTGTTACAGTAATGGTTCCATCATTCCTTGTAGGGCATGTAGTATTTGTATGTGTTGAACTTCCTGAAACACCTGGGCCTTGTGTAATTGTTATCGGGCCTACTGTTCCTGTACATCCAGCTGCATTGGTGAATGATACTGTATATGTATTTGGTGCAAGTCCTGTATATGTAGCAGAATTTGGAATACCGTTCATTGGAATGGCACCAGGATTCAAAGTAAAATTATAAGGTCCTCCTGCAGCTCCTCCGCCAGGATTGACCGTGATCGTTCCATCATTAACACCCGGGCAGCTGGTGCTGGGTGAATTTGTGAACGTACCAGTTAACGGAGGGCCGCTTGCAACCAATGCCGAGGTAGTTGATGATCCGTTACATCCTGCTGCATTGGTAAATGTTGCTGAATATGTTCCTGCGCCTACGTTAAAAACCGCAACTGAAACAACACCTGTTTGTACATAGGGACCTCCAGGGCCATTCAATGTTATAGTATAAGGTCCTTGTGCTGCACCGCCTGAAGGCGTTACTGTTACAGTTCCATCACTACCACCGGCACAACTGGTAAAACCACCGGTAATACCTGCTGATGGACTTGTATTATTACCAACTGTTTGAGAAGCGGCATTACTGGTACATCCTGCAGCATTGGTAAATGTTATAGAATAAGTTCCTGCGGCTAACCCAATGAATGTATAAGTTGTTGCAACGCCTGTTGCAGTGTATGGCCCGCCGGGCCCGGTCATTGTAATGTTATAAGGCCCTTGCGCAGCGCCTCCGTTAGGTGTTACTGTTACAGTACCATTATTGGCACCAGGACAACTGGTATTTAAATGCGAATTGGCTGATGTTGGAGCAGTTCCCGGTCCAACAATAATATTATTGATAGTGCCTGAACATCCACCTGCATTAGAGAATGTTGCTGTATATGTACCTGCTGCAAACATATTCATACTAAAAACAGCTGGAAAAGAAAAAGTCCAGGGGCCTCCAGGGCCTGTTAATGTCATTGAATAAGGGCCTGCGGCAGCTCCAAGATCGGGCGTTATAGTTATAACACCGTTGTTCACACCTGGACAAGTGGGTGGAGTGGTGGAATGAGTGGCAGTAAGGTTAGGCACATTTGTAACTGTTTCAGTGACTGTACCTGTACAACCTGCACCATCTGTTCCCGTCAGTGTATATGTACCTGCTCCAAGATTTGAGAATGTAGCAGTGTTAGATGGGCCTGTAACCGGTGCATATGGACCACCTGGTCCTGTCATAGTAAAAGTATATGGAGGAACACCACCGGCTGCAGTTATGGTGATACTTCCGGTAGTGAGACTACAAGCTGTCTGAACCATTGATGTATCCAAAGGCAATGACGGCGTCCTGGTCACATTGATCGTATCCAAACTATAGATCGTTGCACCAGGTGTTGGGTCATCGATCTTTTGATAAGTCGTTTTGATAACATATACACTTGCACCTGCAGGAGGGCATATGTTTGGAAAACTAACTTCAAATGTGTTTACATCAACACGTGTTGTATCACCGGTTGCAATAACAGCGCCTGTGCCATCAAGCAATTGAACACCCCTGTATAATGGAGCTCCGTTCTTTGGAATAAAACGCCATGTTTCATTCATACCGATATTTCCCCAGACAGGATCATTGGCTGCACGTCCCGGAGGCATGATACCTTTAGTCCTCGATTCATCCTGCATGCCGACCATTGATCTTGCATCATTCCATCCCGGGCATTGCTCTATATCCCTGATATAAACTTCCACAACACCTGTTGATTCATGTAATATGATCTGGTGTGTATTTTGAATTTTCTGGTCGCAGTTATCAGGTGCTCCCGTAAGGAACAAAGGGATCTTATAAAAACTCACTATCCATTTCCTGTTTGGAGCCGTACCGAAAGTTTCATATTTGATCTGTTGAGTTGGAGAAGTTGTATAAAACGGGTCGATATCATGGTATGGTCCCATGATAAGCGCTTTATCATATAATGTTGTAGGTACATTTTGCCCTGGATATCCCATTCCTGAAGTGGCTGATAATCCTGTGCCATTGAATAATATGGAATAATGACTGCTTAAGCCAGCCCTTAGCGTATCAAATGAAATATATCCGTTCGTACTGATGACAGCTTTGGGATAGGTTATCCCGTAAAATGGAAAATTGAAGGGCAGCGTTAGTTTAGCTGAATAAAAATCATCATCAGAAACGTTGGCCGATGGACCGGGCGCTCCCGGGTCGATATAGGGCCTGCAGGCTGAACCTGCTGTTACATTTTTAACGGTATAATCATCAGCAAGACTTCTCAGGTCAGGGAACTGGCCTTTAATGGTAAAGCATGCTGTATTACATCCTAAAATGGTGTCTCGCGGACAGGTGAAAGAGAGATTCTGGGATTTCGAAGTATAAATGCTAAGCGCAAGTATAGTTAGCAATAAAATTCTTCTCATTGACTTGTTGTTGATATAGATTTTGCGAAAAAAAATGGAGCCATGAAGATAGCCATTTTACAGGGCAAATTTGCAATTATTTAACAAAATGAGGATAAAAAAATGCCTTTCAAAAAAAAGGCATTTTGGTGAATTGTTTTTGGCTCCAGCCCGGTTTGGCTGAATAATATTTTACGAAAAAGTTATTCTATTATTTTATTTCTATCTCATCAACGAAGAGCCAGGCCGGGTTTCCCGAGCCGGGATTGCCATCAGGAATGTTGCCAAAGTTCCTTGCGATGATATGAATATACCGGCACCGGTGTTTTTCCTTCAGTTCAATTGCCTTCATTCCTGCCTGTTTTACGGCATCAATATCAACGGTTACCTTGCCGCCTGCGATCTTATCTTCAGCTAAATAGGTCACTTCAACCGACCTGGGCAAATATATCCAGCTGGCATTTTCATCGAACACATGAAGGATCACTGAAGAGATATCCATGTCCTTTCCAAGATCAATGGTTGCATCCATATCTGTTCCGGAAAACCCCAGGAACTCAGATGACCTGCTCATACCTTTTGTATTCTGAATACCATTTACAAGGGTGAATGGCCCATCACCGGGATAATTAGTTGAGGCTGGTTTTGCAAGGCCGATCTTCTTCGCTGTTGCAAGGTTGAATGAAAATTGCTGGTTCACCCAATTACTCACAATAGTATGATCCTTTCCTTCCAATGCAGCAGCGTAGTTGCCCGAAGAACTTATCTTAACAGGGTCATTGTATTTGATGAAGTTCTTAGGTGATTCCTGGTCCAGGTATATGATATCATTACCAATTTTATTGGTCTCAAGTTTCCATAGAACGCTTTCATTATTGTCTCCCTGTATCACGCTTGATTTAAGATCATAGTATGCTTTGCTGTAATTTATTTTTTCTGCATCAAGCTTATTCATGATGAGCGGAAGCCTTCTTTCAAAATCCTTCCAGTCCTTTTTTTCTTTGGCTGTCCATAATACTTCGCTCAATGCAGCGATCCTTGGAAATAACATGTACTCCAGTTTTCTTTCGTTCTTCAGATGTTCCGACCACATGTTTCCCTGTGCTCCCAGGATATGTCTGGTTTGTGCTTCCGTTAGTTCTTTCGGTATGGGTTCGTAGTTGTAAACGTTTTCTATTGGATTATAACCACCCTGTGTTACAGAATCTTCATTCTTTGTTTGGGAATGATTCAGGTATAGAGGGTTTTCAGGTGTCATGATCACATCGTGATCCTGCTTTGCAGCTGCAATACCACCTGATTCACCTCTCCAGCTCATAACCGTTGCATTGGGGGCAAGACCTCCTTCGAGTATCTCATCCCAGCCAATGATCTTCCTGCCTTTGCTGTTGATATATTTTTCTATCCTGCTGATAAAATAACTCTGTAGCTCATGTTCGTTTTTTAATTTTTTTTCCTGCATCAGCTGCTGGCAAAACCCAGATCTTTTCCAATATTCTTTTGGTGACTCATCTCCACCGATATGAATGTACTTTGAAGGGAACAGGGCCATAACTTCATCCAATACATCCTGTAAAAAACCAAAAGTATATTCTGTGGGACAAAGCACATCTTCAAAAACGCCCCATGCCTGCGGAACCTGTTTGCCTTTGCGATTGCCTGCCCATGCTGTATTTGCAGGAACAGCAGTTCTTTGTTTGGGGAAACAACTTAATTCCGGGTATGCAGCAATGGCTGCCGAAGAATGTCCGGGCATTTCTATCTCAGGTATTATTTCTATGAACCTGTCTGATGCATACTGTACAATTTCTTTTATTTCTTTCTGGGTATAAGATCCACCATAACGGATGCTGTCATTTCCTGTGCCGGGATAAGCACCAATGATGGTACCATTCCTGTAGCTGCCAACGGAAGTAAGCTTTGGATATTTTTTTATCTCTATCCTCCATCCCTGGTCATCTGTGAGGTGCCAGTGAAATACATTGAATTTATATTCAGCGAGCTGATCAATATAATTTTTGACCTGCTCTGCTGAAAAAAAATGACGGGCTACATCCAGGTGCATGCCACGGTATGCAAAACGGGGATGATCGGAAATGTTTAATTGTGGAATGGGAACTGCCGCATTTTTTTTATTGGATGCAGGAAGCAACTGGAACAACGTCTGGATCCCATAGAAAACACCCACTGCATTATCCCCGGCAATATAGATCTCTTTATTGCTTACGCTCATTGAATAAGCGCCGGGCAATTCATTGTCCATTCTTTCGTAATTCAAAACGATCTTATTGCTGCTGATCTCATTTTTACTTACCTGCAATGAAAATCCCAGTTCCTTTTTCAGGCGGTTATTAAAATAAGATGCGGTCTTTTCCAGGCCGCTTCCTTCCAGGATGATCTTTGTATTGCGGTTGAGGATAAAATTTCCTTTACCCATTGCCAGTTCTGACGGCATGGGAACGATACATACATTGTTCTGTGCAAAGGAAAATGAACTTTTTAAAAATACCAGGAAGCAAACGATCTTCTTCATTTTATTTTGCTCTATTTATTTAATACAGGTAATACGATCCTGGAAGCATTTGTTCCATCATGATAGATCCTTATCGCTGCTTTTTGAAAATCTGTTTCATTGGCATCGGGTATGCGCATGAATTTTTGTGGATTCCTGTCAACAAGCGGGAACCAGCTGCTCTGCACCTGTACCATGATCTTATGTCCTTTTTTAAAAGTATGCGACACATCATTGAGGCTGAGTTTTACATTACTTAGCTTGCCCGGCTCAAATGGCTCAGGCTTTTCAAAACTGTTCCTGAATTTTCCTCTTATCACTTCCGCTCTTACCAGGCGCTGATACCCTGCCATATTAAATCCTCTTGGCGCATTCCTGATATTTGGTTCGTTGTCTGGTAATACATCAATAAGCTTAACAATGAAATCGGCGTCAGTTCCTGTAATGCTTACCTGCAGGTCGGCCATTATCTTTCCTGTAACGGTCATATCATTTTCCAGTGGCTCACTTTCATAAACCAGTACATCAGGGCGATTGGCAACGAAGCGCTGGTCTTCGGCCATGTATTCATTGTTCCTGCCAGAAAAAATGCCATTTGTATACGGAACCGGTTTGGCCGGGTCACTTATATACTCATCGTAGCCTGTTCCTTTATGGCCGGATAATTTATTATTGCTGTTGAAATAATAGTCAGTGTTTGTAACATTTTTTGGCGGCCAGGTATCATAAGTTTTCCATTGATTACTTCCTGTTTCAAACATGGTAGCTTCTGCAGCATTGAAATTCCCTTGGTCCTTCAGGTAATAATTAAAGAAAGGAAGTTGCAGCGAATCCTGGAAATATTTACTTGTATTGCTTCCGAATTCCTGGTTGGCAAACCTGTTCCAATTGCCCGCACTCCATGCGCCATGCGTCCATGGGCCCATCACCAGCCGGTTATTATTCTGTTTGCTCTGGTCTTCTATTGCCGAATAAGTGTTCAATGCTCCAAACAGATCTTCTGCATCAAACCATCCGCCAACCACTAAAACAGGGATGCTTATATTTTTTAAGTGAGTCCTTATATTTCTTGCCTTCCAGTAATCATCATAAGTATCGTGCTGCAGGTATTCATCCCATATATAGCTTTGATGATTGAAATATTTTTCTGACTGGGAATTTTTCACCGGGCCAAGTTTTAAAAAGAATGAATACATGTCTTTTGTATCAACATCAAATACGGGTGATAAATAATCTTTCACCGGACCTGTTCTTCCTTTCCCGAAATAACTCATGAAATCAAAATTGTCGAGCAGGAAAAATGCGCCGTTGTGATTCGCATCATCGCCAATGAATTCATCTGTAACAGGAGCCTGCGGGCTTACTGCTTTGATAGCAGGATGAGCACCCGGTAAACTTGCTGTTGCATAAAAGCCCGGATATGAAATGCCGTAGATACCAACACGGCCGTTGTTATTCTTAACATTCTTTAAAAGCCAGTCAACAGTATCCCAGGTATCACTGCTTTCATCCACATCTTTTTTTGTTTTCTTATTGGCGATATGTGGTGTTACTTCAAGGTTATGGCCTTCACTCATGTAACGCCCGCGTACATCCTGGTAAACAAAAATGAATTTCTCTTTCATCAGGCTGGTATCATGACCTATCCTGTTGGAATACGAGGTGTCACCATAAGGTGCGGCAGAGTAGGGAGTACGTTCCAGCAGGAACGGGTATTTTACAGATACATCTTTTGGTATATAAATAACGGTATAGAGTTTTATGCCATCTCTCATGGTTATAGTGGTATCAATCTTGGTATAATTTTCTTTTACATAACCGGCTTTTATCTGTGCGAAAGATGTAAAGGAAAAAGTTATCGTGATTGCAAGAAATATTTTTTTCATTAATTTTTGATTACGGGTAAGATGAATTTTGTTGCATTTGCTCCATCATGATAGATCCTGATGGTTGATCTTTGAAAATCACTGTCATCAGCCTTGTATATATCTGTGAATTTTTGAGGATTCCTGTCGGCTATCGGGAACCAGCTGCTTTGGATCTGTATCATGATGCGATGTCCTTTCTTAAATGTATGTGCTACATCCGGCAATTCAAATTTTACATGCGTGATCTCATTTGGTACGAATGGCTGGGGCATTTCAAAACTGTTGCGGAACTTTCCACGCATGATCTCACCTCTTACAAGCATCTGGTATCCGCCCATTGGATAAGCCTTCTCATTGGTTGTTGCTCCTTCAGGGTATTTGAAATCATCCGGGAACACATCAATGAGTTTTACAACAAAATCTGCATCAGTTGTAGAAATACTTGTTACAATATCAGCGATCACCGGGCCGGCCAGCGTAATATCATTTTGTAACGGGTACATTTGATATGTGAGTACATCTGTTCTTCTTGAAGCGAAACGCTGGTCATCTGTCATGTATTCCCTTGTACGGTGTTCATGAACATCTTCGGTGTAAGGAACAGGATGAGCAGGATCACTGGTATATTCTTCATACCCGTCTGTCTCAGGAAATTTAAATGCAAGCTTATTGCCTGCATCTGCAAACAGCAATTGCGGCTGAACATTTTCCGGTGGCCATTTATTGAATATCTTCCATGCATTCTCACCGGTGAAAAAGATATTTGCTTCTGCAATTGCGTCTACCGATCCTTTATTCTTTAAATAATAATTGAAGAACGGGATCTCAATGTCCTGCTGGAAATGTGCAGAGGTATTGCTTCCAAAACTTACATTGCCCAGGAAATTTCCTTCACGGCTCCATTGCCCGTGATACCATGGGCCCATTACGATCCTGCTGTTACTCTGGGGGCTTTGAGCTTCTGCTGCTTTATAGCTGTTCCATGCGCCCCAGCAATCTTCCGCATCAAACAATCCACCCACCCAAAGCATGGCAGGTTTCACATTGTACAGGCCAACTCTTGCATTGCGTGCTTTCCACCAGTCATCATAATTGGGATGCTTATACATCTCGTGCCAGAATTTGATACTATCACCGATCATGGCTGCAAGATTTTTTACTGCACCCGCTTCAAGGAAAAATTTATAGTTGTCTTTTATGTTCGTTTCAAAACCTCTGCCATATTCTTTCATGGGGACATGGTGTGGTTTGCCGAACGATGAATAGAAAGAAAATCCATCCATGGCAAAGAATACTCCCTTGTGATGAAAATCGTCTCCAATGAACCAATCCGTGACTGGTGCCTGGGGGCTTACCGCTTTCAATGCCGGATGCCCGCTCAAAGCAGCTTCAGTTGCATAGAAGCCGGGGTATGATGTTCCAACTACACCAACATTGCCGTTGTTGTTGGGAATATTCTTTACCATCCAGTCAATGGCATCGTATGTATCACTTGCTTCGTCAATGTCCTTGCTTGTTTTTTTATTCTTATTGAAAGGCCGTACGTCAACAAAATCTCCTTCGCTCATAAAACGCCCACGTACATCCTGTGTAACAAGGATATAATTTTCTTTTGCATAAGCCATCCTGAAGCCCTGCCAATAAGAAGCAAATTTGTCTTCACCGTAAGGGGAGCAGGAATAGGGTGTTCGTGTAAGCAGGAAAGGATGTTTTTCAGTTTGGTCTTTGGGTATATAAAATGAAGTGAACAGTTTTACGCCGTCACGCATGGTTATATATTGCTCCTTCTTGCTGTAATTATTCACGAACCAGGAACTGTCGGTATTTTGTGCGTTGATATTAACTGATAAGATGAAAGAGAAAGCAAGGAGAGATAATTTTTGCATGACCGTTTGATTTTAGTCGCTAAATTTAGTGAATCTAACTGAGTAATATCATGAATGCAAATGAACAACTGATCAGCGATTTTTATACTGCATTTCAAAAGCTTGACCATAAGGCCATGAATGCATGTTACAGCGATGATATTGTTTTTTTTGATCCGGTGTTTGGATTGCTGAGAGGCAATGAAGTGAAATCCATGTGGGAGATGCTTTGTAGGAACGCACAGGATTTTTCACTGGTATTCGGCAACATTACTGCTGTTGATCATGAATACTACACATGTGAATGGGTGGCTACCTATACTTTTTCAAAAACCGGGAGAAGAGTAGTGAACAAAATAAAAGCACACATGATGATCACTGATGGAAAGATCGTTGAGCACAGCGATGGATTCAGCCTGCATAAATGGAGTATGATGGCACTTGGCTTCAGTGGCTGGCTGCTGGGCTGGAATACTTTTTTCCAGAATAAAATAAAAAAGCAGGCAAGACGTAATCTCGAGAAGTTCATGATGAATAAAAGCTGACAGGGAAGAAAATTAAATGCCTTGGTCAACCTTGTTAAGCAGTGAACTAATCGCTTCCCCCTTGCAAAGCCGCAAAACTGTTTGTATATTTCGATATCGTTTAACCAAAACAAACTATACCATGAATACAGAAATTTTCAAGGACCTTAACTGGATTGCCATACTTTGCGGTGCACTGGCATACTTTGCACTGGGAGCATTGTGGTATTCAAAAATACTTTTCGCTCCGAAATGGATCGAATACACCAAGGTTGATCCAAATAATCCAGATGCAAAAAAAGGAATGGGCATGCTTATGTTAATGTCTTTTATCTGGATGTTCATCACAGCAACAGCAATTGCGATCCTCCGGGAAAGAATGGCCGATGTTGATGGCTGGATGGGAGGAATAAAATTAGGAGGTTTAACAGGCTTCTGTTTTGGAGCAGCTTCGCTCAGCATTTCTTACTTATATGAAAAAAGACCTTCGGGCTTATATTGGATCAATGGAGGATATACCCTTGTTGGCAATATTCTTGCGGCGATCATTATATGCTCATGGCATAATTAATTCGATAGGTTGACTGGCTGATAAAGTTGACAGTGTTCCACTCCTTTTTCAGCCAGTTAACTTTATCAACTATTCTACCCTCGTTATCTTCACCATATTTGTTGGTAAATGCAGTTCAACCGGTGTGCTGCCCGTATTGATCACCACGTCGCCCTTCTGTAAAAAGCCTCTTTCTTTCAGGATATTTATCTGGTCGAATATGATATCATCCAGGCTTTCTTCTTCTGCATAATAGAATGCCCTCACTCCCCAGCTCAATCCAAGCTGGCTGATCAATGTACGTTCCTTACTGAAAATATACAAAGGGCATTTAGGACGGTAACTGCTAAGCATGAATCCTGTATAGCCGCTTTGTGTCATCCCCACCAGTGCAGTTGCTTCAGAATCTTTTGCAAGTTTGCATGCTGTATAACAAATAGCATCGCTCAAAAATGAAGGAGAGTGGGGTTGTGGTGCCAGCATATCCTCCTTATTATAATCATACACTGTTTTTTCAACTTCCATGATGATATTGCTCATGGTCTGAACCACCAGTGTTGGATATTTCCCCGTTGCAGTTTCTCCACTCAGCATCACAGCATCTGCCCCTTCCAGCACTGCGTTGGCAACGTCGGTCACCTCGCTACGGTTTGGCTTGGTGCGGTCGATCATACTTTCCATCATCTGCGTGGCAACGATCACGGGTTTTGCACGGTGCATGCATTTGCGGATGATATCCTTTTGAATTATCGGCACCTGTTCAACCGGGATCTCAACTCCCAGGTCTCCACGTGCTATCATTACGCCATCGCTTTCGATGATGATGTCCCTGATATTTTTCAATGCCTCAGGCATTTCGATCTTTGCAATGACCTTCAGTTTACTGTTGTTGTCTTTAATGATCTTTTTCAATTCAATGATGTCAACAGGTTTGCGTACGAATGAAAGTGCAAGCCAGTCTATACGCTGCGTAAAAATAAACTGAAGATCACTCCTGTCTTTTTCTGTAAGTGATGCCATGGTAAGTTCACTGTCGGGAAGGTTTACTCCTTTCTTTGGAAGTAATATGCCGCCCAATGTAACACTCATCAGAACTTCTTTGGAATTTAATATCTTTTCAACCTTCAATTCCATTTTGCCGTCATCAAGGAAGATGCGCTCGCCGGGTTTTACATCCTGGGCAAGGTTTGGATAAGAAACATATATCTTCTCTTTTGTCCCAACTACTTTTTCTGTTGTGAAAATGAATTCATCACCGGCATTCAGTTCGATCATTCCTTTGTCTAGTTCTCCCACACGCAATTTTGGCCCCTGCAGGTCAGCCAGTATTGAAATGTTGTATGGCTCGGTTTTAACGATCTGCCAGATATTATCGATCACTTTCTTTTTGTCTTCATGAGAACCGTGCGAAAAATTCAAACGGAAAACATTCACCCCTGCTTTTACCAATGCAAGCAGCCCATCATAAGTGTCACACGATGGTCCAACGGTAGCTACGATCTTCGTCCTTTTCTGCGAATGTGCTTTACCCGCTTCCTTGTCCATTTGCTGGTGCAGGTATTTGCTGATGTTCTTACTCATTATTTATTAATATTTTCTGTTAGTTTTTTGATGATGATCCCTTGCATCGGCATTTTAAGTCGCCAATATCTTCACGATCTTGATCCACTCTTCACCAATGCGTTGTTTCTTTTTCACGGCTTCATTCAATGGAATATAGTGCATCTTATTGTTTACGATCCCTACAAATACATTGTGTCTTCCTTCTATCAGGCATTCTACTGCTGAATAACCCATGCGGCTTGCGATCAGCCTGTCGAAGCATGTGGGAGAACCTCCTCTCTGTATGTGGCCGAGGATACAAACCCTCGTCTCCAGCAATGGCATTCGTTCCTTGATCATCTTCGAAAGTTCTGCACCGCCAAATTGGTCACCTTCTGCCACAACGATCAGGTTCACCAGTTTTTTTCTTTTCTCTTTTTCCTGCAATGATTCGATGAGGCTGTCGATATCTGTTTTTCTTTCAGGTATCAAAATATTTTCAGCACCGGTGGCGATGCCACTGTGCAAAGCAATATAACCTGCATCACGTCCCATCACTTCAATTATAAATAAGCGGTCATGGGCATCTGCAGTATCGCGGATCTTGTCAATGGCTTCAACAGCGGTGTTAACAGCCGTATCAAACCCGATCGTGAAATCCGTTCCTGCAATATCCTTGTCGATCGTACCGGGCAAACCGATACAGGGTATATCAAATTCATTGCTGAATGTCTGGGCTCCACGAAAACTGCCATCTCCTCCAAGGATCACAAGCCCGTCGATACCTCTTTTCTTCAGGTTGTCATAAGCTTTCTTCCTTCCTTCGTAACTGAAGAACTCTTTACAGCGAGCGGTCTTTAAAACCGTACCACCGCGTTGTATGATATTAGCCACACTGCGGCTTTCCATTCTATAGATATCGTCTTCCACCATGCCGCTGTAGCCACGCATCACACCATAGACTTCCAGTCCATGGTAAATGCCCGTTCGTACAACGGCACGAATTCCTGCATTCATTCCCGGGCTATCACCACCGCTGCATAAAACGCCTATCTTACTGACTTTTGATTTCATCTTCTATTCCAGTTTTTAGTTTAAGGTTTTTGCAAGCAACCTGTTAAACTTAAAATTCTTTTACATTCTTTCCGGCACTTCTGCTCCCAGCAAAGCCATCCCGCTCTTCAAAACATTGGATACCATCATGGCCATTTTCAACCGCAGTTGTTTTTTTATTTCCGTCTCCGCATTTCCAATGGAATGTTCGGCATAAAATGAATTGAATGTTTTTGCAACATGAAAAACATAATTTGCGATCAGCGAAGGGTTGTGTTCCTTCGCTGCCTGAACAACGATCGTTGGATATTGTTCAAGCGCCACCAGTATTTCTTTCTCCAGCTTTAACAGGTCATTTCCCAAAACAGCAGCCGGCTGTATTTGTTCTTTGCGTAAAATACTCTTTATCCTTGCATAAGTATATTGCACGAATGGCCCGGTGAATCCATGAAAATCGATCGACTCTTCCGGGTTAAAGATCATTCTCTTTTTTGGATCAACCCTCAGCAAATAGAATTTCATGGCTCCCATACCGATCGTTCTGTATAAGACCTCCAGTTCTTCCGCTGTAAAATCTTTTACCTTTCCCAGTTCTTCAGTATGATGTTTTGCTGTGGCGATCATTTCAGCAACCATATCATCTGCATCAACAACAGTTCCTTCACGACTTTTCATTTTTCCTGAAGGCAGTTCCACCATACCATAACTCAAATGGTAAATATTTTCCGCATTGGGAAGGTTCAGTTTTTCAGCGATCAGTTTCAGCACTTTCATGTGATAATTCTGCTCATCACCGATCACATATATACTTTGATCAATTTTATATTCTTCGTATTTCTGTTGAGCAAGGCCGATGTCCTGTGTAATATAAACGGATGTGCCGTCTTTCCGTTGTACGATCTTCCTGTCCAGTCCATCATTCGTAAGGTCTATCCATACACTTCCATCAGCTTCCTTTTGAAAAACATTTTTTGTCAGCCCTGCTTCAACGGTTTTCTTTCCAAGCAGGTATGTATTGCTTTCATAATAGGTCTTGTCAAAATCGCTGCCGATATTTTTGTAGGTTACATCGAAGCCTTCATAAACCCAGCCATTCATTTTTTTCCAGAGTTCCATCACTTCAGGTTTCCCTGCTTCCCAGTCGAGCAGCATCTGTTGTGTAGCCTGCATGATCGGGGCCTGCTTTTCTGCATCAGCTTCCGTCATGCCTTTATCCATTAATTCTTTTACCTGGCGTTTGTATTCGTCATTGAACTTTACATAGTATTCACCAACAAAATGGTCGCCCTTTGTATGAGTTGATTGTGGTGTTGCCCCATTGGCAAACATCTGCCAGGCGATCATGCTTTTGCAAATATGAATGCCGCGGTCATTTACTATACAGCTTTTGAATACCTCGCATCCATTTGCTTTTAATATCTCGGCAACACTCCAGCCCAAAAAATTATTGCGGAGATGGCCTAAATGCAGTGGCTTGTTTGTATTGGGTGAGGAATACTCCACCATTACTTTTTTACCGTTCATGGGCTGCTTGCCATAGCATATATCTGCATGGCTCTTCTGCAGCAATTCTATCCAGAATTCATTAGAAACTGAAAGATTGAGAAATCCTTTTATGATGTTAAAACCGGTGAAAAGTGTAGGATTGGTTTTGACAAGATGTTCCCCGAGCTGGTTGCCGATGGCGTCGGGTGATCGTTTCAAGGACTTCACCAATGAGAACAAAACAACTGTATAGTCACCTTCAAACTCGGGTTTGGTCTGGTTAACCTGGAAATCATTCTCAGTAAAACTCCCCTCATATAACTGGCCCAGGCTTTCGATCGTTTTTCCCTGTAAGATGTGTAAAATGGACATATTTAGATTTCGATGCCAGCAAATGTACTTATTTCATCCCTAAAAACCTGTTTCTGCCGCATTAATGCATTGCGAAATTATGTTTATGATATTATCATTTTGTGTGGGTTATGCCTCTTATTTGAATGGAGCAAAGCCATTACAGATGGGATGGTGATGCTTGTTATTGTGGGTAACTTTAATTAAACATTGATCACCAAAACTCACAGTCATGAAATATTTACTACTTATTGTTCTTTCTTTTATTGCATGTTCAACTTCATTTGCACAGAATAATACAAAGCCATGTACAGCGCCAGAAGCAGGCCAGTTCGATTTCTGGGTTGGTAAATGGGATCTTTACTCTGCCGATACCCTCACAGGCAGCAACACGCTTTACAAAGTAATGGATGGCTGTGCGGTGCAGGAAAATTTTGAAAGCAAGGGCGGCGGCTACAGTGGTAAAAGCTGGAGCATGTATAATCCTCAAATGAAGTTGTGGCAACAGACATGGATCGACAACCAGGGTGCCTTTATTTATCTTACAGGTTCATTTGAGAATGGGGTTATGACCCTTAAGACAGAACCAAGAAAACTTCCCAATGGAAAAGAGATGGTCAACCGCATGGTCTTTCATAATATAACAAAGGACAGTTTTGATTGGGAGTGGGAATCTACCACCGACAATGGGGCCACCTGGAAAAGCGGCTGGCATATACATTATAAACGAAAATAAAGTAACGCTTTGTTCACAATTATCCATTATTTCATTATCAATTATCCGTTATAATGACGTACCTTTGCGCACTTTTTAATAACTATGATAAGTGTAAATAATGTAACGCTGGCCTATGGTAAGCGTGTCCTGTTTGACGAAGTAAATATCAATTTTACAAAAGGGAATTGCTATGGTATCATTGGAGCCAATGGTGCCGGTAAATCAACTTTTCTGAAGATCATCAGTGGCGAAATAGAAGCCAATAAAGGAACGATCGATATCACCCCTGGTGAAAGGATGGCTGTTCTGAACCAGAACCAGTTTGCTTTCGACGAAGAAACTGTGTTGAATACGGTGATGATGGGGCATAAAAAGATGTGGAAAGTGATGCATGAGCGTGATGCCATTTATGCGAAGGCGGATTTTACCGAAGCAGATGGAATAAAAGCAGGCGAGTTGGAACATGAATTCGGTGAGATGGGCGGATACACTGCTGAAAGCGATGCAGCTACTTTATTAAGCGAACTGGGTGTAAAAGATGAATTGCACCAGGTATTGATGAAAGACATGAGTGCAAACCTTAAAGTAAGGGTATTGCTTGCACAGGCATTGTTTGGAAATCCTGACATTTTATTGCTGGATGAGCCTACCAATAACCTTGATGTTGAAACGATCGGCTGGCTCGAGAATTTTTTGGCTGACTACGAGAACATCGTGTTGGTGGTAAGCCACGACCGTCACTTCCTGGATGCAGTGTGTACGCACGTGGCAGACGTAGATAAGCAAAAGATCAAAATATATACGGGTAACTATACATTCTGGTACGAAAGTTCACAATTGGCGGCAAGGCAGGCTACAGATAAGAACAAGAAGATGGAGGAGAAGAAGAAAGACCTGCTGGAATTCATCGCACGGTTCAGTGCCAATGCTTCTAAGTCGAAACAGGCTACTTCACGTAAAAAAGCATTGGAGAAACTGGTGTTTGAAGATATCACTCCAAGTAACAGGAAATATCCTGGTATCATTTTCAAGCAGGACAGGGAAGTTGGAAATGAGATCCTTAAAGTGGATAATCTTTCGAAATCAATTGATGGTAAACCGATCTTCAGCAAGATAAAATTTGATATACAGAAGGGAGAGAAGATAGCATTCATCAGCCGTGATCCAATTGCACTAACAACTTTCTTTGAAGTGATCAATGGAAAAATGAAGGCTGACAGCGGAACATACGAATGGGGGACAACAGTTACTACAGCATATCTTCCAAATGATAACAGCGAATATTTTACCGGAAGCACCTATAACCTGATGGATTGGCTCCGTCAATACGTTCCGCCAACCACAAAAGATGTAGATGAGGATTTCCTGCGTGGATTTCTTGGTAAGATGTTGTTCAGCGGGGATGAGATCATGAAGAAGACAAATGTATTGAGCGGGGGAGAAAAAGTGCGTTGCATGATCAGCAAGATGATGCTGCAGAACCCGAACGTATTGATACTGGATGAGCCAACAAACCATCTCGACCTGGAAAGCATCATTTCTTTCAATGATAATATGATCGCATACAATAGCATCATCTTATTCACCACGCATGATCACCAGTTCATGCAGACGGTTGCAAACCGTATCATCGAGATCACCCCGAATGGTATGATCGATAAACTGATGACCTATGATGAATACCTGGAGGATGAAAGGGTGAAGCTGATGAGAGATGAAATGTACGGTGTATTAGTATAAAAGCAGATGAAGCAGAAGCTAACAAACATACTTGATCTCTTCTACCCGCCTTTTCAAAAGCTGATGCCGCTGCAGACATTCAGGTATGCAGCATGTGGCGGCATGAATACCGTGTTGGGGCTGGTTGTTTATTATATCGGTTACAAATTCATTTTTGCAGAAGAGAATTTTGATTTTGGCTTCTTCGCATTCAAGCCACATATTGCCGCACTGTTCCTTTCTTTTTGTTTTTCATTTATTGCCGGGTTCCTGCTGAATAAATATGTTGTGTTCACCGAATCCAATTTAAGGGGCAGGATACAATTGTTCCGGTATTTTGTAAGCTTTTTCGTGAACCTTGTTATCAATTATCTTTTGCTGAAATTATTTGTTGAGATCTTTTTATGGAATGCTTTGATAAGCCAGTTGATAACCACCTGTATCATTATAACCATCAGCTATCTCAGCCAGAAGCACTTTAGTTTCAGGGTAAAAAAATAAGACCCTCCGTAGAAACGGAGGGACTTTAACGATTGCTTGCTATATAAAAATTCTTATGTATTTTCGTAAACAGCTTCTTAGCTCCCACGATTGCTTGTTATCTTTTTTCTCTACGATTGCTTGCTTTTAAAAAACTAATTTCGATCTCTGGAACAAAAATATCCAGGGATTTGTTGTTATTAAAAACAAATTGAATACTGTTTTATTACGCTAAAAAAGCCTCTGATCCTCTGAAATCGTTACTGTTACTGAGTTTTGTGAGTCTTAATTAATGATGCCCAACAGGTCTGCAGATATATTATTCCAGTTAGTTCATTCGCTCCAGAAGTCCGAAAAAAGGAACTTCAAGCTTTTTATTACCAGGAATTCAGGCAACAAGGATCTCAAGATCATTGAACTGTTTGATGCCATCGATAAACTTCCCGAATATGATGAAGGTGCTTTGCTTAAAAAGCTGAGTTCCATCAAAAAGCCGCAACTGGCAAACGTGAAATCACATTTATACAAGGAATTGCTTGCCAGCCTTCGCCTGCTGAACAGTACAGAAAGCATCGACCTGCATTTGCACGAACAGCTGGATTATGCAAGGATACTTTATAATAAAGGGCTTTACCTGCATGCGCTGAAAATACTAGACAAGACCAAGGAACTTGCACGCAGCTATCACCAGGACAGTTTCCTGATACAGGTGATCTCCCTTGAAAAAAAGATTGAAACACTGCATATAACAAGAAGTATGCAGGACAGGGCGGACCAGTTGTCTTCCGAAGCTGATACCGTAAATGAGAACAGGAAGAATATTACCAGGTTATCGAATCTTGCCTTGCAGTTATACAGCTGGTATATCAAGAACGGCCATGCAAGAAATGAGAAGGATGAAGAAGGTGTGAAAGAGTTCTTTAAGAACAACCTGCCGGCAGATGCATTTTCATTCACCGGCTTCTATGAACGTCTTTACTTATACCAAAGCTATTGCTGGTTTGCATTTATCCGCCAGGATTTCCTGATGTATTATCGATACACACAAAAATGGGTGGATCTTTTTTATGATGAGCCATTGATGATAGAAGTGGAGACGGGGCATTACATAAAAGGAATGCACAACCTGCTGAATGCACATTTTGATCTTCGCAATTACCCGCAGTTTCATGAAGTGCTTACAGAATTTGAATCCTTTGCTGCATCAGAAGTAGCAACGCAGCACGACAACAACAGGATACAAACCTTTGTATATGTTAACAGCGCCAAGCTGAACAAGCATATCATGGAAGGAACTTTTGATAAAGGCATCCTGCTGGTCCCCGAAATGGAGAAACAATTGAAGGATTATAATCAATACCTCGACCGTCATCGGATACTTGTCTTTAATTACAAGATCGCCATGCTTTATTTTGGCAATGCTGATTACGGCAGGTCGATCACTTACCTGCAGAAGATCATCAATGATAATGTTGACCTGCGCAACGACCTTCAGTGTTATGCAAGGCTACTGCACCTGTTGGCGCATTATGAACTGGGGAATTACGACCTCATTGAATATCTTACCCGGTCGGTATATCGTTTCATGGCGAAAATGGAAAACCTGACCGTGATAGAAGAAGCTATGTTCAAATTCCTGCGCAATAATTTTTATATACCTGCCAATAAACTCCAGCCGGCATTCGAGGTTTTTTTGAAAACGATCAAAGAGTTTGAAAAGAGCCGTTTCCAGACCCGCTCTTTTGCATACCTGGATATTATTTCCTGGGTTGAAAGCAAAGTATACAACCAGCCCATGAGTACCATTATCCGCAAAAAATACCTGGAAAGTAAGCGGAGCCCTGGGCATAAACCTGCCGGTCTTAAATTGTAAATGTATGCTCCGGGTCTGGTTTGGGTCTGGTAGCGGAAAGCATGCTGGATTACCGTATAAAACCCGAAGCAGACCTATACAGGTCTGCTACTTTTCTGCTCCCTGCCAGTAATAGTATTTAAGTAACTTAATCTGCCATTTTTGCACAATTTCCCCGTTGGCACAATGATTGACAATTCCTTATTGAATAATAAAATTATAATAACATGGGAAAAATAATAGGAATTGACCTCGGCACCACAAACAGTTGTGTTGCAGTAATGGAAGGTAATGAACCTGTTGTAATAGCAAATGATGAGGGACGCCGTACAACCCCATCCGTTGTAGCTTTTTTAAAGAACGGCGAACGTAAGGTTGGTGACCCGGCCAAACGGCAGGCTATAACCAACCCTCATAATACCATTTCAAGTGTGAAGCGTTTTATGGGTCGTCGTTTCGACGAGGTTACCGAAGAAAGCACACACTGGAGCTATAAAGTGGTGAAAGGTGACAATAATACTGTAAGAATTGACATAGATGGCAGGATGTACACCCCACAGGAGATCAGTGCAATGGTATTACAGAAAATGAAGAAGACTGCTGAAGATTATCTTGGGCAGGAAGTGAGCGAAGCGGTCATCACTGTGCCTGCTTACTTCAATGATGCACAGCGCCAGGCTACAAAAGAAGCCGGTGAAATTGCAGGATTGAATGTGCGTCGTATCGTAAATGAACCAACAGCAGCAGCACTTGCTTATGGTCTTGATAAAAAAGGTAAGGACCAGAAGATAGCAGTGTTCGACCTTGGTGGCGGTACATTCGATATCTCAGTGCTTGAACTGGGAGATGGTGTCTTTGAAGTTAAATCTACCAATGGTGATACGCACCTGGGTGGTGATGACTTTGATAAAGTGATCATGGACTGGCTGGCTGATGAATTCAAAAAAGATGAAGCGATCGATCTTCGCAAAGATCCAATGGCTTTACAGCGTTTGAAAGAAGCAGCAGAGAAAGCGAAAGTTGAATTATCATCTTCTGCAGAAACAGAGATCAATCTACCATATGTAACAGCTGTGGATGGTGTGCCTAAGCACCTGGTAAAAAAATTATCACGTGCAAAATTCGAGCAACTGGCGGATAAATTATTTGAACGTTGTTTGAAACCATGCGAACAGGCATTGAAAGATGCAGGTTTAAGTACTTCACAAATTGATGAAGTGATACTGGTAGGTGGTAGTACTCGTATACCTAAGGTACAGGAGATCGTAGAAAAATTCTTTGGCAAAAAACCAAACCGTGGTGTAAACCCCGATGAAGTTGTGGCCATAGGTGCTGCGATACAAGGTGCGGTATTGACCGGTGAAGTGAAAGATGTATTGTTGCTTGACGTTACCCCGTTAAGTCTTGGTATCGAAACAATGGGTGGTGTAATGACACGTTTGATCGACAGCAATACAACCATTCCAACAAAGAAATCAGAGACATTCAGTACAGCCAGCGATAACCAGCCGGGCGTGCAGATACATGTATTGCAGGGCGAAAGGCCAATGGCTAACCAGAACAAGAGCCTGGGAACATTTAATCTTGATGGTATCCCGCCTGCACCACGTGGTGTACCCCAGGTTGAAGTAACATTTGATATTGATGCCAATGGTATTCTTCACGTAAGTGCAAAAGATAAAGGAACAGGTAAGGAACAAAAGATCCGCATCGAAGCTGGTAGCGGCCTGAGCAAGGAAGAAATTGAAAAGATGAAGAATGATGCAAAAGCAAATGAAGAGTCTGATAAGAAAGAAAAAGAAAAAGTAGAAAAGATCAACCAGGCAGACAGCCTGATATTCCAGACAGAAAAACAATTGAAGGAATATGGAGATAAGATATCTGCTGATAAAAGAACTCCGATCGAAACAGCCCTTGCTAAACTGAAAGAAGCTCATAAAGCACAGGATGCAACACAGATAGATGCAGCTGTTGCAGAAATGAATGCAGCATGGACCACAGCAAGTGAAGAAATGTATAAGGCAACCCAGGGAACTGCAGCTGAAGGAACCGGTGGGGATCAGCAATCCAATGGCCCAACAGGACAGGAACAACCTGCAGGAGCAGGTAGTGAGAATGTTACCGATGCTGAATTTGAAGAAGTGAAATAAGTTTTAATATCATTATTGTTGTTTGGCCATTACCAGGCCAGGCAGCTTAAATTAGCCCCGGTTTTTTACCGGGGCTTTTTATATTTAACATACTAAGCCGGCAGTAAATGCCGTTAGAGTTGTTCTAACCAAAGCCACCTATATGAAAAAGACCATTGCTGTTTTAGCATTTGCAGTAGCCATTGCAACATTTCTCGTATCCTGTTCACGTTCGGTATCAGTGCAACTGGCTGCCAATAACCACTACAAAAGATGCAGGCCGGTCAAATAAGAGATATACTATAAATATAAAAATGCCCCGTATCAATACGGGGCATTTCAATTATATCAATTGTAATATTATCACATAAGATCAAGTGCAGCGGCAAAAAAAGTAACGTTGAAAGGCAGTATCATAGAGCAATAACCACCACCTACCTGGTATACCCAGAAGAAAACACCTATGGATGCAAGAAACAGGAGCCAGTATATACCGCGGGATTTTTTTGTCGTTGCCATTTGTAATTTATATTTTGGCAAATATAAGGTAGAAGAAACAAAACTGAAACCTTTTACAGCTAAAATAATTGAACAAATACATAGTTCTATTTGCTTAAATTGCGACTTGAAAACTAAAATATGGTCATCCAGTTTCACTTAAAATACAGATCTAATTACGGCCAGGCGTTATATATCAGGATCAGCAATAAATCAGCAAAGAACGAAACATCGCATGACGTGCTCATGCAATACCTCAACGAAGAATTCTGGCATGTATATATAGACACGGATGAGCTTGGATTAAAAGAAAATATAACTTACAGCTATTTTTTAAGGGAAAACGGCAAAGAGGATAAACCTGATCTGAGAAGCAAAAGATTACTTGGTCTTAAAAAGATCAAAGCTGATGCGCTGGATATAGTAGATGAATGGCAGGATGAACCTGTTTATGAGAATGTTTTTCAAAGCAAGCCTTTCGACCAGGTGCTGAACAAAGAAGCAGATAAAGGTGCTAAAAAGGGAAAGGCCAAAAAATTCACACATATATTCAAGGTATTCGTTCCGCATTTACAGGATGGAAAAGTGATCTGTCTTGCAGGATCTGCAAAGGAAATGAACGAATGGTCTGATGAAGATCCTGTTCTATTGCATAGATCAAAGGATTGCTGGTCGGTAAGCCTTAATCTTGCCAAAGAAACTTTTCCCGTTTCTTATAAGTTCGGCATATATGATCTCAGGTCAAAAAAGCTGATCCATTACGAAGAAGGCAGCAATCGTAACATAGAATATCCTGCCCCTAAGGACAAGCCAATAATATTGCAGGCTTTTCCAAGGTTTGACCATTTCAGGTGGCAGGGAGCAGGAATAAATATTCCAGTATCAGCACTTAAAACAGAACAAAGCTGGGGCGTAGGTGATTTCACTGACCTGCATTTGCTGATCGATCTTGCAAAAGCATCTGGGATGAAACTGCTGCAGTTACTTCCTATCAATGATACTACGGCTACACATACTGTTAGGGATTCTTATCCTTATGCATCCATATCGGCATTTGCATTACATCCATTGTTCCTGAACGTTCACAAACTTTCCCTGGCAGCATCCATCGAGATACCTGATGAACTATTACAGCAAATAAAAGAACTGAACGATCAACCGCGGCTTAAACACCAGGAAGTGGTTAAGATAAAGACGCAGGCCATCAAAGAATTATACCAGAAAGACAAACACTCTTTCAAAGATGATTTTGCTTTTTTTGATTTCTTTGACCTTAACCGTAACTGGCTTGTCCCTTACGCTGCCTTTTGTTACCTGCGTGACAGGTATGAAACAGCCGATCCCTCAAAATGGGAGGCATACCAGTATTACAATGAAGATGCGGTGCAGGACCTTGTCAGTCCCGAGAAGGAACACTATGATGAAATAGCCATACATTATTTTACGCAATATCATTTACACCTGCAATTGCTGGATGCAGTTGAATATGCTCATAAGAGTGGGATCGTTTTAAAAGGAGATCTGCCTATTGGTGTTGGAAGACATAGTGTAGATACCTGGATGTATCCAACATTGTTTCACATGGATAAACAGGCAGGAGCACCGCCAGATGCTTTTGCTGTAAAAGGACAGAACTGGGATTTTCCTACCTATAACTGGGAAGAGATGAGTAAGAATAATTACGCATGGTGGCGCCAGCGTATGGAGCACATGAGCAATTATTTTGATGCTATCAGGATCGATCATATCCTTGGGTTCTTCCGCATATGGAGTATCCCGCAACAGGATGTGGAAGGAATACTGGGAATATTTGTTCCCGCTATTTCATTAAGTAAACAGGATTTTGAATCAGCGGGGATCAGTTTCGATGAGGACAGGTTCTGCAAGCCATATATCGGGGATCATGTATTATCAACATTGTTCCCGGGCAATGAATCATGGGTGAAAGAAAATGTACTGGATGCAAATGGATTCAAAGAGCCATTCTCAACCCAGCAAAAAATAGCAGCCTGGTTCAAAGAGAACCCGGCAAAAAAAGAACTTCAACAGGGTTTATTCGATCTTATTACAGATGTAATACTTATTAAAGATTCAGTGAACCCCGGTCACTATCATTTCAGGATAAGCAACCAGCACACAGAATCATTCAAACAACTTGATCATACATTACAGCAAAAACTGAACGGGCTTTATAAAAGATATTTTTATGAAATGCAGGATGAGCTTTGGAAAGCAGGTACGCAGAAAAAACTAAATGCATTGCAGAAAAATACTTCCATGCTCTTATGTGCCGAAGATCTTGGTATGGTTCCCGATTTTGTTGAGCATATCCTGAGTGACAGGGAGATATTATCATTGCAGGTACAGCGCATGCCGAAAAAGATCGGTGAACAGTATTCTCATCCCAGGAATGCTATTTACCTGAGTGTTGTTACACCTTCCACACACGATATGAGTACGATCCGTGAATGGTGGGAAGAAGATAAAGAGGGGATACAATATTTTTATAATCACCTGATGGGACAGCAGGGTATTGCTCCATTCTATTGTGAGCCCTGGATATCCCGTGAGATCGTTGTGCAACACCTGAACTCGCCGGCCATGTGGGCTGTCTTTCTCCTGCAGGACCTGATGGCAATGGATGACCAGGTAAGAAGGGAAAATCCTGCAGAAGAAAGGATCAATGTTCCTTCAAACCCGAATCATAACTGGGACTACCGTATGCACATTACGCTGGAAAGTCTTTTGAATGAAGCAGGCTTCCTGCAGAACTTAAAATCGATCGTCAGGCAGAGTGGACGATGATCTATATTGATGAAAGTTTCCTACAACACATATGACCTGCCATTCAGGTATCCCTTTACCATTTCAAAAGGAACAAAAACACATCAGCCAACATTCGTAGTGCAGCTGGAATTCTTTGGCATTAAAGGTTATGGTGAAGCTCCTGCTATCAGTTATTACAATATACCGGTTGAGAAGATGATCGCTGATCTTGAACAAAAGAAAACTTTTGTAGAGAAATTCTCATTCTCTGATCCTGAACGGTACTGGCATTACCTGCATCATCTATTCCCCAATAACTCTTTTTTGGTTTGTGCGCTGGATATGGCAGGCTGGGACCTTCATGGTAAATTAAAAAGAAAACAACTGCACCAGTTATGGGGACTGGATACTGCAACTGCGCCGCTTACTGATTATACCATCGGTATCGATACCATTGATACCATGGTAAAAAAGATGAAAGAAAAACCATGGCCTGTTTACAAGATCAAAGTAGGCACTGAAAATGATATTGAAATGGTTACTGCACTGAGAGCAGGAACGGATGCGGTATTCAGGGTTGATGCCAATGCAGCGTGGACACTGGAACAGGCATTGCAAAAAATTCCCTTGCTGGAAAAACTGGGAGTTGAATTTGTTGAGCAGCCGCTTGCAAAAGACAACTGGGAAGATATGCAGGTATTGTATCAGCGATCATCGCTTCCATTGATCGCAGATGAATCCTGTGTAAAGGAAGAAGATGTAACAAAATGTGCCGGTCATTTTCATGGTATCAATATCAAACTCACCAAATGCAGCGGCATTACTCCTGCAAGAAGGATGATCACTAAGGCAAAAGAACTTGGAATGAAAGTGATGGTTGGATGTATGAATGAGAGTTCTGTGGGCACAGCCGCTATTGCACAGCTTGCACCAATGCTCGACTATGTTGACATGGACGGGCCGATGCTTTTAGCAGAAGATATTGCGGATGGAGTGAAGTTTGATAAAGGGAAGATCATTTATAGGGAAGGTGCAGGGTTGGGGATCGATATTAAAGTTTAGCGTTAATAGGTTTCATGTTTCAGATAGTTTAGTTGTTGATCATTCAAATCATCAAAAATCAATCAACTGCTCATCAGTTTATTTTTCTGTGCGATATATTCTTCCTGAGTGATCGCTCCTTTCTGCATCAATTCAAATAATTTATGTAATTCATCTGCTATCATTGTCTGCGATGGCCTTTGTCCGGAAGTGCTTTCAGCAATGGCTTTTGCAAGCTGCTGTGCCTGGCTGCTTACCTGCCTGTTCTTATATTCTTCCTGTGCATGTGTAATGGTATCTTTCAACAGTTTGGGATGATGTATCATTACATAACTTGTTTCACCCATCTCGGCAGCGGTTTGTATATCTACATTGCCATAGCCGAATATCCTTCCCCAGAAAGACTGGTCATATTCAATATTGTTGATCTTCTCCAGCGGGCTCTCCTTTGCATACCTTGTAAAAAATCCTCCTTCATCTATCACCCTCAGGTTGGTGACAGCCCATATATTGTTCACCCAGACAAAATAGGAGAACAAGGGATAAACAGAAACAACCAGTATGATGATCAACGCAGCCGAATTACTTAAACCTGTTGCACTGGCGATCCACAATGTAAGAATGAAAACCAATAGCCATATAGCAAAAGGCATCAGCAGTTTCAACCAGTGATGCCTTATGATCAATAATACTTTTTCGTCTTTTTTAAGTGCTGTTCTCATCTACACAAGTTAAAAAATATTGCCGCAGATCTGCAGATTTTAAAACAACTTATTTAACCTGCGCATCTGCGGCAACAAAAATAGAGCAACAAATAATTACCAGATCTTCACTCTTAAACTATCAGGCCTGTACATTTTGCTTCCAGGTTTGATGGAGAAAGTTGTATAGAATTCATCCACGTCAACAAAGGGCCCGTTCACCCTGTATTTGCCGGGAGAATGAACATCCGTAAGTAACCGGCTTCTCAGGTTCTCTTCCCTTGTATGTCCGAGCCAGCCCAATGCATAACCCATAAAATAACGTTGCATAGGAGTCAGGTTGGCAATGTTCTTATTCTCTTTATACTGAGCCGTTTTCTTGAAAGCTTCGATGCCCAGTAATATGCCACCAAGGTCTGCTATATTTTCTCCCAATGTTGCTTTACCGTTGATATTATATCCTTTCACGGGTTCGTATTCATTGAACTGTTTTACCATCACATCAGCTCTTTTGTTGAAAGATTCTTCATCTGATTTCGTCCACCAGCTTACAAGATTTCCTTTTTCATCGAATTGCCTTCCTTCATCATCAAAGCCATGGGTGATCTCGTGCCCGATGGTGCTGGCGCCGGCATAGCCATATACAGTTGCATCATCCAGTTCTTCATCCCTGTAACCGGGAACAGTGAATATGCCCGCTGGCAGAACTATTTCGTTGTTACTCGGGTTGTAATAAGCATTGTATTCCTGTGGATTCATATCCCATTCATCCCTGTCAACCGGTTTTCCCAGTTTGTTATATTCATAGTTGTGCCAGAAGGTTCTTGCACTCATATAATTCTTTGCAAGACTTTCCCTGTCGATGATGAGTGCCGACATATCTTTCCATTTTTCCGGGTAACCAACCTTGCTTTTTATGGCAGCCAGTTTTGTATACGCCTTTTGTTTTGTGCTGTCGCTCATCCACGTTAGTTTGCCGATCCTGTCTTTCAATGCTTCACGGATCGCTTCCACCATGTCGGTATAGCGCTTCTTGGCAGTTTCATTGAAGAACTCTTTTACATAAAGTTGCCCGAGCATTTCCCCCATTGCACCTTCTTCCATTTGAATGGCACGCTTCCATCTTGGTTTTCTTTCCTTGGCACCGCTGAAGAGCTTATTGAATTTAAATGCCTCTTCACCATATGCATTTGGCAATACACCGGCAAGATCACTTACCAGGTTGAATTTTACATAACTCTTCCAGTCTGCAATGGGAGTTGTATTAAGCGATTTATTAAGTGCAGTAAAAAATTCCGGCTGTCCAATGATGACTGAATCAACAGACTTCACTCCCGTATTGCCCAGGTAAGTTGCCCAATCGATATTTGATGACATCTTACCAAGATCACTGATCGCCATTTTATTGTAGTTCTTATAAGGGTCACGAAGGTCTTCGATCTTGCGTGAAGCAGTAGCAAGAACCGTTTCCAGCTTCAGGATATTTTTTGCTGCAGTTGCTGCAGTGGCAGTATCATCACCGGCCATTGTAAGTATCCTGGCGATATACTGAAGATATTGATTCCTGATATTAACAGTAGCGGAATCGGTTTTGAAATAATATTCTCTTTCAGGTAAACCCAGGCCACCCTGCCATAACTGGTATGCCATTACATCACTTTTCTTTGGATCCTGGGCTACAAAATCGGAGAACAATGTAGATGAACCGATCTTCTTCAGTTCAGAAACAGTTGCAACCAATGATTTCGCGTCAGTGATCGCATTTACCTTATCAAGCAATGGCTGAATGGGTTTCAATCCATCAGCTTCGATCTTGGCGCTATCCATAGCTGTTGTCCAGAAATCGCCGATCTTCTGATCGCTGGTTCCTTTGGCTGCATTAGAAGCGGCAGCTTTTTCACTGATCTCCCTGAGCCTTTTCAGGTTCTCTTCAATTACAAGGTTGCCGATTCCCCAGCTGGATTGCTCCCCGGGTATGGGATTTTTCTTTACCCAGCCACCATTGGCATAATCAAAGAAATCATCACCGGGATTAACGGTTGTATCCATATTGGCTGCAAGTACATCTGCTTTGGTGGCAGTAGAAGCTGTTTTGTCTGGATTATTACAGGCACAAAATGCCGAACTCATCAGTAAACAGGCTAGGATTCTTTTCATCATTTAAAATTTTATTTATCGATAAATGTATGCAATGATTCGTAGTGCCGAAAAATATTTTTGATGAGAGGTTGTAACGGCCGGTACGGCTTATCCTCAGATCGCAGAACTGGAAATTTTTCAGTCTGGCCCAAATCGGCTTCCGACTGAAAAATTTATCCGATTTTCGCAGCTATGACACCAGAAAGGAGTGAACGGCTGAATAAAGTATTGAGTAAAAGACAACCGGCCATAACCGTGGTGCTGGAAAATGTTTCCGATCCTCATAATATTTCGGCAGTGATGCGTACCTGTGACGCTATTGGCATCCAGGACATTTATGTATTGAATACGGTGATCGGCAGGCATAAGAAATGGGGTGCAAAGAGCAGCTCCAGTGCGGCCAAATGGCTCACTGTTCACCAGTTTACAAATGTTAATGAATGCTTCCAGGCATTGAGAAAGCATTTTAAAAGAATCTATACCACTCACCTCAGCACAGATGCCCATGACCTGTACGACCTTGATCTCACCGAATCAGTAGCGCTCGTTTTTGGAAACGAACACAGTGGCGTTAGTGATGAACTGATCGGGCTTTGTGATGGCAACTTCATCATTCCACAGGTGGGTATCATCAAATCGCTGAACATCTCCGTGGCCTGTGCAGTTAGTTTATACGAGGCCTACCGGCAGAAAAAGATCGCAGGCCATTACGACCAGCCGCAATTATCTCCATCAGCATTGGAACAACTGAAGACCGGCTGGGGGTTTATCGATGAAGAATAAAAACCGTCTGCTACGTCAGTGGCCGGAGAACTAAGATTATGTTGGCATATCTTTTGACTAACTATACCTTTGTATACTCTGATAAACTGAGTTCTATGGCAACAAAAAAAAATACTTTCGCATTATTGTCCGCCCTGGTCATTGTATACAGCCTTTTAAGTTGCAGTTCCAAAAAGAAAGATCGTTTTTCAGACAGCCAGATGTATGACTTTACCAAACCCGCTATTATAAAGCTTCCGGAAGCACTGGATGAAATATCAGGGATCGTGTATTATCCCAAAGACACGAGCGTATTTGCCATCGTGGATGAAGAGGGTATGTTGTATAAGATCCCCATAAAAAATCCCGAGGCTGTACAGGAGTGGCGTTATGATAAGAGAAGGGATTACGAGGACATTGTTTTGGTTGACAGCACTTTTTATGTACTTGTGAGCAATGGAGATATTGAAACCATTCGTTTCAAAGGAAGTTCCATCTTTACGGAGAAGTCTGATTATACCACGCATTCAAAAAAAGCAAACGAATTTGAATCGATGTATTATAACAATGATATAGATGGCCTTGTTATTGTATGTAAAGAATGTGAGGATGATTCTAAAAAAACACTTAGCTCATTTTCATATGGAATTCATGATTCATTAAAAGCATATCAACCTTACCAGGTAATGGATGTAAATCCAATTGCAGAAAAACTGGGACTGGATAAAATAAAACTGAAGCCATCAGCAGTGGCTATCAACCCTGTTTCTGAAGACCTCTATATTTTATCTTCCATAGAAAAAGTAATAGTGATCGCTTCAAAAAAAGGAAGGGTGAAGGAAGTATATAAATTAGACCCTTCCATTTATAAGCAACCAGAAGGAATGACATTTACCCCACAGGGCGACCTGATCATATCCAATGAATACGCTGAAACAGGATTTGCCGAACTGCTGCTCATGAAAAATAAACTGAAGGGCAGATGAAGAAAATCTATTTGTTGATGATTGTTTTGGCCGGGCTGGCAAATGAGTTGCATGCGCAGGATAGTATCCAGGCAACAATTGTGCTGATAGGAGATGCTGGCCAGCTTACCAATGGCCGCCATCCCGTTGTTGCTGCTGTGAAAAATCATATACCTTTCAATAAGAAAACGACTGTGATCTTCCTGGGAGATAACCTTTATAAAACAGGTTTGCCCGACAATACACTTCCCACGTACGATATAGCAAAAGCGCCACTCGATTCACAGATCCATATTGCCGGTAAAACTGATACAAAGGTTTATTTTATCCCCGGAAACCATGATTGGGCAAATGGCGGATCGAATGGCTATGAATCCATTTTAAGAGTGCAGTCATACATTGATTTTCTCGGCAACAAAAATGTACAGATGCTGCCCAGGGACGGATGCCCGGGCCCGGTAGAAGTAAAGATTACTGACCAGGTAACATTGGTAATTGTGGACAGCCAGTGGTGGATGCATGAAAACGATAAGCCCGGAATTGAATCTGATTGTCCTTATAAAACAAAAGCAGAAGTTTTGGTGCAACTGGAAGACATTCTTGCAAAGAATACTGATAAGCTTGTATTGTTTGCAACCCACCATCCATTCCGGAGCTATGGCCAGCATGGTGGGTTCTTTACCATCAAACAGCACATTTTTCCTTTTACCGATGCATTCCCCAAATTCTATCTTCCGCTTCCTGTGCTGGGATCTGTATATCCATTGACAAGAGCAGTGTTTGGTACAACAGAAGATATGAAACACCCGCTTTACCAGGCAATGATGGCCGATATCGAACCGATCATAAAAACACATAAGAATGTTATCTATGTAGCAGGACACGAACATACGCTGCAGATGATACAGGATAGCGGCTTTAATTATATAGTGAGCGGGAGCGGCAGCAAAACATCCCGTGTCTCAAAAAGCCGGCACACATTATTTGATTCGCCAGACAATGGCTTTGTAACATTGCAGGTATCAAAGAATAAAAATGTAAAGGTTGATTTCTATATCGTCAAAGGTGATTCAGTTAAGAATGCATTTTCAAAAAACATACTTGATTTTTCAAAAATTCCATTGAAGCCTGCAGATACGGTTAGAAGGGTTGAATATGCTTTTAAGGACAGTGTTGTTATTTCGGCAACGGATCAATACAAGAACTATTCGGGATTTAAGAAAGTTCTGTTGGGAGAAAATTACAGGAAGGAATGGAGTGCACCCATCGTATTAAAGGAGTTCAACATCCGCAAAGAGAAAGGTGGTTTTACGATTGAAAGCCTCGGTGGCGGCAAACAGACAAAATCTTTGAAACTAAGAGACAAGCAGGGCAATGAATGGGTCCTTCGTTCAGTTGAAAAAGATCCTGAAAAAGCATTGCCCGAGAACCTGCGCAACACCGTTGCCGAGCACATTGTTTCAGATATGATCTCTGCAAGCCATCCCTATGCACCGCTGGTGGTTCCGGATCTTTCAAGAGCGGTAGGAGTGCCTACACCTGACCCGGAGTATTTCTTTGTTCCTGATGATTATGCATTTGGCTATTACCGCCCGTTGTTTGCAAATACGGTATGTGTGCTGGAAAGCCGCACACCTTTCCAGCACAGTGGGATCCGAAGCTTGGAATTCACGTGACTTGAAGTCGCGGC
>JADMIO010604029.1_pt1 | contig 45363 bp, 38 predicted proteins | sample 8958161 | NCBI WGS metagenome assembly JADMIO01 (sample SAMN16585339, study PRJNA669376) | soil metagenome | isolation source: Crop rotation soil | place: USA: Cullars Rotation, Alabama | collected 2011
GCCGCGACTTCAAGTCACGTGAATTCCAAGCTTCGGATCCCACTGTGCTGGAAAGGGCACATATCTCCACAGCAGCAAGCGCCGCGGCGCGAGGCCATGATCTGTTCAATTGCCTAGTGCCAATCGACCCGCTTCTATCATCAGATTCTTCGCGAGTCGTTCAATATCGCCAATCAACCTACAACAAGTCGGCGAGACGTTCGGCAGGAAAAAGCACTAACTCATCGATTTGAAAACTCATGTGGCTGCTGAGGGGGCCACAACGGCCGATTATGAGGCGGATTCGCGTCGCGATATGGCGCGAGGGCTTCTGCAACCGCGACCTTTTGCACAAATATTTTCTTAATCGTCGTATACCTCTTTACGGTTCCTTCCCGTTCTACAGCCCGAACTGCTTGCCCGAATCCGCGCACCTGGCAACTGTTAGCCTATCGCTTTCGCTTCTTATGGTTTCACTTAGCGTACCTTGCGGCCTTGGAGACAAGTCACCAAAGCGCATCGTCGGCTTATTAGCCAAGGCGGCATTAAGTACTCTCGCCCAGCGTTAGCTGCAGCAACAAGGCGAACACAAGGCGTGCGGCACTAGGCGAACTGATCCAGGCGCGCGCCCCACTGCATGAACATAGTGCGTAAGTACCAGTACTTGCGCAGGCACTGGGGGTAGGGGGTACGTTAAAAGTTAAGAACAATCGGCCTGGCCCTATGAACTAAAATGTTCTTGGCAGCCTTCCTCTACATCGATTGACTAAGCACAAGGTCTTTGTAAGTTTCCATCACAGTGGGGGTCAAAATTATTACGATGCATTTTCAAATGCATTCCACGACACCTAAGTCATTTCCGATAACTCGTTGGAGCGCGTAATCGATAGTGAAAACGTTCCGGTCAATACGGCCCCGTCATCAAGGAAGCATCGTTCCCGCCCAGCGGCAGCAGCTTTGAGTACCTCAGTTAATTCCGGCTGACCACTCCATCGTGCCATTCACTACTCCCCAATGACTAAGGACCAAATAGTGTTACCGGCGAATTCTAGGGCAAACGGTAGAACACTCCGCAGAGACGGCCCAAAGGCGTTCGATTAAAAAAGGGCAGTCCATGTGGCCGCCCTAAAATTTGGTGCCGGGTAAAGGATTCGAACCATCGACTGTCGCATTACAAATACGTGCTCTACCAACTAAGCTAACCCGGCGAAATGTTTTGGTGACAACAATCAACTTACCGCACATTTTAAAGCCCTGACTCGGTTCTATTTCGTAGTGTCAACTTATTTCTTGGTGTGAGGTATTACGAATCAGCTATGAGCCACTAAGCGCGGGAATCGGGACTCAGCCGATCATTCTCATTCCGTTGGTCAACGTACGACCGTGCCCAGATACCGGGCGAGTTACGCGGAACTATTAAGGAGGCTGAATAGATTGGTGCTCTGTCCCGCTTCCGCCCGGTGTACTATCGATAGCACAATGTCTGGCATAGAGCGATTCGAGCCTCTCGGTATTTTGGAGCGCAAAAATCTCGCTAAGGGGAGCCAAGGTAGACTCAACGCTAAGACTATTACCCTCTCTACTAATCGTCTCAAACGTGCGCCGCATCGCGCTTACGCAACTGCGAATTCCGTGATTCGCAAAAATAACGCCGGATATCCCCATTTTGTACGCAAGTTCGGTCGTAAGCATTGGATATGTGGTAGGCACTACGATCAACGGGCACCGTCCTTTGTAAATAGAACAGAACGTTTCTATTTCTGCCGGGTCTCGTTGCTTCGAATGTACAACTATAGCGTCCGCACCTGCTGCTTCATATGCTAGTGCACGATCAATTGCTTCACTCATGGTGCGACCGACGATTAAAGCTTCTGTTCGCGCCACAATGACAAAATCGGTACTGGTTCGTGACTCACACGCCACTGATAACTTCGACTTAAAGTCATTTATCGATATCAGGAGCTGCAAACCGTTATTGGCAATGAAGCTATTAAGCTTTGGGAAGACTTTGTCTTCTATGCAGATGGCCGCAACACCGGTTCTTTCATAGTCCTTGACCAGCCGGGCAATGTTTGGCAAATCTCCGTATCCACTATCGCAGTCAGCAATTACCGGAATCTGCACCGCCTGTACCATCGAAGCCACCGGCACCAGACATTCGCTCATTGTGAGAATATTCGCATCAGGCACGCAGTGTGTTGCTGAAATCCCCAATCCGCTTGCCCAGATGGCATCAAAGCTTGCCTCCTGGCCGATTCTGGCGCTTAACGCGTCATGCGCTCCAATGATTTTTAGCGTCCGTTCAGTTTGGATCAATGTCTGTTTGAATGAATGAGCCATCGTCCACACTCGCTTGCTTTGTTTGAATCGTTAAGGCCACGAACCTAATTTACTCTCATCTTCAATCTCTAGAAAATAAAGCCCCCATTGGCCGTGCAAGCATTTAGATCGCTCGTGACTCACTCTCAGAGCTTTGCTTCTGGCGAAGCGCGTAACCTCGCAAAAAGTTGCTGAATCGCTTAGTAACTTTCGAAGGTGCGACTGTTGGTCGGATTAGAAAGGGAAGCGTGCCCGGCACAATCCGGACATGCACAAAGATTGGTCCAATTTTCTTGAGAGCAGTAAGGAAGCTGTTGCTGAATCCATCCAAAGTATTGCAACGCATTATAGTTCGGTAGCCCGCGGCCCGAGCGACAGCGGGGAAATCGACATTCCTTGAAGCTGAAGGTTGTCCACCAGTGCTCTCGTACATTCCGTTGTCTAACAAGATATGAATGTAATTGGTTGGCGACTGACATCCAATGGTGGACAAATTGCCCAGTTTCATCAATGCCGCACCATCACCGTCCAAAACGACCACGAGACAGCAAGAATTTAATGCGATGCCGAGACCTACGGCACTCGCACAACCCATCGACCCAACAAGATAAAAATGCTGCTTTCGATCCGATAACGTGAAAAGCTCGCGCCCGCAGTATCCAGTTGTTGCGACAATTGCGACATCGTTTGGAACCAGCTCAACGAGGCGACGCAGTACCTCAGCTCGGGTCGGATAGGTAGGCAATAACTCTAAGTAGTCCGATATTTCACCTAATAGTTGCGGTGGTTCGAAAGGCGGGAATGGCGCGGTGACATCTGCAAAAGTACCGTGCGCAATTAGAAAACAATAGGGATGATGCGTTTTCTCCATGTAACTGACGGCCCTACTCATTGCTTCCCTCATCTTCTCGTCCTGCATCGGCAATAGGTCATGTCGAACATGCATCAATTTCAAGATTGACTTGGTGATCTTTCCCATTAGTCGATGCTGCGGTTCATCCTGGATACCGGGCCGACCTCGCCATGTACTGAATAACAGTATAGGAATGCGAAACGGGGCGATTAAAGATGTTAAGGGATTAACCATATTGCCAAGGCCCGAGTTTTGGCATATTACTGCTGCGCGACAGCCGGCCAACGCTGCTCCCGCTGCAATTCCTACGGACTCCCCTTCGTTCGCTGCCGCAACGTATCGAATGTTGTTCTGCGCACAAACGGCATTGATCAATGCGGCCAGATCCGAACAGGGAACACCGGTAATTAGGCGAATCTCGTGGAATTCACATGCCTCTAGAAATTTTTTCGCATCGATCATGGCGAGATAGTTCATTCTTCCTAAACTGTCACATCATATGTCGACTAAACTTCCGTGCGACTGTTGGGCCGAACGGTAGTCGGTACTGCCAAGCTGCCCTAGGCGCGGAATATCCTCAGATCATCGGGCAAGCTCGTTTTAACGCTCCAGTAAATGCGTAAGCCGTGAAGAAGCATCCCGATCAGAACACGCCACCGGTTGTGTCATGGCGGGTCGGCGTTGAAACATGAAATTTGGCATCAAGAGGATTTCTTCTTTTCTCGTCATAGTACTGTTCGTACCAATCGCCATGCTTCTCGAGAGAGAAAGTTAAGAACACTGCGCGCCGCGAGAATGGACTCGAATTGCTTTCAGAGTAATGGGGGACAAAGGAATCGATAACAATCAAATCCTCTGGTTTAGTCTCAAGTGGCCTCCATCGAATGGTTCTAACAATATCGGAACGAATATCTCCGTTCAGAGGACCGCCGAAGTTGCTATGAAAAACGGGTTTGGATCCGATCCATTCGGCAACTCTGTCTGTTGCGTCAAGGTTATCGATCAGATAATTATCCGCCACGTGCAGGCAGCCATTGGCCTTGGTCGCATCGTCGATCGTTAACATTACTGTTACATGATATTTGGGAGGAAATGCTTTATAGGCCACTATGTCTTGATGCGGTCGGTATCCCCCGCCCCCAGGAGGCTTGTTATTTACCTTGTCCTTGAACGGCACGAAGTTTTCGCTACACAGTTCCTTAAGCATTGCTGTAATTATAGGCAGGGCGTTTTCTCGAAGACCCTGATGCGATGCCAGAATATATTCGTAACGGCAAACCTCATGTACATTGTTCAGTTCGGGTACAACTATCAACTTGGGGTATACAGATGATGTTTGGCGAGATCGCAAGCAGGACAAAGCTTCGCGTCCTAAATTGTCAATCGAGGAACGAAAAACATTTATCGTATTGCGACGGAAGAACTTCGGAATACACAGCCATCCGGTTTGATTGAATCTTTCCCGATCGCTTACGTTTAACATAGGGGCAGTATTCTAATTGACGTGCGAACCGTTGATGGCCTTCTCTGCGTCCTCGATTCGAGTAAGCGCTTTCTCGAGATCGTTTTGTGGGCCGCTAAGTACAAGGCGAATTGAATTGGCACCATGCGGACCGTATACAAGGCCCGGCACAACAGCGATTCTTACTTGCTGAAATAGCCAGTCCGCGACGGCCTCGCCCGCGCTTTTGGAGTTCGTAATCTTTAGACGCTCGGCAAAACCGGAGACAGTAGGAAAGATAAACATTCCGCCAGAGGCAGGAAAGGGAAAATCAATTCCTTCAATAGCACCAAGGCGCTCGGTAGCAATCGTAACGCGCTTGCGTAAGGTATTGCGTATTTCTGTAAACCACTCCGCTTGATCAGCGCAACCAAATAGTACTTCTGCCACTTTCTCATTGAACGAATTGACCGATAGTTGCGTATAGTCTTGCGCTCGTGCAGCGACCGCTACGGTCACCGCATTTGACACGAGCCACCCTAGTCGGAGTCCTGGCACACCAAATTTTTTAGACATGCTGTTTATTTGCACAACGTTATCGAACCCACTGAAAGCCCCGGCTGGGCGATGACTATTTAGAAAATTAAACTGATCGTATACCTCGTCATGGATTAGATTCATTTCGTGCTCAGAACACAATGAAGTAAGAGCCGATAGCTCTATATCTGGGCAAACGTAACCAATGGGATTTTCCGGAGAATTTACAATGAGGGCAGCCGTCTTTGGTCCGATAGCCGCCTTGATGCGCGGCAGATCAAATCGATATCCCTGAGATGATTCCCGCGCAACTCGACGCGGCACTCGACCGAGAACTACAATTATTCGCTCATACAGCATATAAGCGGGGTCACCAACTAGCACTTCATCTCCCGGCTTCGTTGTTGCTAGTATCGCGGCAGCAAGCGCACCGGCACCCCCATGGGTAATCAAAATTTCCTTTTCCGGGTCTACAGCCAAAGCGAAATATCGTTGGTAGTACCTAGCAATCGCTAACCGTAGTGAAGTCGATCCAAGCGATTGCTCGTAACGCTTAAGGTGTGTCAACAACTCGGTTGTTCGCATTAGCTCTTCAAGTTGTTCCACTGCCGTGGGTGGCGGTCCAAACTCGGGCTCTCCTATACTCAAGCTAATTACTTGCGCATTTCCTTCAACACTTCGAGCTATGGATCTAGACGCATAGACGCCCAGACTTTGAATTGCGCTATTCAACATGGCTATCCTCTTCTCACAACATTGCGGCGGAACTAGGGGCTACGCTGTTCTCAATTGAATTAGTCGAGTTTATTACTATCTTCCGGCCGAAATTCGGCAACGTCAAGAAACGTTGATCTTCTCGCGTTACGAGAGGGCTCTATAAGGAAGCGCAAGCCCAGGCAACTCAGCACTGCTGCGATGATGGATTGTCTGGGACTACCAGACCGACTGGCGACGCGCTTGCAGCGTTTCTCTAACACAATATTGCCGGACGAAGCTGTAGTGCGCGGCCGAACAGAATAAAAACTGATGCTGAGTGAATATTCCATGACGCTTCGAACCCACATAATGTCTTGTGCATTTATTGTCCAAGGGTTCTAACTGTAAAAGCTTCGCTTCAATATACAATACCAGCTAAAGGATTGTGGTGCGCATCGTCTCGCAGCGACGCCCGTGCGGTGCGTTAGAGGAGCGGTGTTCGTACTCGCTTTATTTTACTTCAATGACGGACAGTCTAGGGGCTTGTTATGGAACACGGGCCCCCTTAATTATTGGGCTCGTGCGATGCGAGCTAAGTTGATTGGTTCCGGAGAATGTATGCCATTAGAGGTCGCATCTGGCGCATGGTCTATCCCAGACCGATTCGCGGAGATATGCGAGCAGCATCGGGATCGTATGGCTCTCGTGACCGATGAGGTCGTTTGGACGTACGAAGAATTGGCGTCACGCGTTGAACGCGTAACTGCGGTACTCGTGGGGCTGGGCCTTATGCCAGGCGAGCGTATTGTTCTGCTTTTTGATCAGGGTCCTACAGTGGTCTGCGCCATGCTTGCCGTCCTGCAAGCGCGCCTTGTTTACATTCCACTTGATCCACGATGCCCCGTGGGGCTCCTTCGCAAGATGTTAGTGAAACTTGATGCCGCGGCTATCATTGGTTCCACGAACCATTTAGCAGTCGCGAGAGAAGTATCGCAGGTGGGTACGTATATCGAACTAACGGAGAACGGAGATGTGGCGAGGGTTATGGAGGGACGCCGCTTAAAATCTGTTCTAACCGCGCAACTATTATGCGCTGAAGGCGCCGCCTATATTCTCTATACATCTGGCTCAACCGGTCAGCCCCGTGGCGTTATCCAAAGTCATCGCAATGTCTTGTTGCATATTAGAAATTACTCTGACGCGTTGGGTGTCATTCCTTCGGATCGCCTAAGCCTAGTATCGGCACCCTGGTTTGATGCTGCAGTCATGGACGTCTATGGCGCTCTACTAAATGGCGCTAGCCTTTGCCCAATCGATTTGTTTGGGGGCAACGCCCTAGTTCACCTGGCTCGGTGGATTAACCATAATAGGATAACGATCTTCCATTCGACGCCTACAGTGTTCCGCCACGTCGTCAAAACGCTACGGCAAGATACGGATTTAGACCCGCTTCGCCTTGTGGTGCTTGGAGGAGAACTGGCGTTAAGGGCCGACTTCGAACTTTACCGGACCCATTTTCCTAAGCACTGTAAATTTGTGAACGGCTACGGTCCGACGGAATGCACAATCGCTCTTCAGCATATTTTGGACCGTGAAAGTTCTGTAGTAGGGCCTTCCATCGCTCTAGGCTTACCGCTCAGTGGAGTAAAGGTCTCCCTCATCGCTCCAGCGTTATCTCATTCGGACCGAGGGGATGTCGGGGAAATTGCATTAACTGCGGAGCAGTTGGCTTTAGGTTACTGGTGTGATCCTGATCGGACGAAATCTGCATTCCTCGCAGGCTCAAACGTGAGCGATTCGCGCACTCTCTTGACCGGCGATATGGGACGACGCTGTCAAGACGGAACTATTCAGTATGTCGGCAGAAAAGATCTGAGAGTGAAGGTGCGTGGAAAGTTCGTAGACGTGGCGGAGATCGAGAGCTGGCTACTCGCGCAACCGGACATCGTTGAGTGTGCGGTATGCGTATCGTCGGATTCCGAGAACTTCGCGCGATTGGTAGCATACGTTGTTCCTCGGCCAAAGGCCGCACTGGATTCGCGCAAAATGCTCCGTGCACTTTCGACTGTGCTCCCGCGCGATTCACTCCCGAACTCAATTCAATTCCTTTCGGCACTACCACTCACGTCCACTGGCAAAGTAGATCGTAAGGCCCTGTCCATCGCGGTCTCCCGACAGCGCCCTGATACACCAGTGGCCGTAGAAAAAGCCAACCCACTCGAATATCAGCTTTACGCGATCTGGCGAGCCGTTTTGAAGTCCCACGAATTCGACATAACGGAGAGTTTCTTTGATATCGGCGGCGATTCTCTGCAGGCAGTGGAAATCGTTCTACGAATAGAAGAGGTGCTAGGGTTTGTCGTCGATCTATCCGTCTTCTTTGAGAACGCAACGATCGCAGGCGTCGCCCGGGTGCTAACTAAAGGAATTGCGCCAAAGCGTCAGGATAATACAGCTAAGTTGCTCACACTATCGCGGCGCAATTCGGCGCCGCTCTCATTGGAACAACAAAGATATTGGGAGCGCATTCGGGCTACCGAATACGCAATTGCATTTAATGTGGCAATAGCGATCCGTCTCATTGGACTGCTGGATACCGTTGCATTGCGGCGAGCACTACAAGAGTTGGTGGGACGCCATGATATTTTGAGAGTACGATTCATCGAGACGAGGGGGGGGCCACGACAGGTTCTGCGTCGCGCCAAGCAGATACCGGTTCTCGTCCATAATCTCACGCATCTTGGCAACCAGGACCTCGCGCGCGAAGTTAAGAGACTGAGCCGAGCGATCGCCCAAACGCGCTTTAATCTGGCGGCGGGACCTCCCACGTGCATTGCATTGCTACAGCTTGCAGATCGAGAACACGTCCTGTTGCTAGCTCAACAACACCTAACGACCGACGGAGCATCACGGGTGCTGATCCAGAGAGAACTCGGCGCCCTTTACAGTGCGTTTCACAAGGGCGAACCGTCGCCATTCTCACGGCCGCCAGTTAGCTACCTTGACTACGCTTTTCGACAAAGTATTGAGCTGAGGCGAAGTCCTCGATATCAGGCTGATTTACGCTATTGGCGTATACGCCTAACGGATGGGCATTTCCCAGTCGCTCAATTGCCCAGGAAGGCTCAAGTGAAATCCTGTACAGACCAGGCCGATATGAAGCGCATCGTACTGAGTCGTCCGCTTAGCGACAGGATCCGTGTGTTATCACGCCAACATCGGGTCACTCTATTCATGTATCTGTTGGCGTCTTTCAAAGTATTACTTTTTTCTTACTCGGGACAATCCGATATCGTGGTAACGACCGATTCGGCGAATCGACTTCGGCGTGAGTTCGATGAAACTTGTGGACTCTTTACGAACGTGCTTATTCTCCGAACGACATTTCGAAGTGATGACACGGTGGGATCGCTGCTTACGAACGTTCGAAGCGTCGTCCTCGAATCATATGATCATCAGGACATCCCGTTTGCTGCTATTTTGAATGAAATTCGCCCGGGAGATTTAGCACGTTATGACGAACTTTTCCCAGCGAGCTTCCATGTGGAGACGGCTGTCGACCAGCACTTAGATTCTGGTGTGCGAATGGACACAAGCGAACTCAGTAATGGCCATAGTTCCCGTGACCTTCTCGTTACAGTCGAGGGTAGCTCACCTCGCCTTGTTGTTAATTTCCTCTATCGTCGCCGTTCCTTCGATAGAACGAGTGTGGCCAGTATGGCTTGTCGCTTTGTGGCGCTCCTACATGCGTTTGTCGCCGATCCTGACAGACCGATAGCGTTAGTGGCTGCGGACGCAGCGTCTTGCGACACGAATGGACAGGACCAAACAAGGCGCTATGAATAGCGATTCCGCGCCATTCGCTAGTTCCTGCATGCAGATGACAATCCGAGATACTCTCGCTGAGATCTTAACGCTGAGATCACCCGTCATTAGAAGCTGTCATGTTGGCAACAACACAGCAAACAACTGGGCTTGGCTCGTTCTTGCACCTAACAGCCGAATGGTTCAGTACGATCACACAATGTATGGCGTCGATGAGGTGGCCCTAGCATGGTTAAAGCTCGGTGATCGTGGCCGAGTCGATGCCGGCGTAAATCATAAGGGCTTATGGCAGCAGGCATGGATTGGGCGCCACGTTAACGAAGTTGTGGCGGAACTGTCCGGCAGGCAACTAGCTCATCTGAATTATGGTATTCATGCTGAGCTCGAGGGCGAGGATCTACTCACGTGGCATTGCCGCGTCTCCGAAGAACTCGCACACGAAAAGAATGCATCGCATCTCGCTTTTGACTCGACGGAAGCGCTTCGACATACTCGTTTGGTAGCTGAAATCGCGAAGGATTTCTGTCGCGTTCGTTCCCTGCACAAGATGTTTGACCGATGGGTCAAACGAAGTCGCAAGGGATACGTGACAATGGAAAAGATCTCAACGATCGACTACGAATCACCGGACGAAGTCATTGTGCGAGGAGTCAATAGTGTTCCCTTGTTTACTGGATCGCTTGACGGACTGATTGTTTTATTCACGGACGGCATGAAAAGCATTGATTCTCGATTACGTACGGGCGTCCGCACGGAGTCGCTAAACTATCCGTGGCTCTCCTTGTGCTTCAACTATATTTTTCATGCGATCAACGAGTTTGCCCTTGATCCCACTCAGCGCGTTTTCTGGCACGCCGGAGGCTCCGCGAGTTCGTACTACATCAATGATCCGAAGGTTCGCAGTGAGTTCAACGAGCTGCGTGATATTCTCGTTAGCATGGGCCACCTGCCCCTGAACGTCCGACTCCGGTTCATTCCTACATTTGCTTGCCAGCTTTTTGCTCTGTCAAAGAACTCTCTCGACATCATGGATTGCCTGCTTGCGACGTGGGGAAACATTGTGACGCGTTACGCCGACGTGATGAGAGTCGCCGGTGAACAACTCCAAGGGGCGCCTCACCCAAGCGCGATCGTTGATCGAGTACTCAGCGCACTTCCAAGACATCAAACAAATTTGCTCGCTAGTTTTTTGTCACACTTCAACGCTCAAAGTGAACATCAGCTTCCGATTGCCCACATGGTTGGCCAGCGCCAACACCCAACTTACAACAAGTATGGAATCGCGCAACGCCATCTCCGCGGTTCTTTGATCGAATTTCCTGAGCGCATCCGCTCGTTCACTTGGGGCGATATCGAACTATTGGTTAAAGTGCTTGCAATGCTTGCAATCGACGAGGCGCTCTGAGGTCAAATGCGCGATCCTTTGAAGAGAATTCTCCTGCTCTACACATCTAGAGAAAGCACGCCGTTCCGCGAGCACGTTACGCGCGACCAATTGGCTCGCATGGCGAAGGCTCTCAATAGCGATGGCTGGATACCGACTGTCGCCAAGTACGCGTCCGCTGGACTCGATAGAATCCTCGCCACGCATCGGCCTGACGTCGTCTTCAACCTCGCATACGGCTATTTCGACAGGAAAGCGGGGATTAAGGAGAGTCAGCCCGACATCGTCGCGCGCCTTGAAGCGCGCCGCCTCCACATAGTGGGATCGCCAGCTTCGGCACAGCGTGTGGCGCAGGATAAGCTCGCCTGTGCCACTCTTCTCCGAAAGCATGGGATCGTTTCGCCCCGAACCGTCCACCCGAGCCGCCGCCAATCGCTCCCAGAATTGGTCGTGGTGAAGCCTCGGTATGGGGCGTGCCATCGAGACGTCGCGCTCATTGATCCTAGGCAGCTTCGTGCTCGTTCGGTCAAACACGACATGCTGATACAGGAATATGTGCACGGTACCGAAATCACTATCGGTATACTGCAGCTTCGCAAACGGCTGCTCGTACTTCCTACAATCGAGATCCGCTTTGAAAGGGAAGACATCCCGCACCTAATGGTCCCAGGCCGCCTTCAATGGGACCTTATTATTCACCGAGAGGACGTGTTCGCTGTAAGTACCCTCGCTCGCCGTTGCTTCAGGTACCTTGGTCTGCGGGATTACGGTCGCTTTGACTTCCGCATTACATCGAGGGGACCCATCTTACTTGACGCCAACGCATTACCAAATCTCGATCCGATGCGTAGCTACTTCCCGCTCTCCGCCGCAGCCGCCGGTATCGAATACGAGAAATTGATCCTGCTCTTGGCCGAATCAGCTAGGATGCGGGCTCGGCGAGGTAAGGATCGCGAAATCCCGATGCATAAGGAAATTTTACTGATTACAGACGACGCGTTAGCTGCAATCAATAGCAAGACTATCGTTTGAAGGGCCGCCCAAGTTCGAAATTTTAACGCTGAAATATATATCCCATTGCGACCAAGCGGGCCTCCACTTTCGCTAGGGCACTTCGTGCCATTGCGATTTCGGCTTCGGCCTCGTGCAGACGGCTTAGCGCATCAAACCGTAGCCCCAATAGTTTTCTTAATGGAGCGGACAGGCGCGACTGTTGCATATCTGAAACTAAGGCGAAGGCCCTTGTCGCGAGCTGTCGATCCGAGGCCGTAGGTCTACGCCGCTGTGTCGTTGGCTTTCGCTTCATTGTGAGATCTCCCCGTTGAATTGCCGGTGCGTAGCTAACTAGAAAATGACACCACGTAAAGCCCAACTATACTTTTTCAATAATATGACAAAATAGTTTCTTTTTGCAAGCGACTCATCGAGATGCTTCGGCATATGCACTTGTCACCCGTTTGAACTTCCCACCCGTCGGAGCATGCTCGATCCCATTAACAACGCGTACCTTTTGCCCGCGTACGACGTCGCGTACCTCCTTCGCGATCGCCTGCCGGCTGGCGGCCGAGGCTCTTCCACGCCATGATACGAAAACCGTGACTTTACCATCTGCTGTCTGATGGATACGCCATGCATTCACCGTCTCGTATTGCTCGATCCCGAAAGCCAGAGGAGAAACTTTTTGGCCGTATCCGTCGTATAGCCAATCGTCCCGGCGGGCTTCTTGAATAACAATACAGGGAAGTCTCACCTGGCAAAAAATCGCGGGATTCGAATCCCAAGCGACTTGATCGCCGAGCCGGTAACGCACTAGGGGTTGTGTAGTTAGAAAGTAAGGAGTAATCACGACACCATTGCGCTGCGGTTCGATTAGCATCTCATCAACGTTTGCGTGGTATGAGTTACAAAGCGGACATTGCCATGCAATTGCGCCTGACTCCGTGGCGCCATAGCGGTCGTAAACAGGGACACCATAACTATCTTCTAGTAGATGCCGATCATGTTTGGTCAGATACTCGCCGGCAGGCGAAACGACGCGGAGTTGGCTTGTCCGCACCTTTCGTTCGACTATCTCTGCAAGTCGGATCATCGCACTGGGAATTCCAGTAATGATGTGCGGTCGAACCGCTCGTATTGCCGACAGCTGCTGCGCTGGTGAGGAGCGTGCACCAATCATCCAACGAACGTAGCTCCGATCTGCGAGCTCAACTACCCGAGCAGCCGGAAGGGGGAGATGTGAGGGAATGTCTAGGAAGATTAGCTGCCGAACGGTGTTCGGAAGATCGTAGAAAGAAAACGGGCGATACATAAGCGTTCGCCTAAACTCCAGTTCTTCGGCATCATTGATGACTGTGACTCGAACACCGCACGTGCCGGACGTGGTAGACGCGAACAGTCGTCCCTCGCCGCCAACTAGTGGTATTTTGGCGATGTCCTCGCGTTCGAGGATCGGTACGGCCGACCACCGGCGAACACCAGCTAGACGCGCGCGGTAAAACTCGCTGTGCGCGCTATAGCAACTGAGCAGTACGATGAAATCTTGCGGGACCGGTGAACGACGAGCCCGTACCGCTAACTCTTCCGCCCAACGGTGACGGGCGTTCGAAAATCGGACGGATGAGGGGAAAGACAATCGAGTCATGCGCCAAAGAACCAACGATAACGTTCCCCCGCCTGGCTTCTCAAAAAGCGGTATGAGCGAGTCATGCCCTCGAGAAGGCGATAGCGTACTGCAACCTCAATCGTTCGGCGGTCCAAAGTGAGCGAGAGGTCGGGACTGTCATTTACAGACGCTCTAACCTTGAGCACGATTTCTTCCTCGATTGCGCGCCGGTGATTTTGGCTCATCTTATTACCCCGTTGGAGCCGAAGCGCAAGTGCAAATTGAGTGCAGACCCGAATGTGGTCACGGAGGACACAGAGCACAAAGAGCTCATGTTGGAACCATAGCTCTTGTTCATCGGCAGCCACGTAGGGGCTCGGCCCACCCCGGAAACTTTCCATGTCGGCGAAAAATTTCCCAACCCGACGCACTACTATTTCGTCCTTTGCGATATACCAAGCGCCGCTTTTCCCGTTCTTATACTGAATGGCTCGCCTCGGAAGACCGCGAGCGTCGCGACGGAATTCCAGGCTGATATCCCCGATCTTGACCCACGAGAATCCACCGACAGAGAGCGGAGTCGTTGTGGTAGACAAGAGCTGCAGGTAGTGCTTGGCATCAGTTAGCATGTGACCGAGCGCCTCTTCGACTTCGTTCGCGTCAGTCGATACTCGTTTAGCGAGTATTAATAATTCGTCATCAGTAGTTGCTGAGTCGAAGTAGAGCGCTCGGACGGTTCCAGGCGTAATCCTGACCTCGCTGACGGTTGGGTTAAGATAAAGGGGTCGGCGTGGTGCGATCGCTTTGCTCACAATCGCAAGGTGCCGAGCAATCGCGCTTGAATGTGCTACACAGAGCCAAGTCGGCACGAACTTGATTTTAGTTTGTCCGAGAAACTGGGACGACACGTTTACGGCGTGGCGACCGTAGCTGCCATCCTGCCCTCCTACATTTCGACCCTCAATCATGGCGAGGGAGCTTAGGATGGCGGGTTCCCCATTAGGACTTCGGTTCGCGTCGTACGTTCGCCTGAGATCAACGTCCGCAGCGAGCACCTTGTTAATGCGCCTTGGGTCTATTCCCGTTAGCGCAAAGTCCGCGCCTGCACCTTTTACTTCAAGGCGTGCTTCTAGATGGCCTTCACCCCACCCAAGCTTATTCAGGTCAAGATAAACCGAACTTGGAAGACCGAGCTGTTCGCTTGCGTGCTCTCCAAGAAGGAAGGTGCGCCCGCCTGTCTTCGTTGCTTCGACCACCTTTGCGGAAGAAATATCACCCTGAAGTGCGGCTGGAAAGAAGGCGTAAACGGGAAAGGCTTCTACGCTAAGCGGAGGGTTTACGAACGCGGCTAGCCGAGCGTTGCTTGCAACCATTCGGTTTGGTCCATACTCGGCACCGATCTGCCTGGTGACGAACATGTCCTGATGGGCTAACGTGTGCGAGCCGACATCCCCAACCTGCATGTAAGAACCTGGAATAGTTAACAAGTGCGCCTCCAGTTCCAGAGAAATGAAAGTAAGCCCGCCATCACGCGTGGGTCAACCACCACTCAGTCGTGACTCAACTGGTAAAATCGTACCTGTCGATGTAGGGCGCGACCCCATAGCTGTAGGGCGCGACCCCATAGCTGTGCCAACCGAAAATTCAGGCGCAACAGAATCGATCGGAAGGACATGGATGAATCGCCTTTGTCACTCACAAACAATAGACTTCGCACCTTGCCTTTCATGCGTACAAAGGGATAAGCTGATCGAGCAAGAATAAATTACGATGTCGTCGATTAGTCCCTCAAAAAAGTAGGATCCGATGTCTGGGCCGCAGGGTAAAGGAATCCTTTCGTCGGGAACGGAGCTGCGCACGCAACCGGAATCCGATTCCTCCAGGATGAAGGGCGCATCCTATGTAGTCCCTGCAGCTAAACTTGATGCCGCAGGAAACATAATTGTTGTTATTGATGCTCGCTCACAGGAGCTTCAGAATCTGAGGGACGAAACGTTTATCGACGCCACCCTCCATTCCGGAATTCCCTTCGTTGATATGTACTGCCTAATGACCGAAAGTTCATTGGGCCTCCGGGCAACCTTTTGGAATCCTGATGGGACACCTGAGAAGATCTGTGGGAATGCGTTGCGTAGCCTTCCTTTTCTTAATGCACGCATTCCCGAGGGCAAGCGTATCGTTGTGGAGACTGAGCACACAACCGTCCAAGTATACCGAGAAGGAGAAAAGGGCGTGGTCGAATTCCCGTGGCGCGCCATTCACTGCAGTCCTCTTGAGGCTGGTCAACTGCTCGTGGATCTTGGCACACCCCATATTGTTGCTCTCGTATCAGATTTGTTCACGCACGAGGTTTACCGGCGCGGCATCCAACTGATGTGTTCGCGGCCAGCGTTTAACGCAACGTTCGTCAAAATGGAGTCATCGGGGCTAATGGTGCGTACTTGGGAGCGCGGCGTTGGCGAAACTCGATCTTGCGGAACTGGGGCACTAGCTGCGTATCTCGCAACCGGGAAACGTGTATCAAAAATGGCATATCCACCGATGGATATCTACTACGCGTCCGGTGAAAAATTAACGATCTTACCCGATCCAGACGGCAATTTTATTGCGATCTCTGGGAGGTGTGCGATCGTCAGTTTGCATTGCTTCTACGTTTAACTTTGACATCGCTCGTACTTTTGCCTCGTGTTCCTGGCGCCTAGCGTTTGAGTTTTATCTAAGCCATTCATGAAGGCAGGGTTGCGTGGGGTGCCTCCAATCCGAACTCATTCCCTGTTTTTGCCAATGTAACGAGCCCCGATAGTGTTGTACGATCATCGGATATCTCAGCAATAATGCGGGAGTTGGTCTATGGATATCAAACCTCTCTTACAGCGGTTGTGGCTCACGAGAAATTGGTCGTCGAGCGACAAGTTCAATATTTATATTGATAGTCCTTTTTGTGCGCAGGCATGCAGTTTTTGTATGTTAAGCAGTACGCTGCGCACGCGTGACAATCGCTCAGATTTTCAGGTTTACCACGCTGCACTGCTCCGCGAAATCGAAGATTGGGTGCCGGTGTTGTCGTCGCATCCGATCGATACGGTTTATTTCGGTGGAGGCACCCCCTCACTAATGGGGCCAGAGCTTATGCGCAGCATATTTGAAGCCATTCCGAATTTCCGGAATATCCCTAGTAAGTGCTTTGAAGGGGACCCGTTATCGCTTAAACCTATGAAGATTAAACTTCTGGCGGAGTATGGGTTCTCGTACGTGACTTTCGGCATCCAGACCTTTGACGAGGATGAATTACGTACTCAGCACCGAACGAATTTACCCATTGAACGTCTGCAAGAGATCACCGATTATGCACTGATGCGCGGTATTGAAGTTAGCTATGACATGATGTGCTTTCTGAACGATGACGACGAAGCCGATCGTAGACGGCTGGCGGAAGATTTGCGTTTGGCTCTTGGAAAACTGCGGCCATCGGCGATCGATATCTATCCAATGATGCCAAAGCTTGAGGGAGATGAGATTGCTGCCATTCCGCGAATCCGTGCGATCCGTCAGCTATTGAGCGAACTGCGACGGTCATTTCCCGAATACCGCATGGCAAACGAGGAATACCTCCTCAAAGGCGAAGTTGCCAGCTTCGCCGATCGCTATCGCAACTATTTCCTTGTGCGCATGGATCTCAACGCGTATTTTGACGTCATAAAGGCGTATAGCTGTTCCGACGTCATTTCCGCACCTGAAACGCAGAACACCCTCGGACTTGGAGGCTATGGCAATCGCGAAGTCTACAGTTACCTGGATACAAAAACGATAACCTACCGTAGTCGCTTCGATCAGGGCGCCAAAAAATTCTTATACTATTGACATATTGACAAGAGTCCTTTCCGGGAATAAGGTTTCCAACGAGTATTCAGCGAAAGGGGGGATCCAATGCCAAAGTTGCCGAAGGTAGATCTATCAAAACTGTCCACGTCCGACATCGATAAAATGAGTCACGCTGCGCTTCGTGACGCCGTACGTTCGGTCATTCGCAATCCGAACGTTAACGCGATGCATAAGGATCATCGGTCGCACAGTAGCGTCGATGCCCGTGTTAGTCGAGAAAGCCGGAAGCCTATGGTGAAACCGGGATTAAAGGGCGGCGGCGGATTGAAGAGCGGTGGTGGCGGAGGGTAACAGTTCCCTGGCTCGGACCCTCAATCCCAGCGAGCCAGCCGCTTTTCCGATCCACAGCTTCATATGGAAGATCGCCAGTAGGTGCAACCTCAATTGCAGCTATTGTTATGTGTACAATCGGGGTGACAGCCGTTGGCGCGAGCAACCGAAGCGGATGTCAGCTGCCACGGCGCTGCAGGCAGCAAAGCGAATTCGAGACCATTGTGAACGTCACGAGAAGGTTGACGTGGCTATTGTGTTTCATGGTGGCGAGCCCTTGCTTGGCGGTTTGGGTCATTTGGTCGAGCTAGTCGACGCAATCGAAGCGGCGTTCAGGGGTTCGTCCGTTCGCGTTCATCTGGGCATGCAGTCGAACGGGTTACTCTTCAGACCGGAAATCGGCGACTTCATGCTCGAGCATGGCATGTCGATGGGCATAAGTATCGATGGACCACCCGACGTGAACGACCGCTATCGCGTCGATCACAAGGGACGGCCATCTAGCGCTCGCCTTGAAAAGCAGTTGCGGCTGCTGGCAAATCGGTACCGACAGGTTTGGAGTGGCTTTCTCATGGTCGTGAATCTAGAGTCCGATCCATTGCGCACGTTTGACTATCTCTCGCAATTCGAGCCGGACGGCATCGACTACATCCTCCCCTATGACAATTACAAACGCCGGCCGCCTGGCAAGGAAGACTTCAATGATACGCCGTACGGAGACTGGCTTGTGCGTCTTTTTGACTATTGGTTCGGCAGATTCGATCACATTCGGATTCGCGAATTCGACAGCATATTGAGAATGATGTTTGGTGGCAGTTCGCTTGTGGAGTCAATTGGCATCGGACCGGTCGATTTGATAGTCGTCGAGACGAATGGAGACGTGGAAGCTGTCGATTCACTAAAAGGGACGTATGAAGGGGCGACAATCTTAGGACTAAACATATTTGACCACGATATGGAGGTCGTTAGTCAGCACATGGCGGTGCGCGCGCGACACCTTGGAGTGAAGAGTCTTTGTAGTACGTGCGCAGAGTGTCCCGTCGTAGACTTTTGTGGGGGTGGTTATCTTCCGAACCGCTACTCTGTGGATAGTGCATTCCAGAATCCCAGTATTTTCTGCCGTGATCTGGAAAAACTGATCCGCCATGTGCATGCGCGTGCAGTGGCTGCCCTTCCGACGGCGGCAATGCCGAAGCACTAACGATGGGCGAAATTCTCAGGTGTGCGGTCGACGGTGAAGCGGCGCGGATTGCGACTATTCGCAAGGCCCTTTTAGTTCGTGGCTTCGACGTCCTGGAATACCTTGACGACGTGCCTCCTACCCCAGAACGATCCGCCGCATTCGCGGCTATTGAGCCACTCAGAAAACTGCCGGTTGCAAAAATCCTCGAAAACGCGACTCCCTTCTTTTGGCTGAATGTGGACCGTTTCTATGATGCGGCCCAGACTGAAGGCGACAGCCTGCAAGTTGCCACAGGCCGGCTATTGCTTTCGGCATTCGACTCTTTTTTCGAGTGTTTTCCAGCCAACGTCGAGTTGCGTGCACGGTTGGGCACTGGTAGTCAGATCGTACTACCGCGCCTGCGCGTGTTGCGCTCATGTGAAGCTGACGAGGTCGTGCTGGTGCGCACAGCATTCCAGTCCGACCGTTCGCTGCCCACACTCAATGTGCCAGGTACCGACGCATGTGTTCTTCCCGTGAGGGATCCAATCCTTTTCGAGGACGCATACCAAGATCGGATTATGACCAAGTGCGATCCTCATTTTCCACACTATCTCGCCACCGCGACCAGGCTGATTAGTACCGTCGATCCCGCGACTGCTGAGCGCATTAGGAAGAACATCAGTTGGTACGTGCCAATTGTATCGCCGGAGGCGAATGTGCACTGTTCATTTACCTCTCCGCGTTTACACGGCGTTATTTTCCTCTCGCAGAGCGATGACGTGCTGCGCCTTTCGGAAGCGCTCGTGCACGAGTATGCACACATGGAACTGGATGTTTTGATGTCCGTCGAGCCGTTGACGGGCGATATTTCACCTGACGAGCGCTTTTACTCGCCGTGGCGACAAGACCCACGTCCGATTGCCGGGTTATTCCATGCCTTGCACGTCTTTTCCGAGGTGCTGTCGTTCCTCGCTGGACTAATGCAACGCGGAACGTTAAACACGATCGTCATCCGGCAGCGTATGACTCTCATAGCCCATCGCCTGTGTCTCGGAATCGCTCAAGTGCCGCGCGAACGGTTAAGTCCGCTCGGCGCGAGTATTCTCCATGAGATCAAGGAGAACACACACGCGCGAATGCACAGGCTCGATGCGGTCACGCCGCTCTTGATGCACGACCATCTCCGAGAGTGGCTTAGGTCGCACCCAGAGCTAGCATCCATGGTTGTTGCCACTGTGTGAAATAGGGGCCTCTATGACGGGGAACTTCCAATTCGACAACGTGGAAGTTTTGGATGAACCGTTTCGCCATTTCGTCGCTCCAGAGTTTATGGATGAAGGCGCCGCGGAGAATCTGTTGAACTGGTTCGAGCACGATGCGATCTGGGTCGAACGGATTGTCGAGGCCTTCTATGAGTCGTACGATATTAGCCTGCGGCACTCGGATTTGCCAGAGCCGCTGCGTTTCCTCGTTGACGATAGCTTTCTGACAAAAGTTCGGCATCAAGTGGGCTGCGCCATGAGTGCGCGCCTCGGCACCAAGACGGATGTGACTGCCCACCGGCTTATACCCGGCCAGCACATCAAAATCCATTCAGATTTTGGAGAAATGAAGCAGACATATCGCCTACTCGTGCAGCTCAATCGCGGATGGTCGCTTGAAAACGGTGGTCTCTTAATGTTTTTCCACGACCAGCAGTCAGAGGAGCCGTCAGAAAAGGATTGTTATTATGTCCCTGAGCATCGGACAGCATTCTGCTTTGAGGTGTCGCCGGAATCGCTGCACGCAGTGAGTCGAGTGATTCGCGGCGATCGATATACACTGTGTTTGTCATTTTACACCGAGATTTGACGGTGCTGCCCGTCCTAAGAATTGCGGAAGCGGAATTGATTGCTAAGCCGTTTCCGCATTTTGCATCTGTCGAATGTCTTGATGTCCTGAGCGCTGAAAATATCTTGCGCTGGCTAGAGAATGACGCACCATGGCGCAGCTTCGTAGATGACTTCTACGAGTTTGAAGGCGTGAATCTTCGTGACACGCGATTGCCCCTCACACTCAACTATTTGACCAAGGCGCCGTTCTTGGAGGTCGTCCGACGCGACTTGGAGCATGTCTTCGGCACGTCCCTTGGTGGGTGCCCGGGGGTGGCAGTTCAGCGGCTGTTGCCAGGCCGCAATATCGGCGTACATACTGATTTCGGTTCGTTGCATCAGACGCACCGACTTATATTGCAGCTAAACCGCGGCTGGAGTATTGAGCAAGGGGGAGTTTTGATGCTTTTCGATGAAGAGTGCCCTGACCGCGTGACGGACGAACATTGTCTATACCTGCCGGAGCATCGCAGTGCGGTGGGGTTCGCAATTTCTGAGACCTCGTACCATGCCGTGAGTGGTGTACTTGCCGGTGAGCGGTATTCACTCTGCATCTCATTCGCTCATGATGGTTGATTCGCGCTTGGCGGTCGTGGCGCGCGACCGGAAACTTGCGCTTGTGCGGCTTGAGTTGGTCATAGAGGCGCTCGCAGCGGTTGGTGGAAGCGCGGGAGACGAAATCGCATCAGTGTGGGGAAAATCGGCTGCGGACCTGCGCGACCGCATTGGAGATTCTCGGCTCGAGGAATGGATCAACGCAGCGGAGTGCATCGTACAGACAGGTGTGCATCACCGCTATCCGGAAGTGCACGTTTCTCGGCTTGCACGTGCGTTGGTGCGAATCGCGACTTCGTCAGGACAACAAAAAATCGACAGGATATCAATAGTTGCGCGCGCCATCGAGTCTTTACCAGCCGCAGATCGTGTTTTTGTAGAGACGATATTTTCAGAGGCTACGTACAATGTACACGCGGCGCCATGGGTAGCCGGTTTGCTCTGCTACGGCGACGACATTGATTGCGACCTGCTTCTTAGTGCGGCGCACGCCGATCTCGAACGGCGTGAGATGCGGATTCGTGCGCTGCTGGGATTGAGTAATAATACGAATGGCAAAGAGATAGTCCTCGATCTCGGATACGGTCTGCGACTTTGCAAGACGCGATATGGAAATCGTGAGCGTGTGGAGGATTGGTCTGCAATCGATGCTCTTGCCGCAATGTCTGATGCGCAGGTCTTGCGGCTGCGACCCGATATCAACAGCGAGGTTGAGGCGGATATGTACCTCGCAGCAATTTGTGCGTACAGACTTGGGGACTTCCAAATATGCGTCAAGGCACTCCTCTGCTGTGTCGACTGCGACGATGACGTCGAGGAGTACTGGCACCTTCTTGCGTTTGCCCATCGGCACCTAACTCACCGTGACGTTTTCGATCGGATTGTATTTGGGCGGGAACGCAACTTCATGAAAGCTCGCTAATGGGATGGACCGGGATATTTCAGGAGCTGGCCGAGGCGCGGGACTCTGATACCCAACTGTCGCAGTACGCCGCTGTCGCCGCCGGATTGCGACGGGCGCTTGATGATTGGGTCCCTGTGGACCGTGTTGCGAGTTATTGTGCTCTGACTACGCGGCTTGGACTTTCTGTGGAAGTCGATTGCGTCTTCGAGTCTGTCGCGAATGGTGCTCAGATTACGGGGAGTGATTTCGCGCCAACGACACGTGCATCCGCATCCCTTTACCGAAAAGGTATCGCGACTTCGCCAGATTCGCGCCTACACGTCGTTGTCTCTTCACGCTCGGAATGGGCGGCAGATGCGCTTGCCGCTGCGTGGTATCCGGTTGCTGTGGAAAGCCGAGTGCTCCGCAAGCCTCTGATCGATCATGCGCGAATGGGTCGAGCTCTTGGATATCCATCATGCTGCGTCGAGTTTTTTGTTTCCCATAACGACTGGTCGCGCCAGAATACTCTGGCGGAAGCTGCACGCCGCAGCGGCTCATTCCACTGGGAAGCAAACTGCTTAACGAAATTCACGCCTTGGATGCTTTCTTTCCATATGCCCTGCGCTTTTGATTGCAAGGAAACGATTCGTTACGCGCATGAAGTGCTCGAACTCGTGCGCACATGGGATCCGAAGTTCGCAGATCAAATAGTTGCCTACATGCGTCGCCCGTGTTTTGCCCTTAGCGAACGTTTCGCCTGCGCGTTGGACGGCGTACGGCCCATTGCGCGCAACCATGATGCATATGAGGCCGTTGAAGACTTGTGCCGCGGTATTCCTATTCGGACAAGAGATGATGAAGCGCGTGTCCAGGCACTCAATTCTGGCGACGCATGTCGCATCGATGGCGGAACTGTGTATATCTATAACGATGGCATGCTGCATGCGATGTTTGACGCGAAGGCGGATCTCAGCATCGTAGAGGTTCCGCTGCTACTGCCTTTCGAGTAGACGTCAGAAAAACATGTGTCGCATCAACGAACATCCTTTCCCCAATGCAAGTCTACTATTCGCTTGGTTTTCGTAGGGCAAAGTTATAGTGGCAATCGAAAGTCGCAATACGGGCGCATCTAAAGGCGTATCGTAAATGAGCTGCACTTTATGCACTTAAGTGAAAAAAGGCCATTGTCGCGGGATACGGCGCGGGGGTACCTCAGCGCCGAGGCGGCGACATCTTGTGACTGTCAGTTCAACCGAGCAGCTACATGCGTTTAGCTCTTTTGACTGCTTACAGAGGCCGACCAGACCATCTGCTTCGTCAGCGTGCATGGCTGGAACGGCTTCGCGACGAAGAATTCAATGACTTTGAGTGGATCGTTGTCGAAGGTGATGATCAACCTCGGATGCGTGCCGCAATAAAAGACGATTGGTCGCAATATGTCTTTGTGCCGATGGTAGGCCCATTTAACAAAGCCATCCTGCTAAATACGGCGGCTTCTCGTACTGCAGCGGAAAAGCTCTGTCCGCTCGACGTAGACCTCCTTCCCGCTTACGGCACCCTCTTGCTTCACAGCAGCATCTCTTCGGAGTCGTGCAGGATCTTAGTAACAGGCTATCGGCTGCACCTTGCGGCACTGCCCGTGATTGATTCCCCCAAGAAATGTACGGAGCAATGGATCGATGCGCTTCGCAGTGGCAAAGAGGAAATATTGGGTCCAGAGGAGAATCCATCAGCGATTCGAAAATATTTGATTCGCGGGGAGCGATTTGGTGTATGCCCTTTCTATGACTCACAAGATTGGCACGCCGTTAAAGGAGTATACAAGGGGTTTGAGGGATGGGGTGGCGAGGACCAGGATTTGATTGAACGTGTGCTCGCGCTAGGGCGGGTTCTGGTCCGTTGCTACGATTTGCGATATTTCCACATGCCGCACGAGAAAGAGGCGGGATGGCACGATGCGGCACTAATGAAACGTAATACAAAAATTTACTGCGCCCGGGCAGCCAAACGCCGCGGAGAATTGGAATGAAAACTGAAATTCAGATCTCTATTGTCATTGCCTGCTATAACCAGAGCGTAGAGCTTGAGCTCACGCTTGCATCGTTTCTCCAGCAGTCGCTAGACCAGCGGCTCTATGAATTAATTGTGGTCGATGATCATTCGCCAGACACAACTGCACGAGATGTAGTGGCGCAGGCCCGTATTCGGTATCCCGAGGCGCAGCTTTTTTACATTCGTAATTGGCGTGGTGACGGCGGACACTATGGTGCCTCGGCCACAGTCAAGAATGTCGGTATCCGATTGTCCCGCGGAGCCATTGTTTATTTCAACAACGCAGAGATTGTTCAAGCAGGTGAGAGCCTGAGATACATCATCGATAATATGAATTTGTCACCGGAGCCCATGTGTCTGCGTGGGATTGTGCTCGATTTGCCGCTTGAGGATCTTGTCGGAACGACGCCACATAGTCGAGAGATTATTCATGATCGCACGTCGCGCGACCGGGAGCGCGTTGCAACGGCGGATCATGCTGGGCTGGCGGCTGTCTCTCGAAAGATCCTCATCGCTGTGGGAGGTATTGACGAGCGATTCGATTATTGGGGTAAAGAAGATATAGATCTTGCTGCTCGCTTGAAACGCGTGGGTGTTTCGTATCGATACGACCCGATGATCAAATCCTTTCATATCGCCCATTCGAAAAACCACATCAAAGACGGCGACTACCGGCGCATGTGCGCATTGCTTGACGAAAACAATGCTGCGTCCTGCATTGAGGTCAATCTTAGCAAAGCGTGGGGCACATTGGGCCGACTGAATAGTGCACTTCAAACGACGATTGCAATCGAAGTGGAAGGGAAATGGAGTTGCGATAGAGTGGCAAGAGTTCTTGAGGAAATCCAGTACGGGCCACACACAGAACGCTGCGAGCCAGTGCTTGTTTGTCCAGAGTCCGAGCGTAGAGATCTGGAGAATTGGCTCGACGCTCGGTGGCCGCATTTAGCAGTCGTCGCGTATCAAACAGATGACACGGCTACTCTAATGCGGAGACTGGTTCGCAATTGTCATTCGGAACGAATTGCATGGCTTCCGACCGACGTAGATTTGTGTGCCCTAGATGCGGTTGAAGGTTTGGGAAAGGCAACCTCTTTCTCGCCTTGGATTGCTGCGACGGATGCTCCGGAGAAGAGCGCGAAGTTGCATCCTGTTGCCGCTTGTGGTTGGTTTGCGAGCCGGAATGGGATTCAGATAGCGGAGGATTGGGGTCTCCCCTCAACATGGAAGATGCGACCGTTCACAAACGCTGTCACGACAATCGATGGAATACCATCATGGGCCGCCCCAATGGTGTGCCACCCCGAGAAGTCCGACTTCTCTGAGGCCGAAAGCGCACCAGCGATTGGCTTTCGATCCTCCGTAATGGTCACAATTCCTCATTACCAGTGCGAGGGGTGGTTATTGAGATGTTTACACTCGATCGTCGAACAGACCCGGGCACCACAGGCCATCGCGGTTCTACACGACGGAGCAGAGTTACCGCCAATAGACATAGTGAAACAATTCCCGGAGGTATCTCTCTACCAATCTGATGTGAAAGTCGGACCCTATGCGCTAGTACAATCGCTAATCGACTCTACAAGTTTTGATGCGGTCCTGTTTCAGGATGCTGATGATTGGTCAGCCCGACAGCGGCTCGAGTTGTTACTTGCGGAAGCGGAGCGCACGGGCGCAGAGTTGGTAGGCAGTCAAGAAATTAGAGTAGATGAAATTGCGAAGCGCGTGCATGCGGTCTGCTATCCGCAAAACGTCAGTCATGCTCTTTCATTAAGCCCAGGCCATTCCTTACTTCATCCTACATCGCTGATTTCGACTCGGCTCTTGCGCAGACTCGGGGGATTCGCAACAGGGCTTCGCTTTGGAGCGGATACAGAATTGCTTCTTCGGGCTGGCTTTGCTGGGCGCATTGTGAATATTCCAGAAGGCACGTACTTCCGACGGCATCGGCAAAATTCGCTGACCACTTCTCCGGAGACCGGGCTTCACTCACCCGCGCGGATTGCTCTCCTCAATGAACTGAAAAATCGGGCGCTTCACAATAAAAGATTGTGCGAAAATGGTCAGCTACCCGCATTACGGCCGCACGCCGAAAGGCGACCTGTACAACTCGTTCACTTGGTTGGTCCCGCGCTTATCCCTCGGATATGAGTGCTGTTCCGTGTCACTCATCCAGGCAAGTACGTCCGACTTTCAACTGCCTTATTGGCGCATTGCCGCACGATGTGCCAAGTCTGGTTTAGGTTCGGTTGAAGATGTCCTTAGTTCCCAGAGGCTCTTTTCTCACGCGTCGCAATTCATCGCCGGATCTTTGTTGCGCAACCATTTCCACAAGAAATTGCCCTTGTTGTCGTGTGCAATCATTAGAAATATGCTGCGCACGTACCAGTTGATCCACCGTCGCGGTACGTGGCGGTACATCCAGCGGCGCAGCCAGTCCCTCTTGAAGAAGGTGCTCATGGTGACCAGGAAGAGCAGATTGCCAAGGCGGTTCCAGACATTGGTCTCGAAGCCATGCTGAAGCTTTCGAAAGTCATAGTTGGGCAGCCCGCTGCCCAACACTCGTGACATGAACGCCATACGGATCAGCAGCGCATTCTTCTTGTAGCGCATTGGCTTCTCTTGACTGCGCGCGAACGCCTCCGTATCAATGGGCTGCAGGTAGAGCGCCCCATCGCGGTGGGCCGCCATAACGAGCTCGGCTGCGGCTCGGTTGCGGATGGCTACTACTGACCAGCCCTCATCCTTACGCTGGGTAAGATCGCGCAGCCACGCATCGCCTACAGTGATGTCCGCGGTTTCGTTCATCAGGTCCGAGCACATCATGCAGCGTTGGTTGGTCGTGAAAGGCAATCTCGTCAGGAAGTCGTAGATGATACTTTTGCGGTCGAAACTAGGCGCCTGAATGCGCACGTTGCCAGGCCATTTGCCTTCTCTGTAGTCAATGCGCTTAATAGACCTGACATCTCGAAGTTTCCAGTCCTCCGCCTGATCAAGCAAGCCTTTGAACCCGGAGCAGTAACCACAGATAAGGCCAATTCGCAAGACAATGGTCTGGCGCAGAGCCTTCATTCGACGCTCCATGAGCCGCAGTGAACGCATATGACACCCGAGTAGGACAACGGCATAACGCTTGTCGCGGTTCTTACGGTCAAGAAGCTCCCGCAACTGGGCTGCAATGGGCATGGGATAGTACTTAGAACCCCACGAATCCTCAATTTCCTCTCGAGTGTTTATCACTCTAATATCATGCTGCAACGGCTGTCTGCGGTTTGAGCCTACCAGCAGCACGCCGTCGATGCGTTTGCTCTCCAGTAGATAGACCAGCAAGCCGATCACCATTCCGCCCGAGGTACCTCGACTGCGGATTCCGAGATCCGTGGAGTAGCCTACCCAAGTGGACTCGATATGTCCTACGGTAAATTCGTCCCAGCTGTCCGCCTCGATCGGGTCGCGTTTCCAAAGGCTTGGATCCTCATGGACACCCGCGCATATATCTACGCACAGATTTTTGCATTTGCTCTTGCATGGAAGCTCGTCTACGACGCGGGGGATGTAGCGCCAATGCTCGTCACGTTCAATTTGGATGACCTCATGAGGGCAGGCGGCAACGCAGGCTCCGCACTGAGTGCACAAACCCTCCGCGACCACCTGGTCGATATTCAGCCAGAGTGGATTGATATGGACAATGGGAAGCGATGCTATTGTCTTTCCATTCGGCCGTATATTAGACAAGTCTCCTCCATTCGGTAGAAGTCTCGGAGGCGTCCCTCGACAATGAATCCAGCACGCTCAGCGGCACGACCCGCCTCACGCTCTTGCTCGCTTAGGAACAGCACAACCTTAACGCTACCCGGGCGCACGTCGAGGGCCTCGCGCACGAGGGCCTTGAAGAGGTCTGACCAGTCACCGACAGGGGCAATGCCACGCAGCGCGAGAGGGTGGCGTATCTTCCAAAGAGTATGGTTGTAGCCGTCACCTAGACCATAGAGAGCCAAATGCGCGGCCGCACGTGGCTGGGCGCCCGCGAAAAGGCCATACCACTTACCCTGCGGGTGTTGCGCCAGACGCAAGGCATATGAGCGGGCGGCATGGGTCCCAAGTACGTTATGCGGTAGAGCATAGCTGGCAGCCATGTCGGCCACGGCGTAGAGCGCGTCCAAACTCGTGAAGGTAATCGGGCGAATTGCTGTGCTCACCATCCTCTGTCCTCAGGACTCAAGGCATCGCTCGCAGCTTCTGCATACTGAAAACTGTTCGAGCTTGCCCAGAGCGTGGGCCCGGTAGAAGCGCCGGTATAGAGGGCTGTCAAAGATGTCCGCGAGGGTCTGCTTTCGCAGGTTGCCCAGCCGCACTTCAGCATTGAAGTCAAAGCAGCAGGGAATAACGTCGAGATCCCAAGTAATCTGGAGAATGCGATAACGCAGACCCCAGATAACGGAGCAGGGCGTCTTCCGTCCGGGAGGGTTGTATGCGCGGCCAGAGCCGTAGTTGTGCAATGCTCGCTCGCGGATGAGTTCCACGCCCAACGACATCATCCAAGTATGGAGGGCGCATACGGCCTCCTCGCTTGTCCCCGGTTGCTTAATCTCATCGTGATGCGGAAAGGAGCGCACCACGATCTTCAGAGGGCTGCCAAGCTCGTCGCGGACGCGAACCAATGCTTCTAGATTCTCCTTGGCGCATTCGAAGCGCTTCGCGCCATGCGCAAGCGCGTAGGAATCCGCATCCGTGCCGTAGAAGCTTACCTCGATGTGGCGAAGTCCAGCAGCAACCAAACGGAGCAAGCGCTGCAGAGAAATACGAACTCCCAGCGTCGAGTATATAGTTGGCATGGACTGCGGCCAGCGCTCCTTGAGCAGCGTGATCTTCTCCGCCAACTCGGTGTCCAGAAGGGGCTCGCCGAACCCGTGCAGGTCGACCCGCCCGGAGTGCTCGCCCAAACGATCTAGCACGAGGGAAAAGTCTGTCAGAGGCATGAAACCGCGTGGCCGCGTCAGTTGTTCGCGCGGGCAAAAGAAGCAACCGTACCCACAGTGTGCGGTGTTCTCAATGCGTACCTGCTCGAAGCGCAGCGGATGGGAAGGAACCACTTCCTCCCACACGCCCGAAGGGTCGGAACTCATCTCTTTAGAGGAACGAATTCCCAGTGTGCCCTCAGGTGGCGATGTCATAGAGAATCAGCTGTTTGGTGTTAGAGACACTGGTGAGACGATTGAAGGCAGACATCCGCGATGAAGGCGAGGTCGATAGAACCAGGCACTGATACGCAAGCTCTGGCTTGCCAGCATCATAGAGCGCGGGAGCAAGTGCGCGAAGGAGCGGAACCCACGGCAGAACATCGAGTTCACCTCCTTGAGCCGCGGAGCCGCTTAGGGCCTCGGCCGAGCTGTGGAATACGTCAATCCAGGGCGCCGGTTCGCCCAACTCACCATGGAGGAGAGCGAGATAGGCAGCCTCCAGCTTGCAGCGGGCGGTCTCGCGCTCGTTCGTGCAGACTGATTGGAGCACCTCCCAGTCTGCGACCGATGCCTCTCCTGCAGCAAGCCGAAGCCGAAAGCGCCACCAAGCCACTGCGAATGCATTTTGGGCCGGAGGATGCGGCGCCTCTTCCCCATTCCCCTCGCGCAGCATGGCCCGAAAGACAGACAGCAGCCACGGCCCGAAATCCGGGGCGAAAAACTCTGCATCAGCGATAAGGATAGGGAGAAGAGGGCGCAGCCGGCTACGCGCAAGGGACTGCTTCGCGCCAGCGGTGAAGATCCAGGCTTGCTCGAGCGCTGCGAGCAAGTGGTGCGCATTTAGGGCATCGAGATGGTATGTCTCTGCGCGCGCAGAGACATGATTGCTCGCTGACATATATGCGGGCAGGTGCAGCCACCGTACAATCTCCAGGTCCGCGACAGCGGCTACGACAGACACATTGTCAGCGTGCGCCTTCGTGACTGCAGACACCAGCCGCTCCAAAGCCCGCATCGAAAGGGCTTGGCACGCACGCACATCCGTGTATGGACGATGCGCGCTTGCCCATACTAGCAAGCGTGCCGCTAGGAGTTGCTCGTTAGCATTGCCCTTCGGATCCTCGCTGAGCAGGCCCTCCAAGCGCGCGCAATCCTCCAACGCCATTCCTCGGTGTTGAAGTAATTCATGGGGGGTAAGGATGTTGCCATGAAGCAAAGCAATGTCCTGCAGAGGTTCAGGAGGGAGCAACTGCCCAAACGCCTCTCCCCATTCATCGTCGAGCAGTGCTTGCACCCACGAGTGAGCGGGCGGCGCGGGGGGCGGCTGCGGTGCTTCTGTGGGTGCAACGGCGTGGAAAGAGACGTGGATAGGCTCTCCGAACTTTCGTTCTGCCCAATAGGCTGCGGCATGCGCAAGGTCAACTGGTTTCGGTTCATGAGGTGCGCTAACCGCATGGATGATCACATTGCCTTTCTCGTCCCGGGCGCCGGCATAGGTGCTAATGCCAGAATCGTTTTCCAAGTCAACAGCGCCGGCAGGGGTGCGTTCCCGACGAATAAGGACGCGGTGCTCGGCACGGCCGAGTACGCGAGCCGTGATGCCTGGGCGACCGCAAGTACAAGCGCGCTCCAAAGCAACGAGATCGCCCGATAAGTAGCGCACGGCTGGCAGAGTGCAGTTGTAGAGGTCCGTTGTGACGAGTTCCTCTCCACGCACCTCAAAGAGGCAGCGTGTATCATCGAGGTGGAGGCGGTTCTTTTCGGGGCAAGTGAAGCCCGAAATTCCCGTCTCGTGGCAACCGTACTCGTTCACCACAGGTGCGGTAAAGGCCCGCTCCAGTAGGTCGCGCTGTTGTGAGTACAGCAGTTCCCCCGTGCAAATTACAGCTACGGGGCGCGGTTTGCGTACACCACTCGGCAGGGAGAGCCAAACTGCGGCCAACTCGCTCAGCCTGCTCGGGTAGCCCCGAAGGGCGAACTTGGCATCCGCAAAGCGATCCAAGCTTCGCAGGATGCGGTCCAAGTCGAGCACCCCACCAATAGCAACATCCTGCACCCGAGCCGGCATCAATCGGCTCACGGCATTTACTATTGGCACATCTTGCGTGATACCCCACCAAGACAGATACATGTCTCGCTGTTTCTGGCGAAGGGTATTCCATACGTGACCGGCGAAGTAGACAAAGACCTCCGAGTGAGTGCCGCTAGTGCTCCCGCGGTACTCGACATCCCCGGCGCTCGCAAGGAACCTCCCCGGATTCTGTCGTATCTCAAAGCGATGAATGGGTTCGACGCGCGCGAAGGCTTGAAGCCACCCATTTGTCAGGAGGCCTGCTGAGTCGCAAACTCCCGCGCGGAAAAGGCGCTCTCTGTGTCCTAATGTGCGGGCGGCGTGGCGGAGCACCTCGTGGAGGCGCCCGCGCTGGTGCTCAACAATGCCGGCGTCACTTGCCGAGAATGGGCTCTTGAGTCTTGAATCCAGATGGCGTGCCAAGGCCTAGTACCCTAGCGATAGCTGGAAAGATCTCATTGGTATGTCGCTGGCCACATCGACAATGCCTAGATAATCCTGGTGTACGTGATAGAGCGAGGAACACACGGGATGTACCACCCGGGCGTTCATCCCGAACTGAACTGCAGGCGCCTGCCGGCTGCCGCCCAATAGCCGAACTGTGCCATGCCGGCGCAGTACCCGAGCTGCAGCTAACTGTAGACTAGCGGCCGGTACCCTTCTTGCCTGAAGTGACAGCTCGGAAGAGGCGGTCTCCGATCATTACCCAGTCCGCGCCGATAGTGAGGACCTTTGATCGGCCAAAGATGCTTGGGATACTCAAGCGGATGGTGTTGGCCGGCTTCTTCGACCCTTGGAACATCTCCGCTCTTCCCTCGGCAATGCGCTGCGTTAGAACAACGCCATCTGCTGTTTGCCGAACGTGGAACTGTGTTACCCGCGCCCCGTCACCCATGAGCGGGAATTGCCAAGTACCAATCGAAAATTTCGACATGATTCCTCCCCAGCGCAATCGCATTTTATCTGCGAGGTGAAAGCCTATTCCTGCAATATGCTAGCGTCAAGTAAGCGGCGAAACGGTCACAACTTATAGCACTCCCGCGTTTAGTGGCGTTGGACGGCTTACCGAGAAGGGGACAGATACTGCTGGCGAATCGCTTCCGCTTGGATGTTATCCCAGCCACCCCAGCGCTGCAGATACTCGGGACGGATGCGGTAGAGCCAGGACAATCCCTTGGGACCCACATACATGTCACGTGAAGCGAACACTTCGTCTGATAGCGCCTCCTGTAGCGAGATGAAGCGAGCGCCACGGGAGAGCAAGGCGTCTAGCAATACTCCGAGCTGGTCCGCTGCCAGCGCGTTGGCGTGCAGGAGCAGGATATGAGGGATGGGACGCCCGAGTTCCACCTTGGCCATGCGGTCAAAGTGCTCGACTCCCGCGGTCACATGGTCTATGTATGAATTGGCGATGGACTGCTGTGTACTTGCATCTCCTGTTTTAAGGGTTTCCTGGTAGGCGCTGGCCAGCAACCACTCCGAATTGTCGATGGTGACATGCGCGACCGTATAGTGAAGCTGCTGGATGGCTTCGCTCGCGGTACGCCGGCGTTCTTCAGTTGCCCCATAGTGGAGCATGGGATACCGGAAGTATCGAATCGGCCTGGGAGAAACCCTGGAAAGAATTCCTTGGCAGTCTTTAACATCCGCAATCCATTGGCCAATTTCAGTTCGGTCCAAGTCCAAGTGCCGCGATGTGTGATTGCCGAGTTCTAGGCCAGCCGAGAGCCATTCTTGGAGAATCGGTTCCTCCGGGGATATTCGGCTGCAGTTGACGAAGCCGGTGGCAGGCACGTTATGTGCAGCCAGCGCACTAAGCAAACGGCGTGTCGCGTGCAGGCGCGTTTCTCCGGGCGGGGGTGCGCCATGCCAGGGCAGGTCATCAAGCGTAATGGCAACGCGCAGCGCATTGCCTGCGGTCGGGACCGACTTTTGTTCTATATGGGCTGCGACCGGGATAGTGGCGGACGTGCCTAGGGGCGCGGAGGACGCTTGGAGTGCCAGGGCCAGGAGCATCAAGCTAGCCATATGCCGCAGGATTCCCGGCCACTTTGTCCGCAATTTCATCGGCAGAAACAAGATTTCACAGTGCAACATTTTTTTCACAGCTTCAGTAAAGGAATTGAACAGTTTGCTATAACTCACCCTGCTGGGGAACTTAAAAGTAATAGAGGATTCCGCAGACTAAGGATCAGGCGCTGTTGTCCCTACAGATGCGCCAGCCGTTTTTTCTTATGGGCGGGGTTCGGCGGTTGTCCGGGCGACATTGCCGAAACGCTAAGCCCCCAAATTGCCGTGATTTGCTGTTTGGAAGTGGCAATAGCCAGATTGCTACGCTCGTGAGTGCCAGTCACGTTGCGTCATGCTCGTGAAAACAGCGGGCAAAGATACGCAAACCGTGATCGGTGCCTTCATCAAGAACGCTCGCAAGTTACCCCAAGAGCTCTACAAATCGTTGACCTGGGACCGGGGAAAGGAGATGGCTGACTATAAGCGCTTCACACTGGCAACCGATATCAAGGTCTACTTTTGCGACCCTCAAAACCCTTGGCAACGTGGAACGAATGAAAATACGAACGGCCTGTTAAGGCAGTACTTCCCCAAGGGAACAGATATCTCCGACTACTCGCAAGTCCAGCTCAATGCAGTGGCCAGGAAATTAAATGAGCGTCCAAGGAAAACGCTAAGCTACCAAACGCCAGCCGAGATATTTAACCAATCTGTTGCGTCCATCGGTTGAATCTGCAGCCGATTGCAGGCGTCAGCTGGATCAAAAATGTGTTTGCATGGCGTCGCTTTCTAGCTGGTCACCCCGATGCGGTGAGGCAGGGGTAAGAATGGTGGTAACAGTCCGCCCCTGGACCCTCAGACTGCGCGCGTTTTCTCGGACCACGGCGGTGTAGTTCGATTCCTCTGGTGGAAATCAGAGGCTGGTGCGCTAAACGTTTTACAAACGAAATGGATCAACTTGGACTAAGGCGCCACATGCAAAAAAACGCGGTACCTCCAGCATCCGATGCCGTTTTCGACAAATTTTTATCAGGGATAGAGTATTGCCGCAATTTTGGTGCCACAGCTACGAGTCGTTACGCCGCGCATAAAGCAGCAAAAGCGTTGGTCGCCACACAGCACGCTGGGCCCTGGGACTAAGTGGCGTGGCAAATAGGAAGGCGGCCAATAAGAAGCGCGCTCCAGGCCGGAACCCGCCTGGTGACGGGGCTAAGTTGGTTCTGCGTAGAGAAGCAGGGATTTTTCCGGTGACTGGGAATGATGGCGTCATTGGCGAAGCTTTCACCAGATACCAAGCAAACATGTATTTGCTTGCATTCGTGTTGGACAAAAAGAACCCAAGACACATCATTGACGCCTACCTGCTCTATCGCAAGCGCAATTTGCCCATCTCCGAGGCGATGCTAAAAAACCTCGATCACGCCTTAGAGCAAATGAGGGGACCGCCTCGCGGCAAGATCAAGGAAAACGCCGTGAGGGACATCCACATCTTACGATCAGTGCTCCTGCACTACTCTACGAAGGAAATTCCCGGCGATATAGAAAGCGCATGGATCCCAGCGAACGAGATTCCGGACAAAATTGACGATCAGGTGTGCTCCGCGTTGGCAAAGCAATATGGTATGAAAAAAGGCGCCGTGAAAATGGTGATTTCGCGCTTACGGACCACCTTGAAGAGGCAGTCATCGAAAGATTTGCTCAGTAGCATTTGGAAACCGGTCGGTAACAATAAGCCGTAGCTTCCGTTACGTACCGGATTGCCCCACAGTGCACGCGTTCATACTGATTTACACCAACGCGGAAGGCGTGCCATGCAAAATGAAATTCCACGAATGCTGCATATCCCCGAGCAGTGCGATCTTAGGGGCAAGAGTCGCTCTAGTCACTACAACGACATAGCGGCGGGTTTGTGGCCCAAGCCAATTCCCATCGGACGCAAGGCCGTCGCTAATCCCGAAACCGAAGTGGCCGCAATGCAGCGCGCGACCATTGCCGGTGCGAGTGACGACGAAAAGCGCGCGCTCGTCAAGAAGCTTGAGGCCGCGCGCAAGGCCCAGTATCCGTCATGATCGTGCGCCTCACCGCCCGCGTCGAGGCCCTCTGTTTTTTTCGGAGGGTGCGTTGAGCCTGTTTTTGACTTCATTGGTTCGCAAAACATCGGATCAGGTCGGCACGAATTTCAACGTCCAAGTGCTCTATGCAGATGTTGCAAACGACTCCGGTTCGTCCATCTTTTGCGGCATCGAGTACATCCGCAAATTGTGTCGGGTCAATCGAAGAACGGCGCAGCGATCGACGCGTCATCTGGAACTATTGGGATGGCTGCAGGTAGTCGGAAATGAATTTGGTGGACGTCGCCCTGGAAGATCCAAAGGATTGGCCACGGTTTACCAAATTAATCCCATTTGGATTGAACAAGCGACCGCATGCCTGGCCATCATCAAACGTGGCGAACACGTGAAAATTCTTCATTGGGCCGAAGGGCGGCATGGCGTCCCTCAAAGGGCGGCATTGGATACGTCAAAGGGCGGCACCACGCCGCCCCAACAGTCATTAACTATAAAAGCAACAAATCTAGTCGATTACCCAAAAGAGTCATCTACGATACAAAAACCGCTTTGTGAATTATGCACAGAATCGGCAGCGACACTTCATCTTCCTGGAAAGAAGGGTTTGGTGTGTTTTCCCTGCTGGAGCAATGAAACTGGCCGGTTAACGGTGAATGGTCTCTACTAGACATGGGCGCGAATCGATTAGGCAATGAGGCAGCCATAGTGCGCCGTTCACTATGGACGGAGCCCGAGGACGGGGGGGCAGGTCAAACATGAAATCCCATCCAGGCGGAACCGCGCAGCAGCCCACGCGTTTACCGCAAACAGTTTTAGGGGAGGGGGGGGTTGAAAACCCGGCGAGAGATGGAACTCTCGATGGGATGGTGGCCAGGCTCGAGCCAATCGCTAGCGCTTGGATGCCAGACATGCACAAAGAGAGCGCCAAGGTTCAGCGGAGCACAGGCATGCGTGGGCGCACGAGGACAAACTAAGTTTATTTTGCGAATTGAGTTCGGGACTTCTGTGATTGATCGAGGCGAAATGGAATTCGGCGTCCGCCGCCTTTGCATGGCGGTAACCGACCAGGAAGCGCTGTAGTTTAGCCCCAGAATCGTTCTCCTCTCACATCAGTGTCTCGGCCGTGTCGCAGAATTGTCCAAAAAGTATATTCCCCTCCTGCCGGGTGCCAACTCTGATGAGCCGTCCTTTTTGGCCGCGTGGTCGGAGTCTACTTGCCACGTATGCGTGGAAAAAAGTATACATCTGAACATCCGCGATCGGCCCTGGATTCGAGGCCAAAAGCGGTCATTCGCTGACCCTATTAAAATCACGGTATCCGCCCGCGCTACTAGCGAATGCGCAATTCGGAAGCCAACAGACAAGCTATCCTTCGGCCGCCATGAGTCCTGAGGAGAAGCGCGCGCGCCGCCGCGAACGCGACCGAGCAGCCTATGCGCGCGACCCGGAGAAGTTTCGCGAACTCGCGCGCAAGAACAGGCTCAAGCCTGGCGTAGCCGAGCAGCACAAGGAATACGCGAAAGCCTGGGCGCTGCGCAACACTGAGCGTGTGAAGGCGCTCCGCAAGGCCAAGTACGAAGAGAGTCGCCGGGCAAATATTGAGAAGGCGCGGGCGTGGAAAAAGCGCAATCCGGCGAGGGTGCTCGCTAGTCAGCGCGCGCGTGCCGCCATCAACCGCGAGAAGAACCGTACGGCGCGCAAAGCCTGGGAGGAAAGAAACCCCACGGCGGCGTTAGAGGGCTTTCAGCGCTACCGTGAGCGCAACCGCCCGAAGATCCGCGCGCGACTAGCCGTCTCGAAAGAAGGTCGCGAGAAGCGCCGTGTGCTCTGGGCGAACCAGGATGCCATCCTCGAAATCTACCGCCAAGCGGAACTCATGACGCGGACAACTAGACGCCTGCATGTCGTGGACCACATTATCCCTCTGCAAGGGCGCACGGTGAGCGGCCTGCATGTCGAAACGAATCTTCGCGTCATCGAGCACCACGAAAATGCGCGAAAACATAACGCCTGGGAGAGCCCAGGATGGCAGCGCCCCGGGGACGAGGCCGCACCAGTCGTGGCGCCGAGGCAGGGCAAACTTTTCTAGTGCAGGCGTGGTGCTTTTAGGTCCGAGCTATGCCTGTGGGTTCGTAAGCCGACGGTCAGCAATCGGCCAATAGCGGAAGTTGAATACTGAAAATAGATGATCTGTATTGCGACCGGATAATCTGCTTGGATATAAGGGCTGGCGCAATACCGATCTCCGTTCTTGGTCTGGCCTGCGAGTTTCAGCGATTGGGGCGTCCAGATGCCGAAAAGCTGCGCGGGATCATGCGCGAATATTTTGGCAAGATCAAAGCCCCGAAGGCACAGCACTGATGCGTAACAACCAGTGTCCCCCATGAGCCGCCGTGGAATTTCTTGGTACGAATTTTTGAATCCGTGAGAACTTGCTCGAACCAGTGTTGACGCCGTCGGCGTGCCCGAGGAACTTGGACCCGCCGACGGTGCATCGTCGTTATGTCAGTTCGCCGCCAATTTCACGCCCTTGGCGGCTTTTTCGATAAGCAGTGCGACGGCTTTTGGCTGGGACACGTAAACCGCGTGACTACCCTTAACCTCAACAACTGTCGAGCCTGCACGTTTCGACATCAGGTGTTGGGCCGCAGGCGGGATCATCTTGTCGTCTGTTGCGACCAAATACCAACTCGGCTTAGTCTTCCACGCTGGTTCGCCAATTGCACCGTTGAGAGCGTCCAAGCCCCAAGGAATCTGGGAGTTCGCCATGAACTCGGCTTTTTCTTTGGCTACGTCGCCTGCGAAGGACGCAGCGAACTTGGCCTTGTCCAGAGACAGGTAGCCGTCCTGTGGTGGCAGTATTGGCGGAACCGGTGCGCCGGGTTGCGGATCTTTGATAAGCGTAGCCACGGACTCCCCTTTGTCCGGAGCGAAAGCCGCGATGTAGACAAGCGCCGAGACTTTTGGATCGTTGCCGGCTTCGCTAATCACTGCTCCGCCGTAGGAATGTCCAACAAGTACGACGGGCCCGCTTTGTTCTGCGAGGACGCGTTTCGTCGCCGCCACGTCTTCGCTCAGCGATGATGTCGGGTTCTGGACAATGCTGACGTTGTAACCATCTTTCTTGAGAATCTTGTAGACGTCTTCCCAACCGGAGCCGTCTACGAAACCGCCGTGTACGAGAACGACGGCCACTGCTGCTGCACTTGCGATACCAGCCATGATGATCTCCTTTTCAGTGAGCGGCTCAAAACGAGCGAGTTCGAATACAACCCAAGCATGCACGGTCCGATGACTTCCCTTAAATGTCCATCCTGCGAGTCGTCAGCGTGGTGAGGAATCTAACGCTGTGCGTCGCGACAATCCTTGGCCTATCGCTGAAGTATTGCTGATATTTATCTGTGTAGTACGTGGGCGGATCGAATCGAGGTGTCATCGAATTTCGGCCCTGGCAAAAGACGTCGCCTTGACAGGGGCGGGGAAAACGGGGAATCTGAAAAAAATCTGAAGATTTTCTGAAGGTTCATGCCAAAGGCCAATGGTCATGTAACCGATTTAAAGTCCCGAACAATCCTTAAGTTCGGTCAATGTCTATTGGTGCCGCACCGTCGCGAGTTGATCGTCAACGGTGTCGCGGTCGATCTTGGTCACAGGGCGTTGGAGATTCTCCTCGTGCTGATCGAAGCGCGGGGGGATCTTGTGACCAAGGATGAAATCCTGGAGCGTGTCTGGCCAGGAATCGTGGTAGAGGACAATACTTTGCAGGTCCACATCTCGGCGCTGCGCAAGGCGCTGGGAGAGGATCGCGACTTGCTCAAGACCTTGTCTGGGCGCGGTTACCGCTTCGTTGCCAATATCAGTATGGAGGCCGGCGGAAAGGAGCTACTTCCCGAGCATGGTCTTACAGGCCTGGCGCAGTTTGCCGATGGGCGGCGCCTTAGCAACCTCCCGGCGCCTGTTTCAATCCTGATTGGTAGGGAGTCCGAGATAAAAGCTATCTATGCACTCGCTCCGCAGCATCGGATGGTTACTCTGGTAGGCGCAGGCGGCATTGGCAAAACGCGGTTGGGTCTGGAGGTCGCGCGCCGGTTGCTGCCCAGTTTTCCCGACGGAGTATGGGTCGCGGAGTTGGGAACGTTGTCCGATCCCGACCTGGTCCCGATTGCCGTTGCCACTGCGCTCGGGCTGACACTCGCCGCTGGCGCACTGTCGCCTGAACGGGTTGCAGAAGCATTAGGAGCGAAGCGCGTACTTCTGATACTCGACAATTGTGAGCATGTAATAGAGGCGGTCGCGCGGATGGCCGAGGCGCTGTTGCGGGTCAATCCCACCGCACTTGTGATTGCCACAAGTCGCGAGCCGCTACGAGCCAGCGGGGAGACCGTCTATCGCGTACCGCCGCTTGAGGTACCCCAACGGGACATGGAACCTGCGGGAAACGTTTCCCACTCAGCGGTAACCTTGTTCATCGAGCGCGCACGTGCCGCGGATCCGTATTTCGCACTCGACCAGCACAGCGCAGCGAAAATTGGGGCAATCTGCCGCCGACTCGATGGCATTCCGCTGGCTATCGAGTTGGCAGCTGCGCGTGTTCCAGCGCTTGGCGTTGAAGGACTCGCAGCCCGGCTGGACGACCGTTTCAGACTGCTCACCGCTGGCCAGCGCACCGCCCCGCCTCGCCATCAGACGCTGCAGGCCACGTTGGACTGGAGCTATTGCCTTCTGTCTGAAATAGAGCGAGTGGTACTGCGTCGCTTAGGTGTCTTCGTCGGTGATTTCTCCCTGGAGTCAGCCAGCGCCATCGCATCAAACGCACAGCTCGTGGCGTCAGATGTTGTGGGCTGCATCGTCAATCTTGTCGCTAAGTCACTCCTCACGGCGAAGCACGATGCCACGGGTACACACTATCGACTACTCGAGTCAACCCGCGCGTACGCGCTCGAGAAACTCATTGAGTGCGGGGAGGGCGAGACTTTTGCACGCCGCCATGCCGAATACTTTTGTCACGTTCTCGAGCAGGCTGAGAGGGAATGGGAGGCGCCGCCCACAGCTGATTCGGTTGCCGCCCACAGCCAACTCGACAACGTGCGTGTCGCGCTGGACTGGGCCTTCTCTCCGGCGGGCGACCCGGCGATCGGGGTGGCGCTCACAGTTATTGCTGTGCCTCTCTGGATACGACTATTGTTGATGGACGAGTGTTATGGGCGTGTGACAACTGCACTCTCCAGCCTCCGGCCCAGATCGAGCACGGGCAAACGCCGTGAAATGCAGCTCTATGCGGCACTAGGACTGTCGCTGCTCTATACCAAGGGCAACGTACCGGAAACCACGGCGGCCTGGACACGCGCTCTCGAGATTGCGGAGGGGCTGGAGGATACCGAGTATCAATTGCGGGCGCTCTTCGGTTTGTGGACTTGTCGCGTCAGTATCCCTGAGTGTCAGGACGCTCTGGCTCTTGCCGAGCGATTCTTTAGCGTTGCCGGCAAACACGACGATCCGACCAACGTGCTTATCGGCGATCGAATGATCGGCGTGGTCCATCATTATCGAGGGAATCAACCTGTCGCTCGCTATCACGTTGAGCGGATGCTTAGTCTTTATGTCCCACCCATTTACCGATCGCGCACAATCCGGTTTCAAATTGATCAGCAAGTGGCCGCCCGTGCCTTTCTCGCTCGGATCCTGTGGCTGCAAGGATTTCCGGGCCAGGCCATGAGCACCAGCCAAAGAAACGTCGAAGACGCTCTCGCAGTCAGTCACCCCTTATCGCTGTGTTACGCATTGGAGGCAGTTTCCTCAGTGGCGCTCTTTACTGGGGACCTAGCGGCCGCCGAACGATCAATGGTGATGCTCCTAGATGAGGCGCGGAAACATGGGTTCGGCGCTTGGCACGCTTGGGGGGATTGCTTCTACGGCGCGCTCCTCGTCAAGCGCGGCGAAGTCGGAGTGGGGACGCGCCTTCTGCGCACCGCGCTTAATGAGTTGCGTGAGGCCAGGTTTGCCGCACGTTACACCCAATATCTTGGGGCGCTTGCGGAAGGCTTGGCCCGCGCCGGGCAGACTACTGAGGGTCGCAACTCGATCGACGACGCGCTCGCGCTATCCAAGCGCAACGATGAGCACTGGTGTCTGCCGGAACTATTGCGTATCAAAGCGGAGATTGTACTCAAGGAGGGCGACATGATAGCGGCGCAAGACCACTTCAAGCAATCTCTCGAGTGGGCGCGCCGCCAGCCCTCCCAATCGTGGGAACTGCGCACCGCAACAAGCATGGCTAGGCTGTGGCGTGAACTCAAATTGATCGATGAGGCGCGAGAGCTACTGGTTGGGGTGTATAACAAGTTCACGGAAGGCTTCGAAACCGTCGATCTCGCAACCGCGAAGGTGTTGCTCGACGAGTTACAGTAGCACTTAGATGAAGGTAATCCGTACCTGAAGACCGGAAGACTGTCGTCTGCTCGGTGTTCGACGCTGACTCCTGACGCTTGTCCACTTGACCGATCCTCATGGCTGCTCGTATGCAACCATAAATCTTTGCTCCTGATGTCCACGAGGAAGCAGCGAAATCTATGAGGGATCATGCCGAGGAACACAGCGGCGTTAGCGTCGTGACGGATTACTGTGGCGTTGTGTACTTTTCTGGCGGCCCTCTCTTGGGCGCCGGCCGAACGTGTGCTGAGGTCGTGCACTCCATTGCCGGGTCGAGCAACCGACCAACTTCGAGTTTGTCGTCAATCTGAAAAGTGCAAAGGTACTGGGCTTAACCATCCCGGAGTCGATTGTTCAGCGCGCTGACGGGGTGATAAGGTTACTGCACGCGGAAGACGCACGTACGTCAATAGCCACCCGCTGGAATGCGACAGTCGAACGTCCGGTTTGTGTCGATAGCCGACAGCGTCGGCTAACGGCCAAAAGCGGACATAGCGGATATTGAGTTCAATGTCCTCGCGTCTACCGCTTGCCGATCGCCCGCCATGACCGCTCTAGGAAGACGGCCTCTCATTGGCCGCAAGATACTTTTCGGTCGATAAACCTAGCAACTTGATCAATCTTGATATCTCGACTGGTTTCACCACGTGCTCGTCGAAACCCGCATCCTTGGCCTTTGCGCGGTCCGACTCTTGACCCCATCCGGTGAGAGCAATCAGTAAAATATCTTTGCTTCCTTCCTGCGCCCGGATTCGACGGCACGCATCGTAGCCATTGAGATCGGGCATGCCGATGTCCAGAAATACGAGATGTGGCTGGAACGACTGTGCAATGTCGATGGCCTGGAACCCATTGTTTGCAGTTCGAACGTCGTGGCCCATCATCTTAAGAAGGACCGCGAGGCTTGCAGCGGCGTCTGAGTTATCGTCGGCCACCACGATACGGCGGGGCTGCAGGTTTGCGCTATTGTCCGTGCGGCTTTCTTGCTTGGGAACGAGCGACAACGCCAGCGGAAGCCGTACGATGAACTCGCTCCCGACGCCAACTTCGCTTCGCACAGTCACCGAGCCACCGTGCAACTCCACCAACCACTTGACCAGCGTCAGTCCGATCCCGAGTCCACCCTTAGATCGCTCTATTGATTGATCCCCTTGCACGAACAAATCAAACACGTTCGGAAGCATCGGAGCCGGGATACCGATTCCGTCGTCTTTGATTGCCACTTCGACCATGCCGTCTCGATGCTCCCCACGAAGCTCAATACGTCCGCCTCGGTTCCCGTATTTGACCGCATTGCTGAGCAGGTTCGAGAACACCTGTGTCAGCCGAACGCGATCCGCTTCTACCAGACTGGGTTTCGAGGGCAAAAGAACAGAAAGCACTATGTTCTGACTTTCGATCATGGGGCGACTGGTTTCAATCGCGTCTTGGACGACCGACGCTAGATCGAAGCGTTCTTTTCGTAGCTCGATATGACCACGCGAAAAGCGGCTGACGTCGAGCAGATCATCAACCAACCGGACCATGTGCGACAATTGCCGCTCTACCGTAGCGCGGGCACGTTCGATGAGAAGAAGATTCCCCTGCGCACGTTTCATGATTTCCAGCGAATGCCTCATAGGAGCCAGTGGGTTTCGCAGTTCATGGGCAAGAATCGCCAGGAACTCATCCTTGCGCCGGTCAGCATTCTTGAGGGATTCCTCGGCCATCTTGCGCTGGGTAACGTTGCGAATAACGGAAAGCACCATGCGCTTACCTCGGTAATCAAATACCCGCGCACTAATTTCCGCCGGAATGCGACGGCCGTCTTTGGTCAACAGCATTCTTTCTTGGCTCAATCCGTCCACACCGGGCAGGACGTTGCGATGGTCCGGCGAGAAAATATGAAGAGGATGCAATTTGTCGCACTCCTCGCGGCTGTAGCCCAGCAGCTGGCATAGGACGTCATTGGCGCGCATGAGCTTGACCGGCCTTAACTCGGCGTCAACTTCATGCAACATTATTCCGTCGTTGATCGACTGGAAAAGGAGTTCATAGTCAACCATGGCTTGTTCGAGCGCAATCGCTAACGGGAGCCGCCCTCCACGCGACTCCCGCATCGAGAAGACGGCGCCGACAAGCATGTAGAAGCCGGCGCAATATTGGGCCGCTCGCGCAGTCCAGCTCAGTTCGCTGCCATGTACCGTTTGGAGCGCAAGTCCGATGGCCCCGATGCTCAGCAGCGCAAGGCCCAACGCATACCAGCGCAGGAATTCGGAACTGATTTGACGGTAGTTCCGCCACATCAATATCGATGTGGCCCCGTACATTGCGATCGAGAGCAACATGACGATGTCACGTACTGCTGTGCCGCCTTGCCCTTGAACAAAGAAAACGGGTAGCCAATCCTCCAGCGCAGCCATCCAGATCAAGCCTACCGAAATCAGGGATCCAGCGATGGCCAACGCAAGGATGCCGCCGGGTTCTTGGTTTACTCTGGAATGCCTTACCAGAAAGGCCCCCACCAAATGGCATAGTGCTGCCAGGCACATTCCCAGGTTATGGATGGTGATGTTGTAGTTGCCAACATGGGACCCCGTGACTGCGATGGCCGCAGAGGAGCCCCAGATCATCATGGCGCAGCACAGCATCAATGCACCCGGCTCGGCGCTCAACAGGAAACTGCGCCCTGCCAGGACGGCGATGAACAGGCAGACAAGCGCCGTCAACGTCCAGTTGAGGGCAAAAAGCAGCGGGCCTGATTCATGCGCATGGTGCGGTCCGGCCACCCAGAGGACAGGAATGGCAAGCGCAAAAGCAGCTACCGGGACGTAAGAGAGGCGAGCTAAAGCCGGATTTGCCATGGTCGTCCCCTGGTTTACCTCACACTTGCGTGAGCCCCCTGCAAGGTTCAGCCCTGCCGGGAAGACTTAGCAGTTATCGAGACCGCCTCATCTTGTATTTGTCTATCGGGCTTCGCGCACATTCTGTACATTTCCGACCTAGTTTCCGTGCGCGAGCGCACAGTTTTCTTAACAAAATTGCCGATCACATAGCGACACCCACCTGAGCGAGTCAATGGACGTAGTAGTCGTCCGTGTTGCAGATCTCCTCGAACAGGCGCGAGCCCGTGGCGTCGTAGAGGTACTTCGAGGGCAACTGCTTATGCCGCACCGACAAGCCGGAGATCACCTCGGCGGCAAAGGTGTTCGGCGGCGTCGGCAAGCAGTGTATCTTCCCTGCTGCTTCCATACCGGTCACCCCTTGGAGAGCTGGGATTCATTTCGGTCGCCCTCGCACGACCCGCTCCTTACTGCGTCCTTCCATCGCATTAATTCGAATCACCGCCATAACAGTTCTCTTAGACATACGTTCGGGCTGATCGTAGGAGGCGCCGAAGATGGCCACGGCGTTTACGCGCACACCGCCTGAAGCTACTTCTAGCGCGGCTGACTTGAAGGTGGACGTGCTCCTTTCCAGCACATTGGGATCCTAAGCTTAGAATTCCACGTGGACAAGTTGTCGCG
>JADMIO011560678.1_pt1 | contig 45361 bp, 41 predicted proteins | sample 8958161 | NCBI WGS metagenome assembly JADMIO01 (sample SAMN16585339, study PRJNA669376) | soil metagenome | isolation source: Crop rotation soil | place: USA: Cullars Rotation, Alabama | collected 2011
GCCGCGACTTCAAGTCACGTGAATTCCAAGCTTCGGATCCCACTGTGCTGGAAAGATCAAACCTAATCAAACCAAAAATAATTCTCCCTCGTCGGGTTCGACGCTTACCCGAACGGCAAGGGGGTTGGCGCTTGGGTCTCTCTTCTCACGTTTCACGCATCACTTCGTCTGCGCAAACAGCATGAAAAGCCTGAGCCCTCTGTCCGTCTTCATCGCAAAACTCTCCTCGACGGGTCCATGCGGAAATGCGAGGCCATCGCAGGTCTTGTCATGCGCAGGCTTCCCATCCACCAGGAGCATGTAGTGGTGTGTTTTATTGGCGGGAATATGATGCAGCGTCACGTGCCAGCCGCCCACCGCGCTATCGTGCATCAGCGGGACTTTCTGCCAATGCGTGAACGTGCCAACAACTTCTACAATCGTGGGAGCTTGTGTCTGCCCATCGGGAAGACACCAGCGAAACACTTTTGAGTAAACCGGCTTTCGTTCGCCGGTATTATTTTCCAGCGGAGAATTGACTGAAGGTTCTGGAAAAATGGGCCCGCCCTTCTGTGGCGGTTTCCGGCCAAATGCGTTGCCAAACGATTCGAACATAACAGTGGGAAAACTAGCAGGGCTTGGTGAACTTGCGAAATACGAAATTGGCTATTACCAATCTTTCAACGGCTTGCTTTGATCACGCGGTTTCACTTGCGGGCGGATGGGGATCACCATCTCGTCCCCTTTTTGAGCATCGAGAAGCTGTTTGGCCTGCTGGGGGGTCATCTGGCCTGCGGCGTAAGTCGGCTGCGGTTCCTGTTGATCGTTTTGGTCTGCCTTTTCCTGCTTCTTCTGTTCGGCGTTTTGCTTCTCCTGCTCTTTCTTCTGCTGTTCCTTTTTTTGATCAGCATTCTTCTTCGCCTGCTCCTGTCGCTTCTTTTCCTGTTCTTTCTTCTGATCGTTGGATTGGTTTTGGTCCTTCTTTTGGTCGGAATCTTTCTTTTGTGAATCCTGGTTTTGTTTTTGGTCTTTCTGCTCGTCCTTTTTGTTTTGTTGTTGTTGCTGCTGCTGTTGTTGTTGCTTTTGCTCCTCTTCTTTTTTCAGGAGGACCAGAAGTTGATTCAGTTTTGGATCCCTGGGGAATGACTGCAGCCCTGTCACGATCTGTTCTTTAGCCTTCTCTTTTTCGCCGAATACGTAATTGGTCGCGCCGCCGTGGAAGTAGTCGTCGGGGGTCTGAGCGCGGAGGGCTACTGGCCGAACGAGAAAAACTGTTAAAACAGTTAAAAGGAACAGAGAGGCTCGACGCACCCCGCTGAAGCAGGGTGTTAATGGAAGGCACGACATAACAGATTGGAAATCTGCGCTACCTGGCATTTGGCGTTTGTTGCACACCGTTCACTTCTTTCAATCTTTGAATATAGTCCGAATAATAGGCCGTAGTCGGGTCTTGTTTGAGCTGAGTTTCCATGATTTCGAGCGCTTTGGCGTATTCATGGCGGTTCACCGCGGCGTCGGCTTCGGCTTTGGCTTTTTTGGCTGCTTCGCTGGGTTCAGGCGGTTTCTGCTGATCCTTCTTCTGCTGCTGTTGTTGCTTTAACTCTTCGAGCCTCTTCTTGACGAAATCGCGATTGAATTTCGCATCGGCATCCTGCGCATTCAATTTGATCGCGGCTTCAAAATCCTGCAATGAGTCTTCCCAGGTTTTTTGCTTTTTTTGCGGATCAGACTCACTATCGCCAACGAAAAACCGGCTGTTCCCACAATTATAGTAGGCTTGCTGCAGCAGTTTCAGGTCGGGCGAGTTGAGCGCCTGCTCGAATTCCTTCGCCGCCTCTTCAAATTTGCGGCCGCGGTAAGCGGCGGCGCCCGCATTGTAATGGAGGCGAGGGTCCTCTTTTTTGTTTGCCAACAGGCGCTCATATTCCTTTAGCGCTTCATCGTACTTGCCTTTTTGATAAGCGCGGTAAGCGCTGGCGGGCGATCCAAACAAGGACAACTGAAGAAACATCAACAGCAAGACAGCGCCGGCGGGCGCCAATCCCGGCCTGGCAGCGGCTGCCATGGATCGGCGTCTGGATTCGTATCGGCTCTCGGGTAAAAGCTGCTCGAATATTAGCAGTACTATCGCAGCGGCCAATGGCCAGTGATATTTCTCCCGATAACGTCTGACGAGTTTGTCGCTCGATTCAGACTTCGGCATCGGCGCGAGGCCCTCCGTGTAAAGCGTGTCAATCGTTTTGGCGCCGACCAGCCGCAAATAAAATCCGCGAGAAGTCGTTCCGGCAATTTGACGCAGCAGGTCCTCATTTAAATGCGATTTCACCACATTGCCCTGCTCGTCACGAATGTAGTCGGTGCGACCCTTGGCGTCACTGATGCGCAGGATTTCCCCCTCCGCTGAACCAATGCCGATGGTGAAAATCTGCATACCCGCTTCGGCAGCGCGTTTCGCAGCCTCGAGCGCGCCCGAATCCTGGTCTTCGCCATCGGTGAACAGGACCAGGACACGATAATTGTCGCCTTCCTTGAACGCAGTTTGAGCGGTCTCTATGGCTTCAGCGATGGCAGTGCCGCCTTGTGGCAGAGTATTCACATCCAACGATTCGATACTTTGGCGGAAAGCCGAATCATCAATCGTCAGCGGGCATTGCAGAAAAGCCGTACCTGCAAAAGCCACGAGTCCCAGCCGATCCGACCTCGCCTGCTGCATCAGTTCAAGCGCTGCGAGTTTCGCGCGAGCCAGGCGGTTGGGCGTGATATCCTCAGCAAGCATGCTTTTGGAAGTGTCAATCGCCACGACCACATCCAGGCCTTTGCGTTTTACCTCTTCCCAGTCAAAGCCAAACTGTGGCCGCGCGAGAGCGACGACGAGGCAAATGACTGCCAGGAGAATGCAGCCGAGTCGTACCTTTTGTCGCAAAGGGGAAATTCCAAGGGTAAGCGTTGGAAGCAATCGAGCCTGAATGAAACGGGTCATGAGCTCTTGCCGTTTGCGCCAGGACCACCAGAAGAACGCCAGCAACGCCGGTGCGAAGATCAGCAAGAGCCAAAGGATATTGCGAGCGCCGAAGCTCATGAGGAAATGGGATGGTTCCATTCTGAACTCATGGCAAACGCCTCCAAACGGTGTGTCGCAGGATGGTTTCCAGCAGTAAAAGGATTAATCCGGGCGAGATGACCCATGCGAACAACTCCTTGTGCTGCGAGAATTTTTTCACTTCAGCTTCGGTTTTCTCGAGTTTGTCAATTTCGGCGTAGATTTCACGGAAGTGTTTCGAGTTGTCGGCCCGGTAATATTTGCCGCCGGTTTTTTTGGCGATGTCCTGCAGCGGTTCTTCTTTGAGATCAACTGGCAGGTTGCGGTAGACGAAGCTGCCATCGAAGTTGCGCGCGACTGGTGTGGGGGCCAGACCGCGGGTGCCCACGCCGATCGTATAGACTTTGATGCTCAGCGCCTGAGCCGCTTCGGCCGCAGTCTCAGGCGAAACCTTCCCGGCATTGTTTTCACCGTCGGTCATCAGGATGACGATTTTGCTCTTGGATTTGACCTCGCGCAGCCGATTGATGGCGGTGGTCAAGCCTGAGCCGATGGCCGTTTGGCTTTCGTCAATCGAGCCGATTTCGAGCCGCTCAAGATTTTGAACGAGAAAATCATGATCGAGCGTGAGCGGCGCCGCGATGTAGGCCTGGGAGGCAAATGCAACAAGTCCGATCCGGTCGCTGGGGCGTTTCTCGATAAAACCGCGCAGGACTTCCTTGATCATTTCCAAACGATCGGCCGATTGCCCCTTTATCTCGAAGTCGCGCGAGCGCATGCTTCCAGAGAGGTCAATGGCGACAACGATATCCACGCCGCTGGCGGTAACTTTTGTTTCGCTTTTAGTAATACGGGGCTGAGCGAGAGCGACAATGCACAGTGCCAGGACCAGCCAGCGAAGGGCTGTGAGAAAGCCGCCCGAACGCGCCCGGGTCACATTAAGAATACCGCGAACCAATTGGACCGACGAATAGACAAAAGCCGGAGGCTTGCCACGTTTGCCTTTGAGCCAGGCGAGCAGCGGCAAGAGCAACAGTAGCAGCAGGAAGTAAGGATGGGCGAAGGTCATTCCGTAACGATGCTTGCGGATTGCGGATTGCCGGCCTTGGCAGGCTGTTGTTCAACTGGCTCGGTTTCTTCGACGAGACGAAGGGCGGATCCATGCAGATCACGAAGTTCGGGTTCACGCGGCTCGTAGCGAGCGAATTTGACGAGGTCGCAGCGTTTCAGAAATTCGCCGAGTCCATCCTTCTGATCAGGCATGAGTAGATTGGTTTCCCGGAGTTCGTAGAGAAACTCTTCGGTGGTGCGTTCGGGAGCGTGGAAGTTGAAACGCTCTTCCAGATAGCCGCGAATGGTATCGGACACGAGTGTGCAGAATTCGCGCGGCTGCGAGATAAGAGCCAGGGCTTCTTCGAGTTTGCGGCGCGCCCGAACATGCGCGGGAACAATCGGAACAGCCGGCACTGCACCCTGCCGCTTCCGCCAGTAACGCCAAAGCATCCACGCCGCCAGCGCTGTGATAACAACCGCAGCCCCGACGATTACCCATTTCAATGGATCGGGCAATTGCATCGGCGGCTTGATATCGCGCAATGCATCTGCGCCAGCCTCAGCCGCTGCATTCAAAACTGAATTGGAAGCCATCGTAGCCATTACCACTTTGGACGTTTGACCCTGGACGTTCGACTCATACCACCGACCTTGGACTCACATCAACCATGCAATCTACGCCTTTCTCGCGTTTCGAAAAAGCGGCTAAGTTCGATCCCGTAAGGTTCATCGGTCCGTAATTGAATGGCATCAATGCCGGCCGAACGGAACAGACGGGCCAAATCAGCCTGGGCGCGAGCTTGCCGTTCATTGAACGCCTGGCGTTTGCGCTCGTCGCCGGTATTCACTTCCACCACTTCACCGGTTTCAGCATCCGTAAGCACCAACCGTCCGAGAGCCGGCAGTTCGAGTTCGAAGCGGTCGGCAATTTGCACCGCCACGACATCGTGCCTGCGATTAGCCTGCCGCAGCATCGTAAAGGAAGCCTGCGCCAGAGATTCCAGCAGCATCATCTGCGGACGCAACTTGCCGACGCGCTTGCTCGTGACCGCCGGCGAGCCGATAAAATCAGAAATGATCACAGCGATCGCACGATGAGAGGTGACGCGCAGCAGAAATTCCAGCGCATCGTTCAAATCGGTCCCCCGCCGTTGCGGTTCATAGAATAAGACCTCGCGGATGACGCGAAGGACATGCTTGCGGCCTTTCCGCGGCGGAATGAATTTCTCGACCTCGTCGGAAAAAAGTATCAGGCCAACCTTGTCATTGTTTCGGATCGCAGAGAACGCCAGGACCGAAGCGATTTCGGCAGCCAGTTCGCGCTTGGACTGTTCAACAGAGCCAAATAGACCGGACCCACTGACGTCTACCATCAGCATCAAGGTAAGCTCGCGTTCCTCGACGAATTTTTTGACAAAAGGATGATTCATCCGTGCGGTGACATTCCAGTCAATGGTGCGGACTTCGTCACCCGGTTGATACTCACGGACTTCATCGAAGTTCATGCCCTGGCCTTTAAAGACGCTATGGTACTGGCCGGCGAGAGTTTCGCTCACGAGCCGATTCGTGCGAATCTCGATCTGGCGGATTTTTTTTAGGATTTCCTTAGGAATCATATCCCTGCGAATTGTGGACGGGCCGGAATTTACTGTCGGCTTGCCTGCCGTGAACCAGTAGGTACATTGAGCATATGAGCGCGCAAGAGATTCTGGACCAATTTAGGCGTCTTCCATTTGAAGAACAATATGACGTCGCCCGACAAATTGCTGGAGAACTGGAAACCGACTTGCCGCCAGATAGAATCGCCGAACTGGAAAAACGTGCTGACCGCCTCCGCAGAAATCCAAAAGCCGGAGTTCCTTGGGAACAGGTAAGAGCAGAACTCAAAGAGCGGCTTGAAAAAAGACGGGCATGCCGCGGCAAATAATCTTTGACCTGGAAGCTCGTATAGAGTTCGAGGACGCGGTCGAATGGTATAACAATGAAGAAGCTGGCGCAGGAGATCGGTTGGAATTTGAAGTCCACCAGACACTTGAGTTGATTTTGAAAAATCCTGAGCGGTTTCGGCTCGTTAGCCGCAGCATTCGCGTGGCACGACTCAAGATCTTCTACAAACACGCGGTTTATTTTCACATCGAACCGGAATTTATAGGCGTTGTTTCGGTCTTTCACGCTTCACGCAATCCAGAAGATCTGCAGCGGCGATTGCGATAGGAATTCTTGGCTGCCACCTCACGGCACCGGCAACTCGTCAAAAATCTTTTGAATCACTGTTTCGCTCGTCTTCTCTTCAGCTTCGGCTTCATAGGTAATCGCGACGCGATGGCGGAGTACATCCATGCCGATGCTTTTGACGTCTTGCGGAGTAACATAGCCGCGGCCACGCAGGAAAGCGTAAGCTTTCGCAGCGAGCGTGAGCGAAATAGTAGCCCGAGGCGAAGCGCCGAGTTGAATGAAGTCTTTCACTGCAATTTTGTGGGATTCGGGGTCGCGCGTCGCGCAAACCAGGTCCACAATGTAATCTTTCACCTTATCATCAATATAGATGTCATTGATGATCTTGCGGGCGCTGAGGATTTGTTTGGGCTCAACCACCTGCGACGCGGCAGGGGTGTCCGACGTGCGGGCCATCACATCCAGGATTTGCCGCTCTTCAGCCCTGGAAGGATAGCCGATTTTCAGCTTGAGCATGAAACGATCTACCTGCGCTTCAGGCAAAGGATAAGTGCCTTCCTGCTCGATGGGGTTTTGCGTCGCCAGGACGAGGAAGGGTTCTTCAAGTTTGTAGGTTTGTTCGCCAATGGTGACCTGCTTTTCCTGCATGGCCTCCAGCAGCGCACTTTGAACTTTGGCCGGCGCGCGATTGATTTCGTCCGCCAAAACGAGATTGGCAAAAATCGGCCCGCGGCGTGTCGTGAAAGCGCCCGATTGCGGATTGTAGATTTGCGTGCCGATAACATCGGCGGGAAGCATGTCCGGCGTAAATTGGAGGCGAGAGAACTTAACGTTCAGGCAATTCGCCAGCGTTTTTACTGAAAGCGTCTTGGCAAGACCTGGGACGCCCTCAAGCAGAACGTGACCGTTTGCCAGCAAGCCAATCACCAACCGTTCCACAAGATAAGTCTGGCCGACGATGACCTTCCCTATCTCAGCGAAAAGCGGTCTGACGAACGATGCAGCTTCCTGAACTGCTTCATTAATAGCACTGATTCCCGTATTCATTGAGTTTGCCATTATACGTCCGATGGACAGAAAAACCAGAAAATGCGTTCAATTCGTCGCATTCATTCCTGCCCCATGCTCTGAGTCGAGCCTACAAAGAGCTTTGGTAATGGCTCGTAATCCGGTATTCTTTGAGCATGGATACGCCACAAGAACAGCCCGCTACCGAATTAGGAACAATGATTGTTCGGACGGCTGGCGTCATCGGCGGAAAGCCGCATATCCGCGGTCATCGCGTGGGAGTGCATCGGGTTGCGGGTTGGTGGAAGCTCGGGCTAAGCATCGAAGAAATCGGGCAGCGTCTTTCCGCGCTCAAGCCGGCCGAGATTCACGCGGCCCTTGCGTACTATCATTTACACCGTGATGAAGTTGAGGGATATCTCGAAGAAGAACGCGCAGCCTGCCGTAATTTGGAGCAAAGACCCTCTGCCGCTGCTTGAGCGCCATCAAGATTCACCTTGATGAGGACGCTGACTCCTATGCCTTGTTGGAAGCCCTGCGTCAACGCGGCACGGATGTGACATCGAGCCGCGAACGCGGCATCCTTGGTTACACAGACGAAGAGCAGTTAATCTGGGCAAGCGAACAGTTGGAGGTGAGAGTTTTAACCGAAGCCAGCGGAAGCCCCTCTGTTGGCGTACTGCTGCTCCTTACTTCTGGACCCCGCCAGAATCGGAGACCGGTTCAGAATTTGATACCTCGGTCCAATGGATTTTGCCGCGCGTCGTATAATCGCTCACTGTGAGATCAATCATGATGGCAAGCCAGATGAAGCCCGCGGCGACGAAAATCCACGTAAGACGCGTGCTGTGACGAACGTGCATGAAGAAAAGGATTACCAGGAGCATTTTAAGAACGGCGATTGTGAGCGCAGCGATGACGTTCAGCGCGCCGAGGTCGAAACGAGCGATGATGTAAGTGGCCAGGAGGAGAACGAGCAGCGAGAGCCAAATGATGGCGTAGGTGCCTCTGGAGGTAATCGGTGCGTTCATGAATATCGGTTTATCAAATAGAGCAACGGAAACAGATAAATCCAGACAATGTCCACGAAGTGCCAGTAGAGCCCGGAGATTTCCACAGGGTTATGATATTCGGCCGAAAATTTGCCGTGCGCAGCCATCCACGTGATCACCGATAACAAACCTAAGCCCACGGTGACGTGAAGCGCGTGGAGTCCGGTCATGGCCCAATAAAGAAACCAGAAAATTTGGGCTTGTGGCGGCAACCCTTTGTTGAAATGCGGACCGGGCCAAAGGTGTTCCTGCAGGTCATCGTGATATTCAAGGCCTTTAATCCCGAGAAAGCAGCAGGCAAAAAAAATCGTGATCAGGAGATTGCGGACAAGAGACTTCGTATCGCCGATCTGCGCTGCGCGCACCGCCAGCGCCATCGAGAAGCTGCTGGTCAGAAGGACAGCGGTGTTGATCGCGCCGTAGAGCACGATCGTATGTTTGCTGGCTTCAGCGAAGGCTTGCGAATAGGTGTGCCGGTAAATGATGTAGGTCAGGAATAGACCGCCAAAGAAAAGAACCTCGGTTGCCAAAAACGTCCACATGCCCAGGGTGGCGGCCTCTTTTTGCTGTGGCAGATCGTCGAATTGCTCGGCGAGAGCGCTATGATGCACCTCAGGCATGTGCAGCCTCCTCCTCTTCTTCGGGGTCGTATTGATATGGACGCTCAGTAACGATCGGGGTCTTTTCGAAATTGTGTTTGGGGGGCGGCGAGGAGGTCTGCCACTCCAGACCCGTCGCGCGCCAAGGGTTGGGTGGGGCCCGTTTTCCATACTTTAAAGACCAAAGCAGATAAATAACCGGCAGCAGATAGCCAACGCCGAGGATGGACGCGCCGGCGCTGGACAAAATGTGGTATATCTGGAATTCGTCGGGATAGGCGTGATAACGCCGGGGCATGCCCAGGTAGCCCATCACGAATTGCGGGAAAAAAGTGAGATTAAAACCGATGTAAGTGATGAGAGCTGCCAGTTGCCCCATTTTTTCCGGATACATTCGCCCTGTGATCTTTGGCCACCAGTAATGCAGGCCTCCCATGAACGCCGTAACCATTCCTCCGACCATGATGTAATGAAAATGCGCGACGATGAAATATGTATCCGATAGGTGCACATCCACGGCGAGAGAAGCGAGGAACAGGCCGGTCAAGCCACCAACCACGAACAGACCGATGAAACCAAGGGCATACAGCATCGGCGTCTGGAATGAAATCGAACCTCTGTGCAGTGTCGCCGTCCAGTTGAAGATTTTGACTCCTGAAGGCACCGCGACCATGAAGCTCAGAAAGGAAAAAATGAAGCCGGCATAAACCGATTGGCTGGTGACGAACATGTGATGGCCCCAAACGAGGAATCCAAGGATGGCGATCGCCACACTCGAATAAGCAACGAAGTAGTAGCCGAAGATTTTTTTGCGCGAAAAGCAGGTGATCGTTTCGCTGATAACTCCCATCCCCGGCAAAATCATAATATACACTGCCGGATGCGAATAGAACCAGAACAGGTGTTGAAAGAGAACCGGGTCACCGCCGAGTTTCGGATCAAACAACCCGAGATGCCACAGACGTTCGAGCGCCATCAAGGCGAGAGTGATGGCAAGAACGGGAGTAGCGAGAACGAGAATGACGCTGGTCGAGTAGAGCGACCAGAGGAACAACGGCAGCCGATGCCATGTCAGGCCAGGGCAGCGCATGCGATGAATGGTGATGATGAAATTAAGGCCCGTAAGAATGGAACCGAAGCCGGCGATAAAGATGCCCGCCGCCATGCTGACCACATGCGAGTTCGAGAAAGCGCTGCTGTAGGGCGTGTAAAAAGTCCAACCGGTATCCACACCACCGAATACGATAGAATAAATGGCCAGCAGGCCGCCTAGATTGAAAAGATACCAACTCAAAAGATTCAGTTTCGGAAAAGCCACATCCCGAGCGCCGATCATCATCGGGATGACGAAGTTACCGAGCACAGCAGGGATCGAGGGGATAAGAAAAAACCATACCATCAGAACGCCGTGGATGGTAAAGAGACGATTGTACATCTCGGACGTGACGAGGTCGCCCTGAGGCGTGATCAATTCGATGCGGATGATTGCTGCGGCAATCGCCGCAATGAGGAAATAAAAAACGATAGAGTAAAGATAGAGCAGGCCGATGCGCTTGTGGTCCGTCGTCAGGAGCCATGAGCGGAGACCACGCCCACCTTCGGTAAAATAGGTTTTCGGCTCGGTCTCGTGGACGAGCAGCGGAGCGACGGGTTGTGGAGGCGTGACGGTCATTGATTATTCGGATTTGGTGTCGGTTGTTTCGGCCCCAGGCTTTTGATGTAGGCGATCAGTTCCAAGAGTTCTTCTTCACTCACGCGACCCTGATAAGTGGGCATTAGATTTTGATAACCGAATGTGATTTGAGAGGCGGGCAACAGGATTGAGTCGCGTATGTAAGATTCGTCGGCCGTGATAATCTTGCCGCCCTCGATCGGCACCGGTTTGCCGAAAAGGCCTTCGAGCGGCGGCGCGCGAACGACTGAACTGCCCATGTGGCAACCGCTGCAACCGAGTTCGCGAAAACGGCGCTCGCCAGCTTGTGCCAGCGTAGTATCCGGCCGCCCACTCGCTATCCATGCCGCATAATCTTCCGGTTTCATTACGATGACCCGGCCAATCATCCCGGAGTGTTGGGTGCCGCAGTATTCCGCGCAGAAAAGATGGTAAGTCCCCACACGAGTCGGTTGGAACCATTCGGTCGTGTAGTATCCGGGGATCACATCCCGTTTGATGCGGAACTCGGGAAGAAAGAAGCTGTGGATAACATCCTGCGAAGCCAGGGTCATGCGAATCATGCGCCCGGCGGGAACGTGAAGCTCGTTGATCTCGCGATTGCCTTCCGGATGCTGGATTTTCCACATCCATTGTTTGCCGATGGCATTGATTTCCATCGCGCCCGGCGGAACGTGCTGCTCCCGAAAATAAAGATCAGCCGCCCAACCGAACAATCCCATCATCAGGAACACAGGAATCGCAATCCAGGTCACCTCAATAGCCGTTTCGGGAATGCGCGGCTCCTTGCGATTAGCCGGCTTTCCACGGCGATACTTAAGCAGGAAATAGAACATCGGCAGCACAACGATGAGCAGCATCACCAGGCTGAACAGAAGAAGCGCAAAATAGACGTGATCCACTTGTTTCGAAAACGGCGACGCCTGCGATGGAAAAATCGGAAATTTCATCACGTTGCACTGTGAACAGGCGTTTCAGGGCGTTCCCTTTTTGTTCGACCCATCTTCACAATCAAAAAGCCCAATCCCAGGACTGTGCCTATCGCGAGCGTCCGGACACTCAACATGATCGCGCTTCCATACTTGCTGGTGATGGGACGGTAGTGGAAGCAAAGCAGCACGAACTCCTGGATGCGCGATCCAATGGATCGGCTGGAGGCAGTGGCTAGCGCACCTTGAAGGTCACGGGCCGAAAAGGTCACCCCCAGGAAGTACTTGGAAATGCGACCATCGGGCGTGAGGACCACGAATCCGCTGGGATGTGCGTATTGTTTGGACACTTCGTCGTAGGCGTATTGGAAACCGATATCGTGAGCGATTTCTTTGATCGAAGCTTCGTCCCCCGTCAGGAAATGCCAGCCAGCAGCGGCTTCCGGGCGGCCATAGCGCTTTAGGTATGTGCGCTTTTTGGCGGAGGCGAGCGCCGCCGTTTCGCGAGGCTCAATGCTGATGTTCACGACCTCAAACTCTTTCCCAATGGTCCATCGGAGGTCCTGCATGCTTTCAGTCATGCCGTTGAGAACGAGCCCGCAAAGCATCGGACACTCGTAATAACCGAGAAGCAGGATTACCGGTTTTTTGCCAAAGTAGGTGCCCAGTTGTACTGGTTGGCCATTTTCGTCACGGAAAGTCAATTGGCTCGGGATTTGTTCCCCAAGTTTCTGCTCGAAAGTAATTGCAGCTAGCGAATCGTCGGAAAGCGGCGCAGATGTCGAGAGAAATGCCCACAAGAAAGCGCAAAGAGACACAAAAAAGGAAATCCATTTCATGGCTGCCTTCGAATTTCGGGGGCCGTATAGCGCGGGCGCTGCTGTTGCAATTGTAGAGTGGATGGACCCACGGCATTGGAATCACCTGGCAAGCCTTTCTGCAATACGAGGTCTATCGCGCGCGAGATCGGGATGCGTACGATGCCGCCGGTGCGGTTGATCCAGCCGTAGCTATTCAGTTCGCTCTCCTCACGCACGCGTAGCGCATCCAACTCGGCTGGCGGCGAGATTTGCAGTTTAGGCCGCGCTGGCCGAACCGGAGGCACAGCCGCTATCTCTTCGGTCGAACGCCAAACATCGGTGGGTGCAGGCTTTTTATTCAGATGACCCATAAAACCGCCTAGCGAGAAGTGGACGACAATGCCGGCGATCACGAGAAACAGCACCACAGCAAAGATTCCGCCGACGTGGGCGTCCCTTGGTTCATGACCGCCGTTCGTTTCTGCAGGATGACCTTGAGGCTTCATGCGGGGCTAGTGACCATAAACAAAGCTGAATTGCATCCCTGGGTCCTGCTGCGGCAGAAGGGCGGCGGTCTTTAAACGATTTAAGAAAAAGCTGAGCCAAAGACCGCCGACCCCAATCGGCATTACGAAATCAAGCCAACTCGGCGAAACTCCGGACGGATGCAGGCTTGGCATCACCAGCCAGTACGCATCCACGATGTGCATAACAAAGATTGCCGCGGCAATAATTGAAAGGGCAGCAACATGCTTTTTGATTCCCCGGAACAGAAGTAGAAAGAATGGGACGAAAAAATGGAATGCCGCCAGGGCTGCCACAACGATCTTCCAACTGCCGGCAATGCGGTGCAAATACCAATCCACTTCCGGCGGAAGATCGCCTGCATAGACGATCAGCAGTTGACCGAACGAGATGTACGTCCAGAACAGAACAAAAGTGAGCAGAAGATTGCCGAGGTGGTGATAATGAGTTTTGGAAACAACCGTCGCAAAGGGATCGAACCGCCGAAAAAGGGTCAGCACGACTACGGAAAAGCAATATGCGGCCAGGATCTGCCCAATGAGGAGGATAACTGGGAACATAGTTGAAAAGAACCTTCGCTCCAGAGACATGATCCAATCCACGTAGACAAAAGTGGCGATAAGCGAAAAAAAGACCACGCCGGGCCCGCTCAAGGTGCGGGCTTTGCGCGAGGGTTGCGCCTTCTCCGTGGCGTCTTGTTCCAATGATAATCTTCTGAGGTAAAAAGCCATACCGATGGTGATCGCGAAAAAGAGGATTGCGCGGATCACAAAACCCGACGGGCTGATATATGGGCGCCTTCCCTGGAGCAGTGGATCAACAGCAACTTCAGCCGATTGACCCCATGGATAAATGTGCTTTAGGCCAACCACAACCGGGATGAACAGAACAGCCATGAGCGGCAACACCATGAAACCTGCCTCAAGAAAACGACGAGTGGGATAGCCCCAACGACCGCCAGTCAGATGGTGAATCATGGTCACCATCAGGCACCCGAAAGACAAACCTGCCCAGAAAAACCAGGAATAAAGGTAATCGCAAAAGAATTGGCGGGGTTGAAAGAGCAGGCCCAGTACACTAATCGCTAAAGCAATCAGTCCCGCGATCAGCGAGCCCAGTTGTATACGGCGGAGCGCGGGCGAATTGGAATTTATGGGACTCATGCTCAGTGTGCTGACCTCTCTTGAAACAGTTCTCGCTCCGCGGCAGTTAGATCAGAAAGACGGCTGTTCTGACTGAGTTGCAGAGCGCGGATGTAGGCGCTGATCGCCCAGCGGTCGGACGGCTCAACGCGTTCCGCATACGAATACATAATGCCGTAGCCTTGCGTGATGACATCGTAGAAGTGACCGATGGGCGATTGTCTTAGGCGATCAATATGGTACGACGGCGGAGGCGGGAACCCGCGCTGCACGATCATCCCATTGCCTTCGCCGGTTCGGCCATGGCAAACGGCGCAGTAGATTTCGAAACGCTCCCGCCCGCGTTCGAGCAGATCACGGGTCAAAGCGACCGGAAGGGTTTGTACGAGATTGGTTCCTCGTTTGCCGGTGAAAAAAATCTCGTTCTCGTCCAGATGGCCGCGGGCGACGGTGTGTGGCGGAAGAGGACGTGAAGTCATATGATTGTCTTCAAAGAATTCGCTGCGAGCCAACGGTTTGCCCGTCGGTTGGTTGAACATGTCGCGCCGGCAACCGGATGCAAGAGTTGCAATTGCAAAGAGAAGAATGACCCTTTTCATTCCACCACCTCCGAAATCTTGCAGCCTTCCAAACTCTCCAAAAACTTCCATGTCCCGTGCCGTTCGAATTTGGGGTCGGCAACCTCGATACAAAGAAAGAACCGATCAATCGAGGCGCGGCGGAATTCCGGAACGTTAAAGACCGGATGATAGGGTTGTGGAAGTCTATTAAGGATCAGCATTGCGCCGAGAGCGGAGATGGCGGCGATCAAAACGGTGAGTTCGAACGTCACCGGGATAAAGTGAGGCCAGGTGTGCAAGGGACGCCCTCCGACATTCACCGGATAAAGGCGGCTCATCGAATACCACTCCATGAAATAGCCGCCAAGTCCGCCAGCCATCCCGCCAAGCAGCGTGAGCAGAGGCACCAACGTGAATTCATGCCCAATCGCTTCAGCAAGCCCTTCTATCGGAAATGGCGAGAAAGCATCAATGCGCCGATATCCCGCGGCATACGTCTTCGTTGCCGCCTCCAGGAGTTGTTCATGTTCCTCAAACTCAATCATGAGGCCGTAGAGAGGCTTCTCCTGAACCGGAACAGGGATTTCTTGAACTGCTCCTCCACTCCGCACTCCGCACTCCGCGCTCCGCACTGGGTTCACAGCCGCCCCTCTTTCCTTTGCGAAATCAGTTCGCGAGTTTCCGTCATGGAAATCATCGGTAGATAGCGGATGAAAAGAAATTGCAGCATCAAAAACAGTCCGATGCTGCCCAGCAAAGTGGCCCAATCCCAAAAGGTTGGGAAATACATAGCCCAACTCGAGGGCACAAAATCGCGGTGCAGACTGGTAACGACGATGACGAAACGCTCCACCCACATTCCCAGATTCACGGACAAAGCCACGAAGAAGAGCGCAATCGTATTGGTCCGAACTTTCTGTGACCAAAGCAATTGCGGAATAACGCAGTTCAACGTGATCAAACACCAGAACACCCAACCGTAAGGGCCGAATGCCCGGTTGCGCATCATCGCCTGCTCAAAAACGTCACCGCTGTACCACGCCATGAACGCTTCCATGATGTAGCCGTAGGCGACCATCCAACCCGTCGCCAACATCACATTGGCCATGTTGTTGAGCGTGCGCACCGTGATGAGGTTTTGCAGGCCGTACAGCGCCCGAATGGGAATGATCAGATTCAGGACCATGGCGAAACCTGAATAGATGGCGCCGGCGACGAAGTACGGCGGAAAGATCGTGGAATGCCAGCCCGGCACTTGAGCGATGGAAAAATCGAAGCTGACGACGCTGTGTACGGACAGTACCAGCGGCGTGGCTAGGCCGGCCAAAAGAAGATAAGCCGACTGATGTCGCTGCCAATGTATCGCAGAACCGCGCCAACCCAACGCGCCCATGGCATAGATCGCCCGCTTGCCATAGGTTTGCGCTTTGTCACGCAACGTCGCCAAATCGGGAATGAGACCAACGTACCAGAAGATGAGTGAAACCGTAAAGTAGGTGCTGACCGCGAAAACGTCCCAAACCAGCGGACTGCGAAATTGCGGCCAAAGCGCCATCGTATCGGGATACGGCAGGAGAAAGTAAAATATCCATGGCCTGCCCAGGTGCAGCAGAGGGAAGAGACCGGCGCACATCACGGCAAATAAAGTCATGGCCTCCGTGAAACGATTGATAGTTGTGCGCCACTTTTGAAACAGCAGGAGCAGGATGGCTGAAATAAATGTGCCGGCGTGCCCGATCCCGATCCACCACACAAAATTCACGATGGCAAAAGCCCACGCGACCGGGATGTTGATGCCCCAAATACCGACGCCGCGATAGAGAAGGTAGCCAACCGCAACGCAGAAGAGCATGAAGAGGCTGAACGCCACGGAGAAACCAACCAGCCACACTTTGGCCCGCGGATGTCGCAGGGCAATCCCGCCGATTTGTTCGCTGATGCCATCGTAGGTCGTAGTCTCGCCAAGGATCGGCGCGGGAAAACCGAGAACGGTCATCGGGTACGGCTTCCCCGGAACAATCATCCGCGGCTCTGATCCTTGAAGCGTTTCCATATCTTACAGATCAAGCCGTTTTCTCCGACATGGGATTTCTGACCTTGGCCAAATATGTCGTCCTCGGCCGTGTATTGAGTTGGCCGAGCATCGAGTAATCGAGTTCGGATTGTTTGGCGCGGCTGACTTTGCTGTCGGGATCATTCAAATCACCAAACACGATTGCCTCGGCAGGACACGCTTGCTGGCAAGCTGTGACCACCTCCCCATCGCGAATCCCGCGGTTTTCCTTTTCCGCCGCAATTCGCGCGCGGCTGATGCGCTGGATGCAATAGGTGCACTTCTCCATCACACCGCGCCACCGCACCGTAACATCGGGGTTGTACATCGGCTCGAAGCTCGGTTCATGGTATTTCGCGTATTGAAAAAAATTGAAGCGTCGGACTTTGTAAGGGCAATTGTTGGAGCAAAAGCGCGTGCCCACGCACCGATTATAAACCTGCAGATTCAGGCCTTCATGGTCGTGAAGCGTAGCCTCCACTGGGCAGACCAACTCGCATGGCGCATGCTCGCAATGCATGCACGGTACCGGCATATGATTGAATTGAGGATCATCGAGCGGACCCTTAAAGTACGTGTCCACGCGTATCCACGCCATCTCCCGATGCCGGCTGACCTGTTCCTTGCCAACCACTGGAATATTGTTTTCAACTTCGCACGCTACCAGGCACGCGTTGCAGCCGATGCACGTGGTGAGATCAATAGACATGCCCCATTTGCATCCGCTATACGCGAACTCCCCCGGATAATAGAGCGTTTCATCCCGCTCAGGAACCTCCACGGATTTTCGAACCGCATCGCGATTGTTTAGCCAGTCGCCGAGCGCCACTTCGCGGTAAACCTGCCGGTCGGGACTCTCCAGGCTGTGGTGGTTCTGAGTGGCGACAAGTTGATGTTTGAGATTCGTGCGCGTGATTTGAACCCCGCCAACGATCCACTCCGAATTCGAGGTTCGAATGGAGTACGCGTTAGTCCCAACGTCGTCGCCGACCCGCCCCGCGCGTGAGCGCCCATATCCAAGATGCAGAGTCAATGCGTCCTTCGCCTGCCCGGGCATGATCCAGATCGGCGCTCGCAATGTTCGCTCCGCCGCCCTCATTTCAACGACATCTCCGTTAGCCAGCGAGTGTTTTTGCGCCAGCGCGGGACTTACGAGCAGCGTGTTATCCCAGGTCAATTTACTGATGGGTTTAGGGCATTCCTGAAGCCAGCCATTATTGGCAAAACGCCCATCCCAAATGCTCGGATCGGGCCGGAGGTTCAATTCAATCGCCCCTTCGCCGTTTTCCGGAATTTCAAATTTGAAGTTTGAAATTTGAAATTGAATTTCTCTCTCTCGCACCTTCACATTTTTCCGAGCCGAAGCCGTCCCCTGGACCAAACCATCGTGCAACGCCCTTCGCCAGCCTTTCTCGAAATCGGCCCAGCGCTTTTGCCCACGCCAGAAATCGCGCACGATTTGGTAATCGGTCCGGATGGGCTGTTGTTGGATCATTGCCCCAAGAAGCTCATGAGCCGACTTGCCGCCGTATAGAGGCGCGATCAGGGGTTGGATTATCGAGACAGTGCCGTCATAGGCTCGGGCGTCGCTCCAGGATTCAAGCCAATGAGCTTGTGGAACATGCCATGAGCAAAGGGCGGAAGTTTCATCGAGCCATGAACTGAGATGGATGGTTCTTTTGGCTTTCGAAAGATTCGTCGCAAAATCCAGGTTCGCGGGAGCATTGAAGGCGGGGTTTCCGCCGAGAATAAAAAGCGTTTCAACCTGGTTCTGTGCCAGCGCTTGCATTAATTCCTTGAGAGATTGCTGCTGATTGACGGCGTGTACCGGCGCGGGCTCGGTATAGATGACCGTTTGGCCCACGTTACCAAGTTGTTCATTGAGCCAGTGAACGATGGCATGCACGAGAGGTGGCTGCCATTCGCCGGCAATGATGATCGAAGCGCCGCGATGAGCCTTCAGCTCGTTCAATGCGAAGCCAAGCCACTTAGTTGCAGATTCGAGTGGCCGAGAAGCCGGCGCTCCCACGATCTCGTGAGCGAGACTCATCGCCAGAGCCGAAATCTGAGCGCTGCTCAACGGCAGGCGATGGTCGGCCATGGACCCGGTGATCGTCGGGCTGCTTTCGACCACATGCAATCGGCTCATCTCTGTTTGGCCGGCGGCAATCTGCCGGGCTCTCGAGAATTGGCGGGCGTGAAGAAGATGCGCCGGATGCGTGTAGAGGAAATCGGAATCGAGAGCGACGATTACACGAGCTTTGTCGAAACGGTAGTGAGTTTCGACGACGTCATTGAATGCCAGCTTTGAACCTTCGAAAACGTGGTCGCGGTGAATCGGTTCGTATTGATGCCAGCGCGCCTGAGGGAATTTTTTCGATAGTTCGGTTAATTGAGCGCCGAGAGTGGGCGAGGTAACGGTCTCGGTTAGAAAATGCAGGCCGGCGCCACGATTGGCTGTGTGCAGTCGGGTGATTTCCGTCAACTCGGAAAGGAACGTGGCCCATGAACTTATTTCGCCATATCGAGCCACTCCCTGAGATCGGTCGGGATCGTAAAGGTCCAGGATGGCAGCTTGCATCCAAACGTCTGATGCGCCAGCCGTAATGGGGTGGTCAGGATTGCCCTCAATTTTCACGGGATGCCCTTCATGGCTCTTTACCAGCACGCCTGCGGCAAAGCCGTTTAATGGCATCGCGCTGGCGTAGAAGAGCGGTTCTCCCGGCACGAGTCCTTCTGGTTGCCGGACATAGGGGAGAATCTGATGCGGTGGCTGTTTGGTACAGGCGGTCAGGCCTGCAAGCGCCAGCGATGCGGCGGCAAACTTCAAAAAGCTCCGGCGGCTGACATCGTCCCACCACTCGCTGGCTCCGGTCGGAAATTCGCGCCGCAGCATTTCACGGAACTCTGGCGTGCCGGCCAGTTCTTCGAGGCTCCTCCAATATTCCTGGCCGCGTTTGCCTTGCAGTTTCTCCCGAATCTCATTGATTCGAATTTCGGAATGCGGATTTTGACCTTTCATCTGTGACACATACTGCAATCGCGCAATTGGTCTAATCGCTCCCGGCTAATGTGATATTCCTTCAATAGCTCGCGTCCCCGCGCCAGTTGGTCCGTCGGTTCCTGCCACTGCATGTTGAAGATTTCCGTTTTAGGCCGGATGTGGCGTTCCGGCGCTTCGTGGCAATCGAGACACCACCGCATGTAAAGAGAATGCGCTTTCGAGGTGAGGGGCATTTGATCCACGCGGCCGTGGCACGTCGAGCAGCCAATGCCTTTCTGAACGTGAATGCTGTGATTAAAGAAAACGAAATCGGGCAGTTGATTGACACGGTCCCACTGCAAAGGCTCGCCCGAAGCAAGGCTGTTCCGCACCGGAGCCAGCATCGGAGCATCTGTCCAGACCTGAGAATGGCAGCTCATGCAGGTATGAGTCGGTGGAATCCCTGCAAAAGAAGAAGTTTCAACCGAGGTATGGCAATAACGGCAGTCAATGCCCAGGCCCGACACGTGATGCTGATGGCTGAAAGGAACCGGTTGCACCCGAGGCACATTCTGGCTCGTCGTGTACGGCGACAGATAGATGGCATAAACAACGCCCCAAAAACCGAAGAAACCAACAATGACGACTACGAGCGAAACCCTGGCGACGCTGTTGCTTCCTTTTCCGAAAACCTGAGCCATGACCTGCACCCGCGGAAAATCCTCGCTGAGCTTAAAGGCATGGGAAGAACCGGGTATGGGGATGTTGCCCCAATCGGAAATGATTGAGGCATTCTGGGACGGGACCGCACGAAGTCCGCAAAAGTGGTCCCCAACTTTGAAAGCTTGAGCTATTGCCGGCTTATCCTCCGGGATGGAAATCTTGAGATGCTAGCTAGGGAGTTGATTGCCAAGCGCCGCCCTGACGGCAGTGGCCGGTCCGATCACCGGTGGATCTTCCAAAACAGCCATCGGCTCGGATTTTCCCCCAACATCCTCCCGAAGCCATGCGTAGCAACGTTTGGCTCCGGGATGTCCGGTGAGCCAAAAAACATCCACTTCGCCTTTCCACTCAGTCCCCTCTACGCGTTCCTGAACGCGAACGGTACGACGATACGCGGCTTTGCAGCCGTATGTTGATTGAATGATCGCCCGAAGCCGGGCGATGCGCTCTTTCTTATCTTCCATCGCAAAAGAAACTGTGCGCCCACTACGACTGCTAAACACCGCTTCTGTGCAGCCGCAAGTCAAAATAGCTGAAAATCGTCCCGCTGCAAAAAATTTTTGTCTCCTGAAACGAATCGTTCATATTCAATCGCATGCCAGGCCAGTTCTCATACGACGCCGTTGTCGTTGGTTCAGGTCCCAATGGCCTGGCAGCAGCGGTTCGGTTGGCGCAGGAAAAACTTTCGGTGCTCGTGCTGGAAGCCGCGCCAACGATTGGCGGCGGCGTCCGCTCCGCGGAAATGACGCTGCCCGGCTTCACACACGATATCTGTTCAGCCATCCACCCATTGGGGGTCGGTTCTCCATTTTTCCGCCAACTGCCTCTCGAGAAACACAGTTTGCACTGGATTCAACCGGACTTGCCGCTCGCCCATCCATTGCCCGACGGGACAGCGGCTGTGCTTTCCCGTTCGGTTGACCAAACCGCTGCCGCGTTTGGGCCGGACGCAAAGGCCTATCGACAACTCTTCGACCGGTTTTCATCGCAATGGGATCATCTGGCCCGGGAAATTTTACGGCCATTTCTGCACTGGCCGAGCCACCCCTGGCTTTTGGCTCGCTTCGGGTTGAAGGGACTGCAGTCCGCATCTGGTCTGATTAAGTCGCACTTTTCCCAGGAAACGGCTCGCGCGCTATTCGCAGGCCTCGCGGCACATTCGTTTTTGCCGCTGGAACAGAGACCATCAGCCGCTTTTGGACTGATTCTCGGAATGCTCGGTCATGGGGTAGGGTGGCCTTTGCCAAAAGGAGGCTCACAGCGGATTGCCGACGCCCTGGCTTCGGTATTGCGGTCGTTGGGAGGTGAAATCAAGACCGGCATGAAGATCGAGCATGCCGACCAATTGCCCCTGGCGCGAGCGACGCTGTTTGATGTGACCCCTCGCCAACTCTTGCTGATCTTAGGAGATCGTCTGCCGTCTTCGTATCGCGAGAAGCTGCAAAAGTTTCGTTATGGGCCGGGAGTTTTCAAAGTGGATTTCGCGTTGGGATCGCCGATTCCCTGGCAAGCTCAAGCCTGCGCCCGAGCCGGTACGGTTCACGTCTGCGGCACATGGGCAGAGGTGGCTCGTTCTGAAACAGAAATCGCGGAAGGCAAAGCCCCGCAGCAGCCCTTTGTTTTGCTGGCGCAGCCTTCAGTATTCGATCCCACGCGTGCCCCTGCCGGCGAACACACAGCCTGGGCATATTGTCATGTGCCACACGGCTCAACTTTCGATATGAGCGAGCGCATCGAAAAGCAAATCGAGCGGTTTGCTCCCGGCTTTCGCGATTGTGTGCTGGGACGCCACTGCATGAATACTGCCCATCTGGAACAGCATAACGCGAACCTCGTCGGCGGGGATATCAATGGCGGATTGGCAGATCTTCGGCAACTGATTGCTCGACCGGTTCTCAATCGCAATCCCTATAAAACGCCTTTGCCAGGAATTTATCTTTGCTCCTCCTCAACTCCCCCGGGCGGCGGAGTCCATGGCATGTGCGGCTTTAACGCAGCGGAAACCGCGTTGAGAGATGTGTTCCGGAGGTGATCAGTCTTCGATCTCTTCGTATTCTTCCTCATGGCCGCCTCGCATAAGGCTGGAGGCGAGCACGCCCACAAGGATTCCCAGGCCGAAGACAATCCCGATACTCTGGTATGGGTGTTCGCGAACCCGGCGATCCGTTAGTTGGGCCCCCATGGTCGCCCGGTGCCTGGCTTGCTGAGCGCCGGCTTTCAATAGCTCCTGGCCATCCTGCACGACGGTTTTGATATCGTCTAAAAATTTATCGAGCTGCGGGTGTTCTCCATTTCCTGTTTTTCGCATAGCTCAGAGCATGTGGTCCCGGCGTAGGGTTATGAATGGGGTATTCACCCATGGAATAGAGTTGGTAAGGAGTTTGCTATCAACCCATCCATGCAAACAACATATTGTTCGGTGGTAAAGGACGGCGACGAACAACTGGTCTTAGTGCCAGAAAATAAGACAGTCGAGTTTTACAATTACCTCCGCGGCTATGGTTTCAGCTTCACCATAGATTGCCGCGGCTTCTGTGAAGACAATGTTTTTTGCTTCCCGGATACCGAGAATCTGGACCGGCTGAAGCTGATTATCAGCCGCTTTCCGCTGAATTAAGACCCGGCCGTTACCGGCGCGGTGGCCCGAAGCTTCTCGATAATTCCGGGTAAATGCTTCAGCACGAAATCCACTTCCTCTTTCGTATTATAGATCCCAAGACTCAAGCGAATGCTGCCGCGCGCGCGCGCCGCGCCACAGCCCATCGCGAGCAAAACGTGAGACGGATCGAGCGACCCAGTCGTGCAAGCGGAGCCGCTCGAGGCGCAGATTCCGAGTTGATCCATTAGCAACAGAATCCCTTCCGCCTCCACACCTTCAAAAGCAATGTTGCTCGTATTCGGCAACCGAGGCTCTTTTGCTCCATTACGCACCGTGCCCGGAATGACGCGAAGAATTCCGTCTTCCAGTTTATCTCTCAAACCTCGCACCCTTGCATTCTCATCCTGCAAACCGCCTATAGCCAACTCGGCCGCGCGCCCAAAAGCTGCGATATTGGCAACATTCTCGGTTCCTCCGCGGCGCCCTCGCTCCTGCGTCCCGCCGATCACGTAAGGATGATACCGCGTTCGTTTTTTCACATAAAGAACACCAATGCCTTTTGGCGCATGCAGCTTGTGCGCTGAAAGTGAAAGGAAATCCACGCCCATCTCCTCCACATCAATTTTCAACTTCCCTGCGGCCTGAACTGCATCCGTATGAAAGAGCGTGCCCTTGCTTCGGCAGATCGCGGCGATTTCTTCGACCGGAAAAATCACGCCCGTCTCATTGTTCGCCAGCATCACCGAGACTATCGCCGTGTCTGGCCGGATGGATTTCTCCAACAAATGCAAATCCAGGCTGCCATCCGATTCGACCGGCAGATAGGTGACCTCATAACCGTGGCGTTGCAGAAAATCGCAAAACTTAATAGTGGCGGAGTGCTCGACCGCAGTGGTCAGGACATGCTTTTTGTTTGAGTGCGTTACCAGAGCGCTGTGAATAGCGGAATTGTTGCTCTCCGTGCCGCAGCTTGTGAAAATAATCTCCCGTGGATCGGCATTGATCAGCGCGGCAACTTTTTCCCGCGCTTCATCAATATGCGCGGCCACTTGATGTCCGAACTGATAGGCGCTCGAAGGATTTCCCCAATATTCCTTCAGGAAAGGAAGCATCGCCTCAATCACCTCCGGCGCAACGCGCGTCGTGGCATTGTTATCAAAGTAATAGACCGCCGCTTTGGTCATCACACTGCCTTTCCGCGTTCAGCTCTTCTTTCGTCCCGCGCTGGTCCGCTCGCACAATCGGGCGAGCGGAATCTCCATCTTGATTTCTTCCATCGAAATCAGATGCTGAGATTTGGCAAGCGCACCGGCCATTTATCAGAACAGTTGTATAATAAATCGAGCCTGGAGACAATGTGAATAGGCAGGCGCGTAGGGGCTTTACCCCCTTTCGAACACGGCTGTTTCTCAAAGAGACTTCCAACTGCTTTGATTCGGTCCGAGGTTTTGCGACATGAGGCTGGGAAAGGGAAAACGAAGGGCACTGGCCGCGCTGGGGTTTCTCCTCGCTGCTTTGCTCCTCGTTATTCTTGCGATCCCTCTTTGGCTTCCTTGGCTGCTTAAGCCAGTTGCTTCGCGCGAGGGTGTGCGCTTCGCCGAGTATGAAAGGAAGGGCTACTCCCGCTTCGTTTTGCATGACGTGGCATTCACCAACGCGAACATCCATTTTCACGCCAGGCAAGCGGCCCTGCTCAACCCGGCGGTTTGGATGTGGCGTTGCCTCACAGGACCAGGAGAAAAGCCAGCACCGTTTTTGCGCGCGGATGAATGGAGTCTCAAGATCCTGCCGCAGCCGTCAAAGCCTGAGCCCAGTGGCGCACCCTCCATTTACACGAATATCGCAAAAATCACCGATATCCTCCCACCGCTCAGGCGCTGGTTGCCTGCCGCTGAGCTGTCAAATGGAAACATTGAAGCGAATCAGGCGACCATACAATTGCCGCGTTTGACCTGGCGAACCGGCGACTTAAATGCCTCGCTTGGAATCCCAGCCCAACAGCTAGCAGGCACGATCCATGCGAACTTAAAGACTGCCCCGTACAACGTGGAGATTCAGTCGGACTCGGCAGCACTTCAGAGCCAGATCGCGCTATCGCTTGATGCGACCGGTTTGGACCTCCAGGTCGGCGGCGCCTGGCGAACGAATCAATTTCAAGTCGCCGCGCATTTTGGTCGAACCGGCATCCTGCCGGAAAGCGCTCATTTGAAGGCGCCGCAGTTTCATCTTCCTGGAGCCGCAGTCCATCTGCAGCCGTACCGGGAAATCGCCGGGAACCTGGAAGGCACATGGACCAATGGCCAATACGATCTGAATGTGGCCGCCAACGGAACACCCGCAAACACAACGACGAACCTGCCACCCTTTCAAATTAATCTCAGCGCTCAAGGAGACACGAATTTCGTGACTGTCAAAACCGGCCTCCTCTCCTCGGCCTGGGTGCAAGCTGAGATTTCATCCGAAGCGACCCTTCATTTCAAGTGCCCAATGCTGCAACAACCTGCAAACGTTCGCCTCAGCGCAAACTTAAACGATCAGCCGTGGATCAAAGCTCATGGAAACCTGACCGGCGAAGTTGATCTGACACCAGGCAGCGAAAAATATCCGAACGCAGCGTTTCGGTTATCCGGGACGAATATCGGCAACGCGGATATCGAGGCAGAAACTTTGGCCATAGATGGGAAAATGGTATGGCCGATAGTGGAAATCTTCAAGGCCGATGCAGCGATTGACGATGGTTCATCCGTTCACATCCAGGGCGCTCTGGATTGGGCCACAAAGATGATTTCATCCGGCAAAGCTGCAATCAAAGGACCCGTCGCTGGCCGATGGCTGCCGACCGGATACGGCTATGATGATGGAATAGCCAGTCTCACCTTTTCGGGAGACATCACCAATCTCTCACATGCCGGACACATTGCTGTGACCAATCTCACCGTGCCCGAGTTGCAGCCTTTGCAAGCCCGTCTGGATTGGCAAGGACAGGACACGAAGCTTCAACGAACCGAAGTTCAAGTCATGAGTGGAGAGACCGCATTGCAGACGGTTTTTTCGGCAGAAGTCAGAAAGCCCGCGGAAACTAACGCAGCCTCAAAACTGCGGGGGGAAATTGTTATAGATAAACTACGGTGGAAACAGGCAGAGGCTGAGGTCTTTGCTTTGCAGAAGCAGGCCCGATTGCTTTTCGAACAAAGGGCGGCAACAAATGAATGGTTGGCACACATTGAGGATTTTGACGGAGCCGGAACCGGAGGTGGTCTTCAACTGGCCGCAAACATTCGTTGGCCGCAGAGCGGAGACTTCAAACTTCTTCTGACCAATGCTTCGGCGCAGGTCATCAACTATTTCAGGACCAACCCGGTCGAGCCGACAAAAATCGTTCGACTCGAATTGCTGGGCGGCTGGACGAATAGCCCGATGGTTTTTGACTTGGAGGGAATTGCCGTAACAACCGTTAAGCCCAAAGTCCAAAGCCCAAAATCCAAAGTCGAAAGGCCCTTTAAGGAAGAAACGATTTCGGCGGAATTTAGAATGCACGGAGACGGAAACGGTCTCATGATCACGAATCTTGCCATCAACAGCCAGACCTCCAGAGTAGCCGTGGCGCAAGGATCGCTGCCCTTGACGATTGTTCCCACCGCTGGAACGAATCTCATCCAGTTTGAGACCAAAAGCCCGGCAAACTTTGCCCTCAAGACCCAGCCTCAATCAGTGTTTTGGGAAAGGTTTTCCGATTGGACAGGAGTTGTTCTAAAAGAACCGTCGCTGAGCGTTGATGTTTCTGGAACATGGGAAGCGCCTCGAGGCCGGGTTTTGGTTACCGCTCAGACCATACAATTGCCCGCCAAAAGCTCCAACCTGCCCCGCATGGAGCGCTTTCGGCTGGATTTGGGACTGGATCGCGAAATTGCCAGTCTGACTAACCTTTCGTTGCTCGTTCAAGGCCAGCCTGTCACTGCCAGTGCCCAGATGTCGCTCGGAGAAAAATTCTGGAAGGATTTGAAAGAGAAAAAACCACCAAACTGGAAAAGCGCCACCGGGCAATTGCAGATCAAAGATGCGCAGATCTCGGCGTTCAGCAGCCTGTTTCCATCCCTTCTGGCGCCGCAAGGCACATTCCATTTGGATGTGTCCCTCCAGCCCGGCGGAAAGTTGCAGGGCGAACTGGCTTTGAAGCAGGCGCGTACCCGGCCTTTGCCGAGCGCCGGCCCCATCAGGGACATTGACGTCAGCCTGCGATTAATAGACCGCACAATCAAGCTGGCAGAGGCCACGGTAAACATCGGCGGCTCGCCTGTGACGGCCGCCGGCGAAGGAGATTTGAGCGGCACAGATTGGCTGAAAGGCGCGCCCCCTCCGTTTGAATTCGTGCTGTTCGGAACAAATGTGCCGTTATCACGCCAGCCCGAATCAATTCTTCGCAGCGACCTGAACCTGGCGGTAAAAAAGACCAATGGTGCTCCGCCCTTAATCTCCGGCTCAGTCCGCCTGCGCGACAGCTATTACCTCAGCGATCTGGCCGACCTCGTGCCCGGCAAAGTTTCCTCGCCGGACCAGCGTCCGCCTTATTTCAGCGTGACAGAGCCGAGCCTTGCAGACTGGCGTCTCGCCATTCGCGTCGGTGGCGACCGTGGGCTTAAAGTCCGCAGCACCCTCTTCAATGGGCAGGTTTCGCCGAACTTGCGCGTGCAAGGCACGCTCAAAGAACCTCTCGCGTTGGGTGATGTGAAAATTGAAAATGGAACCGTCAAATTTCCCTTCGCCAGCCTCGATGTCCAGCGCGGCTACGTAACGCTCACCAGCGAAGATCCTTACCGTCCGCACCTGATGGTTTCGGCGGCGTCGAAAAAGTTTGGGTACGACGTTCGCATGGAAATGACCGGCCCCGCCGACCAGCCCGTCATTCAATTCAACTCCACTCCGCCCTTGAGTTCAGAACAACTCGTGCTGATGGTTACGGCCGGCGAATTGCCAAAAGGCGGCTACACCCTGACCCCTAGCCAGCGCGCTCAAACGATGGCATTGTTTTTAGGCAAGGATTTGCTCAGCAAATTTGGTGCCGGCGATCAAAGCGAAGAGCGCCTGACCTTTAGCTCGGGCGAGGAGATTTCCGAAACCGGCAAGCCCACTTACAGCCTCGAATACAAATTGGCGCCTCGCTGGAGCCTCGTCGGCGAATACGATCGCTTCAACGCCTTCAACGCCGGAATAAAATGGAAGCTCTATTCCAAATGATGCGGAGTCCGAAAACCCTCGCAGCAGCTTTGATTCTTGCGCTCGCTAATTCTTCCTTCGCCACCCCCGCCAAGGAAAAAATCGTCCCCGCGAAGCTCAAAGTGTTGGGCTACGGCATTTTGGGCGACCTCGAACTGAGGCGGATTCTCTCGACCCTCGAGCTTTCCGGCAAACGACCACAATATTTCGGGCCCGCATTCATCGAGGATTCCGCCCTCATCTTGACGTCACGCGTGAAGCGCGACGGCTACCTTAAGCCTGTCGTCAAAATCCGCCTGCAACTGAAAGATGGCAGTCACAAGGAAGTTACCGCGGACGATCTCGCAGACCAGCCATTACCCCGTTCGTTGCTGGCCACGCGCGCCGAATTCCGAATCCATAAAGGAAAACTCTATCACTATCAGGGCTTGAAATTCGAAGGATTGAAAACCATGACCGAAAAGGAGGCGAAATCCTATTTCATGGAAACAGCTTCCTTGCTGCGTCCCAAAAGCGCTCGGGTTTATACACCGGAAAGACTGAAACACGGTATTTCGAGCTTGAAAGACATTCTTGAACGCGGCGGGTACGCACAAGCCCAGGTGCAGACGAATCGGGTCTCTGAGGATGATAAGACCGGTCATGTGTTCGTACAAATCCACGTGGATCAAGGGCCGAAATCTATCGTGGAATTTGTCCATGAAAGCTTCTTTTACGAAAAAGAAACTGCGGCCAGCAGCAACGGACTCGTTGCGCCCCATGTCCCCTATTCCCAGATTTGGGCGCAGGATTTCTCTCAGGCGCTAAAAACCAATCTGTTTCATCGCGGCTATCCGGACGCCGGCGTCGAGCTAAAAATCGCCAACCAACGGCAAGAGGGCGACATCGTGTGGCTCGATCTTGACGCCAAAGTTTCCAGTGGCCCGTTCGTGAAAATTGGCGTCGTGGATTTCACCGGCGAAAAACGCACCAAAGAGAAAACGATGGCCAAACGCGTGAAAATCAAACGCGACGAACCACTCGACCGCATCAAAGTTGAAGAGGGACGTTATCGCCTGGCCCAGCTTGGCAGCTTCGACACCGTGGATTCTATCTATCAACCGGTGGACGAGCACACTCGCGATGTGTTGTATCGCGTCAAGGAAGGCAAGCATCTGGAATTCAGCCTGTTATTCGGCTATGGAAGCTATGAACTGCTGCGCGGCGGCTTTGAAGTTGAGGAGAACAACATTTGGGGCCTGGGTCACCACGCGCGTTTCAAAGCCATTCAATCCTTCAAAGCCTCGAGCGGCGAGTTCGTTTATACTGTGCCCGATTTCGTCCATGACGTGGATTTATTTTTCAACGGCACCGGATTGCGCCGTGAAGAAATAGATTTCACCCGAGTCGAATACGGCGGCGGCTTTGGGGGACATCGTTATCTCAAAGACTACGCCACGGATTTGACCCTCCGTTACAGCTATCAAATCCTGAATGCCAATGAGGTTCCTGGCGTCGTCACCGGCATCGGCCCGACGAATACCTCCGTCGGCGCCATCATCGCCGACATCAAGCATGATCGGCGCGATAATCCCCTTTATCCCCGTAAAGGATACAAGGTGTTCGTGAATGTGGAAGTGGCTTCCGATTATCTCGGCGGTGAGGCGAACTATGAGCGCTTGGAAATCTCCACCGCCTGGCATCAGCCGCTGGGCGGCGGCCGTTATCTCGGATTAGGCCTGGGTCACGGCGTGGCCCTGAGCACTGGCAGCGCCGCCCAGGATTTGCCTTTCAATCGCCGATTCTTTCCAGGTGGCGAAAATTCCATTCGCGGATATCGCGAGGGCGAAGCCTCCCCGCGTGATGCCGATGGTAAAATCATCGGCGCTGAGACTTACACCCTGGGAACGGTGGAGTTGGAACAAGCCCTCACCCCAAAATGGTCGCTGGTTTTCTTTTCCGATTCGTTGGGCATGGCCGAACGAGCAGCGAAATATCCCTTCGATACCGGCCTCTTTTCCGTTGGTGGCGGCGTCCGATTGAAAACCATTATCGGCCCGATGCGTCTCGAATACGGCCACAATCTAAATCCACGGAAAGGCGATCCGTCCGGAACACTCCAGTTTTCTCTCGGCTTCCCTTTTTAACATTCATCATGGCCGTCGTTCGGACTTTTCTTTGTCATTGGTTATTCGTCATTTGCCCGGCATGGTGCCTTCTCCCCGCCAGTTCGCAGCAATTCACCCTATTTCCTCGAACATATGGCAATGTAAGGTTAGCGCCGAGGGGTTAGTGGTTAGGAGTAGGTTGGTTAGGCGGCTCGGGGACGGGCCGCCTTTTTTATTCTCTTTTCGTCGTCCTCTCGCATTCTGAATCGCATTAAATCTGTTCCTGAAATTTCAGTCAGCCTCTGCGCCTCTCCGCGTCTCTCTGCGATCTCTGCGTTAAATCTTCTTTCCCGCCCTCTTCCAGACCTTTCTCTTTCCATTCAGCCCGGTCGTTCTTCGGTTTCCACGTCAAACTTTTTTCGCCCCGTCGCCGCCTTCGGCCAGCTTTATGCTCTCGCACCATGCATGAAGCAGGCTGTATTTATCGAGAGAGATGGTGTCTTGATTGCGGCTAAAATCGAAAAGCAACAGCAGGTCTCCCCGCTGACGCTTGAAGAACTTCACCCAATCGAGATCGCCGTCCCTTTGCTCAAGAAACTCAAAGCCGCCGGCTTCATTCTCATCGCCACCACGAATCAACCCGGATTGTCTCGCGGCTCCCTCAATCGCCGTGAACTCGATCGCATGCACGATCGCATTCGCAAGATCTTCCCTTTGGATGACATCTTGGTTTGTCCTCACGACGAACACGACCGGTGCCCCTGTCGCAAACCCAAACCCGGCCTCTTCGTCGAAGCCGGCTTCAAATGGCACCTCGATTTGGATCGCTCATTCGTCATCAGTGACAAATGGCAAGACGCCGAAGCCGCTCGCATTGCCGGCTCTACTTCTCTCCTCCTGCAGTCCCCATGGGTCGGCAAAGTCCACCGCGATTTTCTCCTGCCCGATTTTGAAGCCGCTGTCGTCAAGATTCTGGAAATAAAAGCCTCCCCCCGCGTCGCCGTGGCCTGATTTTACACGACGTCTTTCTCTTCGTCTGCCTCTGCCTCGTTCCATCATTCCATCATTCCAGTAGTCCACTAATTCATTGGGTTTCTTCCTGCGCCTCCGTGGTTCGTGTTTGGATTTTTCCACCATTATGCCATCGTATTCCTGATATGTTCATGCGTTGGTTTGAGCACGGGCAGGTTTATCATCCGGACAAGACCCTGGACCCGATGGAGATCAAACGCGCTGAACCGTTTGAAGATGTCTGGATCAGGACTCAGGACAGCGTCTCTATCAACGGTTGGTTCTTCTCGGCGCCTGCCCACTCTTCAAGAAAGGACCTCGTCGTTCTCCTTTGCCACGGGAATGCGGGCAACATTAGTGGTCGCGTGGACCTTTGCCTTACGCTCGTTCGAATGGGACTGAACGTATTCTCGTTCGATTACCGTGGCTTTGGCCGCAGCGAAGGCCGGCCAGGCGAGGAAGGGACTTATCTGGACGCCGAAGCGGCCGTGAAATGGTTGGAAACAAAGGGCTTTCCAACTGCCGGCATGATCGCCTTTGGGGAATCTCTTGGCGGCGGAATCGTCAGCGAACTCGCCTTGCGCTTTCCGCTGGGAGGCATCGTTTTGCAAAACACCTTCACCAGCATCCCCGATATCGGCGCGGAATTGTTCCCCTGGATGCCCGTCCGCCTCATCGCCTCGATCAAATACGATACTCATTCGAAACTGCCCCGCATCCGCATTCCCGTGATGGTGATCCACAGCCGCGGCGATGGACTTGCCGGTTTCCATCATGCAGAAAGAAACTTCGCCGCCGCCAACGAACCAAAGCTCTTTTGGGAAACTCACGGCGAACACAACGAATTGCTCGAAGACCGTCCGCATTTCATTGACGGCATGGAGCGTTTCCTCGGCTTGGTGCAAGCCCATCGAAAATCCCTTTCTGCCGAGCGTATTCTAGGCTAAGCCCTCGCCTCTACTTTGTTCTTACGCTTTGTTCTTAAGCTTTGTCCTGTTTTCTGTAATCACATCTCAATTCGCGTTGGCACTCGCCGCATTATTCAGGTAATCTCCCAGCCCATGGCTCGGAAATCATCGGCCAACTCGGGACCGCCGCACGGCTTCAATGACATCATCGGCATTGTGCTGATGGGCTTCGCTTTGCTCCTCCTCGTCGCGCTCGTCTCCTACCACCCCAAGGACGTCCCCGCCAATGGCTTACCCACCAACCCTTCCGTTCACAACTGGATCGGCCCGTTCGGTGCCTGGATCGCTTATTGCTGGTTTTGGCTCATTGGCGCTGCGGCTTATGAATTACCCGCCGTGCTCGTTTTTCTGGGCCTGGGCTGTTTCTTCGAATATTTCGCTTACCTCCGCCGCCGCTGGTTTTGGACCGTCGTCCTCCTCCTCTGCTGCATTTGCCTTTTTGATCTCTACAACAGCCATCTTGACCGGCTGGATCGTAATCTCATGCTCCCAGGAGCCGGTGGCGTAGTCGGCAATGTTCTCAACAAACTTTTTGGCAACTTCGGCACTGTTGGTGCGACGATCATCTTCCTGATGATTCTTTTGATCAGCGTCGTCATGCTGACCAACTTTCACGTCGGAGGCTGGTTGCGCCAGATGTGGGCCCGCCGCACTGGAAAGATCAAAGAAATCAAAGAAGAGCCTCCTGGCCGGGAAGAAGTCGCTCTGGAAAAACGCGCCCGCGAATTGAAGAAGCAAGCCAAAGAGCTTGAAGAACAAATCGAACGCTCCGGCCTGGGACCAGACATGAAACCCGTCCCCGAGCCCACCGTTCGCGACCTTAGCATCCCCCAAAACCGCTCGGGCCGCGGCAGGAAAGCAGCCCCTGAACCAGTCAAAGAGCCCGATCCGGCCGATGAAGGCGAAGTGATCCCCGCCAAAGAAGTCGCTGCCGCAACCACTGACGAAATCCTCGGCAAAGGCGGTAGCCGCCGGCGTGAGCCTCGCCCCGAGGGCCTTGACTCCGGGGAGGCGGAGAAGAATAACGGCAAATCCGACGACGCCAAAAATAGAGACGCACTCGCCGATCAAAAGGACGGCGAGAAATCCACCGAGCCCAAACCCGAACCACAAATCAACATTTCCGGCCTGCCATCCGCGCGCCCCAAACCTGCGAAGAAAAAGCCGATCACCGTTGCTTCAACTCCAATGATCGGCAATTACCAATTGCCATCCCTCGATTTCCTGCAACAGCCCGATCTCAACGTTAAGCCTACCGAGTCCAAAGAAGAACTGATGGCCAATGCCCGTCTGATGCAACAGACGCTGGCGCAATTCGATATCGAGGTGGCCCTCGGCGACATCACCAAAGGTCCGACCATCACCCGTTACGAACTGCACCCGGCTCCCGGCGTGAAGCTGGAAAAAATCACCGCCCTCAACAACAACATCGCCGCTGCCCTCAAAGCCGAACGCATTCACATCCTCGCGCCCGTTCCCGGCAAAAGTTCGGTCGGTGTCGAAGTCCCCAACGCCGTGAAGACCAAAGTCATCATGCGCGATTTGCTCGAATCCGAGGAGTGGCGCACCACCAAAGCCAGGATTCCGCTCGCCCTCGGCAAAGACGTTTACGGCCATCCCATCGTCTCCGACCTCTCGGAAATGCCGCACGTGCTCATTGCCGGCAGCACCGGCTCGGGCAAATCCGTCTGCATCAACGCTATCATCTCATCCCTGCTCTATCGCTTCTCCCCCGATCAGCTTCGCTTTGTCATGATTGACCCCAAGGTGGTCGAGTTGCAGCAATACAATGCTTTGCCGCATCTCGTCGTGCCGGTCGTTACCGATCCGAAAAAGGTCATCCTGGCTTTGCGTTGGGTGGTAAATGAAATGGAAAAACGCTACCAGATTTTTGCCAAAGTCGGAGTGCGCAACATTGCTTCATTCAATTCGCGCCCCAAGAACAAGCCGATTCCACCCTCAGAGCCCGAGCTGCCCTTAATGTCCAAAAAGGAAAAAGTCGAGCCCGGGGCCGAAGGCTTTGCCGTCGAAGTGGATGAGCAAATTGTCGTCCCTCGCGAAGAGGACATCGTTATCCCCGAAAAGCTCAGCTATATCGTCGTCATCATTGATGAACTGGCCGACCTCATGCTCGTTGCACCCGCCGACGTCGAAATGGCCATCGCCCGCATTACCCAAATGGCGCGTGCTGCCGGCATTCATTGCATCGTCGCTACTCAGCGGCCAAGCGTTGACGTCATCACTGGCGTTATCAAAGCCAATATTCCCGCCCGTATCGCCTTCCAGGTCGCTGCCAAAGTGGATTCCCGCACCATCCTCGACGCCATGGGTGCCGATAAATTGCTCGGCAAAGGCGACATGCTTTACCTCCCGCCGGGTTCGGCAAAACTGATCCGCGCCCAGGGCGCGCTGATTACCGATCAGGAAATCCAAAGCATTGTGGATTTCATCGCCCGGCAAGCGAAGCCCAGCTACGAACTCGAAATCCATCAACAGCTTTCAAAGCCGGCGGCCAACTTCGACGGCGAAGAGGGCATTGATGAAGATGAAGAGATTATCCAGGACTGCATCGAAGTCATTCGCAGCGAACAAAAAGCCAGCGTCTCGCTTCTGCAACGCCGCCTGCGCCTGGGCTATGGCCGCGCCGCCCGCATCATGGATGAGTTGGAAAACCGCGGCATCGTCGGCCCCAGTAAAGGCGCCGAGCCCCGCGATATTTTGATTGATCTCCACGGTGGCGGCGCCGATGGCCGCCCACCAACCGACACCGCCGGCGCGCCGCAGCCGTGAGTAGCAAACTCCGGGAGATTCGGGTCCTGCAATTGTGAGAGGGGAATGCCCGACAAAGGGCTACGCGCATTACCCCATGGATAATAGAGGGTTACAGGCGTTCGTTTAGGCGGGGGTGGCCAAGCGAGGGGCTCGGCTACAAAGTAACGAAAGAATCATTCACATGAAAAAAATAGCTTTTCTCCTCACGGTCTCATTCGCAACGGCGCTTTGCAGCCAGGCTCAGACAACAACTCGGTTTCCGGCAAGCGCGCCGGGATTGCCGGCCTCACCCGTGAACGCGGGCCTGCCGGCATCGGCGGCCAACCAGGGTCTGCCTGGCTTTAACAACTCTTTCGGGCCGTTTTTTACGAATCAATTTGGAAACGGATTCACCAGCGCGAATCTCAATCAGCTTTTGCTGAATCTGCAATTTGATCTCACGCAAGTTTTGCCGGTGCTGGCGACGATCAACGACAGCTTTGATTTCAGCGCGAGCGGGACGAACTCTTTGGGTACGAACGGGGTTTTTGGCAGTGCCGGCACGGGCGTAATGCCAGTCAATCCCAGCAGTGGCACCACCTCCGGCAATGCCTCGACTCGGCTCAGCACTTCATCCGGGGCCAACCTGGGCACGAGTTTGGGCCAGGATCTTTCAGGTATTATCGGTGGACGAGCCAATGCCGTTTCACCCGGCGGAACTGCGCTGGGGGGAGCATCGCCGGCTATTACTCCATTGGCAGGCACGAACCCGGCTTTTGCAGGGACCGCCACCAACGGGACGGGCCTGGCGTTCATGTCCGAGCGCGATGTGCTGCGGGCGTTGATCATTCTGCAGGATGATGTGGAAAAGATGTTGCCCTTAGTGAATGCCCTGAATGGCGGCAACGGCATCACCTTGAATACCGTCTTCACCAATAATCTTGGGACCGTCACGAACGGGTTTTTTGGAACGCGACAGTTGACGACGACCCCGGCTTCGCGAAACAACGCCCTGACGCCGACCGGAAGGTAAGGCAGTTCAAACCCAGTGGTCTGTTCATAGAGAGGCACAATATGTGCCTCTTTTTTTCTTCTTTTGGGGCTCGCTCTTTCTTATCGGGCGATGTTCTTATCGGGCGATGGGATGAACGGCAATTCAGAGGAAAGAGCGGGCCGCCGAAAAAACAAAACAAAAAAATGCGGAACGCGTTCGGTTCTATAGGCAGGCCGCCCTATACAGGGTTGAAACTTCGCATCCCCGCGTCCCAGGAAAGACTACGCTTACGGCGCGACCCTGGCGATTTGCGAATCGCTCAGGAGAATCGGCACGTGGATTTCCGCCGCAGGGGCGGTTCCCGTTACAGCCGGCAGGTCTTCATCTTCGAACAACGCGAGGAGGAAGGAGATGGCGGAGAAGCCAAGGAGAGCCAGGGCAATAAACTTCGCAGCCGGGGTGATCATGTCCACCCAACCGGTATAGGCCAGGAATCCGGGCAGGACTGCACTCATGAGGGAGATGTTAGCACGTTTTAGCATGCTCAAATGTGCTTCAGCCAGCCATGCCGGTTCTATGAGGTAAACGCCTCAACCATAAGGGGAAAGGGATAGTAGCCTCCGAGGAGAGAACGGCCTCATGCTGTTTCTCGGAGTTTTGATTTCTCCTGACGTCGGCGGCTCGGGCTTACAAAAGTGTAATTCCCCCGAAAGCTGCTTGTCATAGCGATAGGGTCTATTGAAACAGAGACGAAATAAAAGAAACCATTTCGAACCGAAGAGAAAATTATGAGAAATGTATTTAAGCCTATAAGTAATCGGCTGGCCGTCTTTGGCTTGAGCGCGGTGGTGGTGCTGGCGGGTACCGGCATCGCCTTCACGCAAAAGTCCAAGAACGACAGCAAAACGACAATCAACATTCCCGTTGACGAGCGGCCTATCGCGCGTGAACCCGGTGGCCGTGCGAGTTTTTCGCCAGTCGTAAAGAAGGTCACGCCCGCAGTGGTGAAAGTGTTCACGACGAGCAAAGTTCATAATGCCACATTTAATAGTCCCCCGGACATGGATGACTTCTTCCGTCGTTTCTTCGGGGACGAGTTCGATGGACGTCAACAGCAACCGGGACGCAATCGCCGCAGTTTCAGCATTCCGCGGCAGCAGGGCATCGGCTCTGGCGTCATCGTCACCAGGGATGGCTTTATCCTGACGAATAACCATGTCGTGGATGGGGCCGACGAAGTAAAGGTCGCGTTGCAGGATGGACGCGAATTCACAGCCAAGGTGGTTGGCCGCGATCCCAAGAGCGATGTAGCAGTCATCAAGATTGACTCCAAGGACCTTCCTGCAATCCAAGTGGCCGATAGCGACAAAGTCGAAGTCGGCGACGTAGTCCTGGCGATCGGTAATCCATTCGGCATCGGACAGACCGTGACGACCGGCATTGTGAGTGCCACTGGCCGTGGTGGAGCCGTCGGGCTGGATTATGAAGACTTCATCCAGACGGATGCAGCCATCAATCCTGGAAATTCCGGCGGTGCGCTGGTGGATGCTGACGGTCGTTTGATCGGCATCAACACTGCCATTCTGAGCCGCAGCGGAGGAAATCAGGGCATCGGCTTCGCCATCCCTTCGAACCTCGCGAAGGATGTCATGACCAGCCTGGTGCGCGATGGCAAAGTGACTCGCGGCTATGCCGGAATGTGGATTCAGGATGTGACGCCGGCGTTGGCGCAGGAGTTTGATCTGAAAGAACACACTGGCGCTCTGATCAGCGACGTGGCGCCAAAAAGTCCCGCTGAAAAAGCCGGATTCAAGAACGGTGACGTCGTCGTGGAATTCAATGGCAAGCCGGTCAACGACAGCCGCCATCTAAAATTGGCCGTGGCGCGGACGCAGCCGGGCGAAACCGTGAGCGTGAAGATCGTTCGCGACGGCAAGAACCAAACGCTGAGCATGAAGGTGAAGGAGCTGCCTGGCTCGGAGGACGTTGCCAAAAACGGCAAGGCGATGGAGAACGACGACAACGGTACGCTCAATGGCGTGACGGTTGGCGATCTCGATCAGCAGAGCCGCAGGCAGTACAACCTGCCGGGCAGCGTAAATGGTGTGGTAGTGACCGATGTGACCCCGGATTCGCCTGCTGCTGAAGCCGGATTAAAGCCGGGCGACGTCATTCAAGAGATTAACCGCAAGCCGGTAAAGACCGCCGAGGAGGCAGTCAAAATGACCGAAAAGACGGACACGAAAAAGACCTTGCTCCGGGTGTGGAGCGGCGGGGGAAGCCGCTACGTGATAGTGGACGAAACGGAGAAGGCAGGCTGATTTTAGCCTCGATACGACACAACAACAGCCAACCCCTCCCGTGCCGCATGCGTGGGAGGGGTTTTTTATGAAAGCTCCAACATCAAACTCGAAGCTCCAGAGGAACTTCAAACTTCAATGCGTCGAAGCTATCGTGCCAGCCAATCTCGATGTTTTCTTCCCGTCTCGACCGACGGAGCCAGCGTATTGGAGTATTGGAGGTATCTTTGGGGCTTGGGATTTGGAGCTTCTCTGGAGCTTGGAGCTTGGTGGTTTGGAGCTTTTTCGCGCGTGAGTCCACCGTCGAAAACCTTTCGCATCCTTAAAGACGGCTTATGATAGATGACATGCGCTTGTTAGTGGTAGAGGACGACAGCAAGATCGCCTCCTTTGTAGTGAACGGCTTGAAGCAAAGCGGTTATGCCGTGGACCATTGCGCTGATGGCGAGGAAGGGCTGGCTCGCGCGCAGACGATTTCATATGACGCAGCGGTGATGGATGTCATGCTTCCAAAGCTGGACGGTTTGAGCGTCGTCCAGCAACTGCGGAGCAACGGAGTCAAGACCCCGGTTCTCATTTTGAGCGCTAAGGCATCGGTGGATGACCGAGTCAAAGGCTTGCAGGCTGGCGGAGATGATTACCTGACCAAGCCTTTCGCTTTCTCGGAACTGGTCGCGCGTATCCAGGCGTTGATCCGCCGCGCGTCGCAATCGCCGGAAACCACCCGCCTGAGCATCGGTGACCTGACGATGGATTTGCTGTCGCGCGAAGTCCGAAGAGGGAGCGAAAAGATTGAGCTTCAGCCGCGCGAATTTGCGCTGCTCGAATACCTCATGCGGAATGCCAATCGTCCGGTGACCAAGACAATGATCCTCGAGCATATCTTTGATTACAGTTTTGACCCGCAGACGAATGTGGTGGATGTGCTGGTACATCGTTTGCGCAGCAAAGTGGATAAAGACAAGGCGATGATTCACACCATGCGAGGAGTGGGATATGTCCTCCGGCCTGCTTAAACCCCTGCGGCAGAATGTCGGTCTTCGGCTGAGCCTTTGGTATGCGGTGATTTTCAGCGCCAGCGGCCTCGCCTTGCTTACACTCGCGTATTATCTGCTGGCTGGCGCCGTCAGCCGCAAGGATCAGGAAATCCTCGAGGCACGGCTCAAAGAAGTGGCCACGGTGTATCAGGCCCGGGGCGTGCGCGGTCTGGACAACTGGGTCAACAACCAACCGCCGCAGGTCCGCCACTCGTTGTACGTTCAACTGCTTAACGCTTTCAATCAGGTCGAGTTTGTCACCTTTCCGGAAGACTGGCTTTCGCTGCGGGACGTGCCCACGGATCTGGAAGGCATTCGCCGGCAGGTCCCGGTAGTCCGCATTCCCCAGAGTGAAGAGCGGGACTTCATTATAGGCTCAGCCACTTTGCCGGGCGGCAAGTTATTGCGCATTGGCCGAAGTACCGATAGCCGCGAAGCGTTGCTCAATCCTGTCCGAAAGAGCTTTTTAATTGCCGGCACGGCCACGGTGTTGCTCGGTTTTTTGGCTGGGGCCTTCATCGCTAATCGTGCCATGAAGCCCGTCCGCCAAATCGTGGCCACGGCGAGAGACATCATCCGTACTGGCAGCCTCGATTCTCGCGTGCCCGTTAGACCCTCGGACGATGAACTGGACGAATTGGTGCGCCTGTTTAATACCCTGCTGGACAAGAACGAAGCGCTCATCAAAGCCATGCGTGAATCTTTGGATAATGTAGCGCATGACCTGCGCACGCCGCTGGCTCGCCTGCGCGGAGTAGCCGACCTGGCGCTGCAGCCCGGGACCGATCCGGCGGCAGCGCGGGAAGCTTTGGCCGATTGCGTTGAGGAATCCGAACGCGTGCTCAACATGCTGAATACGCTGATGGACATCACCGAGGCCGAAGCGGGCATGATGAAGCTCCAACGGGAACCGGTGGATCTCTGTCAGATCGTGCGCGAAGCGGTGGACCTCTACGAATACGTAGCCGAAGAGAAACACGTCACGGTCAACACGGAGCTGCCCGGTCCGTGTGAAGCCAGCGTGGACAAAACCCGGATGCGACAGGTGTTTGCGAATTTATTGGACAATGCCATCAAATACACGCCGGAGCACGGCAACGTGACGATTGCCGCTGCCGCACAAAACGGCACGGCCGTCGTGACCTTCCGCGATTCCGGCATTGGAATTCCCGCCGAGGAACAGAACAAGATCTGGGCCCGCCTCTACCGTGGCGACAAAAGCCGTTCTCAGCGCGGCCTCGGTCTTGGACTGAGTCTAGTGAAAGCCGTCGTCGAAGCGCATGGCGGCTCGGTGGAAATCCACAGCCAGCCCGAAAAAGGAGCCGAATTCGTCGTGCGGCTTAAGCGATAGAGTTGTTTGGAATCATTTCAGCCGGCCCGCCACACGCTCACGATCGAGAAATGCACCCGGTTTCATAATCTCGAGATGATAAAAGCCCCTCTCCATTAATCCGGCAAAGTCCCCTTCGTCTAATGTCAACAAAACACGGCTCCATGCCGCCGCTGTAAAAAGTACTGGACGGTCTTTAGCTGGTTCAAATATGATGGGCCGGTCCATTGTCCACACATCACGAGTAACTATCAGATTTGGTAAAAGGCTCTTCCATTCGTCTGCGGCAGTAGGAGGCAATTTCGAAAGATTCTTCAAAACCTCCGCTAAAATGTATCGGCTCGTAAGAAGTCGCCAACCATTAGCAGGCGCAAAATCGAAAATCGCATGCGATGCACCCGTCACGCGGCCACAAGCAGCCAGCACCACGCTCGCGTCCAAGAATATCCTCACGCGCCGGCTTTGAAACGTCGCATATCCTCGTCGTCTTCATCCATCCAACGCCTTAGCTGTTCGGAAGAAAACTCGCGAGGTTCCGGCAAGGGAAGATTCGCTTCATCGAGGCGTTGCACCAGGAAATAGAGCAATTCTGTCTGCTCCGCGGTTGGCAGCTCCTTCGCCGCGCTCTCGATTTCGGCCAGTGTCTTCACGAAAGTAACTATGACACTCTTTCTTACCAGTGGCAACGACGGCGCATCCGAAAATTTCAGTTGCCAAAAGTTGCATATCGGCGAAGTCTGGTGTGGTCGCTCTTAAATGCGGATGAATTAACAGGAATTATTTATGGCTCATGTCGTTACCAGCAAATGCGTTAACTGCAAATTTACTGATTGCGTTGAAGTTTGTCCGGTCGCCTGCTTTTACGAAATGGACAACCAGGTGGTCATTCATCCTGAAGATTGCATAGACTGCACCGCCTGCGTAGCCGAATGTCCCGTGGAAGCCATTTACGCCGAAGGCGATGTCCCGGGAGATTTCCAAAAGGATGTCGAATACAATACCGCCGAGTCGCACCGCATCAAAGATTCTGGCGCATCGGCCATTCTCAAGAAAAAGGATCCGCTGCCAACGGCTGAAGCCCGCAAAGCAGAACTGGGCTATTAGTTCCCGGCCTCGTCGCTAAAGTACTTTTCCATCTTTTCGCTCACATCTTTGTAAGTGGCATCCACGGCGAAAAGCTCCTCGAACTGCCGTTTGGCATCGTCGCGTTTGCCGATCTTTTCCAGGACGGATCCCAAATTGTAAGCCAGCTCCTTTTTCTCCTCGTCCCAAACGGGCTTCTCCTTCAAGGCGCTTTCCATCGTCCTAACGGCCAGGTCATTCATGTTCCGCCGGGCGTAGCATTGCCCGAGATAACTCATTGCTTTGACCTTGCGGTTGGGGTTCGCCTGCGCCTTTTGAAATTCCTGAATCGCTTTCATGATCTCGCCGGCCTGGAAATAAAGCTGGCCCAATTCGAAGCGGATTTGCAGGTCGGTAGGAAATTTTTCGGCCCGCTTCTGGCACTCGCTCAATTCAAAGGCCTGCTTTTCCGCCTGCAGTTTGGCGGCCTGTGGGGCATAGTCCGGCGCGGCAGGATCGAGTTGCGCGATGTCATGATCAAATTTGCGCTTCATCGTTTCGGCGATGCTCTTGTCGAGGCTCGGGTCGGCGCTCCCTTCGGTGTTTTTGATCCGCTCGTAATAGTTAAGAGCCTTATCAAACTGCTTTTTCTCCGTGTAAAGCTCGGCCAGCGAGCGCAGCAATTTCAGATTGTTCGGCTCCTTGGGAATGCGCTCTTCATATTCTTTGATCAAGCGCGAAGCCACGTCCTCCGTTTTTACCTGCCGATTCTGCTGTTCCAGCGAGACTGCTTCCTCTTTGTCTTTAAGAATGTCCCGGTATGAACTTTTTCCTTCCTCGAACTTGTCGTACCCGCCTTTTTGCATCGTGCGCCGGGCTGAAAGGTTCTTCAATGCCTGGCTTAATTCTGTATCACCCGGATACGAAGCTGAAAGGTCCGCGAGGATTTTTTCTCCGCGCATCACATCTCCCGTATCCGCGAGCGAATTGGCAAACTTGATTGCTACCTCCCGGTCCTTCGGCGAGTTCGCGGCCAGGATTTCCAGCGACATAACGGCCGTCCTGGGCATTTCCATCGCGGTGGCTGCTTCCACCACAATCCGGTGCGCCGGGGAGCTTTGGGGATCGCTGTTCAAAATCTGTTCGGCGATCTGCAGCGCCTCAGCCGGATCTTTGCGCAACGCGAGCTGCGCCCTGGCTACCAGCGGCGACGAACTGGCATTGCTCAACATCTTTTTGAACAAACCCCTCCCACCGCCGGCTTTTTTCAGTTGTGAAGTCCTCAACGATTTCCGCACATCGAATACCTCCGGTTCTCGCGCCAGAATCTGCGTAAAAAGTTCGTTCGCGTAATCAAAATTTTCCCGCGACAACGCGTCGCTCCCCTTGGTAAAGAGCATCCGCAACTCTCTGGGAAGGTCATTCAAGCTCTTTTCTGCCATGCAAAACCATAGGGTCACTTTTCCAAAAAAACCAATGTAAAACTGCCGCCTGCGTCCCGAACGGACTGCGGATGAGGACATCTGCACTTCCATAGAGTGCCGGGACGTTTTGTTGATGCGATTCGGCGCAAATCCCTACAGGGCTTTAAGTTTCGAATTTCCCCCCGCTTCCACACTTCCCTGTTGCTTGCCCATCCCCAAAATATAAACATTGCACATTCGCACTCGGTTCATTGTTGGTCTTAACCCGATGAAAACTCCGACATTCAGCATCGTTCTCTTCATTATCGCAGCCATCCTCGGCGCCGCGGGCCAATTCCTCTACAAGACCGGCGCAGGCAAAATCACCTCCACGCCGCTTAGCTACCTGAACATTTGGCTGCTCGGCGGCGTGGCCTGTTACATAGCCGTTATGGTTCTGTTTGTGGCAGCTTTCAAAAAAGGCGGCGCCCTGAGCGTGCTTTATCCGATCTACGCCAGCACTTTTATTTGGGCCGCTTTTATTTCACTCTTTGCCTACGGAACGCCAATAAAGCCCGCCAACATCGCCGGCATGGCCTTGCTGGTTGCGGGAATGTATTTCATGGGCAAGTAAATATGCCATCCACTTACGAGCCCACGGACCGCCGGCCCATTACCAGTCGCGAACGAAAGCTATGGCAAAAGGTCGCCGCGGCGTTAGCCGCATGGAACGTGTCGCCGAATCTGATTTCCGTCCTCGGGATGGTCGTTGGCGTCGCTGCGGGGGCAGCGCTCTACGCCACCTCCCTTACTGAGACCTGGCAACAGCGAACCTTTTGGATTTGCGGGGCAGTCGGAGTTCAATTGCGGCTTCTGGCCAACATGCTCGATGGAATGGTGGCCATCGCTTTGCAGCGTGCCTCGCCGCTGGGCGAACTTTACAACGAACTCCCGGATCGCGTGTCGGACATTGCCATCATCGTCGGAGCCGGTTACGCCGCCGGAGGCTCTCCCACGCTCGGATATCTCGCTGCCTGCATCGCTGTCCTTACCGCTTACATTCGCGCCGTGGGAAAATCCGTCGGTGCATCGAATCTGTTTCTTGGGCCGATGGCCAAACCGCAACGGATGTTTGCCTTAACCGTCGCCAGTTTATTGATGGCCGCTCTGCCCGCCAACGGTCGGCCTGACCTGGGATCAACTCACGCCAGCCTGCCGGCGATCGGCCTCGGTCTGATCATTATCGGCGGTGGCATCACCGTATTCCGGCGGCTCGCTGTCATCGTGCGGCATTTGAGAAAACCTGCCTGATGGACTCGGTTTCCAAACAGCGTTTGTGGGGCTGGCAACATGCGCTCGATACGCCTTTCGTCCGCGGCTTCGTGATCGGCCTTGTGATTCTGCTCCTCGCCGTTCCCCTTTGCATCTGGCTGCTCCAGCTTACCGGCAAAATCGGAGCCGAACGCCGCGCCGAACTGTGGGCGCGTTACCGTTCCTGGCTCATTTTCATCCCTTTGATGATCGGCCCCGTTCTCCTTGGCGCGGGGTGGACCATCTTCGCGATCTGCCTGATGAGCATTCTCTGTTATCGCGAGTTCGCCCGCGCCACCGGCATGTTTCGCAAGCCGGACGTCAGCGCCCTCGTCGTCATCGGAATCCTGGCGATCACCTTCGCCTCAGCCGACCATTGGTACGGTTTTTTTGTGGCTCTGACGCCCTTGGTGGTCTCCATCATCGCGGCTGTCGCCATCTGCCGCGATGAACCCAAAGGCTACATCCAACGCGTCGCCCTCGGAATCCTTGCCTTTCTCCTCTTCGGCGTTTGTTTCGGCCACCTGAGCTATTTCTCGAACGATAGCAATTTCCGTTCGATGATTCTCTGGCTCATCACATGCGTCGAAATGAACGATGTCTTTGCCTATATCGTCGGCAAGACCATGGGCCGCAGAAAACTCGCGCCCAATACCAGCCCGAACAAAACTATCGGCGGCGCGCTTGGAGCTCTTGTGCTGACCACCGCCCTGGCAGCGGGTCTCGGTCATTTCGCGTTTTCTGGAACACGCATGGATCAGCCGGCTAGGTTGATTCTCGTCGGCTTAATCTTGAGCATCTCCGGCCAACTCGGCGACCTGACCCTTTCCTCCATCAAGCGCGATCTCGGTATTAAAGATTGGGCCGCGACTTTCCCCGGCCACGGCGGCTTGCTGGACCGTTTCAATAGCCTCCTCTTCGCCGCCCCTGCCGTCTTTCACTTCATCTTTCCAGCACATTGGGATCCTAAGCTTAGAATTCCACGTGGACAAGTTGTCGCG
>JADMIO010833487.1_pt1 | contig 45354 bp, 28 predicted proteins | sample 8958161 | NCBI WGS metagenome assembly JADMIO01 (sample SAMN16585339, study PRJNA669376) | soil metagenome | isolation source: Crop rotation soil | place: USA: Cullars Rotation, Alabama | collected 2011
CTTTCCCCGCTGTCGGAAAGCGTCTCACCGCCGATGAGGCCGACGTAATAGATCGCGAATATGAAGAAGCTCACCCCGAACACGAGCCCGACGCCGCCATTCGGGAACCGGAGCGCGATCGGCGCGCCGACGAGCACGAGCACGATGCATGCGGCGGCGAGCGAGAATTTCTTCTGGATCTCAACCGCGTAGCGATTTTGTTCGTGGCGCGCGGACTCGATTTTCAGCCGTGCGTCATTGAGCTCGATCTGGTGCCCCGACATGATCGCCGCGGCGTTCGGAAGGCCGGCGGTGTCGGGTCTCGCGAGGTTCGCAGGCGGTGTCGTGTTGGCTGCTGCCGGCGGCGTGGCAGCGGGTGTTGTCGCCGGCGTCGACTTCACGGCTGATGCCGGCGGCGGAGCCGCACTCGGGCGTGGAAAGCTCGCGCCAGGCGGAATCTTGTCTGCCGGCACCTTCACATACTGTGACCCGACGAGCACGAACACCGAGTTCGGACGCTGTGGCGGAACTGAGGGTACTTTCGCTGCCGTCTTTGCCGTCGTGTCTTGCGCCTGATGAAGCACGGGAAGTTCGGCGGCATGCGCGACCGTCGGCTTGAGCAGCGACGGATTGAGATATTTCTGAACGAGCTTGCAGTAAATCTCTCCGATACCGCCCGGCTTCGGGGCCGGCGTTCTGACTGGTTGCGGCGAGTGGTGCCCGGCATCGTCGAGGAGGCGCCAAGCGACGAGCAGACTGTCGTATCGCGCGTTGTGGACTCTGACCCACGAGCGATCGTACTCCTTCTGCATCTCGCACACGGACATTTCGCGGTCGCCCTTCATCGCGGTGTCGGCGTCCACTTCGACGAACGAGTTCGCGACGTCCCGAACTCGCAGCACGTCTTCCTTGTAGTAGATGCGGCTGAGCTGCTGCGGCTTGTCCGTCGGCGTCGTCATCATCCATCCGTGATACAGATGGAGCATGAGGTCGCGTCGGTTTTCCGCGAAGGCGAGCGTCCCACTGTCGGCGTAAATCGTCCTCCGCTTCGTGGCGTCGCTGACGTCGTAGATCGAGACGTCGGTCATGTGTCCGGTTCGATCGGCGGCAATGTCCCCCGCGCGCAGATAGAGCTGACCCTCCTTCACGATGTTGAGCACTTGTGGCTTCAGCGCGAAGGTCGGCTTCGTTCGGAAGATCGCCATCTGAAGCGCCGCGAGCTCGTGGTTCGCGCGCGGCAGCAGTTGGTCGTTGAACCAGAGCATGAACATCGCGAGCAGGGTCGCGGTGATGAGCGCCGGCTTCATGAGCGACCGTGCGGAGATCCCACCCGCCTTGAGCGCCGTGACCTCGTTTTCCGCGGCGAGGCGACTGAACGCGTAGAGCACCGCAACGAGCACCGCCATCGGCAGTGTCATCGCGACGGTGAACGGGATCGACAGCAGAAAGAATTCGCCGATCACCTGCCACGAGAGACCGCGGCCGACGAGATCGCCAAATTTTCTTGCGATGTATTGAAGCAAGAGGAGCGACGTGAGCGCCGAGAGCGCGAACACGAACGGCCCTACATGTTCTTTGAGAACGTATCGGTTGATTATTTTCACGTCGGATTCTAACGATCGTTCAAGCGCGGAACTTCAATCGTTCCACAGGGTTGTAGCACCGCGCTCGGCCTGTATATTCCACCCGCTACCCGCTCGAATTCAAGTCGTACGGTGAGTCATCCTGAGGGAGCGCAGCTCGCGAAAGGATTGCTTTCACTATCGAGATCCCACGTCGTAACCGCGGTTTAACTGCCTCGCTTAGAAAGCGATCCTTTCGGCGCTGCGCGCCTCAGGATGACCGCCAGGCTTGATCGGCGGGTTCCTACCCCACCTCTAGGGTTTGGTGCGACCCTCCCGCTTCGCGACGCAACTCCTCGTAAGCCTCGGCCTCGCCGGACCCTCGCTCGCCGTTGCACAGACGCCGCCGAGAGACACGACGATCGCCGCTGACACGGGGCTACCAATTCGTGTCGACCTCCGGATCCAGATGAAGTCGGAGCGCGACCGGAACCTTCGGTGTAACTCGCTTGAAGCAGCTCAGATCAGTTCGCTCTCTGGGTGTAACGCAGGCTTTCTTCCCCCTGAGCTCTCGTTCCTGCCCGTCATTCGCAGCGCCGGAACGATTCGCGACCGATTCCACGTCAACGTCGACTACGACGGCAGCCGGCAGTTCGACGCGTCGAACGTGTTTTCGCTGTATTACGAGGGCGCCGAGGGCGCGCGACTCAAACGCGTCGACATCGGCAACATCAGTTTCGCTGCTCCCTCGTCCCGATTCCTGACGTCGTCGCTGCCGAGTGGCAACTACGGATTCCAGGCGATCGCGCAGTTCGGACGGCTGCAGTTCAAGTCGATCTTCGCCCAACAGACGAGTAACGCCGTTCCGAGCCGGCGATTCCTCGTCAGCGCGTCTCGTGCAAATCAGACGAACGACCGCGACGTCGAAGATCGCGCCATCGAGCCTCGGCGATTCTTCTTCACGGTCGATCCGGTGTTGTTCGGAAAAGAGTATCCGAATATTGATATTCTGAATCACTCACAGCTCGAGCGACTGCGCAGCGCATTGCCCGATACGGTTCGGCCGACGCGTGTGCTTCTCTATCGTGTTCAGTTCGGAACGCAGCCGCAAAATCCGAACGGTCCGCAGTTCAGGCTCCAGGGCGTCGTCGGTGGCGGGCACCAGACGTACGATCTGATGCGCGAAGGCGTCGACTACTTCATGGACCGCTCGATGCTGTGGTTTGCGCTGGCGCGCGAGCTGAACGAAGCGAATGAGCGGCTCGTCGTCGCGTACAACGTGCGCCTCAACGGTCGCGACACGATCTGGGTGACGACCGGTGGAACACCCGATCTCCAGGTAGTTCGCACGCGTGATCAAATCGCGAATCTCGTCTGGGAACCGAATCTGCCGCCAACGTCACCAGCGTTTCGTCGCGAGATTCGATCGGTGTATCGGCTTGCTGGCGAGGATCTCGTTCGGTCGTCGACGCAGGTGCGGGTCGTGACGGGGTCCGGGCTGCTCGAGCATCCGATCGCCGGACCGAACGCGACGTTCTTGCAGATGTTCGGGTTGTCGAAGTCGACGGATCCGGCGGAGTTCGACTATGACAACCGCATCTGGCCTCGCGCGACGGACGCCGTATTCAACCTCGGCGCCGGCGCGCCCGATGTCCGCGACGGTGGGACGACCGACGCCGCGCGGCTCTTCCGCGATCACTTCGTCATCTTCCCTTCGCTGAAGCCGTTCTCGTCGCGCGATTCGGGACTCGTCGTGCCGGGCAATCCGACGAACGATCCGATTTACACGACGCCGGGCGAGGATCTCTACTCGACACGACATCCCGCGTCTATCTATCGACTACGACTCAAATATCAAACGGCCGGAACGGAGAACGGCGGCGTCATCAACATCGGTGCGACGCAAATGCGTCCGGGATCCGAACGCGTTGTACTCGAAGGGCGTCCGCTCGTTCGCGATCTCGATTATCGAATCGACTACGACATCGGTCGCATCGAGTTCCTGCGCCCCGATACGCTCTTCACGAATCCGCGAAACGTCGACGTCAGCTACGAGGACAACCCGGGGTTTGCCGCGACGCCGACGACGCTTGCCGGAATCGTCACTGAACTGCCGTTCACGAACGGCACCGTGAGTTTCAGCGCGATCAATCAGTCGCAGAGCACGCCCTTCACACGTCCGCAACTCGGCTTCCAGGCATACTCGACGCTGACGACAGGCCTCTCGGCGCAGTTCACGTGGAATGCGCCGATGCTCACGGAGCTCGTGAATCGATTGCCGTTCGTGCAGACGAAAGCGGCGTCGCACTTCTCGATACAAGGCGAGATCGCGAGCAGCCATCCACAGTTCGCCGCGCGCAACCAGGGTTCCGCATATGCTGAAGCCTTCGACGGGACGACGGGAACTGGTATCTCACTCGGCGATATCGGCTGGTCGTACAGCAGCATGCCGGCGTACGGTCATACGTTGCGTCGCCTGGAGGGCGGGCCCTCGCTGTTCGAGCCAAATCGCGCGGCGACGCTCGTCTGGCAGACGTACGTACAGACGGCGAGTGGCCGACGAATTCAGTTCACGCGCAGCAGTATCGATCCGCTCGCCGAATTCGCGGGCACTGGCGTCGAGCCGAACGAAACGCTGTTGTGGTTGACGTTGTTGCCGCTCGATCAAGGTGGCCGAACGACGAAGCAATTCGATTGGAAGACTCCGACACAAACCGGTCGGCGCTGGCGCTCGATCCGCGCGGTGCTTCGTCCGTCCGGGGTCGATCTCACGGGAAGCGAGCAGCTCGAGTTCTGGACGCTCGTCGACACCAACACATTCACGCGCCGCAAGAATCCGACGATGATCCTCGACTTCGGCGACATCTCGGAGAACGCGATTCGATTCGCGCCGGAGACGTTGACGATCGTCCGCAACCCGAATGGAACGGTCGACAGTTTGTTTTCGGGGAAGAAGCTGCAAGGCTTCGACAGCCTCGACACGGAGCGCGACCGGTTTTCGCATACGTTCAATGCCGACGCGAACGACGTTGGGCTTCCCGGCGACATCATCGACACGCTCGTCGTGATCGACGGGACGAACTCGAACCGTGTGACCAACGTTCCGATCTGCCGCGGCGCATCGGGTGCGCTCGATTTCCTCGGCGATCCGCGAACGAACTGTACTCGTGCGAACGCGCGATTGGACGAGGAAGACATCGATCTCGACCAGGAGTTGAACTTTCCGAACGCTTTGCGAGAGAATGAGCGAATCTTCCGCTACATCGTCGATCTCTCCGATACGAACTCATACAAGCGAGTCGGCGGATCGTACACCGACACGATCTTTGTTCGTGGCGTCCCGCGGCAGCGAACGCGTCATTGGGTTCTCGTGAGCTTGCCGTTCAAGACGCCGGCGGATTCGCTCAACGACGTGAATCGCCGGAGAATTCGTGCGCTTCGATTGACGCTCGTGTCGGGCGTCGAACAGGACGACGAGGAGCCGACACAACTTCCGCTTGCCGAGCTGCGTGTCACCGGCGCGCCGTGGCTAGTCCGTAGTAGCTCGGTGCTCTCGGGGATCGCGGGCATCCGGCCGAATGGCGGTGCCGTCATCGCGTCGACGATCGGCACGAATGACTCGAGCAAAACGCTCGTCTACCAGCCGCCGCCGGGAATCACGAACTCGATCGACTCTCGCGGCGCGCAGTTCGGCGGCATCACGGAGATCAACGAGCATTCGATGCGCATTCAGGCCGTTGGCATTCCGGTCTACAATCGCGCCGAGACGTATTTTCGTTTTCCCACAGGTCCGCAGAATTTCTTCGCATATCAACACCTCCGCGTTTGGGGGCGTGGCCGTGGCAACGGTTGGGGGATGAATGGCGAGCTGCAGATGTACGTCAAGCTTGGACGAGACGAGAACAACTTCTATCTCTACCGTTCGCCCGTCGGATCAGGAAATACTGCTGCCGCGTGGAGCGATCTCGACATCGACACGCGTCGGTTTGTGAATCTTCGAAACAGAATTCAGAAAGACTATCTCGCCGGAAAACCGACGTCGATCGCGTGCACGGGTGTCGACTCCGCGATCGTCGTGTCGTCGCCAGCGCCTGTGGGCGTCGTGTCGCACCGATTCGCGGCGTGCGACGACGGCTACATGGTCTACACCGACGACCCGGCGGTCACCTCGCCGAATCTCGTCGCTGTGCAAGAGATGGCCGTCGGAATTCTGCGTGTTGCAGCCGCGGGAGGTTCGTCGCCGATTCTGCCGAGTGATACGCTCGAACTGTGGGTCGACGACATCCGGTTGGATCACCAGGTCAACAACACCGGATACGCGGGACAAATCGGCTTTACGATGAACGCCGCGGATGTTGTCGATCTTCGCGTCAATGTCAGCAACCGCGACCCGAATTTCCGCGCGCTCGGCGAGCAACCAACCTTTTTGTCCGAGCGGCAGATCGACATCGCGTCGACGATTCGTCTCGACAAAATCTTGCCGCAGAGCCTTGGCCTCGCGCTGCCGTTCACGATCACGAAGTCGTCGATCGGGAATGATCCGCTGTATTTGTCGCAGAGCGACATCTCGGGCAGCGCGATCCCTGGATTGCGCAAACCGCAGAACGATCGGACGACCTATAGTCTGAGCGTTCGCCGGACGACACCGATTGCAGGCGGTGTGCTTGGCCCGCTGCTGAACAATCTGTCGGCGACTGGCACGTACGTCGCGGGCGTTGATCGGACCGAGTACCAAGATGGTCGTGCACGCAATTTCAGTTTCGGTGTCGACTATCTCGTGACGAGTGACAGTGCGCGGACCGTGCACGTCCCTGGATGGCTGGACGGAACGCTCGGCGCTTTGCCCGGTGCGATGCAGGCGGGACCGATCAGCGCACTTCGGGGAAGCGCATTTCGTTGGAATCCGACGCAGCTTCGGTTCACGACCGGCGTCGTGAGCGCTGATGACCGTAGACTTTCGTACATCGAGCCCGCTGGAACGATCGGCGATCAACCGTCGGTCAGTACGGCGAAGAGTCGTCTCTGGAAGAACGGCAGTGTGTTCGAGCTTCGTCCAACAAGTGGGCTGACGGCGCGCTGGGAGCTCGAGTCCGCGCGAGATCTTCGCAACTACGGAGACACCAGCGTCGCGTCGCTCGTGACGTCGCAACAGCGACGCACTCTCTTCGGCGCGAACGCCGGCTTCGAGCGCGAACGGACGATGGGGACGAGCATCAGCTTCGCGCCGCAGTTCTCGAGCTGGTTCCGACCTCGCGGTGAATTGGGCACGCAGTATGACATGCTCCGCGACCCGAATGTGCGTTCGCTGGTCGCGCTTCCCGGTGTGATTGGCGTCGACAGTGTGCTGGCGACGCGCGATTCAATGCTCACGGCGCCGTCGTTGACGCTTCCTCGCCGAATGATCGCGGCGCAGACGATCAACTCGGGGCTGTCGATCGACGTTTCGCGTGCATTCGCCGCGTACACGCGCGATTCGACGACGATGCGCCGGCTCGGAGGAGTGTTCGCTCCGATCGACGTTTCGTACTCGCGAAGTCTGTTGTCCGCCCTCGACGCGGCGCCGACCGGTGCTCCGCTGTTGCTACAGCTCGGACTCGGCGGTCCGTCCTCGTTTCGGCGAGTGAACGGGATCGATGCCACGACGGCGGGAAGAACGGGAACGTTCAGCGCGTCAGGCGCGTTGCTGTTGCCGTATGGAACATCGTTCGTGAATCGCTATCGCCACACGACGACGCAGAACTGGATCAGCAGGCCGGACGGTCCGCAGTCCGAGGTGAATGGCGAGCAGACGCAGTTCCCGGACGTCGCGCTTCGCTGGGGGTATCGACCGTCGGACGCAAACGCGCTCATCACGAACGTTGATGCGAGCGTCGGGTACGTTCGAAGTGACGTCACGGTCACCTTGCCGAGTCTACTCGACGGTATCTCGCCGGAAGTGCGGCGTACGCATCAGGAGACATATCCGGTGAGCGGATCGCTCGCGTGGGGCGATCGAGGGAAGCTCAGCACGGCGGCGCGAGTGAGTCTCACGCGTCGAGTCGATAGTCTTCCTGGGAGCGTCGCGAAGACGAAAGGCAACGAGATGAGCGTCGACGCGGGGCGTGCGTTTCACATTCCGAACTCGTGGGGGCTGGGACTGAAGAACGACATTCGAACTCGGCTCGGTGTTCAGCAATCGCACAATACGACTTTCGTGATCGATCCCACGGGGTCGGTGCAGAGTCGGTTGCAGGACAATGGACGTCAGTCATTCAACTTGACGGCGGATTCGAATGTGAATGCGACGGCGAATCTGACGCTGCAGGGGTCATACGTCGTCACGTTCGACAATAATTTGAACCACCGATTTGCGCAGACTGTTTTTTCAGTTGTGTTGCAGTTGCAAGTGTTTGGAAATGCGAAGTGATTTGTTCTGGCGGTCATCCTGCGGCGAGCGGAGCGCCAGCGACGGCTCGTTGGGTCATCCTGCGGCGAGCGGAGCGCAAGCGAAGCCGCCGATAGGATCGCTCGAGCGCCAAGGCAGTTCCGCTGTCATCCTGCAGCGAGCGGAGCGAGCGGGAGGACCTGCTTGTCTGTAGTTGACGGCGTGACACAAAAGCAGGTCCTCCGGCGGCTAAAGCCGCCATCAGGATGACGGAGGAGATCACGATAGTGAAAGCGATCCTATCGCGCCTGACGGCGCGCAGGATGACGACCGAGGGCAACGCTCGTGCAGGATGACGATCCGGGTCCGCAATTACCCTTTTCTAGACGACGAGACGATTCGTGCGAATGCTTATTCTCCCGCTGGTGTGTACCGGCTTGTTGTCACTCACGGCCTGCGAAAAGGTCACCGGCCGATTCTCGGGCCCCAAGACCGCGTTCGACGGTGAGGCGGCGCTTGCCTACGCGAAAGCGCAGGTCGACTTCGGTCCGCGGCCGCCTGGCTCGCCCGAGCACGACAAGGCCGGCGATTGGATTTTCGCGGAGATGAAGAAGCGCACGGACAGCGTCAGCGATCAGCGCTGGGAGCAGACTACCGCGAGCGGAAAGAAGATTCCGCTGCGCAACATCCTCGCGCGATTCAATCCGAGCGCGACGCAGCGCGTTTTGTACGTCACGCATTGGGACACACGACCTATTGCGGACGACGATCCGAATTACGGCAACAAGGCGCGCCCGATCATCGGCGCGAATGACGGCGCGTCAGGCGTCGGCATGTTTGTCGCGCTCGCGGACGTTTTCAAGAAGACACCGCCGTCGGTCGGCGTCGACCTGCTGTTTGTCGACGGAGAGGACTGGGGGGGCTTCGACCCGGACACCGCGGGCAACTATCCAGACGCGCTCTTCGGCTCGCAGTACTTCGCGAATCACCTGCCGTCGCCGGACTACAAGCCGTTGTTCGGCGTACTGTGGGACATGATCGGGGATGCGGATTTACAGATCTATCAAGAAGCAAACTCAGTGCAGCGCGCGCCCGAAGTCGTCGCGCGCGTCTGGCAGGCCGCCGCGGACCTCGGCTACTCGAAGTACTTCATCTCCGAAGGCGGACAGGCGATCACGGACGATCACATGCCGCTCTTGAACAAAGGCCTGCACGTCGTCGACGTGCTCGACATTCAATACGGACCGCTCCCGTCGGGATACAACGCGACGAGTACGCCGACGACGAACTACCATCACACGATGCAAGACACGATGGACAAGATCTCGGCGAAGAGCCTGCAGGTCGTCGGCGACGTTGCGGTGACGCTCGTCAAGTAGCGCGCAGTGCCTCAATCGGATCGACGCGCCCTGCGCGTGCGAGTGGCGGATAGCACGCGATCGCCGCTGAAACGACCATCGTGACCAGCCCGACGGAGAGCACTCGAAGGTCGGAGCTTTGAACGCCGAACAACGGCGACTGAAACAGTGGCGCTGTCAACCGAAGGCGATCGCGCTCGGAGCACCAGCATATCGCTCCCGCACTTCGCGTCTTCGAGAACAGAATTCATCACGGATGGATGCCGAGAGCCGGTAGGTGACGAACGTTATATATGAGTTGTATAAACGCTGTCAGCGCGCAGACGCGAGAAAGGCCCCGATGCCAGTGCGCATCGGGGCCTTTCTCGTGCTGCTTGCGATGAGGCGACCTACTTGTTCTTCACATTGAAGAGCGAGGACGTCGCATCGTTTGTATGGACGCCACCGAGCGAGCCGTTGGCATCGAGGCGATAGCCACCGGCCTTTCCGACGAAGACGTTCGTGAAGATCGCGTCACCGCTTGCGTTCGTCGCGACGGTAATCGTGCCACTCACGATCGCGCCGGCCGGCACGCCCTTGTTCTTGTCGACCGAGACCGTGACTTGAACCCCGGGAATTCCGTTCCCTGCGTCCGACTGCACATGAACGATGAACTCAGGAATCGCATCGGACTTGTCTGTGTTCTTCGGCTGCTTCTTGAACGCGAGGTTCATGTCGCTCCCGGCGACTTTGCTCCACGACATCGGGCTCCAGCTGCTCGGCCCACCGCCGATGAAGTCGCGCGACAAGCCGCCCTCCGGATCCTGCGCGAACGCAATCGACGGACGGAAGATCGATGCGACCCGCGTCAGCCACGACCGCGACGCTGACGCCGAGCTCTGCGTCGCGCAGAAGTTCGGGCTTTCGTTCGCGATCATCTGATCGCTGTGGATGAGAATGTTCGCCGCGACGCCCTGCGCCGGATTGTTCTGACTCGCGACGACGAGCTTCTCACAGATGCCGACCCGCATCTTGTCCTTTGCGAGATCCGCGCGGAGCGAGCCGACTTCGAATGCGTTGAAGCCGTCCTTCGGCGTCTCACCTGCAAAATCACCCGCGGTTGGATAGCCGTAGATCAGGTAGCGCGGTGCGCCCGGACCGGTCGACGTCGGCCAGCCGGCGACTGTTCGCGGCTCGACGCCATAGCGCGGCGACACTTCGACTTTGGCGCCGTTCGAGCTTCCCGTGTAGGCGAGCGCCGCTCCGGCAGTCGCATCGCTTCCGCGAACTTCGAAGATTCCGTTTCTGAGCGCGGCAACCGGGTCGAAGCTGTCGGGAATCGTACCGAGATCCATGCAAGCGACGACCGCCTTCGCGAACGCACCTCCGGTTTCGGGCGTGCCGGGGTAGAGTCCGTCGCCATTCGCCGGATCATATCGGAACATGGCGAGGCGAGTCAGAATATCGAATCCCAGCGACGTCCGCGTGTCCGCTGAGGTCGCAGCGCTCATCTGCGTGATCAGACCAAAGACCTGGTCATACGGATCGGGGAAATAGAGATGTCCGAGGTTCGGTAGTGTCGTGAAATTGCACGTCAACGACAGACTCGCCGACGCGCCGTGGCGAGGCGTCAGGCCGCTTGTCGCTGTCGTCGTGAGGTGGTCGCTCTCGCATGCCGCGAGCAGCAAAGCCGTGCCGACGGACGCGATCGCGGCGAAATTGCGTCGCATTGTTCCTCCGAAAGGGTGCAGGTCTCGAACGAGCGAGTCCGCGTCCGGCGAAACCGCCGAGCGTTGACTCAGACGAACGTGTGTGCTGGGGCCGCCGCGCGCATGTTCGCTTCGGCGTCGAAGCTGAGCTGGGTTGCGGCAACTTACGCTGACCCAACAAAGCGAGCGGCGTTGTGACTGGAGTGATGCGCTTTCGAGACGAACGCCGGAGCGCGAGTCCCTCGGTGCATCGGGCCTTGGCTAATTGATACTTCGTCGCGGAGACACACAAGGGTTCTGTCGCGCGCGCCGTGACTCGTTACCATCCGCTCTCATAGTTGGAACGCGATGTGTGTCTCGTGAAAAGAAACGTTTCAGCGTTGATCCGCTTCGCGTTGCGAGCGACAGCTCGAGAGTGACGTGGTCGGAAGATTTTTTCGTCTCTTAAATAGAAATTCCTCATGACAAAAAGAGCTCGGCGCGAAGGCGCCGAGCTCTTTTTCTGCCCTCTGCGTGCGGTCTTTTATTTGTTCTTCACGTTGAACAAGGCGGAGACCTTGCTGTTCGTCCCGACACCGCCGAGCGAGCCGAGCGCGGTCAGCGTGTAACCGCCGGCCTTTCCGAGCTCGATGTCGTCGAAGGTCACGTTGCCGCTGGCGTCGGTCATCTTCGACGCGTGCCCGGCGACGATGATTGCGTCGGCTGGGACTCCGTTGTTTCCGAAGACCTTGATCGTGACCGTAACACCCGGGATCGCGTGACCAGCGGCCGAGGCGACGTGCACGCTGAACGACGGAATCGTCTTGGGGGTGATTCCAGTGTTTGTCGGCTGCGTCGTGAACGTGAGGTTCATATTCGTGCCCGCAACCTTTCCGAACTTCATCGGGCTCCAGCTGCTTGGGCCACCGCCGATGAAGTCGCGCGAAAACGGCTCTCCATCCTGCGCAAATGCGATCGATGGAGTGAACACGGATGCGAGTCGAGTGAGCCAGGACGATTTCGTCGGTAGCGCGGCGAGGCCGGCGCAGAAATTCGGTGACTCGTTCTGGACGACGACGTTGTCGTGGATCAGGAGGTTCGCGGCGATGCCCTTCGTATTGTTGACCGGATCGACGACAACGAGATGTGTGCAGACGCCGACGCGCATCGTGCCCTTCGCAACGTCGGAGCCCAGGGTGCCGACCTCGAACGCGTTGAAGCCGTCGGTTGGCGTTTCACCGCCGAAATCCGTCGTCGCGATCGGGTAGCCGAAGATAAGAAATCGTCCGCCGCCCGAGCCGCCGGCGTTCGGCCAGGTCGCGTTCTTCGGCTCGACGCCCCAGCGAGGCGAATACTGAACCTTGGCTCCGCCCGACGTACCGTTGTAGGCGAGCGCCGGACTGGTCGTCGACGTTGGGCCACGGACCTCGAACACACCCTGACCAAGCGCGAGCGCCGCGTCGAACGTCGAGGGGATGGTGCCGACGTCCATGCACTTGAGAACGTCATTGACGAACGTCGCGCCGGTGGTCGCGGTGCTGCCGGTCTTCTGCGCGCTGGTGTAGCGCACATCGGCGACGCGCGCGAGGATGTCGAAGCCCTTTGGGGTCGCGGCGGCGATGCTCGTGCGGAGGAGCGTCTTCATGTCGTCGAGCATCGTGTAGACCGGATCTCTCGACGATGCAAAGTATGCATCAGCGTCGCTCTTGGGGATCTCGCATGCCGGCGCCGGATTCTTTCCTGCGAGTGCGGCCCGCGGCAAGGGTCCTGGCGATGTGGATTGATCTCCGTTGCACGCGACGAGCAACAATGCCGCGCCGGCGGACACGATCGCTGCGAGATTGCGTCGCATTCTTCCTCCGATTTGTACGAGTCTTAGAAACAGAAGATGCTCGAGTCGGCGAAAGCCGTGACTCGGGCGAGGGGGAGCTTTTATCAACGGGCGCGCCGCGGCGGAGAGACTCGCCTCGGCGTCGAGGGCGGAGCGGAATCGGGGTCTAACCCCGAGTGGATTGTGGGCGCGGCTTCGAGGTGCGGTCCGGGATATCGTCGAATCAGTCGCGATTCGTCCCGGATCGGTTGCCTAATTAACGCAAAAGCTTAGGACCCCACAAGGGCTTTGTAGCGCGGATCGTCGCGAAGGTTGTCCCACCACCAGGACTCGTCGGATTTCGCGAATTGGCGAACTTGGGGATTGTTCGCGAAGAACTTCGTGAGCGCTCGAATAGCTTGATCCTTGTCTCCAAGCTGCGCCCAAACCTGCGCCTCGATGATCGGCAGCTCCGTTGCAGGGTCGGTTTGCGCATTGCCGCGAGATCTTGCGAGCACAGCCTTGGCACTATCGGGCAGCCCAGCGCGAACCAGCGCGAGCGAGACATACAACCCGCCCTTCAAAGAGTCGAGTTGACGAAGACTCGCCGGACTACGTTTCACAAATTCCCGATACAAAGCCCAAACCGAGTCCGGACTCGGCTTCTGCCCCTGCAGCGAGAACACCGCGAGCTGGCATTCAGTGAAGCGGAAATTCTCCGGCGCGCGCTGCCGACCGATGTTGCACCACTTCTCGGCCTCAGTGCGATTGTTGAGATCCATCGAGTTGGAGAACAGCCGCCAGATCGTCTTGTCGATGTCCTTGAGGTAGGGGTCTTTGTCGTAGGCCTCTTGCGCCGACAGCTTTGCCTCTGAGTACTGCCGCTTGTTAGTGAGCAAGTGGCTCAGGCCGTTCCACGCCGAGGCCTCGAGCGGATTTGCGGCAACGGAGGCTCGCCAGTCCGCTTCCGCCGACGCTAGCAGCTTTGCCGAGGCTGACGGCTCGGGGGCGAGGTTGTAAAGCCACTTGAAGTAGCGGGCCGTCGCCCGCAAATCGAGCGCGTCCGCATCTGTCGACGAAATAGCCAGAGCGCGATTCGCGTGCGCCTCCGCCGAGTCAAGCCATCTCGAGACTTGCGACGCGTCGCCTGCGCCGCGGCCCAAGAGCAACACATACCGATGCTGAATCCAGCCGCGCGCGATCATGGGTGCCGGCCACTTCCGGTCCATTGCTTCGATCGCGACCAGTTCGGAATCAACGCCGGCGAGGCGCCGTACCGCGCCCTGTACGTCTCCGCTCGCGAGGATCGTATCGACTCCAGCGAGTGCTTGCTTGTTCCGCTGGAATGCTTCCCACGCCTGCGCGTTCGACGTGCCAGGATTCCCAACAACGTTCTCGATTTCCTTGCCAAGCGACAACCGGAGTGCGAGGGCCACCTGTTTCGCAAGTTCGTCCTGGAGTTTGAAGACGTCGGCGCGAGCTCGCGTTATGGTCTTGCTTGCGATCTGCGTTCCTGTCAGTGCATCCGCCAGATCGACCCTAACGCGAAGGGAATCACCATTCTGGGTTACATCCCCGGTCACGAGCGTGCCGACTTTGAGCGCACGCTGGATGCTGTCGGGCCCGACGCTCTTTCCTTTGAACGGCGCGACACCGTTTCGCGAGATAACCTTCAGCTGCTTAACCGCGCTTAGCTCGTCAATCAGCGCTTCGGTAAAGCCGTCCGCGAGGAATCGAAGCTTGCCGCCCTCGGAGCGATCATCGAAGTACATGACCGCGATGTGATTCGGATCGGAGTCGGTGTTGAGTCGACTCTGCGCCGCCTTCGTTCCGCCTTTGAACTTGTACGCCGCGAACCCGCCAGCCGCGACGAGCAAGGCTCCAACCGCGACCCCGACGATGATCTTCGGACGACGCGCCGCCTTCGCCCGAGCCAGTCCGCGCTTTGTCGTGTTTCGCGTCGTCCGACGACGCTCCGCTGACCGAACCGTGCTCGTTCCGCCAGCGTTGATGATGTTCTTGAGATCATCCGCCATCTCACCCGCGTTCGCATAGCGATCGGCGGGCAGCTTGGCGAGCGACTGCATCACGACGTCTTCGACTTCCTCGGGGATCGTCCCGCGGACGATCGACAACGACGGCGCCTGATCGAGCGCATGGCGCGCGATGATCGCCTGCGCAGTCGGCCCAGAGAACGGCGGCTGGCCGGCGAGCATCTCGTACAAGACGCAGCCGAGGCTATAGATGTCGCTCCGGCCGTCGATGCCGGGGTCGGCCATAGCCTGCTCGGGACTCATATACGTCGGAGTGCCGAGGGTGACGCCGGTTCGCGTGAGTTTTTCGCCGCCGCCCTCGGTGATCGCGCGCGCGATGCCAAAGTCGGCGACGAGTGCCTCGCCATCTTGCAGGAGGATGTTCTCGGGCTTGATGTCCCGATGCACGACGCCGATGCGATGCGCGTAGTCGAGTGCGCTGGCGACTTCAGCCGCGATGCGCACCGCTTCCGTGACGTTCAGCTGACGCTCTCGCTCGAGCTTCTTGTGGAGCGTCTCGCCGGCGATGAACGGCATGACGTAATACAGCTGGCCGTCGACCTCGCCGGAGTCGTCGATCGGCAAAATGTGCGGATGACTCAGACGGGAAACGACGTCGATTTCTCGACGGAAGCGCTCCGGTCCCATGGCGAACGCCAGCTCGCCCAAGAGGACCTTCACGGCGACGTCGCGATTGAGCTTGAGATCCTGCGCCAACCAGACGATCGCCATACCGCCGCGACCAATCTCGCGCTCGAGTCGATAGCGCTCGTTCAGCACCATTCCGGCCTGGAGCGGGCGCACCTGCACGTGGGTCATTTCGTTTTCACTGCTGGCCTAAGCCGCCATCATAGCGTTGGGCAACGGACGGAGCAAGATATGCAGGCCGTGCCGGCGCGCTGCCTTACGGCCGCGGTTTTCCGTTGCTCACCTCTTCGGCCATCTTGAGCGCATTGTAGGCGTTCACGATCCCACCCGAAATCGACAGTGAGCCAAACGGCACCTTTACCGGCTGCCCGCCGTCCGAACCCGGCCGGACGACCTGCTGATCGGTGTGCTTACTCACCGACGTCATGATGATTCTTTTAATGTCCGCCGCGGTCAGGTTCGGGTAGTAGTCCATGATCAGCGCGGCGAGCCCGCTCACGACGGGCGCCGCCATGCTCGTGCCGCTCTCACGCGCGTATTCGTTGCCGGGCGTCGTCGAGAGGATGTCGACACCGGGAGCGAAGACGTCGACCTGCTGCGCGCCATAATTGGAGAACGGCGCCGCAAGGCTGTCGCCGCCCTTCCATGACGATGCGCCGACCTCGATCCAGTTCGCCGGATGACCACCATCGAGGTAGACCGGCGTCGGATAGCTTTTCGTCTTGCTCAGGTCGGCGCCGTCGTTGCCCGCTGCGTGCACCATCAGGACTCCCTTCGCGTCGGCGTACTTCACGGCCTCGTCGACCGCCGCCTTATACGGCGAATACGCTTTGCCGAAGCTCATACTGATGATCTGCGCGCCATTGTCCGCCGCGTAACGAATCGCGTTCGCGATATCCTTGTCGCGCTCGTCACCATCGGGAACGGCGCGAAGCATCATGAATTTCACCGCCGGGGCGATGCCGTCGATGCCGACGCTATTCCCCCGGATCGCCCCGATGATCCCGGCGACGTGCGTCCCATGAAGCGCCTCGGGACCCATGACATCGCCGTTCCCGTATCGGCGATCGTTCGTATCGGTGTATTTGTCGCCGACCGTCGTGCGCGGGTTGAAGTCGGGATTCAGCGCATACTTGAGCTGTCCCTCGAGCGACTTGAGCCCCTCGGCGATCGCTTCGGGTGTCGCTCCCTGCGACGCGAGATCGAGATAGATCTGTCGTGCGCGGGCGACGTCGGGCGCCGTCGCACGAATGCCGCGCACGCGGTCGTTCGTCAGCGGCTGGTTCGGTGCGCCGCTCGCCGATTTGAGGATCGGAACGATCTGCTCGTAGATCTGCGACGCTTGCCGGTAATTGTCGACGTTGCCTTGAATGTCCTTCTTTTGCTTTGCATAGTCGTCGTCGATCTGCTTGCAGCGCGCGGCATCGGTGATTGCCGGCTGGCCGCTCGCCGCCGCGCCGCCGTGACACGCCGCATACTGTCGCGTGACCTCGAACGTGTCGAAGTGGACGTCCTGCCCGTCCGCTCCGCCGATGAAGTTCCAGCCGTGGAGATCGTCGACGTAGCCGTTGTTGTCGTCGTCCTTCTTGTTGCCGCCGACTTCTTTGGGATTCGTCCAGAGATTTCCCTTGAGGTCAGCGTGTGACGTGTCGATGCCGTTGTCGATGATCGCAACGAGCACCGTGCGCTTCGGCGCCTTCCCGGCGACGAGCTCACGCATCGCGCGCTCGGAGCTGATCCCCGCGATGTTTTCGGCGGACTGGTCGAGGAGCTGCCAGTTCTTCGGCGCTTCGTCCATGACGACGGGCGGAACGCGCGTCGAGGGCTGATTCGCGACCGTTGCCGGCGGGGGTGTTGGCGCCGACGTCGAGGGCGCGGGTGCCGGCGCAGGCGCTGTTGTGGCGACGGTCGCGGGCGCTGAGCACGCGACGAACGCGAATGCGACGAGAACGAGCGGCGACGACTTCATTCGAGAGCTCACCGGAGAGGGCATCGTACAAGGATAATGGCGACGCACAGACGAAGCCCGCGACCCTCGCCGGGCTTTGCTATTTCTTTACCCCGACAGCGGTTAGCCGCTCCGTCCCGGTGGGTCAGCGCGCGATGTGGAAGTTCATGACGGGCGATTTGAATACACCCATCAATCGAAGCCACAGTGGCAGGATCATTTCGGCCCCGCGGGCGCTCGTGATGTGGCCCAAGTCGACGATGTTCCGCCACCCAAATGATCGGAGCAGATCGCTGACTTGCTGCTTCGCGCCGGCGTCGTTGCCGCTGACGAACACGTCGTGCTCGCCGGGAACGAGTGACGGATTCACCATCACCGACGCCGTCATCGTGTTCAGCGACTTCACGACTTTGGTATTCGGAAACGCTGATTGAATCTGCTCGGCGACCGAATCGGTGTTGCAGACCGTGAGCGTCGGTGGAAAGCCTTTGGAGAAGTCGAGCGGATTCGAGACGTCGACGACGACTTTGCCGTCGAGATGGGAGGCGCCGGCCATCGAAAGCGCGTCCAGCGACACCTGTCCGGACGTGCAGTTGAAGATCATCTCACCGAACGACGCGGCGTCCGCGAAGGTGCCCTGACGCGCGTGCTCGCCGTTGTCGCTTACCCACTTGGCGGCCTTTTCGTTCGTCGCCGATCGTGAGCCGAGGGTGACGTCATGACCGAGTTGCACGAGTCGCGAGCCGATGGTCTGGCCGACGACACCCGTGCCGAGAATTCCAATGCGCATGTGATCCTCCTTTTCCGGAAACGTCGGAGGGTCGGGAAGTAGACTCGGCGCGCCGGTCGTCGTCCTGCGCGAGCCCCGCGAGTCATCCTGCGCGAGCCCCGGTCGTCATCCTGCGCGAGCGCAGCGAGCGATAGGATCGCTTTCACTATCGCGATCTAAACCCATAACTACGTGAACTGCCTTGGCGCTCGAGCGATCCTATCGGCGTGCTCCGCTAGCGCTCCGCTCGCCGCAGGATGACCGCAACGAGCACGCGCTGACGCTCCACTCGCCGCAGGATGACCGCCAGGGCTTCGCTAGTGCTCCGCGCGCCGCAGGATGACCGCGGGGAATGATTTGCTTGTCCCCGAAATCGAACGGTGATGCACTCGACGCAGACGCGCACACCTTCTGGTCATGTCAATGCGATCAGATCAGAAAGCGCTCCTCTTTCTCGGAGCCGTCGGCGTGCTCGGCGCCGGCGTACGAGTCGTGCGAACGGCCGCCGGCCAACAGGCTCCGTCGACGCAACCAGCCCTCGACCGACAGATGCGCGTCGCCGACTCTGCCGCCGCGGCGCAGCGAAAGCCGAAGGGCAAGACGCCAAAACGAGCGAGCGGCAAAGCCAAACGCGCGAAGTCGGATTCGACCGCCGCCGTACACGTCCCGTCCGGTTTGCTCGACCGACGCGGCTACATCGGCAAACGCCTCGACCTCGACGTCGCGACGGCGGCGCAAATCGACTCGCTGCCAGGCGTATCCGCGATGATGGCGCGCCGAATCGTCGACGATCGATCGCGACGCGGACCATTCCTCAGTCTGAGCGGCCTGCAGCGCGTTCAAGGCGCCGGGCGTCAGTTCGTCGAGAAGATCGACACCATGGTCGTCTTCTCCGGGACGTACCTCTTTCCAACGTCCGCTGATACGAGCATCCGTCCCCGAAAACGCAAACGATGAGGATTCTCATGACCTGATTCCTTGTAACGTTCACTGCGCGCTGAATGGCGGCTGCTCGACGATCGCGTCATTTTCGGTCCATGACTGAATTCAACGTCCTCGTCACCGATGAGATCGATCAAGATGGCCTCGAAATTCTCCGGGCCGCGCCGCGACTGATCGTCGACGAACGCCCGACGATGTCGCGCGACGCGCTTCGCGCGATCATCGGCAACTACGACGCGTTCATCGGCCGAAGCGCCACGCAACTGCCCGGCGACCTGCTCCGACACGCCACTCGCCTCCGAGTCATCGGTCGCGCTGGCGTCGGCATCGACAACATCGACATCCCGGCCGCGACGTCCCTTGGTATCGCGGTCATCAACGCGCCGGCAGGAAACACAGTCTCTGTCGCCGAGTTGTTTTTCGGGTCGCTGATTTCGCTGCTGCGACATTTGCCGGCGGCCACATCCTCAATGCGCGACGGCCGCTGGGACCGCAGCGCACTACTCGGCTCCGAGCTTCGTGGGCGCACGCTGGGAATCGTCGGGCTCGGACGCATCGGCGGAGAGATCGCCCGCCGCGCCCGCGCGTTCGAAATGAACGTGCTTTCATACGATCCATACGTCACCGACCAGCGTTTCGAGAGCCTGCGCGTGACGCGCGCGGCGACGCTCGACGATCTCGTTGCAGCGGCTGACATCATCACAGTTCACACTCCGCTCACCGACGAAACACGCGGCATGATCGGTGAGCGCGAGCTCGCGAACGCGAAGCCTGGCGCGGTCGTCGCAAACATGGCGCGCGGTGGCATCGTCAACGAAGACGTGCTCACGCGACAGCTCCTCGATGGACGCCTGCGCGGCGCGCTGCTCGACGTCTACCAGAAAGAGCCGCTCGCCGCCGATCACCCACTGCGTCGCCTCGACAACGTCGTTCTCACCCCGCACCTCGGCGCATCGACCGCTGAGGGTCAACGCAACGTTGCGCTCGACGTCTGCGAGTCCGTTCGCGACGCGCTGATGACCGGCGAGCTATCCCGCGCGATCAACGTTGGCGGCGTGTCGCACGATCGCTGGATGTCGTTGCAGCCGGCGCTGCTCCTCACGCAACGTGCGGCGCGCGTCGCTCGCGTCCTTCTCGCGGAGCGAGGCGGTCGTGCGATCGAACAGATCTCCGTGCGGCTCAGCAACGATCTCGCCGACGCGGCGAGCGTTCTCTTATCGGCCGCTGCAGTCGGCGTCCTCGAAGACATTGCGAATGGCGAGCGTCTCAACCTCGTCAACGCGAAGTCGCACGCCGAGTCGCGCGGGGTGATGATGGGAACGACGATTGCGCCGGCCGATGATCTCGCAGGGTCGATCAGCATTACCGTGAACGCGGCTGCTGGTTCGATGTGCGTCGCGGGATCAGCACTCGGGCCGATTGGTCGCTTCACCCGGATCGGCGAATTCACGATCGACGTCACGCCGCGTCGCACGCTGCTCGTGCTGCGCAATCGCGACGTCCCGGGCGTCATCGGTCGCGTCGGAACGTTGCTCGGCGCCGAGTCGGTGAACATCGCCGAGTACCATCAGTCGCGCGTGGTGCAGGGCGGGGAGGCGCTTGCCGCCGTGTCGGTCGACGCGCCGCTCAACGAGTCGCAGCGCCAACGGTTGCTTGCCCTTCCAGACATTCACTCGGCGTCGGTGATCAACTTCGAGGACGGCGTTCGCCTCGCGGGTGACGAGGCCAACGCTCAGGCATGAGTCAACCGGCGTTCGCCACGGTGATTCTCGACGTCGATTCGACGGTGTCGGGGATCGAGGGAATCGATTGGCTGGCTGCGCGGCGGGGCGAAAGGGTCGCGAACGAGGTCGCGTCGCTCACGGACCGAGCGATGCGAGGGGAGATTGCGCTCGAGGATGTGTATGGCGCACGTCTCGCGCTCGTTCGACCGGATCGTGAAGGAATCGCTGCGCTTGCGAATGAATACATCGCGCACGTTGCGCCCGGCTGCGCTGCGGCGATCGCGGGGATGTCGTCGGCGGGGATCGACGTCAAACTCGTAAGTGGCGGATTGCGCCCGGCGATCATGCCGCTCGTTCGGCACCTTGGGCTCTCGCCCAGCGATCTATTTGCAGTCGACGTGAGGTTCGATACCGACAGCAAGTACCTCTCGTTCGATGAGTCCTCACCCCTCACGACCGCGAGTGGAAAGCGGGATGTCGTCGAGTCGATGTCGGCTCGTCGTCCAGCCATTGCTGTCGGAGATGGAAGCACTGATCTCGCGATGCGTCCCGCAGTCGACACATTCGTGTGCTTCACCGGCTTCACCCATCGCGACGCGGTCGTTCGTGGGGCCGACGGTGTCGTCGCTAGCTTCGATGAGCTTCTTCGAATCGTGCTTCCAGAATAAGGTGCTCTCTTTCTCCTGCATTCATATGAGAACTGTTATCGCGTCTGTCGGTCTTCTCGCGGCAACGGCGTGCTTTCATCGAACTCCGCCGCTCCCCACTCCGATTCCGAAAATCGACGGTGATCGCCGAGTTGCGTTCGCGCTTCGATTTACGGAGATCGCGGTCGGGGCGGGCGCGGCGGTCGAACCGCGGAAATGCTTGTACGCTCACTACACCGGCTGGCTGACCGACGGAAAGAAGTTCGATTCGTCGCGCGACACGACGAACGACGGAAAGCCGCGAATGCCGATCAGCTTTCCGCAGGGCGCCAGGCGCGTGATCGCTGGGTGGGATCTCGGTTTCGAAGGCATGCACGTGGGCGGACGACGTCGGCTTTTCATTCCGTATCAACTCGCCTACGGCGAAGCGGGACGGCCGCCGCTGATTCCGCCGAAATCGGAGCTCGTCTTCGACGTCGAGCTGATGGCGGTCGCCGATACGCTGCCGCGAACGACGCCCGCGCCCCAGGGGCAGCCGGCGCCGCCGCCCCAGTGCGCACCCTGGACGGCAGTGAGCGTGCGCTAGCGATCTCAAGTCGTTCATGCGCTTGAAGATGCGGTCATTGGCTGCCCCGGAGATCACGAGCGCCGCCGTCGAGCGTTGGACATCGCCGGACTTCTCGACCTCGGCGAACGGACGCCGAGGTAACTCGGCGACGCTCAGAGTCGTCCCACTTGCAGCCGAAACTTTAGGCCACGAGGGGACTAGTCATGTCCTCCGTTTGCCCCTGCCGCTGGCACTCGCCGTCCTTCGCTTCCGCTCCACGTCATGGCCGCTCCGAGCATCAATACTCCTGACCACATCGGTGACCTCCTCGTTCGCGAGGGGTTGATCAACAAACAGCAGCTCGCCGCGGCGCTGCTGGAGCAAAAACAGAACGGGACGCGCGTCGGGTACAACCTCGTGAAGCTCGGCCACATCGCCGAGATCGATCTCACGAAGGCGCTCGCGAAGCAGTTCAAGATGCCGGCGGTCGATCTCTCGCGATTCGAAGTCGATCCCAAAATCGCGAGGATGATTCCGTCGGACATGGCGACGAAGAATCTCGTCATGCCGCTGAAGCGCGACGGCCGCACGCTGACCGTGGCGATCGGGGATCCGACGAACCTCGGAATGCTCGAGGATCTGAAGTTCATCACGCGGTACGACATCTTCCCGGTGCTCGCCGGCGAGTTCACGCTGAAGACGCTCGTCGAGAAGGTGTACGGATCGAGCGACGATCAGCAGATGGCGTCCCTCATGGACACCATCAACGAGCTCTCGCAGGACGGAGACGTCGAAGTCCTCGAGGAAAGCGACGAGGAGATGTCTGCCGCCGCGCTCGCCGCGCAGATGGAAGACGCGCCGGTCGTAAAGCTCATCAACGCGATTTTGACGGACGCGGTGAAGCGTGGCGCCTCGGACATTCACTTCGAAAGCTTCGAGCACGAGACCCGCGTTCGCTACCGCATCGACGGCGCGTTGCTGGAAGTCATGAAGCCGCCGATGAAGCTCCGATCCGCGCTCATCTCGCGCTTCAAGATCATGGCCCAGCTCAACATCGCCGAGCGACGCGTGCCGCAGGACGGCCGTATCAAGCTCAAGATGGGGAATAAGGTCATCGACTACCGCGTGTCGACGCTCCCGACACTGTTCGGCGAAAAGATCGTTCTTCGAATTCTCGACAAGGGCAACTTGTCGTTCGACCTCGCGTCGTTCGGCATCGAGCCGCGCGCCGAGCGCGATCTCATGGAAGCGGTGTCGAATCCGTATGGGATGGTGCTCGTCACCGGTCCGACGGGTTCCGGTAAGACGACGACGCTCTATTCAGCGTTGTCTAAAGTGAACAACATGGACGTCAACATCATGACGGCCGAGGATCCGGTCGAGTACAACCTCTTCGGGATCAACCAGGTGCAGGTGCGAACGGACATCGGCATGACGTTCGCGGCGGCGCTGAAAGCGTTCCTCCGTCAGGATCCGAACATCATCATGGTCGGTGAGATTCGAGATCTCGAAACCGGCGGCATCGCGATCAAGGCCGCGCTCACGGGCCACATGGTGCTCTCGACGCTTCACACGAACTCGGCGCCCGAGACCGTGACGCGACTGCTCGACATGGGGCTCGAACCGTTCAACGTCGCATCGGCGATCAATCTCATTCTGGCGCAGCGACTCGTTCGCCGCATCTGCTCGAACTGCAAGACGCAGTACGACCCGCCGCCGGAGGAGCTCGCGGCGGCGAAGATCACGCGGGACACCACTATGCGCGATCTGAAATTCACGGCCGAGGCGCTTCGCGACGCCCGAGCGAAGTCGACGCCTGAGGCAATGCGGTTCATGGAGAAGCTCACTCTCGACACGAAGATCAGCGAGGTCGGCTTCTTCAAGGGCAAGGGCTGCGAGACGTGTAACGGCACCGGCCTCAAAGGGCGACAGGGCGTCTATGAGGTGCTCCTGATGTCACAGGGCATTCGCAAGCTCGTGATGCAAAACGTCGGAGCGAACGAGATTCGCGACCTTGCGATCGCGGAGGGCATGCTGACGCTGCGAATGGACGCGTGGCTCAAGGTCTTCAAGGGCATTACGACGACCGAGCAGATGATTCGCGAGACGTCGGCCTGATCACGGTCATCCTGATGGCCGCGAAGCGGCCGGAGGACCTGCTTTGTGTCACTAAGAACGAAACCCAGAAAAGCAGATCCTCCCGCTCCCTGTCGGTCGCTGCAGGATGACAACGTCCTCCGCCCGCTGCGCTCGCGTCAGGATGACAAGTGGGCTGAATCGACAAATCGAAATCCGCGCAGCTGCCGCTTGATAGCGGTGAAGTCCCGAGTGTTCTCGGTGACGAGAACGACATCCGCTTCACGGCACGACGATGCAATCAGCGCGTCGTTTGTCAACGCGGGGGAATAGACGGCGCTCATTCGTTCGCGAACGGCGAGGGCCGAAACTACGCGCCCGGCCTGGACGAATGCCTCGACGGTTGGTACGACAACGCGGTCACGGTTGGCGTACGTCTTGACAAGTTCTTCGAAGGCGGCGGCCTGCGGCTCGGTATTCGCTCCGGCGCGGAGCTCCATGGCGACGATAGCGTTAATCCGAACTCGTGTGCCTTGGCGTAGGAGAAAGCGCTTCAGGATCGCGAGTTGTCGCGGATCCCGAAGCGCTCGGATATAGATGTTCGAGTCGAGCGTGTAGACGTCAGCCACGCGCCTTCACGGATTTCTCGGCGACCCTGCGCCGCGGCGCCTCGAACAGATCCTCCAGCCCGCCCAGCGCCGCGAGCGAGTCGAGCGCCGCAAAGACTTCGCCCTGAAACACGACGTAGTCGAGTGCGCGGTCGACGGTCTCGGTCTCCGTACGAGCGCCGAGGACGCGCTGCGCCGCGGCGAGCTTGGCGGCGTCCATGTCCATATTCTTTCGGACTCGAGAAGCGCCGTACTCAAGGTTGTCTTTGATCGAACTCATACCGTCCTCCTGGTACAGAAAGAATATAAAATTGATCTGTACTTAGCGGTAGTTGCCTTCACCGCTGAGTCATCACTCGGCTTCCGCCTTCGCTGTCCGCGGCCCAAGATTCGCGTTCCGCAACCGAGTCCAAATCGCAGCTGATGACTGAATCGGAAGAGCCCGAAGTCGAGCGCCCTCACACGCTCACCGGCGACATTCGAACGCACGAGGAATTTCACTCGAGATACCTCGAGCTCGATCGCACGGTCGTCGTGTACCTGCCGCCCGGATACGATGGGGCGACCGCCGATCGCTATCCCGTCTTGTATCTGCACGACGGACAGAACGTGTTCGACCAGGCGACGTCATTTGGCGAGGAGTGGCACGTCGACGAGACGGCGCAGGAACTGATTCTCGCGGGACGTATCGAGCCAATCATTGTCGTCGCGATCTACAACACCGGCGACCACCGGATCGATGAATACACGCCGACGGTCGGCAAGAAAGAAGGAAAAGGCGGGCACGCCGACGACTACGGACGTATGCTCGTCGAGGATCTCAAGCCGTTCATCGACGAGACCTACAAAACCTTCCCCGGCGCCGCCAACACGGCGATCGGTGGCTCCTCGCTCGGCGGATTGCTGACGATGCATCTCGGTCTCAAGTACCCGACGGCGTTTGGAAAGCTCGCGGTGCTGTCACCGTCGGTGTGGTGGGACGATCGCGTCATACTCAAGGAAGTCGAAGCGATTCCCGGGAAGCTTCCCCAGCGGATTTGGCTCGATGCGGGCATGCGCGAAGGCGACAAGACCATCGCCAACGCACGACTGTTGCGAGACGCGCTCGTGAAGAAGGGCTGGACGCTCGGCGACGATCTGTCGTATCTCGAAGCGGAAGACGGGGAACACAACGAAAAGAGTTGGGCGGCGCGCGTTGCGCCGGTGCTCGAATTCCTCTTTCCGAAATCATGAATCGCGAACACCATCGCTGGTACAGCCCATCGCTCGGCAAGGACATGGACCTGCTCGTATTCGGTCATGGCGGCGCGCGGGCGATCGTTTTCCCGACGTCGATGGGGAAGTTCTTCGAGTGGGAAGATCGCGGAATGATCGGCGCGCTCGCTGAACCGCTCGAGCGAGGCTGGCTGCAGCTGTACTGCGTCGACAGTGTCGACGAGGACAGCTGGTATGCAAAGTGGAAATGGCCCGGAGACCGCGCGTATCGGCACGCGCAATACGACGCGTACGTGCGTGACGAGGTCGTTCCGCTCACGCGGGTGAAGAACGATCATCCCGTTCTCACGACGATGGGTGCGAGCTTTGGTGCATACCACGCCGTGACGTTCGCGCTTCGCTATCCGCAGCTCGTCGGTCGAGCGATCGGGCTCAGCGGGATGTACGATATCCGCGAGAACACCGACGGCTATTCAGACGCGACGGTTTTTCAGTACAATCCCGCGGACTTCATCCTCGGCGAGCACGGCGATCGATTGGAGCAGATCAAGCGTGTCGAGCTCGTTCTCGCGATCGGTCGCGATGATCCGATGCGCGCCGAGAACGACGATTTCTCGGGAAAGCTTTGGTCGAAGGGGATCTGGCATGCGTTACGGATCTGGGACGGCTGGTCGCACGACTGGCCGTATTGGCGAGATATGATTCTGCACTATGCATTTGGGGCGGATTAACAATGATGCGTCATCCTGATGGCCGCGAAGCGGCCGGAGGACCTGCTTTTGTGTCACGTCCGTATTCACAGACGTTCATAAAAGCAGGTCCTCCGCTCGCTGACGCTCGCATCAGGATGACGAGGAACAGAGGATCTCAATGCAAAAGATTGGTTTGATCGTCGGACGCGAATGGTCGTTTCCGCCGGCGTTCATCGAGGAAGTCGCGCGGCGAGACGAAGACGTCGTCGCGGAGTTCGTGACACTCGGCGGCACGTCGAACGATGAACCCGCGGAGTACTCGGTCATCATCGATCGCATCTCGCACGAGGTGCCGTACTACCGAACGTTTCTGAAGCATGCGGTGCTCCAGGGAACGACGGTCGTCAACAATCCCTTCATGTGGTCGGCCGACGACAAGCTGTTCGGCGCGTCGCTCGCCACGCAGCTCGGGGTTGCGAGTCCGAGGACGCTCGCGCTGCCGAATCGCGAATACATTCCCGGCATCAAGCACGACGAAAGCCTGCGAAACCTGAAGTATCCGCTCGATTGGAAGTCGATCATCGAGTACATCGGGTTGCCATGCATTCTGAAGGACGTCCACGGCGGCGGTTGGAAGGACGTCTACGTCTGCCGCTCGGTCGACGAGGTCATCCATCACTATGACACGTCCGGTCTCCTCACGATGATCCTTCAGGAGTTCATCGAGTGGGATCAGTTCATTCGCTGTCTGGCGCTCGGCCAGCGCGACGTTCTGCCGATGAAGTACGATCCGAAAGAGCGTCGGTATCTCGTCGAGCACGATCACCTGTCGCCGGAGCTTGGCGCGCGGATCGTGAGCGATTCACAAACACTGATGCGCGCACTCGGCTACGATATGTGCTCGCTCGAGTTCGCGGTCCGCGACGGCATTCCGTACGCCATCGACTTCATGAACCCGGCGCCGGACATGGATATCAATTCGCTGACGCCGCACTACTTCGAGTGGGCGGTGAAAAACATGGCCGACATGGCGATTCGGTTCGCGAAGAAAAAGCGCACGAAGCCGGAGTTCACGAATGGGAAATTCCTTCTCGGTCGCCGCGAGCGTGCATAGCTCATGCTGCGTGATGGCATCGACGAATATCATGCGCTTCTGACCGACGAACTCGCCGCGGAATCTCAAGCGCAGCTCGATCAGCAGTTGCGCAATCGCGGCTTGTTCTTCGGCGATCGCGCGCTTTGTTCCGTGCTGCGTCCGCGGTTGCTGTCGCCGGCGCAATATCGATTTCTTCAGCAGCGAGCGGGCGTCGTTCTCCGAGCGTTCCGAAAGGCTCATCGTGCCGCGCTCGCCGACGATTCGGTGCTCGCGCAGTTCCGTCTCGAGGATTGGGAGCGAAGTCTCGCGCACGTCGATCCAGGGTTCCGCGACGCGAGTCCTGTCTCTCGTCTCGATGCATTCTTCGTCGCCGAGGCGGGCGGCCTTCGGTTCACGGAATACAATGCGGAGACGCCGGCCGGGGGTGCATATAATGATGTGCTGACCGAGGTGTTCTTCGGTCTGCCGGTCATGCGCGAGTTCATGCGGACGTGGGACACGCGTCCGCTGCCCGCACGTCACAACGTGCTGCACGCGTTGCTCGATGCGTACGTGCAGTGGTCAGGCACGCACAAGTTGCCGCGCATCGCGATCGTCGATTGGTCCGATGTGCCGACGCGCAGCGAATTCGTCCTCTTTCAAGACTATTTCACTCGACAAGGGCTCGAGTGCATCATCATCGATCCGCGTGAAGTCGAGTATGACGGTCGAGCGCTGTGCTCGAAGTACGGCGACATCGATCTCGTGTACAAACGAGTGCTGCTCACGGAGCTCGTCGAACGCTGCGGCCTCGACAACGACATTTTGCGCGCGGTGAAGGCGCATCACGTCTGCATGGTGAATCCGCCGAGTTGCAAGATTTTGCACAAGAAGGCAAGCCTCGCCGTGCTGCACGACGAGCGAAACGCGTCGCTGTTCGACGCCGATGAGACGGGGGCGATTCACGCGTCGATCCCGTGGACGCGCGTCGTCGAAGAACGAAAAACGACGCACGACGGCGCCGAGATCGATCTGCTGCCGTTCATCGCCGAGCATCGCGAACAGCTCGTCCTCAAGCCGAACGACGAGTATGGCGGGAAGGGCATCGTCCTCGGCTGGGAAGCCGACGATGCGACGTGGACCGACACGGTCAAACTCGCGCTCGAACAGCCGTACATAGTGCAACAGCGGATCGCGCTTCCGACGGAGCCGTATCCGAGCATGGACAACGGAAAGGTCGTCTTCATCGATCGCATGGTCGACACCGCGCCGTACGTCGCGTACGGCGATCACGTCGACGGTTGTCTCACTCGACTCGCGACGGCCGCGTTACTCAACGTGACCGCGGGGGGCGGAAGTCAAACGCCAACATTCATTGCCGAACGGCGGCCGATCTCATGAAAGCGCCATCGTTGACGCTGGGCATCGAAGAGGAATACCAGATCATCGATCCGGAAACGCGCGAGCTCCGGTCATACATCACCGAGATTCTCCAGGGCGACAAAGTCATTCTCGACGAAGTGAAGCCGGAGCTTCATCAGTCGATGGTGGAGATCGGCAGCAAGGTGTGTCGCGCGCCGTCGGACTTGCGCGCCGAGCTTGTCCGCCTGCGCGGATTGGTGATGGACCTCGCGGCGCGGAGCAATCTCGTCATCGCCGCCGCGGGGACGCATCCATTTTCGTCGTGGACGACGCAAGAGATCACGCCGCTCGAGCGGTACATGGGCGTTCGCGAAGATCTGCAGGATCTCGCGCAGCAACTGCTGATCTTCGGCACGCACATTCACGTCGGCATCGAGGATAAGGATTTTCTCATCGACGCGATGAATGTCGCGCGCTATCTGTTGCCGCACGTGCTGTGTTTGTCGACGAGCTCTCCGTTCTGGCAGGGACGGCGGACGGGGCTCAAGTCGTACCGAAGCATCGTCTTCAGGAACTTCCCCCGGACTGGCGTGCCGCCGATCATGCGCTCGTACACGGATTACGACGAGCTCCTCGGGTCACTCGTCGCGACGCGCTGCGTTCCCGACGGCTCGAAGATCTGGTGGGATGTCCGGCCGCATCACGCGTATCCGACGCTCGAGTTCCGCGTCTGCGACGTTTGCACGCGCGTCGAAGAAGCGGTGTGCATCGCCGCGATTCTTCAGGCGATCGTCGCGAAGATCTGGAAGTTGCGCCGCGACAACCTGACGTTCCGCGTGTATCCGTCGGCGATGGTCGAGGAGAACAAGTGGCGCGCCGTTCGGTTTGGGCTCGACGGAAAGCTCATCGACTTCGGTAAGGAGCAGGAACAGCCCGCGCGCGAGCTCATCGCGGAGATGCTGCAGTGGTTCGTCGATGACGTCGTGGACGAGCTCGGAAGCCGCCGCGAGGTCGAGTACGCGTTCGACATCATGCGGAACGGCACCAGCGCGGATCGCCAGCTCGCGATCTACGATCAGACGCACGATCTCAAGAAAGTCGTCGATCGGATCGTCGCCGAGACCGCTGAGGGCGTCCGGCCGGAGATCACGAAGCGTTTTCTCGAGCGATCCTAGGAGTTTTTCGGCCCGACGAAGCAAATCGCTCGTCCGCGTCATCTAAGGGTGTAGAGCAGTCGAATCGAGCACCCAAGCGCGGAGAGGGAACATGGTCGGGCGTATCGGAGTCGGGATCTGTCTTGCTGGGTTTACCACTATCACCGTCGCGATGGCTGCGCCGTCGAGAGGCCGGACGTCACCCGATCGGTTGATCGCTCATGAGTGGGGCACGTTCACGACCGTCGCGGGCGAAGACGGCAGGGCCATCGAATGGTTGCCGTTGAACGGTCCGACGGATCTCCCGTGCTTCGTCGAGCATTATAAGAACTCGAACAACGTCAAGATTCTCCCGACCGAGGATCCGCGGCTGATCGACTACGAGACGGCACGCTCGCGGCTATGGGGGAAGGTCCGAATGGAGACGCCGGTCCTCTATCTCTACGGACCGAAGGAGACGAAGGTCCAGGTGAAGGTTCGCTTTCCGCACGGCCTCATCACCGAGTGGTATCCGCACGCCAATACAACTCAGCTCGGCGTCACCCCGACGGTGCTTCGCCATCCGCAATTCGAGAGCTTCGTCGATTGGCCGAGCATCACGCTCGGTACGCCGGCGAACGACGGATTTCCGACTGAGCCAGGGAAGAGCCACTACTACGCTGCCCGCGCAACTGAAGCGACGTCCGTGCGTGTTGGAGCGCAGCGCGAGAAGTTCTTGTTCTATCGCGGCGTCGCAAACTTCGACGTTCCGCTCTCGGCGCGCGTCAGCAAAGACGGCGCGATCGACGTCGCGAACCTCGGTTCGGAGTCGATCCCGAACGTCGTTCTGTTCGAGCGTCGCGGTTCGACGATGGGATATCGCATCGGCGGTTCGCTCCGAGGGGCCGTGACGCTCGCCGCGCCGCAGCAGAACGCGGCGGTCGAGACGCTCCGCGCGGATCTCGAGAAAATGCTCATCGGCGCCGGACTCTTTCCGAAGGAAGCGGCGGCGATGCTCGATACGTGGGGTGATTCATGGTTCGAGGATGGAACGCGCGTGTTCTACATCATTCCGCCGAAGTCGGTCGATGCGATTTTGCCGATGACGGTCAATCCCGCGCCCGCCGTTACGGCGCGAGTGTTCGTCGGGCGGATGGAAGTCCTGACGCCGAGTGTCCAGCAAACGATCGAAACGGCGATCACGCGCAACGACGCGACGACGCTCGAACGCTATGCGCGATTCCTCGGGCCGATCAGCGATCGAATTCTCGCGAAGCCGGGAACCAGCGCGTCGACCGCCGCGGCAACGAAGTCCGCGACGGCCTCGGCGTACGCGTCATACGTTCGTCGGGTGTCGACGGTGTGCGAGTAGCGGCCCCGCTAGTAATCCTGCGCGAGGTTGGCCCGGTGGTCATCCTGCGCCAGCGGAGCGAGCGACAGGATCGCTGTCCCAATCACGATCTAACCTCAGAACTTCGGAAGGGCGCAATTGCGGAACTGCGGAACCGCATGATTGAACGCAGAGGAAAAAAAGAGAGGGCGCAGAGGACTGCGGATTGGAACAACGGACCTTCGAATTTATTCTTTTGTTCAAAGCCGCCGTTCCGCGGTCCTCCGCGCCCTCTGCGTCCTCTCTTTTTTTTCCTCTGCGTCAAAAACCGCGGTTCCGCTGTGATGTCGTTCCGTAGTGTCGGTCAACTGCCTTGGCGGGAGAGCGATCCTATCGGCGGCTCCGCTAGCGCTCCGCGCGCCGCAGGATGACCGCAACGAGCCATCGCTCGCCGCAGGATGACCGCAAGGGCCGCTCACAAGCCCCGCAGCGCCTGAACTGGATCCGCCCGCGTCGCTCGGCGGGCGGGGCCTGCACTCGCGAGAATGGCCACTGCGATGAAGACCGCAGCTGCCACGCCGAACGTCAACGGATCGGTCGCGGACACGCCGAACAGCAGGGATTGCAACAATCGCGTCGTCGCGACCGCAACGATGCACCCGACGATCGCTCCCGCTACGGCGAGCGCGGTGCCACGCCCGACGACTAATCGCACGATATCGCGCGGAGTCGCGCCGAGTGCCATGCGGACGCCCATCTCCTGCGCGCGTTGACTGACGATGTAGCTCATGACGCCATAAATGCCGGTCGCGCCAAGGAGCAAGGCCGCGAGCGCAAAACCGGCGACGAGCGATGTCGTGAACCGCGGCCGCTCGACCGACTGTGAGAGCACGCCGCTCATCGTTCGCACCGACGTCACCGGCACAGTGCGGTCGATCGCCGCCACTGTTTCGCGGAGTTGTCGCCCGACGACGCCGACATCCGCGGTCGAGCGAACCACCATGACCATCGCGGGCGTCGCAAATGCGGTCCGCTGCGCGAACGGAACGAGAACCGCGACGGCCGATGTGTCGCGGAGGCTATCGAGCTTCATGTCGGGAACGACGCCGACAACGGTAAGCCATGGACTCTGATACGGATAGCCGATTCGCTTTCCGATCGGATCGGCATTTGGCCAGAAGCGTCGCGCGAACGCCTGCGACACGATCGCCACGGGAGGCGAATTTGCGCGATCGTTTTCCTCGAATCCGCGACCGCGGACGACGGGAATTCCCATCGCCGCGAGATATCCGGGCGTCACGGTTTGTAGATGTTCCGCCGACGGAAGAAGCTTCGTGCCGTCCTCGAACTGTCCTTCGATGCGAACGCCCATCCCGTATATCGGCCCCGCGATCGGGAGTCGATCGACGATTCCGACGCTGCTCACGCCTGGGAGCGACAACATCTGACGTGTGAGCGTTTCATAAAGTGCGTCGGTGCGCGCCGAATTATTCCGCCCGTAGGAAGCGGCCGGCGGGCTGATTTGCGCCGAGACGACGTGTTCGGTTTTGAACCCCGGTGCCACGCTTCGTAACTCGTCAAATGATCGTGTGAGGAGTCCAGCAATGATCGCGAGAAGCACGGCCAACGCGACTTCGATCGTAACGAGTGCGCTCGAGGCGCGTTGCTGCGCGCGGCCGCCGATGGCACCGCGACTGCTCCGCATCGCATCGGCAGAGCCCTCCGCCGCGGCGCGCCACGCAGGGAGAAGGCCAAATGCGAGCCCGGTGAGAACAGCGATCGCCGCGGTGAAAAGGAGCACGGCGCTGTTGATGTGGACATCGGCCGTGCGCCTCATACTTCCCGGCAGTGCCGCCACGCCCCAATGAACGCCGGCGAGGGCGAGGAGGACTCCGAGCACGCCACCGATGACAGCGGTGACGACGCTCTCCGTGACAAGCTGGCGAATCAACCGCCCACGACCTCCGCCCAGCGCGGCGCGAACCGCAAACTCCCGTTCGCGCGCCGTGACGCGAGCCATCATGAGATTCGCAATGTTGACGCATGCGACGAGCAGCACGACGCCAACACATGCCATGAGGAGGACCAACGCTGGCCGTTCGGTGCTGACGAGACTTTCCCGAAGTGGCTGCGCCATCGCTCCGGTGCCGTACTGATCACCCGGATCCCAGATTTGATTGAGTTTTCTCATACCAGGCAGCACGGTGCTCAGCTGGACAGTTGCGCGTTGTGCCGTGACGCCGGGCGCAAGTCGAGCAACGAAGCCGCTACCGCCGGTCGCCCACGTCGCGGCTGGGTTGCTCGCGTCGATGGTCACCGGGACCCAGAAGCGCACGCCGACTGACGGGAAGTTGAAACTCTCCGGCATCACACCGACGACGGAATAGGGAGTGCCGTCGATGACGACATGTTTGCCGACGATGCTTCGATCTCCACCGTAGCGTTCCACCCACAAACCGTGGCTGAGGAGAATGCGGTTGCCGCCACCGGGTTTGCTCGCGTCGTCGTCGAACACGGTTCCGACAGCGGGCGCGATGCCGAGCATCCGCAGCAGGTTCGGCGTGACCGAGATTCCGTCGATGCGCGTCGCGTCACGATCGTCGTTCAATACGATGCTGCGATTCCGATAGAGCCCGATGTCAGTGAAGACGTTCGTCCGCTCGCGAAGCGCCAGCATCTCCCCGATGGAGCCGATGATGCTCGCGTTGATCCGAACCAGCTGTCCGGGATCTCTGTAGGGAAGGGGCGCGAGGAGGAGCGCGTTGACAAATGAGAAAATCGTCGTGTTCGCGCCGATCGCGAGTCCGAGCGTTACGATCGCAGTGATCGCGAACGATGGTGCGCGACGCAGCGAGCGAATGGCGAACTTGACGTCTTGGACAACGTCGCCGAGCCAGTCGGCGCGCTGTTGACGTCGTTCTCGCGATCCGTCGATGTGATACAGCTCCGCAACGACGCCCTCGACGTCGCCGAAGCGCTCGCGCGCGAGGGCGTCGGCGTCGGCGGGATCCGCTCCGGCGCGCAGGGCTTCTTGGCGACGATACTCGAGGTGGAGGCGGACTTCTTCATCGACGTCGGCGGCGGGGCGGCGTCGCACGAGATCGCGATAGCGGCGCCAGAGAGGGGTGTGGTCGCTCATGCGGACACCGGTTGGGCGTTGGACTTGAGGACCTTTCCGACCGCCGACGCATAGCGCCACCAATCGCGCGTTTCATCAGCGAGCTGCGCGCGGCCGGTCGCGGTGAGTTGGTAGAACTTCGCGCGGCGGTTGTTCTCGGATGTCCCCCAGGTGGCTTTGACCCAGCCTTTGTCCTCCATTCGATGAAGGGCAGGGTACATCGACCCTTCCTCGAGGCGGAGAACGTCGTCGGCGGTCTCTTGAATCCAGCGGGCGATGGAGAAGCCGTGCTGGGGTCCCCAGGACAGCGCCTTGAGGAGGAGGAGCTCGATCGCTCCGTGACGGAATTCGACGGTGGAGGCCATTGTACTCCCTAGACAATTCTAGGGGGAAAATGGTTGTTCCCCTAGAAATGTCAAGGGAAGAGGTCGCAGAGGTACCAGCAGATGAACCGCGCCACTGCGGAACTGCGGAACGGCGGGAACCGCATTTCTTGACGCAGAGGGCGCAGAGGAACTGCCGCAGAGACGCAGAGGACCGCGTAAAAGCAGTTAAAGAAACTTAAAAAAAATCACAAAAATCTCCGTGATCGAGGAGTCGATCGCGGCTGAAAAAACGCCGGCTGTGAAATCACGTAGTCCTCTGCGCCTCTGCGGCAGTTCCTCTGCGTCAAAGACTGGGGTTCCGATGTTCCGTAGTTCCGTAGTCCCCGAGCAACCACTTGATTGCCTAGTGATTGAGTCCTAACTTCCCTAGCACTAGACCGTCTAGTCATCACTCATGACATCCAAATCACCCACGCTGCTCCAAGGCACGCTCGATCTCATCGTGCTCCAGCTTCTCCAAGCCGAGCCGACGAATGGTTATGAGCTCGCGCAGCGCATTCAGACCATCTCGAGCGACGTGCTCAACGTCAACGCCGGATCACTCTACCCATCGCTCTACCGACTCGAGTCGAAAGGGCTCATCCGTGCCGAGTGGCAGGAGTCGAAAACCGGACGGCGCGTGAAGGTCTACTCCGTCACGGTCACCGGCCGACGACACCTCGCGAAACAGCGCGAAGAGTGGTCGCTTTTCTCCGGCGCGCTGTCGGCGATTCTCAAGGTGACATGATCGCGCTCGCGCGCGGGAGAGGTTCGCTCGATGCTTGATCGAATTCGCTATGCGCTTCGCGCGATCTTCAATCGATCCGCGCTCGAACGCGAGATGCAGGACGAGATGCAGCGGCACCTCGACGAGCGCACCGCGGCATTCGTCGCGTCGGGAATGAGCGTGCGAGACGCGCAGCTCGCCGCACGACGCGAGTTTGGAAACGTCGCGACGCATCAAGAGGCCGGACGCGACGCGCGGCCCGCGCTACTCATACACTCCATCATCGCGGACATTCGCTTCGCGCTTCGATACTTCAAGCGCAAGCCGCTTGCGTCCGCGACGATCGTGCTCGTGCTCGCGTTTGGCATCGGCGGACACGCATTCGAGATGTCGCTGATGGTCGGCATCCTGACGCGGCGCGCTCCCGGTATTCCGAGCGATGTCCCCATCGTTCGAATCCGCGGGATGCAACGCCCCAGCGATGCTCCGAAGTGGGCTGGCTCGAGGTTGTCGTACGTCGCAGTGCATGAGATCGAACAGCTCTCGGGTACCTTCGAATCCATCGGCGCGTCGGCAACGAGTGACGTCGTCACGAATGTCAGCAAGGACATCGAAGGCGAGGCGACGCTCGTCAATTTCGTGAACGACGCGTTCTTCCCAGTGCTCGGCCTTCATGTCGCCGGCGGACCAGGGTTGCCGAAAGGCGCGAGCGAGCCCGCGCTCTTCGCGGTCATCTCGTACGCGATGTGGGAGGACGCCTTCGATCGAGCGGACGTCGCGAATCGCGAGATCACTGTGAATGGTCTTGCCGTGCGCGTCGTCGGAGTCGCGCCGCCACGGTTTGGAGGTGTCGGCGGCTCGGAGCGACGTCGCATCATTTGGATGCCCGTCGCGTCCCGAGCATCCATTCTTCGCGACTTCCGAGCGTCACCGCTCGCGCTCTCCAGTCCAGACTCGTTGCTCTTCGAAACCGCCGGGCGACTCGTTCCGGGAGTGTCGACCGAGCGAGCGACAACGGCTGTCCACGATGTCGCGCGTCGAGTTGCGGCGCGCATGACGCCTCTGCCCTCCAAGCCGAGAGCAGTCGCAACGATCTACGATGCTGACGTCGTTCAGATGCGTGGCATCACGGAGATCGGGTCCGACATGCCACTCATCACGGCGGTCTGGGGCGTCATCTCGTTGCTCATTCTGCTGATCGCATGCGCGAATGTCAGCGCACTCGTCGTCAGCGCTGCCGTTGCGCGCCGGCAAGAGATTGCGGTCCGCCTCTCGCTCGGCGCATCGCGACGAAGGGTCATCCGGCAACTGGTAACCGAGAGCACGCTGCTTGCGCTCGCGGGCGGCGCGTTAGGTCTGACCATTTACTGGGCGGTGATTCGCTCGCTATCGGCGATTCCCGAAGTCGATTTCGTGAAGCCGAGTCTCGCGACCGTGGGCCTGACGATGCTCGTCGCGCTCGCGACGGGGATTCTCTTCGGGTTGACGCCGGCATTTCATGCGACGCGCGCCGGGGTGGGTGAGGTGCTCAAGAGCACGACGCAGGGGGCAACGCGTCGATCACGTCTTCAGGCGCGATTCGTCATCGCGCAGATCGCGTTGACGCAGCCATTGCTCATGGTCTTTGGATCGCTGGTCGGCGGCCAGTTGCTCGAGCGCCAGATCGTCTTGCCGAAGGGGATTGCTGAGCGTGTGCTGGTGCTGCGGTCGGATTGGCGATCGATTCAAGGGACGGATCAACAGAGAGCTGCGCAGCTCGAGCGTCTCGAGGGAGCATTGCGCGCGACGCCAAGCGTCGTTGGCGTCTTGCCGAACAATAATTTTCAGCTCACGACTCGCCTAGCGGCGCGCGATAGTGGTCTGTCGGCCGCTGCCGCTCGAACGATTCCGGCGAGTATTTACACCATTCGAGAAGGCTACTTCGCGCTACTTGGCGCGCCGCTCGTGCGCGGTAGTGACGCAGCGCTCTCAGACTCGAGCAACTCGATCATCATCAGCAGCACTCTTGCCCGCGAGCTGTGGGGAGAGACTGATCCGATTGGACGACGCTTCGCGCAGACGATTCCGGGGACCTCCACAAACGCGGAACAAAGTCGCGACTTTATCGTTGGCGGCGTCTACGATGCTCGCTACATCGCGAAAGGTACGAACAACGCGCGAGTGTTCCGGCCGAGGCGCGGATGGTTCAATGATGAAATTCTCATTCGGACGAGTGGGCCGGCGCTCGATTTGGCGAAATCGATTCGGCGGGTTGGGCGCGAGACGCTTCCAACGGCGCCGATCGATGCGTCGACGACACTAGCTCAGTTGGAGGCTGCGGACGGCAAGGAAATACGGAACATGTGGCTCATAGCCGTGGGATCGCTGAGTATCGTGCTGCTCCTCACGTCGATCGGTTTGTATGGCGTCGTGGCGCTTGCCGTCGAGCAGCGCCGGCGAGAGATCGGCGTCCGTCTGGCGCTCGGCGCGCGCGCGGGACAGGTCATTCGGATGTTCTGCACCGACGGCTTGAGGATCGGAATCGTGAGTCTGGCGATCGGATTGTCGCTGAGCTTCGCTGGGGTCGCTCTTTTACGCGCGAACACCGTGCAGCCCCCGGGTACGACCGAGCCGAGTCTATGGGCCGTTGCGGCTTTCATGGTGGTCCTTGTGTTGACTGTGGCCCTCGTCGCGACGTTCCTGCCTGCGAGGCGGGTGTCGAAGGTCGATCCGATGCTCGCGCTTCGGAGCGAGTAGGCCGCCCGCGCGCAAATGTTGCATTGCTCCGTCGGCGAAGTCGTAGAAGAGCTAGAAACGAGGCGTGAGGCCGTGTATGAATTCGGGACCACGCAGAACTTCGCCGTTCAAGGACACGGGGCGCACGGAGCGGTCATAGATGTCAGCACATTCACGAAATCGTCGGCCAGTTGTCGGGATCCCAACGCAGACCCTCCAAAGCCTCGGTGGAGTGTCAGCGGAGATTCCGCCCTCGTGGGTCATGAGCCAGCGATACGTGTTGACGTTGTCGGACGCCGGGGCGATTCCGCTCCTCATTCCGCTCGTGGACGACGAAACGTTGCGTGGCGCATATGAAACGCTCGATGCGGTTTTTCTCCCTGGCGGCGCGGACATCGATCCGGCGTCTTATGGGAGAGAGCCCCATGCGCTCTGTGACAAGACCGACCGGGATCGCGACCGTGTAGAGCTCGCGCTCGCCCGATGGGCGATGGCCGACGGCAAACCCGTGCTCGGCGTCTGTCGCGGGATGCAGCTCATCAACCTCGCGGCGGGCGGGTCGCTCTATCAGGACATCGCTGAGCAGATGGACGGGTCGATCAAGCACGACTACTTCCCGTTCAGCGGCCAGAATTTCACTCGCGACTATCTCGCCCACGACGTGACGGTGAGCGCCGGGACGCGCCTTGCAAAGATTTTTGGCGAGGGCAAGCTGCCGGTGAACAGCATGCATCATCAGGGCGTTCGAGACCTCGGGAAGGGTCTCGTGGTCTCCGCGACGGCGCCCGATGGCCTCGTCGAGGGCCTCGAGGGCGAAAACGGACGATACGTCGTCGGTGTGCAGTGGCATCCGGAGGCGCTGACGGAGCGCCAGGACGCCGCGCGCCGGTTGTTCGACGAGTTCGTGGAAACGGCTGCAGCCTGACGGAGAGCGGCGCAATCGTTTAGCAGGGCCCGCAACAAACCGATACTGAAGAGAGATGGGTGCGCACTTACTGTGTGCCCCGGGTGCTCCAACGTGTGCCGTGCGTGACCACGATCGAGCACGGACCGTCTCTCGTTCAGCAATGCGGCCTCTACCGGTCGTCCTTCCTCGAAGCAATGACTGCACAAACTCCCGCCGGCGCTTCAAGCCTCAACCTTCGCGTTCTGCTCGAGGAAGTCATCGAGCGCGGCGCCTCCGATCTGCATATCACCGCCGGCGAGCGACCGATGCTCCGTATCGACGGCGACATGACGCGGTCGAATATCGAAGTCGTGATGCAGCCAAAGGACACGCTGCAGCTTGCGTATTCGGTCCTCACGGAAAATCAGAAAAAGCGCTTCGAGACCGAGGACGAGCTCGATTTCTCTTTTGGTATTCAAAATCTCGCACGCTTCCGCGGTAACTGCTTCAAGCAGCGGGGCTGCGTGTCGATGGTCATTCGTCAGATTCCGTTCAACATCAAGACCTTCGACGAGCTGAAGCTCCCGAAGATCATCGCGGATCTCGCGGATCGGCCTCGCGGCCTCATTCTCGTGACGGGTCCGACCGGCTCTGGTAAGTCGACGACGCTCGCGGCGATGCTCGACAAGATCAACAAAGAGCTGAAGGGCCACATGATCACGATCGAAGATCCGATCGAGTTCATTCACAAGCACCAGAACTGTATCGTCAACCAGCGCGAAGTCGGTTCCGATACGAAGAGCTTCCAGGCCGCGCTGAAGTACGCGCTGCGTCAGGACCCCGACGTCGTGCTCATCGGCGAAATGCGAGATCTGGAAACGATTCAAGCCGGCCTCACCATCGCGGAAACCGGACACCTCGCATTCGCGACGCTTCATACGAACAGCGCGGCGGAAGCGATCAACCGTATCATCGACGTTTTCCCGAGTCACCAGCAGTCGCAAGTCCGCGCGCAGCTCGCGTTCTCGCTCGAGGGCATCGTCACGCAGACGCTATTGCCGAGGATCGGCGGCAAGGGTCGCGCGATGGCCGCGGAGATTCTCGTCGTGACGCCCGCCATTCGTGCGCTGATCCGCGACGACAAGATCCACCAGATCTACTCGATGATGCAGTCCGGCAAGAAGTACGGCATGCAGACGATGAACGACGCGCTCTATCAGCTCTATATGAGCAAGACGGTGTCGCTCGACGAAGTGCTTCGCGCGAGTCACGACCAAGCGGAGCTCACGCGCATGATCGGCATCTCGCCCGAAGGCGAGAACGGCAACGGCGCGAAGAATGGATCGGGAACGCCGGCGATGGCGAAGAGATAGGGGCCAGCGGTCGGAGGCCAGAGGTCAGGGAATCGGAGTGCCGTCCTTTCAGTGAGACGAGCATCCGAATTCTCCGCCCCCGACCTCCGATCTCTGGACCCAGAGCCCTAACAGACCACGAGTAACAGAGTCCTCATGCCTCAGTTCACATATACAGCCCGCGCCATCAACGGCGACCTCAAGTCCGCAACGATCGAGGCGCCGAGTCGCGACGAAGTGATGAAGCAGCTGCGCCAGCAGCGCCTCAACGTCGTGAAGATCGACGAGGGCACCGCCGTCAAGAAGAAGCGCGCGGGGCGCATCAAGATGCGCGACATCGTCATCTTCACGCGTCAGTTCTCGACGATGATCAACGCGGGTCTTCCGCTCGTGCAGGCGCTCGACATTCTCGCGACGCAGAGTGAGAACCCGGCGCTCAAGGACATCACGCGCCAGGTCGTGTTCGACGTCGAATCCGGAAACACGGTCGCCGACGCGCTTCGCAAGCAGCCGCGTGCATTCTCTGAGCTCTATGTGAACATGGTCGCCGCCGGTGAAGCGGGTGGTATTCTCGACACCATCCTCATGCGTCTCGCCGTGTTCATGGAGAAGAACGACGCGCTCATTCGGAAGGTGAAGGGCGCGATGATCTATCCGAGCGTCATCATGAGCGTCGCGGTCATCGCGATCACGGTGCTGCTCGTGTTCGTCATCCCGACCTTTGCCGACATGTTCGCCAGCGCGAACATCGCGCTGCCGTTGCCGACACGACTGGTCATCGCGTTGTCGGGCTTCTTGAAACACTTCTGGTGGATGATCATCGGCGCCGCCGGCGCGACGTTCTACGCGTTCAAGCAGTACTACGCGACGCCGGGCGGCAAACTGAACATCGACCGCACGATGCTGAAGCTGCCCGTACTCGGCGACGTCCTCCGTAAGTCGTCGGTCTCGCGCTTCACGCGTACGCTCGGCACGCTGATTTCGTCCGGTGTATCGATTCTCGATGGTCTCGAGATCACGGCAAAGACGGCGGGTAACCGCGTCGTGCAGGATGCGATCATGGAATCGCGCGCCTCGATCGCCGGCGGTGAAACGATCGCCGCCCCGTTAAAGAAGTCTCAAGTGTTCCCACCGATGGTCATCTCGATGATCGCGGTCGGCGAGCAAACGGGTGGTCTCGACGAAATGCTCGCGAAGATCGCCGACTTCTATGACGAGGAAGTCGACGCGGCCGTGTCCGGATTGCTCGCGCTCATGGAGCCGGTGATGATCGTGTTCCTCGGTATCGTCGTCGGCGGCATGGTCGTCGCGATGTACCTGCCGATCTTCGACATGGTGAACGCGGTTCAGTAGGCTGAAGAACAGTGGCAGTCGAATCTCTCACGGCGCCCCGGCGATTTGCCGGGGCGCACGTGCAAGCGGCCCTGGTTGGCGTCGCGGTGGCAGTGGTCATCGCGACGCTCTCGGTTTCGCGGCATTTGCTTCCGGGGGTATTCAACGACGACGGCGCTTACCTCGCGCTGGGTCGTGCCCTCGCGAACGGTGACGGCTATCGATCGACGTACCTCGCTGGCGCGCCGCTTCAGGTAAAATTCCCGCCGGGGTTTCCCGCGCTTCTCGCCGTGTTCTGGCGAGTCGGGCACACGCCTGGCGCGGTGCAGACCATAGCGACAGCGATCAACATTCTCGCCTGTGGAATCGCCGCGGCCCTGTTCTGGTGGATCGGACGCGAGCGTCTCCGATTGCCGGCAACGATCGTCGCGCTGTTTGTCGCGGCGCCATTCGTCCTCGAGTCGGCGATCCAGTATTTCACACTCGTCCTGTCCGAGCCACTCTTCATGCTCGCGATGGCGGTCGCGTTTGTTCTCGTCGACCGACGCGACCGTCGTACAACGACAAACGCCGTCACGCTCGGCGCCGTACTCGCGATCTCGGTCTTTCTGAGGACGCAGGGCATTGCGCTGGTGGGTGCCATCCTTCTCGCGCTGGCGCTCGATCGCGCGCGTCGGCGAGAGTTTGCGATCGTTGCTGCCGCGTCGATCGTCCCGCTAGCCGCGTGGCAAGCGTATCTCAGCGCCGCGTCCCGACACGGGTCGCTCGCGACGCAGGCGAGCGAGTCGAGCTATATGAGTTTCCTCGCGGGTGGCGGAACGCGCTTCGTTTCGCGCGAGGTCGCTGTGGTAACCGGTAACGCGCTCGACTATCTCCATTTGCTTGGTGGCTACGTCAGCAGTTCGGCGAGCGTCGGTCTTGCGCTCGCCGTTGTCCTGGCCCTGTTGGCAATCGTCGGGGCTGTTTTGCTCTTCCGAGTCAGCGCTGCACTCGGGCTGGCACTCATTGCCAACGGTGTGATGCTCCTCGCGTGGCCGGCATATCAGGACCGCTATCTGATTCCGATGCTCCCACTCGCGGGCCTCGCCGCCGGCTTCGCGTGTCATGTCGGTCTTCAGTGGCTCGCCCGCGGCGTGAACGCCTCGACACTCGCCAGATGGGAAAGCGTTGCGGCGGCGGCCGCACTCGCAATGATCTTGCTGCGTCAGCATGACGTTCGCCGCGAAGTCGACGTCGCTCGGGCGACGGGGAAGGCCCCGTCGGTCTCGACGCCGAGCTTCTGGCTTCAGGGCAACGCGTGGTTCGTCGATGCGACGGCTCGCTGGACGATCAAGTCGACGTCGAGGGCCGATAAGATCGCCGTGGTGAGCCCGGCGGGCCTTTGGCTCTACACCGATCGACAGACTGTGCCAATGGAGGTCGTCGAACCCCGTGGAGCGCCATCGGTGTTCGACGTCGCCGGTCGCTATCTCGCATCACAGATCGCGAATCAGAAGGTGACGATCGTCCTCGTGGAGAGCCCGTCAGGAATCACCGCCCGCGAGGTTGTCGCTCTTCGCTCAGCGTGTCCGGCGGCGCTCGAAAAGCTCGATGAATTTTCAGGCATCGCTGCGTGGCGCGCCAAGGCGGACGATCCGTGCATCGCCGCACTCGAAAAACGCCTGAGCCCGTCATCCTGATGCGAGCGTAGCGAGCGGAGGACCTGCTTTTCCGTTTTGAGTGACACAAAAGCAGGTCCTCCGGCGGCTTCGCCGCCATCAGGATGACGCGAGACTCGCGTGTCTCTCCGGTACAACCACCGCGAGATCTCGATGCTCGATTCGCTTCAGCGGGATGTGTCGTTCACAGGCCGTTCGCTCCGCCGAGCCCCGACGTTCACGATCACCGTCGCGCTGATCCTCGCGCTGGCGATCGGAATGTCGACCGCGATGTTCACCGTCTTCCGGTCGGTCCTCGTCACGAGGCTACCGGTCGTCGAGCAAGATCGCGTTGTCGAGCTCTCGGGGATTGCCGCCGGTGCGGCGACCGAAGTGCCGATCTTGCCGGCACAGCTGAAGCGCTTCATGAGCGAGTCGCACACCCTCACGAAAGCAGCCGGTCTCGCGCACTGGAGGTCCATCGAAGAGGCGCTGACCGATCGCGACCGGCGTCTGACGCTCAAAGAGGCAGTCGTCACCGACGAGTTTTTCGACGTACTCGGCGCGAGGCCGGCGGTGGGACGCTTCTTCCGAAAGGGCGAAGCCGCGCCCTGGGGCGCAAACGAGTCCGGCACGTCCATCCCGATCGTCCTCAGTCACTCGGCGTGGCAACGGGAGTTTGGCGGCGACTCTTCGGTGATCGGCAAGCCGCTGCGATCGCCGAAGATGAATTGGACGATGAACGTCATCGGCGTCGCACCGGCTGGTCTCGACTACCCGCGCGGCGCTGAATTCTGGATCGCCTCGGAGTACAGCGGCGTGGATGTCGTCGCTCGGCTTCAACCGAACGCGACGACCGAAACGGCGCGGCAAGAATTCAAGGCGTTTCTCCATAACGATCCGTTCTACGCGGGCAGAATCGGTGCACTCGACGCGCAGGTTCACACGCTCACTCAGATGGTCGTCGGCGACGCGAAGCCCGCGCTGCTTGCGCTCACCGCAGCAGTGGCCTTGCTCCTCATCCTCGCCTGTACGAACGTCGGGAATCTTCTCCTACTGAGATCCGCGGGCCGAGTACGCGAGATGGCGATCCGGCGCGCGATCGGTGCGTCGGCAGCTGACATTGTGCGTCAGCTCCTCACCGAGAGTCTTCTGCTTGCCGTGACGGGAGGTGTACTCGGCGTCGTGCTCGCTCGCGTATTGCTCGACGGTCTCGTTCGATTGGCGCCGAGCGGTTTGCCGCGCACAGATCTGATCGTGATGGCCGGGACGCCATTGCTCGTTGGCGCGGCCGTCACGGCGGCGACGGTGGTGTTATTCGGTATTGTTCCGTCATTCGCGGTGTTGCGGTTCGATCTGTCATCGCCGCTCCGGTCAGACTCGCGATCCGGAACCGAAGGCAGACGGCTGCGGAAAGTGCGGCAACTGCTCGTCGCGTCGCAGATCGCGTTAGCGGTCGTCGTGTTGGCTGGTGCCGGGCTCCTCGTCCGAAGCCTCGCGCGACTGACGGCACTCGACATGGGATACGCCACTGAGCATTTGACAATGCTCAACTTCTCATTGCCGTGGCGACAGATGTCAGATGACTGCCGCCCAAAGACTCTGAGCACGGCGGCGGATACCGCCGCGTGGAACCATTGCGCGGAACAGATCAACTTCGCCGGGCACGAGCGCGTCATGGCGAGTCTGCGGGCGATCCCCGGTGTCGAGCATGTGTCGCCAGAGGCGGGAAA
>JADMIO010001137.1_pt1 | contig 45342 bp, 38 predicted proteins | sample 8958161 | NCBI WGS metagenome assembly JADMIO01 (sample SAMN16585339, study PRJNA669376) | soil metagenome | isolation source: Crop rotation soil | place: USA: Cullars Rotation, Alabama | collected 2011
AGGTGAGCCAGTGTGATTACATTTGCGGCCTAACTGTGGCCAGTCCAGTTACGCTGGAGTCACTAGTATTTAGGTGACACTATAGAAGCGGCCGCGACAACTTGTCCACGTGGAATTCTAAGCTTAGGATCCCAATGTGCTGGAAAGTTTCAGGTTGTCCGGGCTATTATTTGTGTAAGTAATTTCAACGTCGCCATTCAAAATGTTGTTGGCCGTATCTAATGTGCAATTGATTTTATAATCAGCCCTGTTTTGCCAGTATTTCGGGCCCGGCTCACCGCTGGCGCTGCGAAAATCGTTGCCGGTGTAAGGATAAAACTGCGGATTAAACGCCTCTTTTGCATCATAATTTGATTGGGCAATGGAGTTAAATGTTAGGATCAAAAAAGAAATGGCGAAAGCTATTCTGTTCATTATCAAAATGTTTATATATAATCAGTCTGGCAAGTTAATTCAAATGCGGGCAAGAGGATAGTCAAGTGCCACGTATTTAGAAATATTTATGATGAAAGGCATCCAATTGAATGCCGTGGTTACCATCAGTGATATACTGCATCATTGGAATAGCGATTCGGCTACCTCTATACTGTCCGTTTTTCCCACGTCAACGAATTTGTCGCCCGTGTGATCATACCCCAGTATAGTGTGATCTTTCGCCAGTTCGAGGTAAAGATCCGTCAGTGAAAACTTTCCACGGAACGGCATAAGGTTGAACACATCATATTCAAAGATGACAACACAGCTGTAGGCTTTTTGTTGCAGGTATTCACTGTTACGGGAAATGCGTTGTTCCCCGGTGTTGTTATTGATCCAGCCACAAAGCCGGTTGGTTTTATCAAATAAAAAATTTCGTGAAGTCTTCCTGTTTGTGACGCCAAAAGAAATCAGCGGTTTATGTTCTTCATGAAATGCGAGAAGGCTATGTAAGTTAAGATCAGTAAGTATGTCCACATTGCAGGTAATGAATTTTTCGACGGGCGCAAACAGGTTTCTTGCTTTTAATAAACCACCACCGGTTTCAAGTACCTCATCTGTTTCATCGCTGATCAGTATCCGGCTGCCCCAGCCGTTATTTTTTTTAACGGCATCAATGATTTGTTCTGCAAAATGATGCACATTGACAACGACGTCTTTTATTCCATATTGTTGCAGGTATTCAACATTTCGTTGAAGTAAAGATTTTCCATTTACCGGTGCAAGGGCTTTAGGATGTTTATCGGTCCATGGTTTGAATCTTGTACCGAGTCCTGCGCTGAAAATCATTCCCCCGGCCCCTAAAGGGGTGTTTTCATCTCTGTTTACCATTACAATGTTCAATAAGGAGATTTTCTATTTGTTTTATCATATTTTCAAGTTCTCTTTCTATCTGATCATTAGTGAACCTTAAAACTGTCAAGCCTTCTTGCTGCAAAAGCGATTGTCGTATTTCGTCATTTTGTTTTATTTCCGGTAAATTATGAATGCTTCCGTCAACTTCAAAGACTAGCTTCAGTGCGTGGCAATAAAAGTCGAGAATATAAATTGAAAAAGGATGCTGCCGGCGAAACTTGAAACCTAAAGGCTTGGATTTTAAATAACCCCATAGAATGGTTTCTGCATTCGTGGCTCTATTTCTCAAATCTTTTGCCATTTGAAATAATGGTTTGATCGCTCCACTGTGCATTTTCTTTCGCATATGTTTATTTCGGAGATTTTAAGTTCCCCCTTGGGGGCCGGGGGAATTAATCCATTTTTTTTGGTCCTGGATCAAATGTTCTAATTCAATTTTTACTTTAAACTTATTTTTTAAATGTCTTGCAAGCGCATCAGCCGCATAGACGCTGCGGTGTTGACCTCCCGTGCATCCGAAACTCACCGACAAACTTTCAAAATCCCTTTTGATATAGTCCTCAACAGATATGTCAACAATATCAAAAATGCTGTTCAGGAATTCGGGCATTTTTGTTTGTTGCTCCAGGTAATCTTTTACTGGTTTATCACGACCGGTTAATGTTTTGAAATATTCGATTCGTCCAGGATTTAAAAGTCCCCGGCAATCAAACACAAAGCCACCGCCATTGCCACTGTTGTCGGGTGGCACGCCATTTCTATAGGAGAAACTTTTAATTTTTACAACCAGGGGAGTTTTTTCATGGGCCTGTACGGGCGTAAATTTTTCAATTATTTCATCTGCCAGGCAGATTTTCAGCACTTTGCTGAATTCAGGAACTACAATGCCCAGGCTTTGATTGAGAAAAAATTCTTTGAGGTTATTCAATGCCAGCGGAATGCTTGTGAGGAATTGAGCTTTACGTTCAAACAACCCGCGAAATCCATAAGCGCCCAGTACCTGCAGCAACCGGATCAACACATAGCCATTGTACTGATTGTGAAAAATATTCCTGTTTACACTTTGGTTAATTACATTTTCAAAGGCATCGATATAATCTTCCAGCAAATCGTATTTCCATTGATCCGGAAGATTGGCCCTTGCCTGCCACAGCATACTCGCCACATCATATTGGGGAGCGCCCTTCATGCCTCCCTGGTAATCGATAAAATGTACGGCGTCGTCTTCTGTTATCATGATATTGCGGCTTTGAAAATCGCGGAACATGAAATATTTGTATTCAGTGTGCGTGAGATAATTGCTTAGCGCTTCAAAATCATCGATGAGCTGTTGCTTGTCATATGGCTTGCGCAACGCGTCGAGGAAATAGTATTTGAAATAAAGAAGGTCGGCCATGATTGCTTGTTTGCCAAATTCTTTATTGGTCAGGCATTGTTCGTAGTCGAGCCCATGGTCGCCTTTAACCTGCAATTCGGCCAGTGCTTCAAGGCTTTTTTTAAAAAGCGTGTAAACTTCATTGGTAAACCCGGCCGCTTCAAGCTTATTCAAAAGCGAAGTATTCCCGAAATCCTCCTGGAGGTAGCATTGCCTGTCGTGACTGATAGCCAGTATTTCGGGAACAGCAAGCCCTTTTTGCCGAAATAATTGGGAGAAATAAATGAAAGCATCGTTCTCTTTGATATTGGCGCCGTAGGTTCCAATGACGGATTGCTGGTGATCAAATAACCGGAAATATCTCCGTTCACTTCCCGATTGGGGCAAAACATCCAATGAAGCGGGCCCGGTACCTTTCCAGTTTTTATACAAGTCACGGATCGAGTCAGTAATATGCTGCATGGCGCAAATTTAATCAAATGAAATACGGAGAGCAACACCGCCTTGAGCGCCACTTCCTTTTCGACTAAATTTGCAATACTTATACGGTTTGCTATTTATGACTCCTGACCCCGTTAATAAAGTAAGAATTGTTACCGCCGCTTCCTTATTTGATGGCCATGATGCGGCTATCAATATCATGCGCCGTATCATGCAAAGCAAAGGAGCTGAAATTATTCATTTAGGTCACAACCGGTCAGTAAAAGAAATTGTTGAAACTGCCATTGAAGAAGACGTGCAGGGCATTGCCATAACAAGCTACCAGGGCGGGCATTTGGAATTCTTCAAGTACATGAAAGACTTGCTGGACGAAAACGAATGTGGTCATATAAAAATTTTTGGCGGTGGAGGCGGAACTATTTTGCCGGATGAAATTGAGGAGTTACATCAATATGGCATTACCCGGATATACAGCCCTGATGACGGAAGGAAAATGGGACTTGAAGGAATGATTGAGGAAGTAATTCGCTTGTGCGATTCTGATTCTTTGAATACGGATATGAAATGGAACGGAAAGCTGCCATTGAATGAAGCCAAAGACATCCGGAAAATAGCAAGAGCCATCACTTTTTCTGAAAATGGAATAAAGGAAAAGACGGATGCTAATTCGTTCGAGCCTGAAGTCCCTTCTTTTGGAAAGGATTTAGGGAAGGCCCCAATATTAGGCATTACCGGTACAGGCGGTGCGGGTAAGAGCAGCGTCACTGACGAGATCGTGCGTCGCTTTCTCCAAAACTTTACCGATAAAACCATTGCTGTCATTTCTGTCGATCCTTCCAAGAAAAAAACCGGCGGCGCTTTGCTCGGTGACAGGATAAGAATGAATGCAATTTCTCATCCACGGGCGTACATGCGAAGTTTGGCAACGAGGGATGATAATAAGGCATTAAGCAGCGCGGTGCAGCAAGCGATTGACGTTTGCCGTGAAGCCGGCTATGATTTTATAATCCTCGAATCTGCCGGCGTTGGACAGAGTGATGCTTCAATTTTGGATTATTGTGATATCAGCATGTATGTAATGACACCCGAATATGGGGCTGCTTCACAACTGGAAAAGATCAACATGCTTGACTATGCAGACCTTGTTTGCCTCAATAAATTTGATAAAGCGGGAGCGCTGGACGCGATAGCTGACATCAGGAAACAGTACAAGCGGAATCATGGCTTATGGAATGCAAAAGATGAAGAGCTGCCTGTAATCGGTACGATGGCCAGCAAATTCAATGATGACGGCATAAACCATCTGTTTGAACTGCTGCTTAAAAAAGTTGAAGATAAAACCGGCAAGAGTTTCGGAACATTTCGCGCCGGGCAAACGGCACAGGTTTCACAGGCGATCATTCCTTCAAACCGGGTAAGGTATCTGAGCGAGATCACTGAAAACAATCGAAACTATGATCAGCTGGTAAATGACCAGGCGGCCGTCGCATCAAAGTTATACCAGATCTCAGGTACGATCGAAGCATTGAATAGTTTTTCATTTGAAAAAGGATCGCATGGATATTCGAACGCCGTGCTTGAAAAGATGAAAAAATTTTACGAGGAGCAACTTACTCCCGTTAGCCGAAAGTTGATCTCTCACTGGCAGGAGAAAGTAAATGAATATCAAAAGGACTTTTATGAATATACGGTTCGGGAAAAGGTCATCAAACAATCAATGACCACAACAAGCATGAGTGGCACAAGAATTCCTAAAGTTGTTTTACCTAAATACAAAGACTGGGGTGACCTATTGAAATGGCAGGCGCAGGAGAATGTGCCCGGTCACTTTCCATTTACTGCAGGTGTTTTTCCATTAAAAAGAGAGGGTGAAGATCCAACCAGGATGTTTGCCGGAGAAGGTGGACCTGAAAGGACCAATCGCAGGTTTCATTATGTGTCAATTGATCAGCCGGCTAAACGACTGTCAACCGCATTCGATAGTGTCACCCTCTATGGAGAAGACCCCGATCAGCGGCCGGATATTTATGGCAAAGTGGGCAACAGTGGTGTAAGCATTGCCACAGTTGATGATGCTAAAAAACTGTACAGTGGTTTTGATTTATGTGATCCAAAAACCAGTGTCAGCATGACCATCAACGGGCCGGCACCAATGCTGCTTGCATTTTTTATGAATGCTGCTATTGATCAGCAATGCGAGAAATGGCTTGAAGCAAATGGTCAGTGGAAATTGGCGGAGGAGCTAATAACGAAAAAGTTCGGGAATGGCTCACGGCCTCTTTATAACAATCCATCTTTTCCCGGTGAAATGCCTGCCGGAAATAATGGATTGGGTTTGAGGTTACTTGGTCTAAGTGGTGATGAAGTCCTGCCACCTGACATTTATGAACAATGCAGGCAAACTGCTTTGCAACAGGTGAGAGGAACCGTGCAGGCCGATATTCTGAAAGAGGACCAGGCACAGAACACCTGTATATTTTCGACAGAATTTGCTTTGAAATTAATGGGAGACGTGCAGGAATATTTTATTCAGAACCAGGTAAGGAATTTTTATAGCGTAAGCATTTCAGGTTATCATATTGCCGAAGCGGGAGCTAACCCGATAACGCAATTGGCATTTACACTTGCCAATGGTTTTACTTATGTCGAATATTATTTGAGTCGCGGGATGAATATTGACGATTTTGCTCCGAATCTTTCATTCTTTTTTAGCAATGGGATGGATCCGGAATACAGCGTTATAGGCAGAGTGGCGCGACGAATCTGGGCAAAGGCAATGAAATACAAGTACAAGGCTAACAAGCGCAGCCAGATGCTCAAGTATCATATCCAGACGTCGGGTCGCAGTCTTCATGCTCAGGAAATCGATTTTAATGATATCCGTACTACGTTACAGGCTTTATATGCTATTTATGACAATTGCAATTCCCTTCACACAAATGCCTATGACGAAGCGATCACTACACCGACTGAGGAAAGTGTTCGTCGCGCTATGGCCATACAATTGATCATCAACCGGGAATTGGGAACGGCTAAAAATGAAAACCCCAACCAGGGTTCTTTTCTTATTGAGGAATTAACAGATCTTATAGAAGAAGCGGTACTAACGGAATTTGATCGCCTGACAGAAAGAGGAGGTGTACTTGGTGCTATGGAACGGATGTATCAGAGGAATAAGATCCAGGAAGAGAGTTTAATTTATGAGCACCAAAAACATACCGGCGAATTGCCGCTGATTGGTGTAAATACTTTTCTCAATAAAAAGGGAAGCCCGACTATCATACCCGGAGAAGTGATACGAAGCACCACAGAAGAAAAAGAACAACAAATACAAAACCTAAAAGCCTTTTGGAATCGGAATGAGTCAAAAAGGGAAGAAGAATTAAAGAGGTTAAGGGACACTGCTATTAATAACGGCAACCTGTTTGCCCGGTTAATGGAAACTGTGAAGTATTGTTCTTTAGGACAGATTACACATGCATTATACGAAGTAGGCGGCCAGTATCGAAGGAATATGTAGTGTAACTAATTTTCCATTAGTGAAATGCAATCATGTTCTTCCCTACTGGTTCCTGGTTGCAGGACAACCCACCTTCTTTTTCCTTCCCATACCCGGTAATCCTGCTATTTGTTTGTATTTATCAAAAAAGTAACGAAGAGTATACGTAACAGCGATGTAGTAATATCCATCATTGTGTTTTGGGCTTCCCCGCATAACATCGGGTGATGGATATGGACCAGCGCCTACTTCGTCACCCCGGTATGCCAAATCAACGGCAGTTTGTCCCCGGGCAGTAAGAAGCCGGGTTTGATCTACATAATTTCCGCTGACATCATCCAAATGGTCAGTAAAGAGTTTCCGATAACCCATCTCAAGACCTACTCTCATGTCTTCATTAAGCGAGTATTCCGCGCCTATGCCAAACGGAATATTTAATTGCCATAGGCCATATTCCGCGATGCCCGGCATAAAGCCCTGCCCTTCGGTGCTCAGGGGTTTCAAATAAGTCTTGTTGCCATTCAAATCTTCTGTTGATGGATTGAAATGAAATAAGCCGACTCCCGCATATAGGTAGGGCGTCCACCATTTGTCATTCAGGCTAAATAGACTGTACTGGCCACTTATTTCCCATTCGAAGATCTTGGAATTGAAATTGAGATTGCGCCGTTGCATAGTTGTTGTCCCTTTTTTATCATCGGCCTGCAAACCGGTTAGGGTAAGGTAGCTGCGGGCCATTACATGCTCGCTCAGATCATACCTCACCCCAAGTGAGAACAAAAATTTGGCTTGTGACAAAGAAACGGAACTTGCTTTCAAGTCACCCTGGTAATTGGCGACCCCTAAACGGGTGGCAAAATGAAAGTTCTGGGCGGCGGAGGCCAGTGGTACACAAAGGAGTGCAAACAGTAGTTTTTTCATCGGTTCGAATCAATTGAGATACGAACAAGAAACGTTTTTTAGCCCCAATTATTTTCCAATTTCCTGTTTATTAGGGGGAATGAACGGATATTTCACCTGAATGGAGTACCGGTAAGGGGGCGCTGTCAGCCTATTGACTATTTTCAGTAAATTACAAGAGGTCTTTATTAATCTGCCGGCTTCATTATTTCAACGATGGCTTTATGAGGCATATTCTAACATATAGCCTGTTACTCTCGTTATTCCCCTCTGTTCTTTTTGCACAAAAGGTGATATCCATAAAGATTGATGGCACTATCAACCCTGCCACCGCCGACTTTATTCAGGATGGAATCAAAAAAGCTGCGTCGGACAAGGCCGCGTGCCTCCTTATTCATTTGAATACTCCCGGCGGCTTGTTGAAATCAACAAGGGTGATCGTAAGCGAGATGCTCAACTCACCGGTGCCGGTAATTGTCTACGTTTCTCCCGGAGGGGCACACGCCGGATCAGCGGGAGTATTTATAACCATGGCTGCCCATATTGCCGCGATGGCACCGGGTACCAATATTGGCGCAGCACACCCGGTTGCGCTGCAAGCGGTAATGGACAGCACGATGAATGAGAAAACAACAAATGACGCAGCGGCATTCATTCGATCTATTGCAGAAAAACGAAAACGCAACGTCGGGTGGGCCGAGAATGCGGTGCGCAAAAGTCATTCTTATTCAGAAACAGAAGCTCTCGAGTTTTCCGTGATCGACCTTATAGCAAGGGACGACCAGGAACTTTTAAGTATGGTCAATGGTAAACAAGTCACGCTGAACACAGGATCAGTAACGTTGCAAACCAAAGGTGGAAAGATTGAATCGCTGGAAATGACATTTATTGGAAAACTGCTGGACATTATCAGCGATCCCAATATTGCTTACATTTTATTCCTGCTGGGCATGTATGGATTGCTGTTCGAACTGTATAGTCCCGGGGCTATTCTCCCGGGTATTGTCGGTGTTATCAGCCTGGTCCTTGCGTTTTATTCGATGCATTCCCTGCCGGTAAATTATGCCGGGCTTGCGCTGATCATTTTCGCTATTATTCTTTTTCTGCTTGAAATAAAAGTTGTGAGTCACGGGCTTTTAGCCATCGGGGGCATTGTATCCTTGTTGTTGGGATCTATGATGCTTATCCGTTCCGGCTCCGGGCTTGATATGGCCCGAATTTCACGTGGTGTCATCTACGCGGCGACCGCAATTTCTGCTTTATTCTTTTTATTCGTGCTTAGCTTTGGTATAAGAGCACAACGTTCAAAAGTTGTGACTGGAATGGAAGCAATGATTGGAAATACCGGCGAGGTAATTGAAATGTTGAATCCCATAGGTACCGTCAGGGTAAATGGAGAAACCTGGAATGCGGAATCATTATCAGGCGCAATTGCCCGGGGAGAAAAAGTCAGGATTAAAGAAATGAAGAATCTGAAACTATATGTAGAGCCGATTGGTCATTCTTAAAAAAGATTAATATGGAAAACTTTCCGGTTGTAACTGTGGCTATAATACTTTTTCTTCTCATTATTCTTGCAAATGCGATACGCATTTTACGCGAGTATGAACGTGGCGTAATCTTTCGCCTTGGTCGTTTAATTGGTGGCGGAGGGATTAAAGGACCGGGCCTGATCTTGCTGATACCCGTAATTGACCGGATGGTAAAAGTAAGCCTGCGCACAATTGTTTTAGATGTACCCCCGCAGGATGTGATCACCCAGGACAATGTATCTATAAAAGTAAATGCTGTTGTATACTTTCGCGTGATCGAACCACAACGGGCAATCGTGCAGGTTGAGAATTTTCTGGCAGCAACATCGCAAATCTCGCAAACCACGTTGCGAAGTGTGCTGGGCCAGTCAGAACTTGATGACCTGCTTTCACAGAGGGAAAAAATCAATCATAAATTGCAACAGATCATTGATACCAATACAGAACCATGGGGCGTTAAAGTGACGAATGTAGAAGTAAAACAAATTGACCTGCCGCAGGAAATGCAAAGGGCCATGGCCAAACAAGCAGAAGCTGAACGGGAGCGCCGGTCAAAAGTAATTGCTGCAGAAGGTGAGTTCCAGGCATCACAGCGATTGGCTGATGCCGCTAAAATCCTGGCAGACCAACCCAGTGCATTAACGCTGAGATACCTTCAAACATTAAGGGAAATCGCAACGGAAAATAATTCTACGACAATTTTTCCAGTACCAATCGATTTATTGAAGCCCTTCCTGAAGCATGATGGCAAACAGAGCTAATTTGTTCTTGCTACTATGGCCAATGATATTGTTAGTTATGTTATTTTGGAAAATGTTCAATTCTCAATGCTCATCACCTGTACATAAGATGTTTTGTTTAATGAAACAGGTTTCGTTCAAATGAACATTGATCATTGAACATTGGAAATTGAGCATTCCCGGTTCTAAATAGTTGCGTTGTGACATCATTTATTCAGTCACAACTTTTTTTCCGAAAGGAAATAACGAGATTTCGATTAATTTAAAATGCTGGCGACCCCAGGGAATGCCGATAATAGTGATTGATAACAGAATTCCCATCACAAGGTGGATCAATGCCGTGTAAAGTCCTCCAAACAGCAGCCAAACAATATTGCATATAGTGCTAAGGCAACCTGCATTGCTCCCATCACTGATGACCTTCCTGCCAAAAGGCCAAAGCACCAACTCAGCCAACTTGAAGCATTGCAGGCCCCAGGGAATGCCGACGATTGTAAAACATAAAACAATGCCTCCCAAAAGATATCCCAGCGCTGCGAGAAACCCGCCGAAGATCAGCCATACAAGATTGCCTAATGTATTCATGAATTAAATGTAATGAAAGATGTATTGGTTTCGGCATATTCATAATTGCAAAAGGAAAATGCTCAATGTTCATTGCGAGGCAGAGCGGAAGCAATTCAATGCTCAATTTAAAACGACCGTGCATTTAAATAAACAATGTATCCATTGGGTGAAATAAGATCCGTACTGCAAGTCGAGAAGCAAGAATCCATACAACATCAGGCTCTATACTTGAACATTGAAAATTGAGCTTTAAACATTGAACATTTTCCTAATGGACTTGCGGGAAAAATCAGTTCCCCGACCCCACTCTTTCTATTTCGTCGCGAGCGCCTGAAGATCTTCTTGTTGGGGTTTTGAAGGAATTTCCAAAGCGATAGTTAAAAGAAATTGTGCAAACCCTGCTATCACGTTTAATTTTAAAATACTCATCCGCCTGCCTGAAGACTGTGAATCCTTCCATTGCCTGCGTATAGAAAATATCACGAACCGTCAACCGGACAGTTCCTTTGGCTTTCAACACCTGGCGGGAGACGCCCATGGAAACCTGCCCTGTTGGTTCAAGCACTTCCTGGATATCATTCTGGTTTTTTGTGATATAAAAGCCTGAAAGCTCACCGGACCAGCTCTTATCAAAATGGAATTGATTGTTCATGCTGAAATTCCCCTGCGTCATCGAAGCAACATATTTTTCCCAAAGAATTCCTTCAATCCTTTTGTGATTTATCATAGCCTGTGCATTGAAGCTCCACCATGAAAGCGGGGACAATACTGCGCTCACCTGGAGGCTGGTATTTTGCATGCTGCTGAAATTTCCTTCGGTGTAGATCACCATACCGTCGTCGCCGGCGAGGAATAACTGGGAGAAATAATCTTTGGTATGACTATAGGCTGCCGTGGTGGTCAGAATGTTTTTAAACACATGAGATAACTCAAGATTCCAGGTGTATTGTGGCCTTATCAGTGAATTCCCTCTCTGGTAGGTGTATTTATTGATGATAAATAAAAACGGATTGAGTTTTTGAAATGGAGGCCTGTCGATGCGCCGGCCCGCACTGAACATGAACTGATTCATCGAATCTGCTTCAAATGTGACCGAAGCAGTTGGGAATAGATTATGATAGCTCCTGGAAAATGCAGAATCCTTTTGCAGGCTATTGCCTAATTGATTTGCATGATAATGTGTGAATTCATAGCGCAAACCTGTCTGCAATGTCCAGCGATCGGTCTTCCTTTCCAAATTACCATAGGCTGCATGAATATTTTCCGTGTACAAAAAGTGATTTGTTTTCCCAAGATCTTCCTGCCATGCATTACCATCCCAATAATAATATAACGCCGAATTATCCGTACTTGTCCTGGAAGACTTCCATCCCGACTCAAGTTGTATTGATTTGGAAAAATGTGCTGTATAATCGGCTTTGGCTGAAAAAATATTAATTCGTGACGGAAGATCGCCGGTAAATGCTTCTTCATAGCCATTCGGACCTTCAAGAATGTTTTGAAAAGCCTGGTAGCCATGAATATCGTAAGTGAGATAATCGATATCTGCAGAAAGTTCCTTAGTGGCGCTAAATGAATGCCGCATGTTAAGATTGATGCCTGCATTTTTCCATTTGCTTTTTCCGGCGCTATTCGTTTGAATAATGGAGTCTGTATTTCCTGAGGCATCCATCCATGAAGCCGTATTATTGCCGGAACTGTTTCGTTGAAAGATCATCCCGTTCAATGCAACGCCAACCGTAGTTTTCTTTCCTGCAAAATAGTCAAGCCCGGTTCGAATGATATGGCTGTTTCCATGGCCCTTTAATTCACTTGGCTGTTCAAGCATTGATTCAATCGTTTGCCGATCGTCTTTATAATACGTACGTAATGCATACAGGTCGGCAAATGCTTTGTTGGCATTCATGCTGTAGTTGAAAAAATAATTCCATTTGTCTTTCTTGTAATTTAATTGAAGACTGTTATTGATTTTAAAATAGCGGCCCTGTCCATACGACGTATTGATTGCGCCGTTAAAACCTTTTTGTTTGTTCTTTTTAGTTTTGATATTAATGATGCCCGCGTTGCCGGCGGCATCAAATTGCGCCGAAGGATTGGTCATAAGTTCGATCGTTTCCACCTGTGACGAACTCATGCCAAGCAAAAGGTTGTTAAGGTCAGCGCCTGATAGATAAGTTGGCTTGTTGTCAATCATGATCAACACGCCGGTGCGACCTTTCAGGCTAATATTTCCATCCTTATCTATTGTAATTCCCGGTGACTTCTCCAGTACTTCTAAAACCGTAGTTCCCGCATTCGTGATCGACGCATCCACGTTGATGACGGTTTTTCCCGGCAATTGCTGTATAAAAGGTTTCCTCGACGTGACGGTCACTCCTTTCAAAGCAATGGTTGCAGGTTCCAATATAATCGGCGCAATTTGTTCTACGGTTGAATTCAGTGGTATTTGAACGGGGCTTGAATACTGCGGCTGGTAACTGACAACCGTTACGCGCAATACATAAACGCCATCATTAACCTGGTCAAAAGTGGCTATTCCTGTTGAATCAGTGATCCCGACTTTCACCAGGGCCGAATCGCTGGCTCTCAATAATTCCACCGTTGCGTTGGCAATGGCTGCGCGCTGAGCGTTGGTAACGGGTACAATAATTTTATCGCCCGGCTTAACAGGGGGTTGAGCCGCGATTTTAAGCATGGAAAAAAATAGGATCACAACCGGGAATATCCTTGACATAGTTAGACGGTAAAACACGACAATATAACCAACCCGCCGGCATGCAGGAATGTTTTTGTTTCAACGGCCAATAAAGCAGATGAGATACAGCTTTATGGTTATACTAATCTTAGTACCATGGTAATAGGCATATTTCAATCTGGATCAGAACGTGTCACTTTTATCAGGGGATTTTCGATTATCTTTGCCATTCATTTTATGAAAGACACATTTGCCATCACATTAATACCCACCCATTTTGCGCTTCATTGATTTTAATTTCCACCCTGATCTGTTAGAAGGTATCGAGGCATCCAATTACGAGACTGCAACGCCTGTCCAGGAACAGGTCATCCCCGCCATTCTTGAAGGAAAAGACCTGATCGCGTCCGCTCAAACCGGGACAGGAAAAACCGCAGCCTTTTTATTACCCGTTATTCATCGTTTAATGCTTAATCACACGGATGGCAGGATCGGAGCATTGATCATTGTGCCAACCCGTGAACTCGCGGTCCAGATTTCCCAGCATCTTGAAGGCCTATCTTATTTTACGCATATAAGCTCAGTTGCCGTTTATGGTGGAAACGATGCACAAAATTTTGTTGCAGAAAAAAAGGCATTGCAAGCGGGAGCAGACATCATCATATGCACCCCGGGACGGATGATCGCTCATTTGAATATGGGTTATGTATCCTTCAAAAATTTGCAGTTCCTGGTTTTGGATGAAGCAGACAGGATGCTGGATATGGGTTTCCAGGATGACATCAACAGGATCATTAAAGCCGTTCCGGAAAAAAGGCAGACTTTGTTGTTTTCCGCTACGATGCCGCCAAAAATAAGGGTGCTCGCAAGGAATATTCTGAAAGATCCCGTTGAAATTAATATTGCGATAGCCCGTCCACCGGAAAAAATAATTCAGAAGGCTTTTGTTGTATATGACCAGCAAAAGACCGGGTTGTTAAAACACCTGCTAAAAACAGTCCCGCATAAAAGCGCATTGATTTTTTGCGGCAGCAAACAATTGGTAAAGCAGCTGACCAGGAGTTTGAAACAAAATAAGTTTAACGCTGAGGAAATGCATAGCGACCTGGAACAGGTGCAGCGTGAAAATGTAATTGTAGGATTTACCAGTGGCCGGATCCCGGTAGTGGTTGCAACAAATATTGTAAGCAGGGGAATTGATATTGATACTATAGATCTTGTGATTAATTATGATGTTCCGGCTGATGGTGAAGACTATGTTCACCGGATAGGGAGAACCGCAAGAGCTGAGGCCGACGGCATAGCATTAACTCTGGTAGGTGAAAGAGAGCAAAATAAATTTGCCGCCATTGAATCATTGATTGGTAAGGAAGTGGAAAAAGCGGCGATACCGCAGGAACTGGGATCTCCTCCATCATACAGACCCCGATCGCAAAGAAGCAACGGCAATAAACGAAACAACGGGAAAAAATTTTATCGCAGACCGGGGAGATCGTGAAAGTGAATCGAGACATCTTAAGACGCCCTTCCCTGATTGGACGAAATGCTTTCTATCAATTCTATTATTCTTTCCCTGTCGAGGTGCATTTTCTTTTCAAGGTGTTCCAATAGTTGTTCTTCGTGTCCGGGACGGTATTCAAGATCTTCATCAGTGAGCGTTATATTGTTTTCCTTGAGGTGTTCCTTAACCACATCCCAGGGTTGTTCCAATTTAAATTGATAAGGCATATCGTTTATATATTAAACATAGCAATCAATCAACATGCCGGATTTTCGAAACCGCTTCCTGTAAGCTGCAAAAAAATGAAAACTATTTATCTTTCCACGCAGCCAAAACATCTTTGATGAGCTACAAATTCCTTTCGGTCGTTCTAATGGCTATCGTCTTTGAAATCATACAAAGTTGTGCGCGACACCCGTATAAGGAAACCAACAAGGTTTATAAAAAGCAGGCAAAAGAGTATTCAAAATTATTGAGCAGGTACCCGGTCCACGATTCAGCAGGAAACCAGCCGTATTTTGTCGGCACCACAAATTTTTCAATGCGTCGTCCCAATTATGTGATCATTCATCATACGGCGCAAAACAGTTGTGACCAAACGCTGCAAACATTCACCCAGTCCCGTACATCGGTAAGTTCACACTACGTTATTTGCAAAGACGGAACTGTGTTCCATATGTTAAACGATTTGTTGCGTGGTCATCATGCCGGTGTGGGTAAATGGGGGAGCCTGACGGATCTAAACAGCATCAGTGTAGGCATTGAATTGGACAATAACGGGACGGAACCTTTCACTGATGCGCAGATTTTCAGCCTTCTTGATGTATTGAAGCGATTGAAGAATGCGTTCAACATTCCCGCCGCGAATTTTATCGGCCATGCGGATATAGCACCGGGCAGAAAAGTGGATCCTAATAGAAATTTCCCCTGGGAGCGGCTATCACAGCAGGGTTTTGGTTATTGGTATGATACTACCAACGTACAAGTGCCCATCGATTTCAATCCACTGCAAGCCCTGAGAGTAATTGGTTACGACACAAAAAATGAAATCCAGGCAATTCAATCCTTCAAGCTTCATTTTGTTCAAAATGATTCATTGGCGTTGCTTACAGACGCCGATAAAAAAATATTAGCAGACCTGGTAAAAAAATATCAGTGAGGGTTTTTTGTGGTAACGAGTGCTGATGCATCCGTTATTTTTGGCTATTATGATTTAATTTCACAGGGGAAGGATGATCAGCCAATACGGGATCATTCTTATGCTGTGCGATTGATTGCCATATTCTACAATAAATATTTAGAATGACAGCAGAACATCAGCGATTGGCAGTCAATGCCAGCAAGGAGACCCCCCTGGCTCAATGGGGGCCTTACCTGAGTGAAAGGCAATGGGGAACTGTCCGCGAAGACTACAGCGTATACGGCGACGCATGGCACTACTTTCCCTTCGATCATGCACATAGCCGGGCGTATCTCTGGGGTGAAGATGGCCTGGCAGGAATGTCTGATTTTTTTGGTAACCTGTGTTTTTGCATTGCGTTATGGAACGGCAAAGACTCAATTCTAAAAGAAAGACTTTTTGGTTTGAGCAACCCGCAAGGAAATCATGGCGAAGACGTCAAAGAACTGTACTATTATCTCGACAACTTGCCTACTCACTATTACATGGAGTACCTGTATAAGTATCCTCAACAGGCTTTTCCCTATGAGCTTTTGAAACAGGAAAATGGAAGACTCAGCCGCAATGATCCGGAATATGAAATATTAGATACGGGCATATTCAACAACAATCAATATTTTGATGTACTGGTTACCTACGCTAAACAAGCGGCGCAGGATATTTTAATTAAAATTGATATTACCAACCGGTATACAAAATCAGCGGAAATCCATTTGCTGCCGACTTTGTGGTTTTATAACAGGTGGAGCGTGGGCAGCTTTAAGGAAAAACCTTCAATTAGCTGGCACAATAAAACTACAGTAAAGGCCGTGCATGAACGGCTCGGCGAATACTACTTCTATTTTGAGCCACCAGACAAATACTTGTTTACAGAAAACGAAACCAACACAGAAAAGGTTTCCAATATACCCAATACATCCATTTTTGTGAAGGACGCGTTTCATGATGCAATCATTAGCGGAAAAAATGTCAAGGAGCTTTCGTCCAGAAAGATGGGCACCAAGTTTTCGCCCGTTTACAAAATGCGGGTGGCGGCAGGCGCAACCAAAACGGTCTATTGCCGCCTGAATAATGCATTAACTGATAAACCATTTGCCAGGGGATTTAAGGATGTATTTACAATACGGAAACAGGAAGCCGACGATTACTATGCTGCTATTCTTCCAAAAGGGATGAATGAGGACATGGCACGTATACAACGCCAGGCTTTGGCAGGAATATTATGGAGTAAACAGTATTATCATTTTGATGTAGAGCAATGGTTAACGACCAGCGACGGTATTACCCCGGTAAGTTCAAACAAAATGACGGGTCGCAACAATGATTGGAAGCACCTGAAGAACCAGGATATCATCATGATGCCCGATAAATGGGAATATCCCTGGTATGCTGCATGGGATCTCGCATTTCAATGTATATCTATGGCGGTTGCCGATCCCACATTTGCCAAGCATCAATTATTGCTGGTGATGCGGGAATGGTATATGAAGCCGGATGGTCAATTGCCGGCATATGAATGGAATTTCAGCGACGTGAATCCTCCTGTGCAGGCCTGGGCGGCCATGCAGGTTTATAATATTGAGAAAAAACAAACCGGGAAAGGAGATATAAAGTTTCTAAAGAAAGTTTTTCAAAAACTCCTGATCAATTTCACGTGGTGGATCAACCGGAAGGACGTCAATGGGAACAACATTTTCGAAGGAGGATTTCTTGGCCTGGATAACATCGGGGTATTTAACCGCAGCGTTCACTTTCCGGGTGAAATGCAGCTGGAACAGGCAGATGGTACCAGCTGGATGGGGACGTTTGCGCTGGACATGATGGATATCGCAATTGAAATTGCCATGCAAGACGACTCATTTGAAGATACTGCTACTAAATTCTTTGAACATTTCATATTGATCGCAGAGTCACTGAACCATCATGGTTTGTGGAACCAGGAAGATCGTTTTTTCTATGACGTACTTTGTGTTCCCGGTGCCGACCCGATTCCATTGCGTATTCAATCTATTGTTGGTCTTGCTCCACTATATGCTGTTTCCACCATAAGCAAGAAAGTGCTGGATAGATTGAAGGACTTTAAGAAAAGGATAACCTGGTTTGAGAATTACAGGAAGAAAAACAAGAAATTCTGGCCAAATGAGGAACGAAGCAAGGATGGGGAAGCTTTACTTTCCCTGATTCCGAGGGAAAGGCTAATTGATTTGCTCCAGCGCTTGTTGGATGAAAAAGAATTTTTGTCGGACGGAGGAATAAGAGCACTCTCCAAATATCATGAGAATAATATTTATTCAGTCGTGGTGGAAGGAAACACCTATAGTATTCAGTATGATCCGGGGGATTCTACCTCGGATTTTTTTGGAGGCAACTCAAATTGGCGGGGCCCCGTTTGGATGCCCATAAATTTCCTGATCATCCAATCCATAAGAAAGTACGGGGAGTTTTATGACAATTCATTACTTGTGGAGTATCCGACCGGCTCGGGAATAAAAATGAACCTGGTGGAGGTAGCTAATGCATTAACAAAGCGGGTGATCAGTTTATTCGAAAAAGACGGCGACGGCAAAAGGCGTTTATATGGAAAGTATAGTTGGTTCTATCAGAAACCCGGCAATGAGCATCTTTTGACATTCTATGAATATTTTCATGGCAATGACGGGAGAGGATTGGGTGCCAGCCATCAAACCGGGTGGACCGCACTGGTCGCAGAATTGATCAGCGAGTATGGAAATAAGGAGAAAACTTCTGTTGCTGAAACACATGCTTTGTAGATGAGATGCCCTTGTTCAGATAAAAAAATGAAGGGATTGGTATTTTTGAGCAGATATGCTCTATTTTGCAGGTAAACTGCCTGTTGTCATTCAATAATTATCGTTTTAAACCAAGTCTAAAGCCCGGTTTGCAGGGTTACTGAAAATCGTAAAAAAACGACTAAATCCTTGACAACGGTAAGACGCTGCAGACTGTCAACCTAAACATACTAAATGAGAAGAATAATCTTTGGGCTCTTCTTTTTGCCATCACTGTACTTAAGCGGACAGGCCTTGGATACAACCAGCTCCGCATTGTTGCGTATTCCCGATAGTATTTCAAACATTTATCTTACAAATCAGAATGAATCATTGCCCATCTACAGTGGCAGGTTATATTATCCTGTGATGCGGATCGAAGAACATCCGTTTGCCTACTCAGACGAATGGCAGAAAGGCACGATATGGTATGATGGTGTCAGCTATCATGATATTACGTACAAATATGATACTTACATGCAGGAACTGATCGTCGTGACGCCCAGGTCCATTCCTATTCGTGTGGTAAGCGAAAGGGTGCAACGATTTGATTTCGGACCCCAATCTTTTACCAGGCATAATCCGGATAAAGACCAGGTGCTCAAAACCGGATTCTACCAGCAGTTGGAAACAGGAAGGATCACTATACTGGTGCACCGCCGAAAAATAATCCAGGAAAGAATTGTGCAAACCACGCTGGAAAGAAAATTCATTCCGATTGATACGTACTATGCTCTTAAAGATGGCAGGTACTATCCAATAAATAGCCATAAAAGCCTGCTTGGTTTAATGGGAGATGGCAGGCAGGCAGTGACCCGGCATCTCAAGCAGCAGAGATTGAAGTATAAGCATGATCCGGAAAACTACATTTTGAAAGCTACCCAGTTTTATAATCAATCTCATAAATAGTATGAAATTAAAATTTGCCATCTTCCTTTCATGCTGTTGCTTCTCCGCCCTTATTTATGCGCAGGAAAAGAAAGATACCCTGATAACCGGCAGTTTTGAAAACGTGCTATTGGTCGACCTGTTTCGGAGCCTTGAGGCTCGCTCACCTTATTTTTTTTATTACAATGAGTCGCAACTTGATTCTGCCCGTGTAAATGTTGTAGCACAAAATGAACCGATCCAGGCCTTTCTTGAAAAAGCATTGCAAAATACCGGCCTCTCATTTTCTATTGACAACTATAAACGCGTATATATTACAAAAGGATTAAAATTCACGACAAAACTGCCGACGGGTTTTTTCCCATCCCCGACAGAAACCAGCCCGCCAACGGCTACAAAAGACAGCGTTATCGATTATGGATTGGGAACTTCAAGAAAGGAGAAAGTCACCTCTGAGACCCGGCTGTACGAAATAGGCGTTAAAACAAACGCGGCAAAAGGTGACGCAATCATTACCGGCATTATCCGGAGTTCCAAAACAGGAGAACCGCTTATTAACGCTTCCGTTTTCATTGACAACAATCATTCAACTGTCACAGACGCCTATGGATATTATTCGCTTAACGTGCCGGCAGGAAAGCATACACTGAATATCCTGGCGATTGGTATGAGAGACACCAAACTGCAAATTGCTGTCTACTCAGATGGTAAACTCGACATCGATATAAGGGATCAAATTACTACGCTAAAGGAAGTAGTCGTGTCGTCGAAAAAGCTGGTTAATGTCAACCGCGTACAAATGGGAGTAGAAAGATTGAGTATTGATAATATACGCCGCGTTCCTTCTGTTTTTGGTGAAGCCGATGTGCTGAGAGTCATTACGAGCTTACCAGGCGTTAAAACAGTTGGTGAGGCAAGCACAGGTTTTAATGTTCGGGGAGGATCTGCCGATCAAAACCTTATCCTTTACAATGATGCCACCATTTACAATCCATCTCATTTTTTTGGAATGTTCTCGGCATTCAACCCGGATGTAATAAAAGATCTCGAATTGTATAAAAGCAGCATGCCTGTTAAGTATGGAGGCCGGCTGGCTTCGGTTTTGGATATAAACAGCCGTGACGGAAATAAAAAAGAATTGGCGGGTTCTGCGGGTATAGGACCTGTAACCGGCAGGATTCATCTTGAGGGTCCCATAGCAAAGGATAAGACTTCATTTATACTTGGTGCCCGCAGTACCTATGCAGATTGGTTACTTCAGTTCTTGCCGCCGGAATTTGAAAACAGCCAGGCATCGTTCCAGGATATTAATCTCGGCATCAGCCATCGCATTGACAGCACGAATGATTTATATTTTTCTGGATACTTCAGCAATGACAGGTTCGCTTTGGACAGTGATACCATCTATGGCTACTCCAACATGAACTTTTCCCTCCGATGGACCGGGAAACTCAACAACAGGTTGAGCGTATCAGTAATAGCAGGCTTTGATCAGTACAAGTATAAAGTTGTTCAGAATGAAGATAAAGACACCGCCTTTACGCTGCGGTTCGGGGTGCAACAGTTGAATGCAAAGGCCAATTTCATTTACTATTTAAGCCAGAAGCATTCATTTGAGTTTGGAGGAGGTACCATTCGCTATGAATTGCAGCCCGGAGATTTTGAGCCGTATTATGAAAATTCGCTGATCACGCCGGTTAAAATTGAAAAGGAACAAGCTCTTGAAAGCAATGTATACGTGGGCCACCGGTTCAGCCCGGGAAATAAATTCTCGATTAATTATGGACTGCGGTTTTCGTTGTTTAATTACTTAGGCCCCAAAACTGTCACCCATTATGCACCCGGTTTGCCTATTACACCGGCCAATGCTATAGATACCCAGGTTTATGCGAAAGGAAAAAATATTCAGAATTATAGTGGTCCTGAGTACCGGGTGTCGGTCCGCTATTTGTTTACCCCCGATTTTTCAATAAAGGCTTCTTATAACTCACAGCGGCAGTATATCCATATGCTTTCGAACACGACGGCTATTGCTCCCACTGATATCTGGAAATTAAGCGATCCTAATATTTACCCACAGGAAGGTCAACAAGTGTCTCTTGGTTTTTACAAGAATTTTAAATCAAACACCGTCGAAACCTCCATTGAAGGATATTACAAAAGAATTCATGATTATCTTGATTTTAAGCCGGGGGCTAAACTGATTTTGAATCATAATGTAGAGACCGAGGTGATCAGAACAGAAGGTAAGGCTTATGGTCTCGAGTTCCTGGTAAAAAAACCGGGAGGAAAACTCAACGGGTGGGTAAGTTATACCTATTCGCGTATTTTATTACGAACGAACACAGATGACCCGGACATCCAGGTTAATGGCGGTGAATATTATCCTGCCAACTATGATAAGCCGCACGACGTGACACTGGCCGGAAATTTCAGGGTCAACCACCGGTTCAGCACCTCTATGAATTTTGTTTATAATACGGGGCGGCCCATCACGGTACCGATCGGGCGTTATTATTATGCCGGTTCACAACGTGTATTATATTCAGATCGAAATACCCATCGCATACCCGACTACATACGCGTAGACTTTTCGATGAACATCGACGGCAATCATAAAGTAAACCAAAAGACGCACAATTCCTGGACGATTGGAATTTATAATTTGTTGGGACGAAAAAATCCTTATTCCGTATACTTTGTTTCTCAAAATGGGTTGATCAATGGATACAAGCTCTCCATTTTTGGAGCGATGATTCCATTTATAAACTTTAATATCAGATTCTGATGTCAAGAATTGGGTTCATGCTTTTTTTACTCCTGTTGTGCATTGCTTTTGCGTGCCGGGATCCCTATAAACCGGATATCGTTTCGTCTTCTGAATCATATTTGGTAGTTGAGGGTGTGTTGAATGCAGGTGCCGGACCAACAGATATACGGCTGTCGAGGACATTTAAACTTGACGATGCAGCCCATTTCGAAACGGAGAATAATGCCCTGGTGATGGTAGAAGGAAAGGACAATACTACGCGGCAATTAACCATGAGCGCAGACGGCGTTTATACATCTCCCGATCTCGGCCTGGTAATGGACCAGGAATATCGTCTTCATATAGTGACAACAGCCGGTAAAGAATACCTATCAGATTACGTAATAGCAAAAAAAACACCTTTGATCGATAGCGTCAGCTTTCGTCAAAATGATAAGGGGGTACAGGTTTATGTAACTACTCATGACCATACAAATAATACCCGTTACTATTTGTGGAATTACGATGAAACCTGGGAGATCCGATCCTATTATTTTTCATACTACAAATATGAAAATGGTTATACGTATCCAGTTGACAGGACTCCCGCTGAGGATATATCCAGATGCTGGAAGTATGGCAGTTCTCAAAATATTCTAATAGGCACTTCGGCTTCTTACCAGGTAGACAGCTTACCGGAGGCGCCTGTTAATTTTATTGGAAACGGCGACGAAAAGCTGGCAATAAGATATAGTACGTTGATCCGGCAAAATGCACTGGATAAAAAAGGATACGAATTTTATGAAATGATGAAAAAGAATACGGAAAACCTGGGGACTATATTCGATGCGCAACCTTCACAGATAAAAGGAAACATTCATTCCGTCTCAGACCCGGGGGAGCCGGTGATAGGATATCTTTCGGCTTCCACAACAGAAGAAAAGCGAATTTTTATTAATGCGACCGATCTCGACAGCTGGCGGTTTAACCAATTTTGCCCGAGTTACACGATTGCCAACGATGCTGATAGTATCCGCACGGCATATGAGAGTGGCGCTGAAGTTTATGACGCGGTCACGCTAGGGATAGTTGTAGTATCTTATTTATTTTCAGAGCCGGCTTGTGTCGATTGTACTGCAAGGGGAGGATCGCTTAATCGTCCGTCTTACTGGTAACCTGAAAAATATCGATATGAATTTGACAAAAAGTTGGTTTCGATTTGATTTTTGTTGCTAATAATAGTATTCGACTCTTATGATGAAGATAGCATTTATACCTTTTTTTCTTTTGATGTGCGTTGGTTTTTCGTGCAGGGATCCTTATAAACCGGATATAGTATCGTCTTCCGAATCATATTTGGTAGTGGAAGGTGTGCTGAATGCCGGTACGGGGCCGACTGATATACGGCTGTCGAGAACATTTAAGCTGGATGATACGGCCCGGTTCCAAACAGAGAATAATGCCTATGTGGCTGTAGAAGGAAAAGACAACATTACCCGGCAATTAATAATGAATAGTGATGGAGTTTATAGCTCTCCCAATCTTGGCCTGGTACTGGGCCAGGATTATCGCCTTCGCATTATAACTACTAACGGCAAAGAATATCTTTCAGAGTACGTCACAGCAAAAACAACTCCTTTGATTGACAGTGTGAGTTTTCGTCAAAATGATAAAGGTGTACAGATTTATGTGACTACGCATGATCCTGCGAGTAATACGAGGTATTATTTGTGGAACTTCAATGAGACCTGGGAAATATGGTCCTATTATTATTCGAAATACATATTTATAAATGACGTTGTGCGTCGCAGGACACCCGCAGAAGATGTATCTACATGTTGGAAGTATGCTGATTCAAAGAATATTATAATAGGTTCATCAGCGTCGTACCAAATAGACAGCATTCCGGAAGCCCCCGTGCATTTTATCGGCAACGGCGATGAAAAACTGGCAGTTAGATACAGCATCTTGGTACATCAATATGCGCTGGATAAAAAAGGCTACGAGTTTTATGAATTGATGAAGAAGAATACCGAAAGCCTCGGAACAATTTTCGATGCGCAGCCCTCTCAAATAAAGGGGAACATATCTTCTACTTCTGACCCCACCGAGCCGGTAATTGGATATATATCGGCTTCGACTCTTGAAGAGAAGAGAATTTTTATTGAACGGGCCGATCTCGACTGGCGGTTTACCCAGAATTGTAAAAGTTCCAGGGTTACGAACGATTTAGATAGTATACGCAATGCTTATGTTATGGGTGACCAGGTTTATGAGGCAGTTTTCGATGGACCCTTCATTGTGGCATATTTGTTTTCAGATGACCCATGTGTTGATTGTACTGAAAGAAATGGATCAACTGCACGACCCCCTTACTGGTAATTCGACAACTTGCATTAAAGGGTGTGACGTTGATTAAAAGGTAGTTTCAACTTATGACTAGTAACTAAATGTCGTATTCGATTCGAATGTTTAGAACATCCATTATATCTGCTTTACTGTTGATATGCATTGGATTTTCATGCAGGGATCCGTACAAACCGGGTCTTGATTCAACTTCCAAGTCGTACCTGGTAGTGGAAGGAGTGCTTAATGCCGGTAATGGACCAACAAGCCTGTTCCTATCGAGAAGTTTCAAGCTCGATGATACAGCAGTGCTCAGGGGAGAACATAATGCAACAGTGATGGTGGAAGGAAAAGATAATACGACGAGGCAATTGGCAATGACGGGGGACGGTATCTATACTTCTCCCGGTCTCAACCTCGTATTAAACCAGGAATATCGCTTACGCGTCGTGACGGCAGCGGGAAAAGAATATCTCTCAGATTATGTAACGGCGAGACAAACACCGCCAATCGACGATATTACCTTTCGTCAAAATGATAAGGGAGTGCAGATATATGTCACAACCCATGACAACACAGGTGATACGCGATACTATTTATGGAATTACGATGAAACCTGGGAGATCCGGACCTATTTCTTCTCCAAATACAAGTATATACTCGCAAATGACACAATATTGCCAAGGAGCCCGACAGAAGATGTGAGTACATGCTGGAAATATGGATTTTCACACGATATTTTGATTGGCACATCGACAGCCTATGAAACCGACACGATACCGGAAGCTCCGCTTAGATTTATTGGGAATGGAGACGAGAAGCTTGCCGTACGATATAGCATTCTTGTAAAGCAAACTGCATTGGACAAAAAAGGATACGAGTTTTATGAGTTGATGAAGAAAAATACAGAAAGCATCGGTACTATATTCGATCCTCAACCCTCCCAGGTAAAAGGAAACATACATTCGGTCTCCGATCCGAACGAAGCCGTGATTGGTAATATTACAGCAACCACAGTCGAGGAGAAAAGGATTTTTATTGGGCCCGCAGACCTGGACAGGTGGAGGTTCCAGCAGTTTTGCACTACTGACACCATCGCTAACGATCCCGACAGCATTTATAAGGCGTATGGCACGGGGTGGGATGTATATGATGCAATATTATCCAGGACACAGCCAGGGGTAATAGATGCTTATGAATTTTCTATTAAAAGTTGCGTTGACTGCACCAAAAGGGGAGGCGACCTTACCCGTCCTCCTTATTGGTAATAAAAATGATTATTGTAAAAACTATGAGAGTGGATAAAATGCGTTTTTCAAATCTGCTGATGTTGTATCTGCTGGCGATGCCGTTATTGTGTTTTTCGCAGGATGAACCTTTCAAACAAATACAGCAGAAATTTGAGGCGTTCAGCAAGAATTCTGCGCAGGAGAAAATATATGTGCATACCGATAAAAATTATTACCTCGCTGGTGAAATCATATGGTTTAAACTATATTACGTGGATGCGGCCAGGCATCAGAGACTGGATCTCAGCAAAGTGGCCTATATCGAGGTTCTTGACAGAGCGTTCAAACCTGTACTGCAGGCAAAAGTTTCGTTAACGTCAGACGGAGGATCGGGATCACTCTACCTGCCATTGACTTTAAATTCTGATAATTACATTTTGCGGGCATACACAACCTGGATGAGAAATTCAGGACCTTCTGTTTTTTACGAAAAATTAATTAGTGTTGTTAATACCGTAAAGCCGGCGGACGCAAATCGCAGGCAGGAACCGGGCGCGGCCACCGCCGTTTTTTTTCCTGAGGGAGGCAATTTGGTTGAAGGGATCGAAACAAAAATTGCATTCCGCATTACCGGCGAAAATGGTAAAGGAATAAATGCGGCCGGAGTCATCACAAAGGAAAATGGAGACACAGTTGCAAAGTTCTCGTCTTATAAATTTGGTATTGGAAGTTTTACATTCAAACCGGCCGCCAACCAGGAATATAAAGCCACGATTGCACTTCCGGGAGGAAAATCGTTAATGAGCTTGCTACCGACGGTGTATGAACACGGGTATGTGATGAACGTCACCGACAATAAAGATGGCCGGATAAAAATCAGGATCAAGATCAATAAGGATGAAAGTAAAGGAAGCGGTGAAAAGGTTTTCGTAGTGATGCATAACCGGCATGTGCTCAAAGCTGCTGAAACCGGTTTTGTCAACAATGCAAACGAGCTCATTTTTCAGATAGAGAAAAATAAGCTGGGCGAAGGAATAAGCCAGGTTACACTATTTAATAAAGATGGTCGACCGGTTTGCGAACGACTTGTTTTTGTTCGTCCCAACGGGCAAACGATAACAAACATCAATACAGATAAAGATGCGTATGAAAAAAGAGAAAAGGTAAGTCTTGTCATAGCCGGGGATACTACCCAAAAACTGGGCGGCATCAACTATTCTGTTGCCGTCTATCAAATTGATTCACTTGAAAAGTTTGATCCGGATGACATAGTCAGCTATCTGTGGCTTAGCTCTGACATCCGCGGTAATGTAGAATCGCCCGGGTATTATTTTTCCGAAGGAAAGAGTGATATTGAAGCAATGGATAACCTTTTGCTCACACATGGATGGCGAAGGTTCAAATGGGAAACTATTTTATCCACTGCGTCGTCTACTCCCAGGTTCATTCCGGAAGCGAATGGTCATCTCCTCACGGCAAGAGTTGTTAAGGCTGATGATAAGAGCCCGGCAAAAAATATTAATTGTTTCCTTTCGTCTCCCGGGTATCCATTTGTTTTTTGCATTGCCAAAACGGATGACCGCGGAATAGTTCAATTCGATGCAAAAAAATATTTTGGGCCCGGTGAAGTTGTGGTACAGGCTGGCCAGGATTCTGTCAACAAGTACCAGGTAGATGTCCTGACTCCTTTCGCGGAAGAACATACCGACACCCGTGTACCTCCACTTATTCCGGTAAAGCAAAGCGAAAAAGATTTGCTGGATAAAAGTATTGCCATGCAGGCACAGAACATTTACCTGGCAGACAGCATCCGCAAGTTTGATCCACCTGCATTAGCGGATACATTACCTTTTTTTGGAAAAGCTGAGTTTAGCTATCCATTAGACGAGTACAAACGGTTTACCACAATGGAGGAAGTACTGCGGGAATATGTAACGCCTATTAACGTTATACTACGCGACGGTCAATTATCTATGACGATGTATGATGAACTGTATGCAAAAATGTACGGAGATGCCAGCCAGGCAATTTATCGCGATAAAATTCTCGTTTTGTTAGATGGTGTGCCATTAATGAACTATAATAGGATATTTTCATACGATCCTTTTAAAGTAAAAAAGCTCGAAGTTGTACCGAGGAGATTTATGATGAGCGGAATTAATTTCAATGGTGTTGCCAGTTTTGAAACTTACCAGGGCAGGTTTGATGGTTTTGAACTGACACCGGGGCTTGTTGCTGTGGAATATGAGGGATTACAACTGCAACGCGAATTTTATTCTCCGGCTTACGAAAGCATGAGTGACAGAGAAAAACGGATTCCTGATTTCAGGACAACTTTATTTTGGAGAGCAGATGTTTTGCAGGACATAAGTGGTAATTCACGCCTCAATTTCTTTACTTCCGATTTGCCCGGAAAATACCTTGTTGTGTTGCAGGGGATAAATGAAAATGGTGAGGCAGTATCCGCAACACACTCTTTTACTGTGCAATAACGTCTCCATTTCTCAAATGATGCGATGGGATGTGATTAAAGTCATAAATCAAACTTCGCTTAGGGAGTTTGGCATAACTATTTCTTTCACATATCAAAAAATGATTATGAAAGCAAATAGTGGCATATTGCTCGGAGTTGTTTTCCTGTTTGGCTCCTGCAATAATGAGAGCAAAACATCCTCGGCTGTGAATAAGGACTCTTCAAATACTTTAAAGGTGGCAGTGGTTGATACAATTTCTTCGGGATGTTTCTCGCAGGTGGTTCAAAAAGATACTGCCTTGCTGCAGGTAGAAAATAACAAGGGGAATATAAGCGGTGCATTAACGTATAATTTTTTTCAAAAAGATCGTAACGATGGTACGTTAAAAGGAGACCAGTCGGGAGCGATAATAAATGGGTGGTATCTTTTTAAATCGGAAGGGATCATGTCTGTTCGACAAGTTTCATGGAAAGTAAATGGAAACGAGCTTTGGCCTGCGATCGGTGAAGTAATGGAAAGAAATGACACAACACTTTTCAAAGAGCCTGAAAAATTAAGATATGACAGCACTCACCCATTTAGAAAGATTCCGTGTATTATTTAGAGAGCATAGATAATGGTCGTAGCGATATTCGTCGCAGTAGTGACTCAGGACCACGGCTTTTGTAATTCATGGGCGACCGGCCAGGCCGAATGGATGTACTTTTGACCTGTTAAGATTAAATGTATGGAATTTGGCCGCCTGGACGAAAGCGAATTACGGCATATTGATTTTGTTTTACCCGGTGAACCATCAAGCAACAAAACTGTGCTAACGGGTAAACCTGAAAAGAACCCGGGGGTATACGTTGGCTGCGCAAAATGGGGAAAAGAAGAATGGGTTGGAAAAATATATCCGCACAAAACCAGGGAAAGGAGTTTTCTGAAATATTACGTCGAACATTTCAATGCTATTGAATTAAATATTACCCACTATAAAATTTATGGTGAGCCCGGTATTCGCCGGTGGGCGGACAAGGCCAGGGGAAAAGATTTTATGTTTTGCCCAAAAATGTACCAGGGGCTGACGCATCGTGGTAAACTGGATGGCAGACATCCTTTGCTCAATGAATTTTTCAGGGGAATCGTAGCTTTTGGGGAACACCTGGGGCCAATCTTTGTCCAGTTTAGTGATACATTTTCTCCAAAACGAAAACAACAATTGTTCAATTTCCTTTCTTACTTTCCGAAAGATCTGCAATTTTTTTTGGAAGTCCGGCATCCCGGATGGTTTGCCAAAATGAGTGAATGGGAAGACCTGTTGTCCTATTTACGGGACAACAATATGGGAGCAGTCATCACGGACAGTGCAGGTCGAAGGGATTGCGTTCACATGCATTTAACCGTTCCAAAAGCTTTCATTCGATTTGTGGGAAACAGCTTGCATCCAACAGATTTTGCAAGAATTGATGACTGGGTCAAAAGGATGAAATATTGGTTGAACAAGGGGTTGAAGGAATTATATTTCTTTGTACACATGCATGATGAAGCTACATCACCCGAATTGGCGTTGTACCTCGTTGATAGAATAAATAAAGAATGTAACCTGGACCTTAAAAAACCACGTTTTATAGAGTCTTGAACATTTTTTCAAACATTGGATATGATCCATAAAACCTAAATTCAACATTAAATTCATCGCACTTCAAATAATTCATTCCATCGCGTAGTATATCTTCCGCTTCTCAGTTCCTGTCGCATTTTCCAGTCCCTTGTTGTACCGGAAGCCGCAAATTTCAGCACATCGTCGCGCTGGCTGAAATTGACATTGTCAATCATATCCATCAACTTTCGTTCACAGTTCTTAGAGTCCGCCAGGAACAGGTTTCCCTGGATGGATGCATCCGGTACGATGCCGCTGAGCATCACGCCGGCCTTTTTATACAATTTTCCTTTTTCGAATAGTTGGTCAACCATCTGTACCGCAGGTTTGATCAGTTCATTGGTAAAAGAAGTGGCTGATGGCAATTCAATTTGAGTGCTGTTCGTGTTCTTCATTCTAAAGTTTGTTGTGTGGTCCTGTTCTTTTGCAACTACAAAGACACTAATGAATTTCGCTGCGCCGTGTTGCCTTCTCAGTTTTTCGGCCGCCCTCGAGGTATATGTGGCGACGGCCTCTTTGATGGAAGCGATATCTCCGACAGGAGAGCCAAACATCCTGGTGGTGGCAATCATCTTTTTCGACAATAGCTCGTCTTCCATTTCTTTCGATGTTTCTCCCTTTAATTCTCTGATTAACCTCGCTCCCACTACGCCGCCCAAATTTGTTTTTGCGAACATCTCGCTTACATTTCTTAATTGTAAGGCGTCATAGATGCCCCACATTTCCTGCAGTTTTTTGGCGTACTGGTGGCCAACGCCCCATAGATCCCCAACCGGGGTCTGTCTTAACGCGTCTATGATTTTCTCTTCTGTGTCAAGCAAAACAATGCAACCGGTTTTTTCCTTTTCTTTTTTAGAAAAACGATTGGCAAGTTTGGCCAATACTTTTGTCGGAGCAATTCCTACCGAGACCTTTATGCCGGTCCATTGCTCTACAGTGGACTTAATTTCTTTTGCAATGACAGGCAGCTCCTCTTTGGAAAATATGCTTAGATCGAGAAAGGCTTCATCCACCGAATAAACTTCTACATTTTTCCTGCCGACTATCGTCCGCAATGTTTCCATTACACGCCAGCTCAGGTCGCCATACAAATTGTAATTCGATGAAAAAACGGAGATATTGTGTTTTTCGATGAGGGGTTTTGCGAGGAAATAGGGTCCGGCCATTTGTACACCCAGCTTTTTCGATTCATCACTCCGGGAAATAATACAACCATCGTTATTACTTAGTACAATAACCGGCTTCCTGTCTAAATGAGGTTTAAATAACCGTTCACAGGAACAATAAAAATTATTGCAATCGACAATTGCCTTCATCTTATGCTCAATGATTGAAAATATTGCAAACGATACACGTCATACCTGGTGAATTACATAGGTAACAACTCCCCATACGCTAAAATCAGCAAACTGCGATAAATTGATGTCCTTGTATTGCTTGTTTTCCGGAATTAAAAATGCAGATGAAAAGTTCTTATGAAACCGCCTCACCAGCAACTCACCATTTAATACTGCCACAATAATTTTTCCCGTCACTAGTTTCAGCGAACGATCCACGATCAGTATATCATTTTCAAAAATGCCGGCATCCTTCATTGCATCACCGCGCATACGGAAGAAAAAGGTAGCCGGTTTGTTTTTGATCAGTTGCTCGTTAAGGTCAATTCCCCTTTCCATATAGTCGTCGGCCGCAGCTCCAAATCCGGTGGCGTTCGCCGTTTTAACCTCCTGCTGCCCGAATTGCTTTGAGCCCTTGTATGCGCTGCCAAAAAATTCATCCCCTTCCATAAAAAAGAATTTTTGTAAAGCTAAATTTTTTAGTAAATTTATACTAATAAAATGGGTAAATAATTTTTTTAAGCAGAAAAGTAGTAAGTAATGAAAACTATTGTCAACAGTATTCCCGGATACCAGGCATTTGAATATTTGCTGGCCATTGAGCCTCATAAGGAGCTAACGGAGAAAATTGTAAAAATCAAACAGGAATTTGCCGAAACGTACAAAATGGAGCAGGCGAGGTGGGGTCAGCCTCAGATCTTGCTTGCGAATTTTGTGCAGTACGCAATGATGGAGGAAAGATTGGTTAACCGGCTTAGAATGGTGGCTATGGGCGCAACACCATTCAAAACGGAATTAAGGGATTTTGGAAGTTTTCCGACACATACGATTTATATAAATGTAGTAAGCAAAGTTCCGCTCCAGGGGTTGGTAAAAAATATCAGGCAGGAAACGCAGCGGTTGATGAAACTAAACGATGATAACAAACCTTATTTTAACCTGGAACCGCATATTACTATTGCGCGAAAACTGCAGCCCTGGCAATATGAAAAGGGATGGCTCGAATACAGTAATAAGAGTTTTAGCGGAAGATTTATCGCCGATACAATGCTTTTGCTGAAAAGGCCCGTCGGCGAAACCAAATACAAAGTTGTCCACCGGTTTAAATTTCAGAATTTACCCGTGGCAACAAAGCAAGGTGAGCTTTTTAGGTAAGGCAGTAACAGTAACAAATAAAGTGGGATGGATTAGTGCAAGGAGAATAAAGAGTATGGAAATGTGAAGCCGGTCGACGTGAGTGCTCTTTATTCTCCTTTTTGTCTGAACAAACTAAAGCGAAGTATCTTATGTCTGAAAAATTAAAGCAAGACCATTTTAAGATAACTCCAAAAAAGGGTCAGGCTCCTCACGATGATCGGGATAACGTTAGGCAGACCGAACCAGGTCAATACTTAGAGGGAAGGGGTGCGCAGTTCAATACAAAAAACAAGTTTTTGAAAAATGAGATCACACGTGAGCACATTGAAGGCATTGACGACTGGACCGACGAAAACACGCCAACACAGTACCTCGAGCAGGAGTCCAAAACGATTGTAAACAAAGTTGACAGCCCCGACCTTCGGATGATGTACAGCATGAATCCTTACGCCGGATGTGAACATGGTTGTATTTACTGCTATGCACGCAATGTCCACGAGTATTGGGGGTACAGTGCCGGTCTCGATTTCGAACGAAAGATCATTGTGAAAAAGAACGCACCTGCGCTACTGAGAAAGTTTTTAATGAATCCAAAATGGGATGCGACACCGATTATGCTAAGCGGCAATACTGACTGCTATCAGCCCGCGGAACAAACTTATAGGTTGACCAGGAGCTTGCTGGAAGTTTGTAATGAATTCAATCAGTCAGTCAGTATACTCACTAAAAATGCCTGGATCCTGAAGGATAAGGATGTATTGCAGGAGATGGCCAAAAAAAGAATTATTTCCGCCATGGTTTCCGTCACGTCGTTTAATGAGGATTTAAGGAGAGTGATGGAACCAAGGACCACAACCGCCAAACAAAAGCTGAAAATTATCAATGAACTGAGCAGTGCAGGCGTACGAATGGGAATAATGATGGGTCCGATGATCCCTGGTTTGAATGAACATGAGATGCAGCGTATCATGCAGGAAGCCACGGAAAACGGAGCCAAATTTTCTGCTTACACATATATCCGGTTGAATGGTGCGGTTAAGTTTTTATTTCATGACTGGCTGTACAAGAATTTTCCCGATCGTGCAGACAAGGTTTGGCACCTGGTCGAATGCAGTCACGACGGCAAGGTTAATGATACTCGTTGGGGTGTACGAATGCGGGGTGAAGGACCGATCTCGCAGCTTGTAGCAGAGCAGTATAAAAAGTATACAAAAATTTATGGATTGAATGCCGACGAGTGGCATTTAGATACCACCATTTTCAGGAGACCGGGCGAACAGGGAAAACTGTTTTGAAAGGAATTAGTACTTTAGAAGAAACAAATTGATATGTGCTACCTGACCGGCAGAAAAATTTCCAACACGGAATTCCAGGAGCTTTTGGAGCTAAATGAACGTTTAGGTTTTCTGAACGACGAGCTCGCCATATATAAAGGATTTGATTATAACATGTACCCGGTGATCAGGGCACGAACAGGTAGCCGCGAAACGGAGAAAGTGAAAATGCAATGGGGCTTTTTACCTCCTTATTTGAAAACGGGAGAGGATGTTAAAAAGTTCCGATTTGGTTATAAGGACGACACCGGCACATATCATAAACCCTATACCACTCTTAATGCGACGAGTGAAGAGTTGTTGAGTAAAATGTATAAGGATGCTGCATTAAAAAGAAGATGCCTGGTGCCTGTAAATTTTTTTTACGAATGGATGCACGTAACGGTAGTTGGAAAAAGCGGAAAGCTTCTGAAAACTCCTGAAAAGTTTCCTTACCTGATTCAAATGAAAAATGAACCTGAATTTTACCTCGCCGGGATCTGGCAGCCATGGTTCAATACCGAGTCAAAAATGACGATTAATACGTTTTCGATCGTAACGACCTCGGCCAATTCATTGATGAAACAGATTCACAACAGTAAGGAGAGGATGCCCACCATTCTTCCGGGTAATTTGACGGAGACATGGCTTTACAACGAGCTCACTGACCAGGAGATTCTAGATATAGCTAACTACCAGGTTGCGTCGCATGATATGATGGCAACGCCATTGGATAAGGATTTTTTGAAGAAGGCAAATCCACATGAACGAACCGTATACACGGAGGTGCCGGAATTAATCTACAATTAGTGGTGAAAAAACTTTCCTAAGCGGGGATTTAACGAACAATAACTTAAGAAAAGGTATATACCTTACTTCCCGGTACTACCAAATGTTACTGCGTGGTCCGCTTATTTTTAAACAGTAAAATGGAAAGTTATGCGTCAAGATTTTTTACCAACGAATGAAGAAGAAAACCTCAGAACCGAGAACGAGTTTTTGAAAATGAAGATAATGCTCGAACACGGTGGTCAATTCGGCGAACTGGACGAAGATGGCAATACGGATCTTCCGCCCGAAATCGAAAACCAGTTTTTGAATAACGTGTTGGCGTTTGAAAAGCAGTTTTCAGAACATAAAGTCGTCAAGGTTTATGATAAAATCGGAAGGCCGCAACATTTTAGACCTGTTGCCGACCTCGCTGCCAGTGAGATCGGGAAAGCATGGGATCAATTGAATGTTTACCTCAATGATCATGGGATAGATGTGAGTGTATGCAGTCCCAACATTTCAACACGTGAGCTCTATCGCTTCGTCACAGAAGAACTTTTTGATTATGAAACAGATGACATGAACCTGCCCGGCTGGACCACCAACTTTATATATGATGAGTTTCATCCTGATCCCGTCTACGACAATTCGAGATTAGTCGAGCAGGAATTATTTAATGATGTATTCAGGAAGGATGATCTCTTTTATGGGATCGACTATTCGACAGAAGGCTTTGTTTTCAATGACGTGTTCTATAGCGATTTTAAGGTGTACAGCGAACGGATAAACAGGTTCAAGTCCATATTCGATGAAATTGCGGTAAATGAATTCAATGTAGATGATTGCGTGGTTAAGGAAAGCAATTGCTGCTTACGGGGAAACTACAAAGCCACAGCCAGCATCGGAATTAGCGAAACAATTTTTGCAGGCGAATACGTCGTCAAGCTGGTTTTAGGCGAGTTGGGTTATTGGGAAATGAAAGACATTCAGATCAGCGGTTTTAATCCTGGTTAAAAATTAATTTTAAAAATCTCTTTGAAAATTTGGCAACATCGAAAAATAATTTCAATCTTTGCATCCGCAAAACAAATTACATGCTCTGTAAACAAAGATTACATATTGAATCGGTGAATCGGTTTAGTCGCGTAAGTGACTATACCGTTTTCGGGGCGTGTACTGCCGCAGGATAAGTTGAATCAACAAATTCGCTCAATACAAACCCCGACCGATCGTCGGGGTTTTTTGGCTTCGATATATTCCTGAACGCGAGGGCTATGTGAATCTGAATATCGTGAAGTAGTGTGTAATTTTTGGGTTTTTGAATCTATTTATCGAACAAACAATAAAATGCTTAAACGGCAACGACATAAAAAATTTTTAGGCGCAATGCTGAATGATAGACAATTATCACCCAGGTGTTATTGGTATGTGCAGCTGGCTGGAGTAATTGCGTCCATAGGCAATGAGAATGATAGTTGGTATAAACGACCGTGGTATATTCAAATGTAGACGGCATACGTCTGCAACCAGAAAGCCCGGTCGCAATCAACGACCGGGTTTTTTATTAATTGATCAATAAAAATTAATGTTATGGCTTTTAGTTTTTTCAATCGCAGGATCAGCAACGCAGAGGCGTTGTTCCAGGGACATTATGTCGATGTGAAGGTTTTTTATGCGAGTCATTTTAACATGATTCCTGCTATCAGTTTTATTGGCGATCTCGATGGATCCAAAGCTTTTAAATACATCCATGACAGGTTTCAACATAAAGTTGCCGGCATTTACCAGCACAATTATTTTGATCATGAGAAAGGAGATATCTTATTCAACAATACCGTGTTTGTGTTTAATGACAAGCGGATGATCGAATTGACAGGAAACTACTGTCATGTCTTGCATACCATTAAGCAATACAAATGGGCACAGGATCTGACCAGGGAACTGGCAGCCTTTAAGGCGGATAATGCATCTGGAAACGACAACAGGGTTATCGGGTTTGCAAGAAACGACAATATGAATTAATAAATAAAAGGAAGAGATCATGTGCAGGAGGTGGTAGTAAGCTTTCCCTGTGAGGTGCAGCAGGGAAGCTTTTTCAAGATAAATGATCATTAAACCCAAATATGAAAACGGCAGCAGCAATGCTGGGCGTGGCAACAACGTTGACTTTAGCTTATGCGGTAAAGTGCCACAATGTGAATGTGGAGAACAGGGTTCGATTCCCGGGGTCAACCCAGAAAAGAGAATACGACCGGGTGTAATGGTAACACACTCATCCCCCTTTCTTTCTGAAAGGCAAATAGAGGATGATTGTATTCAGTTCGAATCTGAAGGTCGTACCAAGATGGCTTATATTTCAATGGATAAGAATACTGTGCTACGAACGCAGAGATACAAGTTCGAGTCTTGTTAAGCCAGCTTAAAGATGAATAGCTTAATGGAAAAGCAATTCCCTTCTAAGGAATAGATTGAAAGTTCGAATCTTTCTTCATCTGCTGAAAAGGGATAAGCCGGTACCAACAGCCATTTCGGTCAAAGACATAGGTTTAAAGCATAAATTAATCAGTTGACGATCAAAGAAAAGAGCTTAGAACCTCAAGTTTTCCATTCCAGCCAATTACAATTATTTTATGTAAAACATAAAATAATTTGGTATTTACATAAAATAATTTACTTTTATTGTAAAGTAAGCTATATGGGAAATAAAAGACTGATCTCCTTTTTAGGCGTCCTGATCAACGTAATCTGGTGGGTAGTAGTCCCGGTCTTCTCTCTTTTATTCTTAGTTGTATTATATAAGCTCTTTATTGACGGTAATGTAAATTGGGACATTGCAGTGAAAATACCTCCAAACGATTTTGATTTTAGTATTACACCGAATAAACCGTCTTATCGGTTCATAGCCATCGCGGGGATAGAAGGTAAGCTATTATTTAATGTTGTTCTTACTCCTTTATTAATATTCGTGGCGCTTGTTGTGGTTGGTGCAACATTTTATTTGATCCTTGCCATAGTTTATAATCTTAGAAAGATATTCCGGTCATTACGGGCTGGTGAACCCTTTGCGTATGAGAATTTTGCCCGTCTTCAAAGAATAGGATTTTTCGTTGTATCATTTGCAATTCTTGACTTTGGAAAGAGTCTTTTTAACCGGTATTTGCTTCAGCAACATTTCTGGAGCCATGGAAAAGATTATAGTGCCAAATTATCGTTTGGCATTGATATGATACTCCTTGGTCTTGTTATTTTGGTTCTTGCAGAAATCTTCAGGCATGGATATAAATTGAAAACAGAAAACGAATCATTTATCTGATGGCAATAATAATAAACCTGGACGTTGAAATGGCGAAAAATAAAATATCGCTTACTGAACTTTCAGAGAAAGTTGGGATATCCATAACAAATCTATCCTTATTGAAAACCGGGAAAGTCAAAGGCATACGATTCGATACCCTTGAAAGCCTATGCAGAATCTTAAAGTGCCGGCCCGGCGATATTCTAAACATTTCTGAGAATTAGGAACAAGATCTAAACAATTCTATTTACTTAAAATTTATTTTTTATGTCAGGGATTATCCGACATGGCATTGCCATGCCAGTAATGCAGAGTTTAATAGCTCTATTTGTATTCATTTCAATGCAGGCACAAGCTTCGGATATTTCAGGAGGCGAATGGGTAGGCGGGTCCGATCTGTTTGAAAGCCCCGCATACATGCATCTTGATATCTCGTTAAACAAGGAGCCAAAAGGAGTTGTCAATATTCCTCAGTGGAAAGTAGTAAAAAGAGCTTTACTGAATTTAAAGGTCAATGGAGACCGGATCTATTTTGAGATCTATTCTAATACAGGTGATCCATTTATTGCCGAAGGAAAATTTGCTAATGGGGCTATTGAAGGTGTGATTTCAAGAGGCGATAGGAAAGGAAAATTTCATCTTATTTCAATAAAGAAAATCTCTTCTTCTATTTTGAGTAAATATGTAGGATGTTACCAGATAGCAGATCCAGGTAACAAAAGAGTATTTATTCCTCATTTAATTTCCTACAGTGCTACGGGGCATTTAAGATTTGTAAATCTTGTGGACGGGTCAACAACTCCTTTACTGCCTATTACGGAAAATAAATTCTTTTTTGCGGGGTCTGTCATGACGAGCCCGGTTCCGGAAAATACACTTTCGTTTATTGTGGATGAAAAGGGAAACTCGGGGAAATTCTCGGTTCAAATAAAAGGGCTGCCTGAACAGTATGGAACAAAAGTCTCCACTTATAAAGTTGAAGAAGTGCAAGCCCGTTCAATTGATTATTCTCTTGCAGCCACTTTGCTGATGCCATCTGGTAATAAAAAGTACCCGGTTGTTATTGTTGTGCCTGGCTCGCAAGGTTTGAACAGGGATGACAATACTCCTTATGAAGAGATCAACACTTTTATAAGTAACGGGTTTGGTTTATTGATATATGATAAACCGGGAACTGGTCAATCAGGTGGCGACTGGCATACGGCTTCTTTTGAACAACTTGCCGAAGATGTTCTTGCTTTTGTAAGAGAATTAAAATCAAGAAATGATATTGACATTTCAAAGATCGGAGCCTGGGGTTTCAGCCAGGGTGGCTGGATCGCCCCTTTAGCCGCTTCCATGTCAAAAGACATCTCATTTATAATTATGCAATCAGGCGGAGGAGTTACTCCGGCTGAATCAGAAATAAATCAGCAGGTTGCAAGAATGCAGATCGAGAAATTTTCTGATACTGCAATAAACGAAGCAATAGCTTTTATGAAATTACAATTCAAAGCTGTCAATGATAGTCAGCAAATGGATAGTTTGCAGGCCTTGATCCCGACAGTAAAAACTAAGCCGTGGTTTAGGTTTGCATTCGGAGGAGCACCTAAAGAACATTGGTTGTGGACCTGGTGGAAACCTATTGTTGATTTTGATCCTGCGCCCGTCCTTCAAAAAATAAAAATTCCTGTGCTTGTCATTTTTGGAACAGCAGATCAGTTGGTTCCCAGGGATTCAATGAATGGAATTGTTTCAAGAATTGAAATTGCTTTAAATAAATCCGGCAATAATTCAGTAACGATTGCAAAGTTTGAAGGTGCCAATCATGATATATTTATCCAGAATGAAAAAAATGTGTTCCGGCTCGCCGAAGGATATGATGAAACCTTAAAGAGATTTATTTTAAAGGTGAAGTCTTCAGAATGAAAGTATACCAGGTTGATTATTTTTTAAAGAAAGTATTTTTCTGATGAATTGCTGCTTCCTTCAGGACGTGTAATTAAATTAATTTTGAAATGAAATTATGAGCAAACTAAAAATACAGGGGAAAGAATTAAGAAATATCGGCTATCCTGAAGGACCGGTAATAAGCATCGCCCTGCATGTGATGGAAAAGAATTATAAACATCATACAAAAGAAGAGGCATTGGCTGTATTGCGTTGTGTGCTGCAGGCTCCTGATGATTATGCAAATGACAAAGTGTTGAGTTTGATCGCAAAACAACTTTTGCCAAAAGCTGCAATAGAAGGATCGGAGATCTCATTGAACAATTCGGGTATTCAGTTCAACGTATTTGGACAGGAGCATATTGAAGAAGGCGCCATGCATCAAATGTATACCGCAGCTAAACTGCCTGTTGCAGTGGCTGGTGCATTAATGCCGGATGCACACAGTGGGTACGGACTGCCCATTGGTGGCGTGCTTGCCACTGAGAATGCAGTGATTCCTTATGGAGTGGGAGTTGACATCGGTTGCCGGATGTGTCTGAGTATTTTTGATTTGGACCCGAAAGATCTGCTACAAAAAGAATCATATTTCGCAAGGGAAATAAATGAAGCTACTTTATTCGGCGCCGGTTCCCAGTTCGACCGTGCGGCTGATCATGAAGTAATGGATAATGAACTATTTCGCCAGTTGCCTTTGCTTAAAAACCTGCATGGGCGTGCATGGAAGCAGTTGGGCTCATCGGGTTCCGGTAATCATTTTGTGGAGTTTGGAATTGTTGAGATAGCCGAAAAGGACTCCGTTCTGAATATTGATGCGGGCACTTATGTGGGACTATTATCCCACTCCGGTTCGCGGGCACTGGGAGCAAATATTGCCAATCATTACACAAAGCTCGCAATCAGCAAGAGACGTTTGCCCCAGGATGCAAAAAACCTGGCATGGCTGAATCTCACTGAGCAGGAAGGAATCGAATACTGGAACGCGATGAATCTTGCGGGTGATTATGCGTCTGCATGTCATCATGTGATTCATGATAAAATTGCAAAGCAATTAGGTCGAAAGCCGGTAACCATGGTAGAAAACCATCACAATTTTGCATGGAAAGAAAAATGGGAAGGAATGGATGTAATCGTTCATCGCAAAGGGGCAACACCTGCTGGCAGGGGTGTGTTGGGAATAATTCCGGGATCAATGACTGCTGCAGGATTTATTGTAAAAGGAAAAGGTGAATCAGCATCGGTAAATTCTGCTTCGCATGGTGCCGGAAGAAAAATGAGTCGGACAAAGGCAATGCAATCCTTGACCGATCAACAGTTGAAGGATGAATTAAAAAGGCATGGAGTTAAATTGATCGGAGGTGGATTAGATGAATCGCCTTTTGCATACAAGGATATCGGGATGGTGATGAAAAGCCAGCAGCATTTGGTTGAAGTGATTGGAAAGTTTACTCCAAGAATTGTGAAAATGGATGGTGCGAAGCATAAGGTTTGGGGAAGAAAGAGAGATGAGGCGGTTGGGGAGTAAGGAATAGGCAATAAGCAATAGGCAATAAACAATGGACTGTCATTGCGAGCGGAGCGAAGCAAGGCAATGAGCAAATGAATACGAGAATAACTTATCAAATTTTGCCCGTTGCCTCTTGCATTTTCACATCAGACCTTAATATAGATTTTTCTTCGATCCAACCACCAACAAATAGCCCACATCAAGGTGATCACACACAATGCATAAAGTAAAGACCCAAACCTGGGATCTCCGGGAATATGGACAAGTACTTTTTGGTACAGGCAGGTCCACGGATTGGTATATACAATTTTTTCATCTCCGTTTGAACGTGGATTTAACGGGATGCGAATCAGACCCAGAAGCCTGGGTAAAAAGGCACTTAACGCAAAAACAAACAAAGCATTCTTGCCAAATACGTCAAAAAACCTGGTAAGCCAGCCTTTAATATTTTTTAGTTCGATAATATAGATCATAGTGGCAATGGTGATCGTAGCAAGGCCCGAAGTATAAATTGTAAAAGAACTGGTCCATATTTTTTTATTAATGGGAAAGACCATGTCCCAACAAAATCCTGTGATCAGCATCGCGACGCCCGCAACAAACAGGCTGCTCAGCATTTCAAAATTCTTACCCTTTCTCTGGATATAGATCCCAATTAAATATCCCAAGATTACCTCAACCGTTGATGTAATGGTACTCATTATTCCTTCCGGATCGAATGGCACACCTTCGCCTTTATACATATGGGCCACACCCAGAATTTTTTTGTCAATATCGGTTCCAAACCACCCACTTAAACTATACGGATCGGCAGGATTACCCATTATACAAAGTATCCAGTAAACAATCAATAGAGTCAGTGCGATGTAAAATGATTTCTTCGCCTTGAAATAGTAAATGATTACGGACGCGAGAAAATAGCAAATCGCGATTCGCTGCAACACGCCCAATATCCTGACACCGTTTTCGGGCGAAACAGGATCAACCCAGTGCTTGAAAATTATGCTGTCGGACTGCCATTTGACAAATGGCCACCAATTGAGAAATAACCCAATCAAAAAAATCAGGATGGTCCGTTTAATAATTTTCTTCCAAAAAACGGAAGCGCCTGCTGCTTCCAGCTTCGGCATCGTTAAGGACATCGCATTGCCCACAGCAAATAAGAAAAAGGGGAAAACGAGATCTGTCGGAGTGAGTCCGTGCCATGGAGCATGTTCCAGTGGCGGATAAATATGTTCCCAGTTCCCCGGGTTGTTTACCAGGATCATTAGGCATACAGTCGCCCCACGAAACACATCAAGCGAGTAAAAACGTTGACTCAACAGTATAGAAATTTAGATCTTTAAATGTAAATATTTTTTAAGGTTTATCGTCAGGATTTGAGAATTGGACAAATCCCGACGATTCGTGTTAAACCATTTTCTCTGAATCGATTATATCTCGTGTCCATTTACATTTTGCAAATGTGGTCTCGTCTTGCATCTCATTGATTTTTAATTATTTATAATGGTAGATTCCGACCATAAGTACCGTGGCAGACGCTCAACAGAGCAAAAAATAGCCAATCCTCTTTAAAGTAAATCCTTCAAAATCTGCACATTTTATTCCATTGCCACTCACAGTCTCCCAATTATATTTGCACCCGAAAAGGCAATAGTCCAAAAGGACAGTCGTTATAGTGGCCTGTTTTGCGGTCATTTAAAAAATCTTATGTGACCCAGATGGCGAAGCTATCTCCAGAATCGAACACATCTTGGCAAAATGGTTAGCTATATATAGTAGGCCCCGATGGGAAAAAAAGGTTGCCCAGCTTCTCTCTGAAAAGGGATTAGAAAGCTATTGCCCGGTAAATAAAGTGCGTCGCAAGTGGAGTGATAGGGTCAAAGTTGTGGAAGAGCCGCTCTTTAGGTCCTATGTCTTTGTGCGTGTAAGCGATCTGAACCGAACCGAAGTGAGAATGACGCCGGGGGTAATCAATTTTGTTTACTGGAACGGCAAACCCGCAGTCATAAAAGAAAAAGAAATCAATGCTATTAAGCGATTTCTAAACGAGTATGAAAATGTAGAAGTAAAGCCAATAAAGCTCGAGATAAATCAGCGGGTAAAAATTACAAAAGGTCCGCTGATGGACCAGGAGGGACAGGTATTGGAGTTACAACACAAAACTGTAAAAGTTGCTATCGATAGCCTGGGTTACCTCCTGGTGGCCCATATTGACAGAACTAAATTAACTTCGGCGCAGCCTAAAAGGTGACTATTATTCGGCAACCCGCTTGAACGTTTAAATTGCTTCAATGAAACTGCTTGGTATCCTTTTATTTCTTGGATTGTCTATTCATTTTATTTCTTGCACCCCGCAGCAAAAATTGCCCAACTACCTGGAAAAACTTTCAGACAGCACCATGCGGGCCGACGTCCAATTACCTGAATTGCGTATTCAAAAAAGCGATCTTCTTTCAATACAGGTCTACAGCGCAAGCACCAAGCCTGACATTTCCGATGCCATTTTCAATTTGCCCGCCCAGGCAACTGGCGACGGAACATCGGCGTCCCCCGGTTTTTTGGTTGATGTAAATGGGAATATTGAATATCCACGAATAGGCCTGATTAAAGTGGAAGGCTTGACAAAACTGCAATTGGCCGACACTATCAAAAGAAAAATCAACGAAAAAGATTCGGTTTTGATGAACCCTTCGGTAATTATCCGTTTCCAAAACGTTAAGGTCACACTCCTTGGTGAAGTAAATAAAGAAGGCCCTATCAGCGTGCCTGTTGAACGTGTCACCATATTGGAGGCAATTGGCCTGGCCGGCGGAATAAAAGATTACGGAATGAAGGATTCCGTCCGGGTAATCCGGGAAATTGATGGTAAAAGAACGGTCGGTTCGGTAGACCTGACGTCGAATAACCTATTTGAGTCGCCTTATTATCACCTCATGCAGAACGACGTTGTCGTTGTTGAAACAAGCAAACGTAAAGCAAGGAAAACTGAGCAGGAGGTGTTTTATCGACAAGCGGGTTTTGTCGTAAGCCTCATTACAGCGATAGCTGTTGTTATCACGGTTTTCCAATAATTATTAAGCAACGATGATTGAGGACCAAATAAAAATCGGTAAAGCTGAACTCGGAAACCTTAGCCTGAAGGATCTTTTTTACAAGTACATCCGATTCTTACCATTGTTTATTTTATCGGTGGCGCTGGCATTGCTGGCTGCCTATACTTATCTCCGTTACGCCAACCAGGTGTACCGGGCGGCCGGTAGCATGCTCATTAAAAGTGAGACGAATAATAACCAGTCCGATAAGGTCGAAAATATTTTGATGGGCAATAATCGTGCACAGAATATTCAGAGTGAAATTGAGATATTAAAATCGCGGCCACTCATGGCGCGCGTGGTGAATAAACTGAATCTCCAGTTTGGCTATACTGCCAAAGGAAGGATTAAAGATCAGAATGTATACAAACAGGCTCCGTTTATTATGGAGGCCCTGAACATTTCTGATTCGGCCCGGGCTTTTTCAATGAAAATTAAATTCAACACCAACACACAATTCCGGATAAACAACGAGACTCACGATTTTGGTTTTGACCAGGTATTTGAAAATAAGCACGGTGCATTTAAATTAAGTAAGAACGGTGTTCAACCAATCGCAGGATCTGAGTTTACATTGACGTGGCAACCCGTGGAGGATATCGCGGGCCGGCTGGCGCGTACTGTGAAAGTGCAGCCAAAGGCGGGGGGTACAGGAATACTTCTTGTTGACGTGGAAGCTACGAACCCGGTGCTGGCAGCAGACATTGTCAATAACCTGATGGTTGAGTATGATTCCATGACGATACAACAAAACAATTTCTCTACGGACCAGATCATAGGGTTTATTGATGGACGATTGGATACATTGAGGAGGGAGTTGAACACCATACAGGCAAACCTTCTCGCCTATCGTCAAAAAAATAACCTGATTGACGTGGAAACCCAATCAGACGTTTATTTTGAAAAGATTTCTGCAGCCGATAATCTCGTCAATGAACAACAAATAAAAGTAGGGGTTGTTGATATCGTTGAAGAGTATTTGAAAGACAAAAGAAATGAATTCACAAAGGTTGTAGTCCCATCCTCGCTTTCCAGCACAGTGGGATCCGAAGCTTGGAATTCACGTGACTTGAAGTCGCGGC